>Ga0335085_10002461_pt1 | contig 34489 bp, 31 predicted proteins | sample Lox_Sample_45_FD_206712 | JGI IMG/M metagenome (GOLD analysis project Ga0335085, IMG submission 206712) | Soil microbial communities from Loxahatchee National Wildlife Refuge, Florida, United States - Lox_Sample_4.5 | ecosystem: Environmental > Terrestrial > Soil > Wetlands | place: USA... | reverse complement strand
GCAGAGCGGAAGCGGTGGCGAAGCTGCTGAAGCCACGTGTGAAATCGCTATTGGGCGTGGTAGACGCGGAGAAGTTGCTGGAAGCGGCGGAAAAAGCGCCGCCGCCGGCGCCGGGCGCATTGCCGGCGTTCATCAGCGGCAGCCGCGTGCGGAAAGGGAGCGATATCGCCCTGCTGCAATACACGTCCGGATCGACGGGCGATCCGAAGGGCGTAACGCTGACGAACGCGAATCTGCTGGCGAACATGCGGGTGATTGCGAAGGGCGTGGACCTTGGCCCGAGCAGCGTGGGGATCAGCTGGCTGCCCTTGTATCACGACATGGGGCTGATCGGAGCGTGGCTGACTTTGCTGCTGCACGGCGTGCCGCTGGTGGTGATGTCTCCTCTGGCGTTTTTGACGCGGCCGGAGCGCTGGCTGCAGGCCATGAGCAAACACCGCGGAACGATCACGGCGGCGCCGAATTTTGCCTACGAATTGTGCGTGCGGAAGATTCCGGACAAGGCGATGGAGGGCGTGGACCTGAGCTCCATGCGCGTGGTGATGAACGGCGCGGAGCCGGTGAATCCGGAAACGCTGGAGCGGTTTGCAAATCGCTTTGCGAAATATGGCTTCCGAAAGGAAGCGATGCTGCCGGTCTACGGCCTGGCAGAGGCGTCATTGGGCGTGACTTTTCCACCGCTGGATCGCGTGCCGCGCGTCGAACGCGTGCAACGCGAAGCGTTCACCGCGCAAGGGCGAGCGGTTACCGCGGCGGCGGACGACGAGGCGGCGATCGCGTTTGTTTCGGTGGGGAAGAGCTTCCCGGGTCATGAAGTCAAAATCGTGGATGAACACGGAAATGCGCTTCCCGAGCGGACCGAAGGGTTTTTGTGGTTCCGCGGGCCGTCGGCAACGAGCGGCTATTTCGAGAATGCGGAAGCGACGGCAAACCTGATGCCGCAGGGGCCGGTAGCGAGCGATGGCGGATATCCCTGGCTGAATTCCGGGGACCGCGCGTTTCAGGCGGAGGGCGAGATTTTCATTACCGGCCGCGTGAAGGACATCATCATCAAGGGCGGGCGGAATTTGTATCCCCATGAAGTCGAAGAGTTGGCGTCGCGAGCGGAGGGGACACGCAAAGGCTGCGTGGTGGCATTTGGCTTGAAGGACGCCAGCACCGGCACGGAAAAGCTGGTGATTGTGGCCGAATCGCGGGAGCAGGATAAGGCGCGGCGCGCGGCCATCGTGGCGGCGATCAACGACGAAGTGTCCCGGGGCCTGGGGTTGCCACCGGATCGTGTGGAGCTGATTCCACCGGGAAGCATTCCGAAGACTTCGAGCGGGAAATTGCGGCGGGACGGCACGAAACAGCTGTATGCCGCGGGAACTCTGGGAGCCGGGCGGCCGCCGGCTTGGGTGCAAATCGCGAAGCTGGGGACGGGGACGTTTTTGCGAGATGTGGCGCGCACCGCTGGGCACGGGATTCGCACCGCACTCGAAAAGATTTACGGCGTCTATTTCATCATCGTGTTCTTTTTATGGATCGTGCCGTCGTGGCTGATTGTGAGGCAGATCAAAGAAGAGAAACGCGCGGGACGCTTTACCTCCGCGGCGCTCAAAGTGTTGTTTGCGCTGACGGGAATTCGCTTGAGAGTCGTAGGCAAGGAGTACATGGACACGCCCGGAGCGAAGGTCTACGCGTCGAACCACGCGAGTTATTTCGACGTTTTGCCGGTGATGATGGGATTGGGCGTGCCTTACCGGTTTGTGGCCAAGGGCGAAGTGAATCAGATGCCGTTTATCGGAACGTTTCTAAACCAGATGGGACACTTGTCGTTCGATCGCTTCGATACCGGAGCGAGATTGAAGCAGGTGGATGAGATTGAAGCTTGTTTGCGGAATGGAGACTCCGTGTTCGTATTCCCGGAGGGTACGTTTACGCCGGAAGACGGCGTGCGGCCATTTCAATTGGGGGCGTTTCGCGGAGCGGTGGCCACCGGCGCACCGGTGATTCCCGTCTCTCTGAAGGGAACGCGGAGATTCATGCGCGATGGGACCATTCTGCCGCGGCCGACGAGTGTGACCATTACATTGTCGCCGCCGATTTACCCGGTGCGGGAGTTTCCCGCGAACGATCCGAATCATTTGCAGGAGATGGTGCGCCTGCGAGACCTGGCCCGAGAGGCCATTGCGAAGCACTCCGGTGAGCCGGCGCTGTAGCGTGGCCGGTGGCAGGTAATCCGCGCTCCTGAAGTAATCGGAAGGGAGAAGGGGCTGGGCGTATGCCTGGCCCCTTTCTTTTGTCAGTGGCTCAGGGTGTAGATGACGGTGATGTGCGTGTCCACCTCGATAGGACGCCCGCTGAGGATGGTGGGGCGATAGCGCCACTGCCGGACGGCGGAGACCGCCGACTGGATGAAAAAGGGATCGCCGGATACGACCTCGAGCGACTGAATCGAACCATCGGTGGCGATGATGGCATGGAGTTCGACGCGGCCCTCGCGGTGAATCTGGACGGCAAGCGGGGGATAGATGGGCTCGATGCGGGTGACAAGCTGGGCCATCTGCTGGAGTTCGCTGACTTGGTAACGCTGCTTCACTGGCGGCGGGTTGTCCGGTGGCGGCGGAACGGGGCGTGAAGTATTCGGCGGATTCAGGCCGCCCGGAACCGCTTCCCCTGAAGGCGCGCCGGGGATCAGATTGTCATCGGGGCCGCCTTCGTCCCGGGATTGCCCGGAGAGGGTTGTGGCAATCGTCGGAGGGATACTTCGCGGCTGGCAAATGTGGCATGGGGGCGGCGCGTGGCGGCCGGACTCGGAAGCGGCGGTATGGGGGTGGACACCGGCGGGCGCGTAGGGTGGAATGGGCGTAAAGTTCGGCGGCGAAATGCGCTCGCCTTTGCTGAGCAAGGGGAAGAGCACGAGCGCGGCGAGCGCCAGTGTTTGCAGGGCGATCGAAACGGCTACGGCGCGGCGCTTGATGCGGCGGGCGCGCTTTTCGGATTGCGGGTCGCCTTCGACCAGGCAACTTTGCAGTGAGCCGAAACCTGGTTCGGGCGCACGGGGATCTTCGAGCGTCATCACACACCTCCAAGAAAATTTCCTGCGAGTTGTGGGACGTGAATTGCGGCGCCAGCCTCCGGAGGTTGCGCCGGAGGCCGGCGTCGCGCTCGCAGGGATGTGAGGTGCGCGCGTCCTCTGTGTTGTTGGACACCGCGAACTGTGACAAGTGCCCGAGAGAAAGTGAGCGGGAATGAGTTATGAGTCAGCAGCAGCCGGAAGGGCGCGGGCAGGCTTGTTCGCAGATTTTCCTGCGATCCGCGGCAGGCAAGCAGAACGCGCGGGAGCCGGCCGGAACCGGGGCCGAATCAGCGGTTCCCAAGTGACGTGTTTCTGGCCATTTGGAACATTCGGAATGTACGAATGGGTAGATTAAAGTTTGGTTACATCCAAACGGTTGTTTGATGCATCGAATGGTTCGGACGTGGATCCCAGGAGGACCGATGGAAAGGCGAATACCAGAGGTAGTGGGTGTACGCCGCACGGGCTGGGCGGCTTTGGACCGCGATCCGCAGCAGGACGTAGTGGAATTTACTTGTCCTCATTGCGGCGCGAAAAGCCAGAAGAAGGCGCGGCGCGAGCGGACGGAATACCGGTTCACGGATGGATTTTTGCAAGACCTGCAGGGAGAGGGCGTACAGTGCCACTTCTGCAAGCAGTCGTTGCGCGTGGTGCCGGTGGTGATGCTGCACGATCAGGATGAGACCAAGCGGTTTGAAGCGATTTTCTTGGAAGAGCCAGTGGTGCACGCGGAATAATCGCAAGTTATAAGAGGCTGAGGAAAAGGGCGCCGGCGTTTGCGGCGCCCTTTTTATATTGTTTCCACCTCTTGCGCCGCCACCCGAAGCCGGGCGCAAGCAGCCTCTGGCGGTCACGGCCATGCGTGACAGAAGAGGAGCCGCACACGCCATTGTCGTGTGCGGGGCGCTCCTCAAACAGTTTTGGTGTTAGCGCCAGTCGTAGCCGGGATGGTGTTCGCGATACTCGTGGCGCAGGTGGTCCAGGCGAGCGTAAGCCTCCTGGCGTTCGTGAGCCCAGTGGCGCGCTTGCGAGCTATACGGACCGTAGCGCTCACAAGCTTCGTTGTAGCGCATCTGCGTATAAGAGACGCGGCGGTTGCAATCGTCCCAACCGTTGGCCTTTGCAGCGGGCGCTCCGGCGGCGAGTAAGATGCCCAGAGCGGCAGTGGCCAAGGCAGTTTTCCCGAGAATCGATCGGAAGTTGGACAGGAGAAGTTTCATGGAAGAGCCTCCAGGAGCTTAGCCCGGGCTGGAGTTCGGGGGTGCGTCCTGAGGAATCAAACACCTGTTTGGTGAATTGGTTGTGCAGAAAAAAGCCGGGGTATTCCGACAAAAAGGGCACCCTTGCGGGTGCCCCATCACTGTCTGAGAGGGGTGGCCACCGGAAGGCGGCCGCTACAGACTAGTGACGATCGTGATCGTGTTCGTCCCAATCGCGCTGATCGTGCCAGCGGTGAGCGTCCTCATCCCACCAGCGGTGATAGTGATCCCAGCAATACGCGCGGGCGTCGGCAAGCTCGTGGCGCCAGTGCTCCGCCTGCGAGCTTTCCCAGCCGTGCTTTGCGGCCTCTTCGTGGAGCTTGCGGTCCGCCTTGATGATGCGCTTCTGGCAGTCGTCGTCCGCGTGGATGGCGGTCACGCCCGCAAAGAGAAATGCGACGGACATTGCCAGGCACACAAAAACAGTGCGGAGCGAAGGCAATTTTGCTTTCATGTTTTCTCCCCAATCGATGTTCGTACGAATAACAAAGCGAAAAGGGTGCAAGACATACGCCACTCGCCTCGCATTGAAATCAAGGGAGTTAGGGATGGTTCTGGGAGGTAGATTTTTCAGTAGGCCTGCAGAAATGGGTCGACGCTCATGTGATATTTTTCCAGGCCGCCGCGGATTTTTTCGAAGGCTTCGTCGACGCTGTCGGCGTATTCCAGATTGTCAAAATCTTTCTGACTGATGGTGCCCCAGCGGACCATGTTTTTCAGCTTCAGAACTTCATCCCAATATTTGCGGCCGTAGATGATGATCAGCGTGTGCTTGGGCATTTTTCCGGTCTGCGAAAGGGTCATCATTTCCCACAATTCGTCGAGCGTGCCGAACCCGCCGGGAAAAACAATCAGGGCCTTGGCGATTTGCGCAAACCATAATTTGCGCATGAAGAAATAATGGAAATTGAAACTGAGCTCGGGGCTGATGTACGGATTCGAGAACTGCTCGTGTGGGAGTTCGATGGAGAGGCCAATGGACTTGCCGCCGGCTTCGTAGGCGCCGCGGTTGGCGGCTTCCATAATGCCGGGGCCGCCGCCGGAACAGATGACAAAGCGGCGGGGACGCGGCCCGAGGGAGAGCGCCCATGTGGTGATTCTGTGAGACAGTTGGCGCGCCTCTTCATAATACTTGGACATCTCCAGGGCGCTCTTCGCTTCGCGCAATTGGTGGCGATGCTTTTTGAGGCGCGCCTCGCCCCAGCCGGACGTTTTCGATTGCTTGAGACGCGTGTAACGGGCGGAGGCGGTTTCATGGGACTCGATGCGCGCGGAACCGAACATGACGATGGTGTCGCCAATTCCTTCCGTTTTCAGTTGCACCAGGGGATGAATATATTCGGCGATAATGCGTATAGGGCGCGCGGGAGTGCTGGCCAGGAATTTCGGATCTTCATGGGGGGCTTTTGGGGCGTGCTGGGGCTTCAGGCGCTTTCCGTCGGACATGGGACTTGTCTCCAATCAAGGTGCTTTTTGATTGTAGGCAGGGCGGCGGACGCCGGCAACGTGTTTAGAGCGGTGAGCGTCGAATTGAATACGATTTCGGGCAGCGAAAGGGACTCGTATTGAAAAACTTCGCCTCGTGTTTGGGGATGGCATTCCTGCTGGCCTCGCTTGCGGCAGTCCGCGCCGGAGCACAGCTGCCGGAAGGACCGATGACGCCACAACCCGGCCTGCCGGTCCAAAAGGAAGCTCCGATCAAGGTGCGCACGGTGCTGGTGAACACGCCGGTGACGGTGCGCAACCAAAAAGGAGAGATGGTGCACAACCTCGAGGAGTCCGATTTCCGGATTACCGACAACGGCGTGCCGCAGAAGATTACCCATTTCAATCTCGGAGGCGATCCGATTTCGCTGGTGGTGGTGGTGGAGCGAAGTTCGCGAATCGCTTCCGCGCTCCCAAAGATTCGCAAAGCGGGAATCCTGGTTTCGCAGACGGTGGCGGGACCCACGGGCGAAGCGGCGGTGGTGGCGTATGACGATCAGGTTTCCACGCTGCTGGATTTCACCGACAGCGGGGACGAGCTGGAAAAGGCGATCTCGACGATGGAGCAGGGATCCTGGGGAACACGGTTATTCGACGCCATGGACCGGGCGGTGAACCTGTTGAGCCGGCGGCCGGAAGTCTCCGAGACGGATCTGGGGCACCGGCGAGTGATGCTGGTGATCGGGGAGGCGCACGACTCGGGCAGCGAGGAAAAGCTGGGAGAGGTGCTGCGGCGCGCGCAACTGGCAAACGTGGCGATCTACGCCGTGGGCATTTCGAGCACGAAGGCGGATTTGAACCGAAAGCCCGATCCGCAACCGCCGCCCCGAGCGACGCCGGAAGGCACATTCGGAGAACCACCGCCGCCCGGAACGGTGCAGACGCCGACGACGGAAATGCAGGCGCAGCAATCGGGCAACCTGGTGACCGCGGCGGTGGCCATGGCCGTCTGGGCGGTGATGCACACGAAGGATCAGGTGACCGCCCATCAATTGGAGATCGCCACGGCGGGCACCGGCGGCCTGCACGTCTCCACGTGGAAAGACCGCAATGTGGAAAAGGCCCTGGATGAAATTGGCGGCGAGCTGCACTCGCAGTACACCATCACGTACACGCCCAGCGGCCAGGTGACCGACGGGTACCACGAGATCAGCGTTACGGTGAACGGCGAGAAAGAGAAGGGATTGAAAGTGCGGGCGCGGCCGGGATATTACCTTGGGACGGGGGAGAATTGAGGAAGAGGGCCGAGGAAGCACGGCCACTTGCAGCGGAATGAAGAGTCACGAAGGTCAGTTCGCGATTCGGTTGGCAACGCAAGAGGATATTCCGGCGTTGCGGGGGTTGATTGATGTGTCCGTGCGGGTGCTGCAGCGGGAGGATTATTCGCCGGACCAGTTGGAGGCGGCGCTGGGCACGGCGTACGGCGTGGATACGCAGTTGATTGCAGACCGGACGTATTACGTCGTGGAGCCGACGCGCGACGCGAGTGAGCGCGTGATGGCGGCCTGCGGCGGATGGAGCATGCGGAAAACGCTTTACGGCAGCGATCACGGACCTTACCGGGATAACGCGATGCTGGATCCGGCGCGGGATGCGGCGAAAATCCGGGCGTTTTTTGTCCATCCGGATTGGACGCGGTGCGGGTTGGCGACGCTGATTCTGAAGACGTGCGAGGACGTGGCCTACGCGCGAGGGTTCCGGCGATTTGAGATGGGGGCGACGCTGACGGGCGTGCCGATGTATGCGGCACGGGGATACGCGGAGATCGAAAGAATTGAGGTGCCGCTGCCGAATGGGTTGACGTTGCCCGTGGTGCGCATGGGGAAGACGGTGCAGTAGAAAGTGGTTTCGCAAGGATACCTGAAGTAAATCAAGCAAAAGTCAAAAGTGCCCGCTTCCGAAAGCGGCCGCTACCTTCCTACGCGACTTGGTGCCAGAAAGCAGCTTCGCGGGAGGCGAGGAGCGAGTCCTTGCGGGCGTTCCAGCGGAGGAAATGCGGTGTGCGCGTGTGGGCGGTGTGATGTTCGCGGGTTTCCCACACTTCGTGGAAGAGGAACGTGCCGGGCTGATCGGCGCAGCGATGCAGATCGTATCGCAAACAGCCTTCTTCCTTGCGCGAAGGAGTGACCAGGGCGCGGAGCTCGGCCTCGAGGAGCAGGTGCTGGCCCTCTTTGGCGCGCATGACCACGACCAGGGTCACGGCGTTTTTGGGAAGTTTCGCGACCGAGGCGCCGCGAGGGCGGCGGCGAGCCGCGCGTTTGGTGGACCGGCGGGGCTTGGATTTGGGCATGACCGCCGGGATTGTACTCCAAATGCGCCGAAGGGCAAGCTGGTTTTCCTTGTAGCGCAGGTCGGGCGCCTTTTGCCCGCCCTGCGGCCTTTCTATCGCAAATGAGCCGGCCAAAGCAAAGTATCCGGGCCGAGGGGCATCTCAACATGATCCGGGCGTAAGGCACCAGCGCTGGTGGAAGTATCAAATGGAAAAGCGCTGGACCACCTCCAATCCTCTGGCCTGTCTACGAGCCCGGCCGTCACCGGATTTTGATGGATGTACTCCACCTTGGACCAGTAATCGCGCACGCGGCGGCAGATGAAATCGAAAAAGCGGCTTTGCCAGATAGGGCCGGCGCAACCACGGGATTTGTGAAGAGAGCGAGCCGTTCTCTTCTTGAGATCCTGCAGCACTATGCTGAGGGTCGTTTCGCGTGGATACATCATGAGGTGAACGTGGTCAGGCATAACGACGTAGGCGAGAAGCAAGAAATCGCGGGAGGAACGGACCACTTGCATATCGTTTAGGACTTGATCGCATTCAGAAGAAGAAAACGGAGCAGTTCCTTCGGCCAGATTTGTGGTGACGAAGAAATAGCGGTGGGACTGCTCGATGCGGCGGAGCCGGGACATAATTTATAAGTACTATACACTGTGGGTAAATACAAAGAAAAGAGAAAAACCGCAGGGCGAGCGAAAAACGCTCGACCTGCGCTACAGAGCCGGCAGAAAAATCAGGCAGACGGGGCTGGGGATGTTGTCGGTTTTGGAGACCTGGATAAGGTCTCCTTGGGGGGCATCGACTTTGAAAACAACAATCGAATTGGAGTGTTGGTTTTCTGCAAGGACGAACCAACCCGTGGGGTCGACCGTGAAGTGACGGGGTTCCTTGCCGCCGGTCGGAAAAATGCCAACGGAGGTCAATGTACCTTTGAGATCGTCAATGCGGTAAATGGCGATGGAGTCGTGGCCGCGATTAGAAGCGTAAAGCCCTCGGCCGGATGGATGAAGGCCGATTTCGGCGACGTCGTTACGGCCCTGGAAATCCTTGGGAAGCGTGGAAACCACCTGGGGATCCTTCAGCGACCCCTTACGAGGGTCGTACGTGAAGGTGGTAACCGTGGAATTCAGCTCGCTGGCAACGAAGACAAATTTGCCATCGAAGGAGAACACCGCGTGGCGCGGACCAGCGCCCGGAACAAGTTTCGCAAGAAGCGGCTTGTTCGGAGTCAGCGTTCCTTTCGCAGAGTTGAATCGATAACTGAGGATGGCGTCGAGGCCAAGGTCGGCGACAAGCACGAAGCGATTATCAGGAGAGGCTTGGATCCAGTGGGCGTGGGGGCCTTCCTGACGTTCTTTGTCGGGGCCGAGGGTGCCGGCGTCTTTGACGACGGAAGTCGGTGCGCCGAGTTTGCCGTCAGGGAGGATGGGGAAGACGGCGACGGTGCCGGAAGTGTAGTTGGCGACCAAGAGGTATTTACCGGTTTTGTCGAAGGAGAGATGGCAGGGGTCCTCGCCTTCGGCGGGAAGTTTATTGAGAAGAGTGAGCTTTGCGGTTTGCGCGTCGATGGAGAAAGCGCTGACGGTGCTTTGCTTGCCGGCTTCGTTGGCGGCGTAGACCCATTTACCGTTGGGATGGAGGGCTAACCAGGAGGGATTCGGCGTTTCGGCGGCGATTCCCTTCGGCGTAAGTTTGCCGGTTTCCGCGTCGAATTCGAAAGTGTAAATGCCTTTGCTGCCGGTTTTGCCGGTATAGGTGCCGACGAGAACGGTGTAGGTGCGGGCTGGAGCAGGATCACCGAATGAGGAAAGCGTAAGAGGAGTCAGAAGAAATAATGCGAGAAGAAGGCGGCGCGTGATTTTCATGGGGGAATAGTGTAGCGCAACGCCGAGCTTCCGGCGGCGGGGCTCGAACGGTGAAGAAAGAGCGGGATGCCTCGGAAGGCGGCGCTGGGCCGAGCTAGATGGCACGAATTAGCTCTGTCGACGTGGGCCTGCCGACCTAAAGGTCGGCCAGAACACAAAGCTGGGAGGCGGCATGGAGCCGCCCCAACGGGTTATTTCTTTTCTTCGGCGGTTTCTTCTTCCTGGATGACGGCGGCGGCGGCGACGGAATCGTCGTCGTCGAGGCGGAGCAAGCGCACGCCCTGCGTGGAGCGGCCCGCTTCGCGGATTTCGTTGGCGTGGACGCGAATGACCTTGCCGTGCTCGGTGATGATCATGACGTCGGACTCTTCGGTGACTTGCAACGTGGCGACGACCGAGCCGTTGCGGTCGGTGGTCTTCATGTTGACGACACCCTTGCCGCCGCGCGAAGTGATGCGGTACTCGGCGAGGGCGGTGCGTTTGCCGTAGCCTTTTTCGGCCACGGTAAGCATCAGCGTGGTGAGGGAGTCCTTGATGTCCTCGTTTTCCAGTTCTTCAAGGTTCTGGGTGGTCTTCTTGCGTTCCTTGGCGATGATTTCGAAGTCGGGCTGGACGGCGTCCATGCTGACGACGTAATCGTCCTTGGCGAGGTCCATGCCATTCACGCCGCCGGCGTTGCGGCCCATGGGGCGCACTTCGGTTTCGCGGAAGAGGATGGCCTGGCCTTCGTGGCTGGCGAGGAAGATCATCTGCTTGCTGTCGGTAAGCTTGGCGCCGATGAGTTCGTCATTGGCCTCGAGATTGATGGCGATGATCCCCGTGGACCGCGGGTTGGAGAATTCGGTGAGCGCGGACTTTTTCACTGTGCCGTTTTTGGTGGCCATGAAAACGAAGCGGCCTTCTTCTTCGAGATTCGTGGCAGCGACCAGCGCGGTGAGCTTTTCGTCTTCCTGGAATTTCACCAGGCTGGAGATCGCTTTACCGCGGGTGGCAGCCGCAGCTTCCGGCAGTTCGTAGACTTTCAGCCAGTATACGCGGCCCTTGGAGGTGAACAGCAGGATATAGCTGTGCGCCGAGGCGACGAAGAGGTGCTCGACGAAGTCCTCTTCCTTCGTTTTGGCGCCGATGCGGCCTTTGCCGCCGCGCGACTGGTGGCGATAGGTTTCGACCGGCGTGCGCTTGATGTAGCCGGCATGGCTCACGGTGATGAGCATGTCGGTGTCGGCGATGAGATCCTCAAGCTTGATCTCGTCCACCTTGTCCACAATCTGCGTGCGGCGATCATCGCCATAGGCCTTGTGCACTTCGCGCAGCTCGCCGGTGATGACCTGCTTGAGTTTTCTTTCGCTCGCGAGGATTTCGCGCAACTCCGCGATCAGGTCGCGGATGGACTTGAGTTCCTTGAGAATCTCATCGATGGAAAGTTGCGTCAGGCGGTGCAACTGGAGTTCGAGGATGGCATCGATTTGCGTGTAGCTGAGAGTGAGGGAGTTACCACGGCCCACGGCTTCGATTTCGGCAGCACCGACAAAACGATACTTGCGGCCGTCCAGCTTGACGCCTTCGATCTTCTTAGACTTGCCGTTTTCCGTGATGGTGACGTCCTGCTCGCTGAAATACTTGAACAGGTTTTCCTTGGCTTCGGCGCGGCTTCCGCTGCCACGAATGACGCGGATCACATTATCAAGGTGGTCGAGGGCAATCTGGTAGCCGACCAAAATGTGCTCACGCTCTTCCGCTTTGCGAAGCTCGAAAATGGTCCGGCGGCGAACCACTTCCATGCGGTGTTCAATGAAGAGCTTGATCAGGGGAATGAGGCCGAGTTCGCGGGGCTGCCCGCCGACGATCGAGAGCAGGATCATGCCGAAGGACTCCTGCATCTGCGTGTGCTTGAAAAGATTGTTGAGGATGAGCTGGGATTCCTCGCCGCGCTTCAGTTCGACGACGATGCGCATGCCCTCGCGGGAGGACTCATCGCGGACGTCGGCGATGCCCTCGATCTTTTTTGTCTGCACAAGTTCAGCAATGCGTTCGATCAGCTTGGACTTGTTGACCTGGTAGGGGATTTCGGTGATGACGATATTTTCGCGATCCTTGGTGGCTTCTTCGATCGCGGCTTTGGCCCGCATGATAAAGCTGCCGCGGCCGGTGCGGTAGGCCGCTTCGATGCCTTCTCTCCCCGCGATGTAGGCGCCGGTGGGAAAGTCCGGACCGGGAACGATCTTCATGATCTCTTTCAGGCTGGCGTCGGGCTTTTCGATCAGAAGAATGGCGGCATCCACGATTTCGCGGAGATTGTGGGGCGGGATATTGGTGGCCATGCCGACGGCGATGCCGCTGGCGCCATTGACGAGAAGATTGGGAATGCGCGAGGGGAGAACGACGGGCTCTTCGCGGGTCTGGTCGAAGTTAGGGATGAAGTCGACGGTTTCTTTTTCGAGGTCGGCGAGAATGTCTTCGGTGATTTTAGCCAGGCGCGCTTCGGTGTACCGCATGGCCGCCGGGGGATCTCCGTCGACCGAGCCGAAGTTGCCCTGTCCGTCAATCAGCGGATACCGCATATTGAAATCCTGGGCGACGCGAACGAGAGCGGGGTAGATTACGGCTTCACCATGCGGATGATAGTTGCCCGAAGTGTCGCCGCAGATCTTCGCGCATTTGCGGTAGCCGCGATTGGAGGCGAGGCCGAGATCATTCATGGCGACGAGGATGCGGCGCTGCACGGGCTTGAGTCCGTCACGGACGTCGGGAAGCGCGCGGGCGATGATGACGCTCATCGCGTAGTCGAGGTACGACTTGCGCATTTCGGCTTCGATGTCGATGGGAAGGAGTATGGATGTGTTCTGTTCGTCGGCCATGTGTCCTCTTGATGGTTACGTCGTTCGATTCCTTTTTGCGGCACTTTCGAGCACGTAGGCTTTCACGGAGTCGAAAGCATCGGCCGCGTTGGTGAAACGGCGCGGCGCAAAAAATTCTTCTAAGTGACGCAAGAAGGCGTCGCGGTCGGTCTCGCTGGCAAAACGGACTGCTACGCCCTTCTCGTTATCCGGACTGGCGGTTGGCCTGGCGCGAAATTCGCTCACGCTCAAGCCGCGCAAACCCGGCAAAGTTGTCCAGCCCAACTGGTAGAACATCTGCTCGTTCGCGATCCTCATCGGCCGATCGAAAGCCCGGCGGCGCCTAGATATCCAGGTTGACGACTTCGAGAGCGTTGTCTTCGATAAACTTGCGGCGCGCTTCGACATTTTCGCCCATAAGCGTGGTGAAGATGTCTTCGGCGGCGACGGCATCCTCGAGTTTCACCTGGAGCAACGTCCGGGTTTCCGCGTTCATGGTGGTTTCCCACAACTGCTCGGCGTTCATTTCACCCAGGCCCTTGAATCGCGTGATCGTGAAGTCCTTTTTGGCGTCTTCCATGACGTAATTGAGGACATCGGTGGCTTTTTCCCTGACGACCTTGGTGCCATTGCGCGCAACGGTAAACGGCGGATGATTAAATTCCTCGATCTGCCTGGCCAGCGCGCGGAGGCGCTTGTACTCAGCAGTGGAAGCAACGGCCCAATTGATTTTCTGGTTGTGGGGAAGCCCAAACTGGAGTTCGTAGAGACTGTGTTCTTCGTCGAAGACGATCTTGCCCTCAAGCTTGAGTTTGGACTTATCGATTTCCTTGAGGAGTTTTTCGAGTCCCTTCTTGTCCTCGAAGTCCGTTTTTTTCTCCAAGCCGCTTTCGGCGAGGAGTTCGACAAGGCCCGGCTCCCGCAGGCGGCGACCGAGTTTAGCCGCGGCGGCTTCGTATTCCTGAACATTCAAGAGAAAGGTCGTGAGGCGAGCGCCTTCGAGATTCGGCCCTTCCTTCGCCTTGACGATGTGATCTTCCGTGGCGCGCTTCATCAGTTCGCGGGCGAAATCGCGATCATCGCGGATGTAGCGTTCGGTTTTGCCCCGCTTGACGCGGTAAAGAGGCGGTTGGGCAATGTAGACGTGGCCACGATCGATGAGTTCCTTCATGTGGCGGAAAAAGAAAGTGAGGAGCAAGGTGCGGATGTGCGAGCCGTCGACGTCGGCATCGGTCATAAGAATGATTTTGTGGTAGCGGAGTTTCCCGGCATCGAAATCGTCCTTGCCGATGCCGGTGCCGAGCGCGGTGATGATGGCGCGAATTTCCTCGTGGCCCAGCATTTTGTCGTAGCGGGCTTTTTCGACGTTGAGGATTTTGCCCTTGAGGGGGAGGATGGCCTGGTATTTGCGGTCGCGGCCCATTTTTGCGGAGCCGCCGGCGGACTCGCCCTCAACGACGAAGAGTTCACAGCGGGAGGGGTCGCGCTCCTGGCAATCCGCCAGCTTTCCTGGCAGGCCGCTGGAGTCCATAGCGGATTTGCGGCGCGTCAGTTCGCGGGCCTTGCGGGCGGCTTCGCGGGCGCGGGCGGCGTCAATGCACTTGCCGATAATGCGCCGCGCGACCGTGGAGTGCTTGTCGAACCATTCACCGAGCTTTTCGTTGACGAGTTGCTCGACGTCGCCCTTGATGTCGCTATTGAGCTTGCCCTTGGTCTGGCCTTCGAACTGGGGCTGGGGCAGGCGGACGCTGACGACGGCGACGAGGCCTTCGCGGACGTCGTCTCCCGAGATGGTAACTTCGTCTTTCTGCTCTTTGAGCATGCCGGCGTTGGAAGCGAAGTTGTTGATGGTGCGGGTCAGAGCCGAGCGGAAACCGGAGAGGTGCGTTCCGCCGTCCACAGTGTTGATCGTGTTGGCGAAGGCGAAGACATTTTCACCGTAGGTGTCGTTGTATTGCAGGGCGATTTCCATTTCCACGTTGCCCTTCTTGCCCTCCATGTAGATGGGGGAATCGTGGAGCGTGGTCTTGCCGCGATTGAGATGCTTGACGAATTCGGCGATGCCGCCGGTAAAACGGAACTCGGCGGATTTTTCGGTGCGCTCGTCGTTGAGCGTGATTTTCAGGCCCTTGTTGAGAAAGGCGTATTCGCGCAGGCGCGTAGCCAGCGTGTCGTAACTGAAGACCGTCTTTTCGAAGATCGTTGGATCCGGGTGGAAGGTGACTTTGGTGCCGGTTTTGCGCGTCTTGCCGGTCTGTTTCAGCTTCGAGGTGGGCTTCCCTTTTTCGTAGGTCTGCTCCCAGACCGCGCCGTCGCGCTGGATTTCCAACTCGAGCCAATCGGACAGCGCATTGACGACGGAGACGCCGACGCCATGCAAACCGCCCGATACTTTGTAGGTTTCGCTGTCGAATTTGCCGCCGGCGTGCAGCACAGTGAGGACGACTTCGGCGGCGGGGCGCTTTTCCGTGGCGTGCATATCCACGGGGATGCCGCGGCCGTTGTCCACGACGGTGACGGAATTATCTGCGTGAACGGTGACGTTAACTTCATCGGCGTAGCCACCCATCGCTTCGTCAACTGAGTTATCGACTACTTCCCAAACCAGGTGGTGAAGGCCCATTTCGCCCGTCGAACCGATGTACATGGCGGGACGCAGACGAACGGCTTCGAGTCCGCCGAGAACCTTGATGGACTTCGCGTCGTACTGATGTCCACCCTTGGGTGCCACTGTTTCTTTATCGCCCATTTGCTCTCCTGACGTGCAAGCCTGCGGCAATCGAGTCGCGCGAAACTGGTTCTCCGTGCGACGGAGTTTCGACGGCGACCACTGAAATCCAATTTTGCGAAGCAAGGAAAGGCGTGAGGATTGAACCCTGCAACCGTCGCCTTACCCTTTGGCTGCGACCCGGCCGGGCCGGATCAAAGCTCGTAGGGTTTCCTGCTTCATCCCGTCCCGCGATCCGGGACGCGGCGAAGACTTATGTTCTCCAGGCTGCGGGACCTGCTCCTGGCGCAGAGCAAAGGTGGTCGGGCAGGACTGGCGGACGTGTCGATTGGGAGGAAAACGGCCGATCGACAACACTTGAATTTTACTGGAAATGGGGCGATTTCTCAAGTTGGCGGAAAGGGGTTGTGGATAATTAACAGTATTATTTTCAATCAGATATAGCGTAGTTTGGGGCCGTGAAGGCGTTCGGGCCGGGTATGAAAGCCGATCTGGCGCTTGGGCGGAATTGGCGTCTCGAGCATCTGGCGGAGCGTGGCAAAAACGGCCTGGAATTTGGAGTCATACCGCTTCTCCATTTCGTCTATTTTGCGGCGCAGGTCCTCGTGCGTGGCCAGCATCGAACGGAGCTGAACGAAAGCCCGCATAATCGCGATGTTGACCTGAACGGCACGGTCACTGTGCAGGACACTCGAGAGCATTGCTACGCCGTGCTCGGTGAACACGAAAGGAAGATAGCGGCGGCCGCCGTGAACCGGAAGAGTTGAGGTGCCAGATTGGAACCTCAAGAATGCGAGTTCTTTGCCTTTGAGCTGAAACATGAAATCGGAAGGAAAACGGCTCCGATTGCGTTTGACCGCCCGGTTGAGATTTTTTGTGCTGACGCCGTACAGAGCGGCAAGATCGGAGTCGAGCATCACGCGCGTGTCGCGGAGGAAGTAAATCTTGCGCTGAATCGAAGCGGAAGGAAGAAGGGAGTCAGGCTTGGTTTTTTGCATTATTGCCACCAACTTGAGGTTCCGGATGGGAACCTCAAGATCGGGCAAATTATGTACGTTATGTAAAATTAATTCAAGGGTAATAAAAGAAGGGGTCGAATGCCCCGGTCAGATGCGCATGGGCATGATGACGTAGCGGTAACGGTAACTCTCGTCGGTAAGGGGGCGCATCTGGCCGGCGGATTGTTCGTCCTTTAGCTCGATGCTGATGGGCCCGTCCGCGGCGGCGGCCAGAAAATCGAGAACGTAACTGGAATTGAAACCGATGGCGATGGTGTCGCCCTTGTAGTCTTTTTCGATGGTTTCCTTGGCTTCGCCGTATTCAGGGCTGGACGCGGAAATCTCCACGCCTTCCTGGGAGATGGAGAGTTTCACGGCGTGGGAACGCTGGTCGGCGAGCTGCGAAACACGGCGGACGGCGTCGCTGAGCTCGGCACGCTCAAGAACCACGGACTTGTTGTTCTCCCGCGGCAGGACGGCCTCGTAGTTCGGGAATTGGCCAGTGAGGATGCGCGAGATGAGCAGGCGCGGGCCAACCTGGAAGAAGAGGTGGCTCTCGTCCTTGGCAAATTCGAGGTGGGCGTCGGAGCCGGCCGCGGCGGAAAGTTTCTCGACTTCGTCCATGGCCTTCTTGGGGATCAGAACGCGGACCTCGCCGTTGAGGCCCGAGAGCTTCTGATCCGTTTCGGCGAGGGCCAAGCGGTGGCCGTCAGTGGCTACCATGGCGAGGGTGTCGGGTTTGAGGATCAGCAAGCCGCCGTTCAGCGTATATCGCGATTCTTCCATGGAGATTGCGAATTTCGTTTTTGCGATCAAGCTTTCCAGGGCAGAGGCGGGAATATTTACCAGTGTGTGGGGCATGGCGGGCAGCGCAGGGAAGTTTTCTTTCGCCATGCCGACGAGTTTGTATTTCTTTTTGTCGCTGACAATTTCGACCCAGTGGTTGTCGAGCAGCTTGAACTTAATTTCACCTTCAGGGAGGAGGCGGACCAGTTCGAGGAGTTTCTTGGCGGGGATGGTCCCGGCGCCTTCTTTCTTGACCTTGGCTTCACAGGAAGTGCGGACGCTGAGCTCGAGGTCGGTGGCTGTAATCGTGACGCGGCTGCCCTTTGCCTCGACCAGAAGATTCGAAAGGATCGGGATCGTGGTCTTGCGCTCGACCACGCCCTGCGTGGTATTGAGTTCATTGAGCAGCGCGGACTTGGTTACGCTGAATTCCATGGATTGACTTTCCTCGCGTGCGGCGCCGGTTGCCGTCATGTGGCTTTCCCCCGTAAATATAACCCGCTAGCGTACTGTACTCGTTTTTTTGCCAAGTATAAAGTGCGCAAGAGGCGGAAGGACTGTGGAAATGCGGCAAGCTGAGGATTTCTCCATGGCGCCGGAATGTCTCAACGAACCTGCGGAATTTGCACAGCAACAAATTCTTCACAACAACGAACAGATAGAAATGTAATTGATAAAGCTTGTTGTTGTGATGAGCGCTGTGGAATCGTGGAAAACTTCAAGCGCGGGCGGATTGACGCGGGATTCCGGAAAGCGATAGCAGTGGATTCTGCGGCGCTTCGTTGGAAAACCTGGTCGCTCCGCCAGGGTTGTTGGAATTCATTCGCTCGCATGCACAATTCATCCGCACGTTTCTCACTCCTTCTTCACAGCTTGTGCGCATGCGGATTGGGGGTGACAAAGTACGGCGATGGGCATCCAATCGCACATGTCGGGGAACATTTCCACAGAAATACGACCAGCTTCGTGCTATGCGAGGGACTAAAACTTTGAACGGCGGTCAGGAGAGCAAATTACATGCCGAGCATACTAATCACCGGTGCGAATCGCGGGTTGGGATTCGAGTTTGCCAGGCAGTACGCGGCGGAAGGCTGGCGGACGTTGGCGACGGCGCGTGACACGGACGGCGCCGATTCGCTCCGGAAGTTGGCCGCAACAAGTTCAAACCTTTCCATCCACGAACTGGACCTTGCGGACGAGGATTCAATCGAGGATCTCGCGGACCAACTTGACGACGAGCCGATCGACATCTTGCTGCACAATGCCGGCGTTTATCCGCGGGAAGGGCAAAACATGGGCGAGATCGACTATGACGGCTGGCGCGAAGCATTGGAAACGAATTTATTCAGAACGATGCAATTGACCGAAGCGCTGCTGGGAAACGTGGCCGCCAGCAAGAGAAAGCAGATCGCCGCGATCAGCTCCAGCATGGCCTCGTTGCGGCGCGTACAGGAAGGATCTGTGGCGCAGGCAGGCACTTCGTATCAATACCGGACGAGCAAGGCGGCGCTGAACATGGCGTTTTCGATTTTGGCCAAGGAACTTGAGCCACAGGGGATCAGCGTTGTGCTGATCGATCCCGGCTGGGTGAAGACGGACATGGGCGGCCCGCGGGCCCAGTTAACGCCGGAGCAGAGCATCGAGGGGATTCGAAAGGTACTGGCGGGCGAGCCTATGGAGATTTCTGGGAAGTTTCTGGGTTTCGACGGTGCGGCGCGGCCGTGGTAGGCAAGACTGGCCGGCCGAGAGGCTGGCGCCTGCCCGCTACTGCAGGGCGTCCATCAACCGCGTGATGGTGCGGTTAAGTTCCTTGTCGGAGCGGCGAAGCTCTTCGATCTTGTTAATGGAATGCAGGACGGTAGTGTGGTGCTTCCCGCCGAATTGACGGCCGATCTCCGGCAGCGAGGCCGTGGTGAGCTGCTTCACGATGTACATCGCTACCTGGCGCGGAAATGCAATGGCGCGAGTGTTGCTGCGGACCTTGAGATCCTGCTCGCGAAGATTGAAGTGCTCGCTGACCCGCTTCTGGATCAGGTCAATGGTCACGCGCTTCTCTTGCGAAGCGATGATGTTGCGCAAGACCTGCTGGGCGGTGGTCAGCGAGACCACGGTGCCGGTGAGCGAGGCATAAGCCATCAAGCGGGTGAGCGCGCCTTCCAACTCGCGGACGTTGGACTTGATCGCGCGGGCGATGTATTCAGCCACCTCGTCGGGCAGGTTAAAGCGATCGTTCTCCGCCTTTTTCTGGAGGATGGCGATTTTGGTCTCGAGATCGGGCGGCTGGATGTCCGCAATCAGGCCCCATTCAAAGCGCGAGCGTAGGCGTTCCTCGATCGAGTTGATGTCCTTCGGCAGGCAATCGGAGGAAATCACAATCTGCTTCTGCTGTTCGTAGAGCGCGTTGAAGGTATGAAAGAACTCTTCCTGGGTGCGCTCTTTCCCGGCGATGAACTGAATGTCGTCCACCAGCAAAACGTCGACGGTGTGGAAGCGGTCGCGGAAGCTGATCATGCGGTCGAAGCGCAGGGAGTTGATGACTTCGATGGTGAATTTTTCGGCGCTGACGTAGCTGAGGCGCATGGCCGGATTGCGCTTCTTGATCGTGTGCCCGATGGCGTGCATCAAGTGGGTCTTGCCCATGCCCACGCCGCCATACAGAAACAGGGGATTGTAGGCCTTGGAGGGTTGCTCGGCCACGGCGCGGGAAGCCGCGTGGGCAAACTCATTGGACTTGCCGACAACGAAGGTGTCGAAGGTATAGCGCGTGTTGAGTTGGTGATCGCTGCTTTCAAAATCGAGCTTGGCCTGCTTGTTGCCGTTCGCGGCCGGCGCGGCCTGCACGGTTTCTTCTTCGGTGCAAACATACTGCACTTTCATCTGGGGGATGCCCATCTGGTGGAACACGGCTTTGACGATCTCGCCGTAGGTACGCGTGAGAACCTGGCGGAACACGGTGCTGGGAATCTGGATATAAAGGGTGTCGCCCTCCGCGCGATTCAGGCGCGTGGGCTGAAACCAGGTGGTATAGGTGTTGATACTCACCCGGGATTTGATGAGATCCAGGAATTTGTCCCAGAGGTTCAAAGTTTCTTTTTCGCGTCCAATTTGGGTAGCAGTCGTCATCAGAAAAAGCCAGACCTAAGCCATTTCCACAGATGTGTAAAAACTGTGGAAAGCCAATTTCACCCTAAAGCTGCAAGCCTTGGAGTTCTTGCCCGCGCCGGAACGATTGAGTTTTGCCCCTGTGGACCTGCGCGGTCCTTTCAGACCAGCTGAACCAAGCACCACTGCCTTTCGACTGGGTTGGATTCTCGCGCACTGTCCCGGCGGGAGCAAGCGAAAAGTGTGCGAAGGGGTTGAGCGAAGTTCACATCCCATTCACAACTTTTCCACAAGCACAAGAATTGTGCAAGTACGAAGAAAAAATAAAATTTGCCTGAAAAAATCGACGTTTACACGGATTGAAAATCGTGAATGCCCCATTTCTGTGCAAAGCGACCTGAGGAAAAAGCGGTGAATTTTTTCACGGCGCGCGGTCTGGCCGGGCAAATTCGTAAATGCCGAGAGGATCGGCGCCGATGAGCAGGCGATTTTCTTCCACGAGGATCACGTTGGCTTCGATGCGCGCGCCGTTTTTGGTGTAGAGCTGGTACTCGGAACGCCGGATTCCGTCCTTGTCGAAGTGCAGCAGCGTGTTGTGCAGGGCCATCCACAGATCTCCGTTCACGGGATCCACGCCGAAGGCGGTCAGAAGGGGCTGCAGGGCCGGGGGCTCCGTGCGCTTCTCCTGGCGCTGAATCTCCCGGCGCATGGCGCGCGCTTCGGAAAAAGCGTCGATGTTGGTGAATTGAAAGTCGAGCTTGGCAAAGCCGAAGCGATCGTACATGCGGACGAGCGGCTCGGGCATATACGTGTAGCCGTAGTAGAGACGACCTTGCGGGTCGGAAGCGAGGCGGCCGATGCTGACGAAGCGGTTGAGGTCGGGACGCTCGGAGAGGGCTTCCGGGTCGCCAAACTCACGGACCAGCCGCCCGCTGGCGCCGAATACGGTGACGAGATGGTCGCCGCGCGGTTGCGTGACGGCAACTTCCCCTTCCGGGAGCGTCGCAATGGATAACGGCGAATTGCAGGGGATCGCGCGCAGTTGGTGCCCATCCGGCGCGAGGATCTTGATCTGGTTGGAGCTCCGGTCGGCCACGTACAGGTTGCCTTGCGAGTCCACATCCATGTCTTCGCCAAAGGAAACCGGAATAGGGCTCGCTTTGTCTTGGGCGGATGCCGCCGGGGGTGCGCTGATGACTTTGAGCTGCTTGCCGGAGGCGTCGAAGACGGCGATGCCAACGTTGGGAGAGGCAAGAAGATAGTATTTGCCGTCGGCACCATGGCGCAGGGCGCGCAAACCAGGACCAATGGAAGGAAAGACACGATATTTGGCGGTGAGATCGGCGTCGACGTCGGAAGCCGCGGAGAGAATCGCGAACGCGAAGACGGGCAAAGCAGCGAAAATGGCCAGCCATTTAGCTTTGTTGGAGGACATGATTCCTCAGATTACCGCCTCAACCTCCCGGTTGCCTGTTCGGGAGATTTCCCACGGCAACCAGGGGTTCAGCAACGGATCGATTGGCAACCACTAATCGATGAAGAGACGGAGGCGCTCGATGGATCCGGCCTTAAGTCGGCCAGCATCGTTTCGCGCGCCAGCGTCATCGGTTTCGATCAAAACCGCGTTCATCTGCACATCGCCGCTGGCGACTTCGAAGCGCGTCGGAATGCCGTCGAGAAATTTCCGGATGATGGCCGTGCGGTCCATGCCGATGACGCCGCCGTGCGGGCCGGTCATGCCGACGTCGGTGATGTAAGCGGTGCCGTTGGGCAAGACGTGTTCGTCCGCAGTGGCCACATGCGTGTGCGTGCCGACGACGGCGGTGACGCGGCCATCGAGGTAGTAGCCGAACGCAATCTTCTCGCTGGTGGTTTCCGCGTGCATGTCCACCAGCACAAAATCGACATCGCCCGGAATTTTGGCGAGTTCCTCGTCGGCGCGCTTGAACGGGTCGTCGTTGGCCGGAAGAAAAACGCGGCCCTGGACGTTGAGCACGGCAAATTTGAATCCCCGCTTGGTTTCGCCCACGTAGAGGCCGCCGCCTGGATTCGCGGGCGCGAAATTGGCGGGCCGCAGAAGCCGCGGCTGGTGCGGCATGTACTCCAGGATTTCCCTCCGGTCCCAGCTATGGTTTCCGCCGGTGAGGACTTCGATGCCGAGTCCGAGCAACTCTTCCGCAATTTTCGGAGTAATGCCAAAGCCGGAAGCGGAATTCTCGCCGTTGGCAATGACAAGGTCGAGCCGGCGATGTTCGACGAGATCGGCAAGGCGCTCGCGAACGATGTGGCGGCCGGGAGAGCCAACGATGTCACCAATAAAGAGGATGCGCATGGGATGAAAGTTATCAGTAATTAGAACGAGCAGATCCGCTAAAACCTGCGGCTGGATGCCTGCGCAGGAAAGGAGCTGGCGACTGCTTGAGACAAAAATGGAGCGGACTGCTTGGCCGTGGGCAGCTAGGCCGTGAACCTCTGAAATAGGTGGGCACCACGAGCCGGCCATTAGGCTTTCCTGCCCCAGCTGCGCGTTTCTGTGAAACCCGCCGCCGGGACAGGCCGTGCACACAAGCCGACTATCCGCAGCACCCCAGAGATTCGTTACGGTTCAAACGGCTTTCGCGACCTCACCTGCTTCGAAGTACCGCTCCGGGGATTATTATCCTCTCCCCGCGGGGCTTCGTCCAATCACGAGACGCCTGCGTAGGGAGAAGCAAAAGCAAATGCCGCATCCACGAGAAGGGTGCGGCATCTGGGAGGCGCGGAACGAGTGTGAACGCGATCAGCGATCAGGGCTTGGGTTGAGGACTTGAGGGCACCTGCTGCGGCTGGGCACTGGCTGGAGCGTCCTGTTTGGGCTTCTCGGCAGGTTGTGCCTGCTGGGTCGCAGCCGGCTGCTTTGCTGCGCCTTGGGCTTCCACCTCCGGGCTGGCTTCGCCCTTGGCGGGTTCCTTGGCTTGCTTCGGTTCGATGGAGAGAAGCTCCACTTCGAAGATCAGCGTGGAGTTCGGCCCGATGGGAGAGCCCGGCGCCCCGCGCTCGCCGTAGGCAAGCGCCGACGGAATATAGAGATCCCACTTGGAGCCGACCGGCATAAGTTGCATCGCTTCGGTCCAGCCTTTAATCACCTGGCCGACGGGAATCTTCAGGGGTTGGCCGCGCTTGTAGGAGCTGTCGAACTCCGTGCCGTCGACCAAAGTGCCGCGGTAATTGCAGCTGATGACGTCGTCCACCGCCGGCTTGGGTCCGGTGCCTTCCTTGATGATTTTGTACTGAAGCCCGCTGGGCGTGGTGATCACTCCTTCCTTGGTCTTGTTGGCGGCCAGGAAGGCATCGCCCTTCATTTTGTTTTCAAGCGCGGCAACTTTGGATTTTTCTTCCTCTTTTGCGCGAACCTCCGTCTGCAATTGCGTGATGGCGGCCTTGGCTTCGTCGTCGGTGAGCAGAGGTTTCGCGCCCGAAATCGCGTCCTTAAGGCCGCGGAGAAGCACGGCGGGATCAATGTCCACGGAATCGCGCTTGAGATTCTTGCCGAGGCCCATGCCGATGGCGTAGCTGACCTTTTGCGCTTGCGTGGTCAGCGTCAGCGGCGCGGGCTTGGGCTTTGCCGCGGTAGAAGCGCCGGTTTTTGCTCCGGCGGCTTGACCGGATTTGGCCGCCGGCGCGGATTGCGGCGTTGCGGGAGGAGTGGAGGCGGAACTCGCGGCGGGAGTTTGCTGGGCCGGAGAGTTCGCGGCCAGAAAAAGTCCCGCAGCGACGATGGATGTCGCGAATAATTTGGTGTTTGGCATAGATACCCATTGTGGCACTGCCGGTGGCTGGCGACAAACCGAAAGGCTTGCGGGTTGTAACTCGCCCGTAACACGCGGCTTGGATACAATGGCAGCGGAAGCGAGGAGACCCTGGCGATGGACTATCGGCGGTTCGGACGGACGAATTGGCGGATCAGCGAACTGGGATACGGGATGTGGGGATTGGCGGGGTGGACGGGGTCGGACGACGCGGAATCGACAGTGTCGCTGCGGCGCGCGGTGGAGTTGGGATGTAATTTTTTTGATACCGCCTGGGCTTACGGCGACGGGAAGAGTGAGGAAATTCTCGGAAAGATCGTGCGCGAGTTCAGGGGAAATCACAGCGTGGGCGGGCCGGACAAGCATTTGTACGTGGCCACGAAGATACCGCCGAAGAACCGGCGCTGGCCGAGCCGGAGAGAGTTTACGCTGGACGACTGCTTTCCCCCGGAATACATCGAGGAGTACGTCGACAAGAGCCTGAAGAATCTGGGACTGGAGACGATCGACCTGATGCAGTTCCATACCTGGGAAGATCGCTGGCTGAACGACGAGCGCCTGCCGCGAGCGATTGAAAATATGAAAAAAAGCGGAAAGGTGCGCGCGGTTGGCCCGAGCATCAACCGGTGGGAGCCGGCGAACGGGATTCGCGCGGTGCTGGAAGGCTACGCGGATGCGGTGCAGGTGATTTACAACATTTTCGACCAGAATCCGGAGGACGCGCTGTTTCCGGTTTGCCGGATGAAGGAGTGCGCCGTCGTTGCGCGAGTGCCGTTTGACGAAGGCACGCTCACGGGAACATTGACCCTCGATTCGAAATGGCCCGCGGGCGATTGGCGGAATACCTATTTTGTGCCGGAAAATCTGAAATCGAGCGTGGCGCACGCGGAAGCGCTGCGGCCGCTGGTGCCGGCGGGCGGCACGATGGCGGAAATGGCCGTGCGGTTCATTCTGAATAATCCGGACGTGAGCACGATCATTCCCGGGATGCGGAAGCTGAAAAACGTGGAAGCGAACGCCGCCGCGGAGAAGGCGGGGCCGCTTCCTGCCGAATTGCACAAGAAATTGCGCGCGCACCGTTGGGACCGCAACCCGACGACGTGGTCGCAGTGAACGAGGACGCGATGAGCACGAGCGTTAAGGTTGAGATCTTCAATCAGACCTATCCGATCACCGGCGATCTGGACGAGATCTATATGCGGAAGATCGCCGCCTTTGTGGACGGGAAGATGCGGCTGATTTCGGAGATGGCCGGCACCGTGGACACACAAAAAGTGGCGATTTTAGCCGCGCTTGCGATTGCCGACGAGCTGCACAGGTTACGAGAGGAACGCGGCGAGCACGAGGAGATTCTGAAGGAGCAGGCGGAACGTTGCCTGACGCTGGTGGAGCGGGCGCTGCGGCAATCGGAGTAGCCCGAACAGCGGGCGCGGCGGAGAGTTTCCGGAAGCCGGCTAGCTGGCGCGGAGCGACGCGCCGAGATTTTTTTCCAGCGCGGAAACGATCCGAGAGGAAAAATCGTTGATCTGAGCCTCGGTCAGGGTCGCCTCGCGGCTCTGGAAGAGCACGCGCACGAGTAAAGAGTATTTCCCGGCCGGAACATTCTTGCCGCGGAACAGATCGGCGGCTTCGATGGAAACCACTTCCGGAATTTTAAGGGACTCCATCGTTTGCCGGACCTCGGCGAACGTGACGCCGTCCGCGAGAAACACCGAAAAATCACGTTCGACGCCGGGGAAGCGCGGCAGCGCCGCGTAACGCCGGTTATTTTTCACGCCGTAGTACATGCAATAAAGCGGGCCGAGATCGATTTCCGCGAGATACACGTCCTGGCGAAACTTAAATTTTTCGGCGACCCGCTTGCCAAGTTGCCCCGCATAGCCCAACGACGGGCCGGATTCCTTGCCGAGAGAAATCGCGCCGCGGCGAAGCGGGTTCAGCCACTCCGGGCCGGCGTTCTCCCAACGCAAGCCGCCGGAGAGGGAGCCGATGGCGTCAAGATCGCCTTTGAGATCGGCAAATACATAATCGCGCGGTGCGTTGTAGAGAGCCTGTGGCCGCGCAGCTCCGGTTGCGCCGATGGTGAGAATTCGCGTCTCAGCAGGCTTACCATTCACAAAACGGTAGTGGCTGCCGATTTCGAACAGGCGCGCGTTGCGCTGGGCGTGGTTAAGGTTCCATTCGATGGCGCCCGCCATGGTGACCGCGCCGGTGGATTTCAGGACGCCGGCTTCCTCGGAGAGCGGGTTGCTGAGCTTCGCCGGGGTTGCGCCGGCGGGACGGAACAGTGCGTCGCGGTCTTCGGCAACGTGCGGAATGGTGAGAATTTCGTGATAGCCAAGGCCGATGAGGCGCTCGCGGAGCCGCGTTTCGGACTCGTGGTGAGGCAAGCGCGCGGCGCCGGCGCGAGCGGCGGGCAGACGCGGCGGGAAGTGCCGGAGGCCATAGACCCGCGCGACTTCTTCGATGAGATCGATCTCGCGCTCGACTTCGGCGCGCCAGGAAGGCTGCGTGCACTCCCAGGCGGCAAGCAGAGAGTTCACCGTGCCGCCGGCTTGATCGGACCGCACGGGAGCGAAACCCAGCGAGACGAGAATCGCCTCGACGTCTTTGTCGGGCACGTCCGCGCCCATGATGCGAAGGAATTCGCGGCGCGTCAGAGTGATTTTTTTCGGGGCGCGCTTGCCGGGATAGACGTCCACAACCCCTGAGAATAATTCCCCACCGGCGAGTTGCAGAATGAGTTCCGCCGCCCGGCGCGACGCCAGCTCCGCTGTCTCCGGATCGGCGCCGCGGCCGAAGCGCATGCTGGCTTCGGTGTGCAGACGCAGCGAACGGGCCGCGCGGCGGACCGTGATGGGATCGAACCACGCGCACTCGATGAGGACATTCTTGGTTGAGAACGAAATTTCGGTGTCGCCGCCGCCCATGATGCCGCCGATGCCGATGGAACGCGCCCCATCACCGTCGCTGACGACACTGGTGTTGGAGTCAAGAATGCGCTCCACGCCGTCGAGCGTGCGGATTTTTTCGCCGGTTTTGGCGCGGCGAACGATGATGCTGTGGTTGCGGACGAGATCGTAATCAAAGGTGTGCAGGGGATGGCCCAGCTCGAGCATCACGTAGTTCGAAATATCCACCACGTTGTTGATGCTGGCGGTGCCCGCGGCTTCCAGGCGGTCCTTCAGCCATTGCGGCGACGGCTGCACCTTCACGCCTCGAATCACGCGCGCCGTGAAGCGCCCGCAAAGCTCCGGGGCGTCGATTCTCACGGTGACGGCGTCGGCGGCTTTCGCGCCGGAGGATTCCGCGGGCTTCGGCGTGTGCGTTTTCAGCGAAAGGCGATACGCGGCGGCAACCTCGCGCGCAATGCCGAGCATGCCCAGGCAATCGGGGCGATTCGAAGTGATTTCGGCGTCAATTACGGCGCCGTGCGGACCCTGTTCGATCGACGCGATGTTGGTGCCGGAGAGCGCCAGACGCGAAGCGACCTCTTCCGGAGAAGCCGTGACGTCGACAAATTCCTTCAGCCAGTTGTAAGAGACCTTCATGCGGTTGTCCTGTCGAAATCGAGCGGGCCCGCATAAACGCGCGTGCGGTATTCCATGCGGACGACGCCGTTCTGGTGATACGCGTCAAAAATCCGGCGCAGCTCCTGCATCATGGGCTCGAATTGCGGATGCCCGGGAGCCGGTGCGTAGGAACTGCTGCGCAAGCGGCCGGTGAGCCCTTCGAAATCGAACTCCTGAAAATTCGGCAGCGCGTGCGACGTGAATTCATTGGGATGAAAGAATTCGAGCATCTGCTCGGCGCGGGGATAGCTTTCGCTGACTTTGGAGTAATCGGTGCCGAAGCGCAGCAGCAGGGCTTCGTACTCGCGGAGAAACGCCGTGTCGTCGATGAGCCGCTCGTTCCAAATAATGATGACGCGGCCGTGCGCTTTCAGAATGCGGTGAAACTCTTCGCGTGCCGCGGACAGCTGGAACCAGTGAAAAGCCTGGCCGGCGGTGACGAAATCCACGGAATCCGAGGGCAACGTGGTGGCCTCGGCCGAGCCGGCGACACTTGTGAATTTCGGGTACGAACGCAGAAACGCCTCCCCGGCGGCGCGCATCTCCGAGTTGGGTTCGACGCCGTATACCTGATTCCCGAATTCGAGAAATATACGGCTGAGAAGACCGGTGCCGGAACCGATATCCGCGATCGAGTGGCCCGGACGCAGCCCGCACCAGCCCTGCAACAGGGGCAGAAGCTCCTGCGGGTAGCCGGGGCGGTAGCGGACGTAGTCCGCCACGCGGTTGGAGAAGCGTTGCTTGGCGTCGGAGAAGGGCATCGTTAGCTATCAACCTCAGGCCATGAGCCAGGAGCAAGAAAAGTCGTCGTAGTTCCTTTGCCGCTCACGGGAATTGGCGCAGGAAGCGGACATCGTTCTGGAAAAACACCTGCAAATCATCGATGCCGTACTTGAGCATGGCCAGGCGATCCATGCCCATGCCGAAGGCGAATCCGCTGACGCGCTTGGGGTCGTAGTTCACGAAGCCGTAAACGGCGGGGTCGACCATGCCGGCGCCGAACAACTCAATCCAGCCGGAGCCTTTGCACTTGCCGCAGGTGGCGCCGGAAGCGCCGGCGCCGGACCCGCCGCAGAAGATGCAGGAGACGTCGAACTCGACCGAGGGCTCGGTGAACGGGAAATAGCTCGGCCGGAAACGCGTTTTGACGCTTTCGCCGAAGAACTGCTTCACGAAGTACTCGATGGTGCCGGTGAAATCGCAGAAGGTAATGTCCGTATCCACGGCCAGCCCTTCGATCTGATGAAACATGAAAGAGTGCGTGGCGTCGGGATTGTCGCGGCGGTAGACCTTGCCGGGCACGATCACGCGCACGGGAGGCTGGCGTTTTTCCATGGTGCGAATCTGCACGGGCGAGGTGTGCGTGCGCAGCAGCAGCGGACCGGGAGCGCCCTTGGGCAGGTCCAGATAAAACGTGTCCATGTCGTCGCGGACGGGATGATGCTCCGGAATGTTGAGGGCTTCGAAATTGTAGTAAGGGGTTTCGATTTCCGGGCCTTCCACGACGGAAAAGCCGATCGAAAAGAAAATGTCCTCGATCTCCTGCATTACGGTGCGGATGAGATGATGGGAGCCGACGGGACGAATGACGCCGGGCAGCGAGAGGTCCACGCGGTCTTTCGCGGTGGCTGCCGATTCCGCGCCGCTTTCCACGGCTTGGCGGCGCGCCTCGATTTGCGCGTCCACGTGGCCGCGAAGCTCATTGAGCGAGGCGCCGACGAGGCGCTTCAGCTCGGGAGGGGCGGGTTTCAGCCAGTTGTCCGTCACCAGCGTGAGCACACCGGATTTGCGGCCGAGCCACGCGTCGCGAAACGTCTTGAATGAAGCTTCGTCGCTTACGCGCGCGGCGTCCGCATCGAAACGCGAACGTACTTCGGCAAACAGAGATTGCAGGCCATCGGCGGAAGAAACGCCGAGAGCGGCGAGAGGTTGCGAGAGCTTGGTTTCCAATGAGGTCGACATGTTCGTGGGTTATTTGGGATCCCTCGTGCGGGCAGCCATGCTCGGTTTAAGAGGGAGGGGCAAGCCCCTCCCCTACAAAATGGCAACTAGGCCTTTTTGGCAGCGGGCTTGGGGGCGAACGCTTTCGCTTTTTCGGCGATTTGCGCGAAACCGGCTGCGTCCTTGACAGCCATATCAGCCAGGACTTTGCGGTCAAGCGCAATGCCGGCGGCCTTCAATCCGTGGATCAATTGGCCGTAGGTGATGCCGTTTTGACGGGCGGCCGCGCCGACGCGTTGAATCCACAACCGGCGGTACTGCCGTTTCTTTACGCGGCGATCGCGCTTGGCATAGCGATCCGCGCGATTCGCTGCTTCCTGTGCGGACTGGTAGAGCTTGCTCTTGGTGAGGAAAAAGCCCTTGGTCCTCTTGAGGTACTTCTTGCGCCGGGCCCGGCGCTTTGTGCCGCGTTTTACGCGTGGCATGGGTTTGCTCCTTTATTGCTGTGCGTCGGACTGGAAGGCTGAGGGACCGTGCTTGTGGCAACGGAAACCCTCAGGCCTAAAGGCCTGAGCTACAGATTGTTTCGGAAGCCAAACAGGTTGCGGAGTGACGCCGGAAGGCGAGACTCGCAACGGGTTTGTTTCCGAAGTGTCGCAATGGCCACCCAAAGGTGGCCGCTACGTGCGCCGGACCGAAGCCCGGCGTTTAAGGCTCCCTTGCGGGAGCGAAACGGCCGGCAGGCACCCGTGTAGCACTGCCTGGCGCGTTGGTTTTGTAAGAACGGGTCTGAAGACCCGCCACTACAAAAATCGTTTACTCAATGCCGTAGGGAAGCATCTGCATGGTCTTGGCCTTGTCGGCATGATTGACCAGCGTGAGCTTCTTCAGTTTGCGCATGCGCTTGGCGGCCTTGGTGCCCAGCAAGTGGCGCTTGCCGGAATGCATGCGGACGAGCTTGCCGTTCGCGGTGATCTTGAAGCGCTTGCGCGCGCCGCGATGCGTTTTCAGCTTCAACTTGGGCTTCTGTGAATTGCGTGGCATTGCGTTAAATCCTCTCCGTACGTTGTTGCGGGCCGAGCGTGCTCAGCCACTGAGTTCAAATGTTACGGCGATGCAACCGCCGTTCGCGTTCTTCCGCGGGCTTTTGTCAGGCGTTCGTTTGTGCCGCGGCGCTAGGGCGCGGAGCGACGCCGGCGCCCTTCTTCGGGGCAAGGAGCGCGACCAGAACGTTGCCCTCCATACGCGGTGGCGTTTCAATCTGGCAGTGCTCGCCAATTTCACCCAGAAGGCGGGTCATCTTGGCGCGGCCCACTTCCTGGTGCGCCATCTCGCGGCCACGATGAAAAATCATGGCGCGAACTTTATGGCCCTCGCCGAGGAACCGGATGATCTGGTTCTTGCGAACCTGAAAATCATGCTCCGCGGTTGCGGGACGAAACTTCACTTCCTTGAGCTGCGAGCCACGGCTGCTCTTGCGCTGCTCATGGGCCTTTTTATTCTGTTGGTATTGGAACTTGCCGTAGTCGGTAATTTTGCAAACCGGAGGATCGGCCGTGGGAGAAATTTCCACCAGATCCAATCCACGTTCCCGCGCCAGTCGCATGGCCTCGAAAGGCTGCATGACGCCCAACTGCCCGCCGTCTTCGTCAATCACCCGGATTTCGCGAGCCCGAATCCGCTCGTTGATGCGGATACGGTCCGCTTGCCGGAAATTCCTCTCAGCGATAAAAACCCCCTAGGAAAAAACAAGGCACCCGGCTTGCGCCGGATCTCACCCCGAATTGAAAGCAGGTCCCCACAGGCCAACAGCGAGGAGGGACGGACCTCAAATTATAGCACGCTAAGGACATGGAGCAAGGGGTTGGCGGGGGAGGGCCGTCGGGCTGAGGGAGTTCAGGAAGAGAGTTCCAGCGCGCCTTTCGGACCCACGATCGAGGTCAGCAGGCGAGGTTTCTCTCCCTTTCCCACATGCAGGTCGAGATTAAGGAGCTTGAGTGTGGTTGCGAGTTTTGCGGGATCGGGTGCTTCCGCGGAAAACCGCGTGACGGAGCAGCCTATGGGCGCGTCGGCGGAGGGATGGACCGAGTCGGGCGCCCACTCGATGAAGAAAGGCAGTAGGCGGGAAGCGTCATCGGCGAGCCCCAGGGTTTGCCATTGCAGCAGTCGGCCATCGGGCCGCTTGCGGGAGCCAGGAGTGGGGCCCTCAAACGTAATGCCGGCGTGACGGAGTTTTTCGGCGAAAGCAGCGAGGCTTCCGGGATGCGCGGCCCAGCCTACAAGGCGAGGCTCTTTCAAGTTTCGCAATTCGGGAGCCAGGAGATTTTTCACGTCAGGCTGCGCTGGGTCCGGCGCGATGATTTCCAAATAACGTCTCTCGCCCAGCGAGAGCAACGCGTTTTGCGTACCGCGCCCCGGATGCACGCCGCCGAATGCCGCGCGGACGCCCGTGTGCTGCTCGACGAAATCAATGCCCTGCTGGAGGTCGCGCGAACCGAGAAGAATGTGATCGAGCAAACTAGGGACCCCGTTTTCGCCGAAAAGCAGACTTGGAGCAGCGACTGCTCCAGCCGTGAATATCAGAAAATGGCGCCGCGAGACGTCGTTGTGGTGCTTCATCGCAAAAGTGAGCTGGCATGAAAGCCAGCGCTACATTCTGTACTTGTAGCCTTGCTGATGACAAGTCGTCCCCAGGAACGGATTCGCGAGCTGGGGTGCAATCAACGTTGAGAAAACAACTGGCCTGGAACGAAGTAGAGTAATACTCCCAGTCCGATGAGAACGCAGGAATAATAAGCTGTGATTTTCGGGGCTGGCATGGGCGGAAGGTCCTTGGTGAAAAGGCGATAAACAATCCCTGCGGCAACCAGGAAGAAGACATTTTCTCCGAGTTGCAGCCACAAGACCAGCGCTACGCAGAGCAGGACCCAACGCTCTATCTTGGAAAGCGCCAGCGCCGCTTGTCCTCCGTCCAGAACCCAGACCGGAATCAGATTCAAAATATTGAGCCAAGCCGATGCGCGGGCCAAAGCGGCCCAGATGTTATCGCCGGTGTGTTTCCAAATATAGAAGCAGACTGCCGCGCCGATAAAGCCCGCAAGCGGCCCTGCCAGACTGATGGCCGCTCGCGTCAGCCGCGTCACTCCCATCGCCTCCCAGCGGACATAGGCGCCCAAACCCGGCAGGAAGACCGGCATTTCAGCGGGCAAACCCCGGCGGCGGATGTCCACATAATGGCCCATCTCATGAACAAAAATGAGCACGACGAAGCCGATTCCGAATTTTGGGCCGTAAATGGCCCAGTAAATCGCCAGAAAAGAAAAGAAGCTGAGCAGAAACTTCAGCTTGAAAAGTGCAGTCAGCAGAAATTTTCCTTTGGAGAGCAGCAAGATCAAGGGCGCCAGCGGCCCAAAGCGTTTCACCCATTCGTGTTTTGGCTGTTGTGGGGGATTTGTCCGTAGAACGAGATCAAGCTTGGCAATCTGGGAGCGAACCCACTCAGCTTGGGTGGCATTCGGTGGGAGCAGGGGCAGCGCCTTGGCCCATTCGTCGCGAGCTTGCCGCAGCGCGCTTTCTTCCTCCAAGGTTTTAGCGCGATGCGCAATTTGCGCCAACTGCTCGCTGTAGGCCAGGGCATGGCATTTTTCGCAAGCGAGCGCGCCAAGGGGCAAGGCCGAGCCGCAGTTGTGACACTGGCGCGGAGGGTCGACGAAATCATTCATGGGTGAGCTGCGCCAGGCGCTCAAGTGCCTGCAGCGCGAGCCTGAAACGGTCCGACGATATCCACTTGTGGTGCGGCCGTCAGGCGCCAGGCTATGCGTATGCCAACCAGGAGGATGATGATCCCAAGTGCTCCGTTGACCGGGTTCTGAAGCCCCAGGAAGGGAGAAGCCAATCCAAAAAAGAGTAACGTGCCAATCAATTTTCCTGCGCTTGGTCCGGCTTTCTCGTCAGCCGCAACTGCCTTTCCTTCCGGAGAGGAATCGAGTTTTTGGCTGCGATCCGTGGCGGGAGCGGACGGAGTCGCGGTACTCGTTTTCGGGTGTTGCTCCTTGTAGTCCTTAATCGATTCGTAGATGCCAATGGGAACCGCGGACATGGCAACAGCAAAATATGTGAAGAGAACGGCAGCGATCTGGTAGCGTCGCCCGCCCACGCCGTTCGATCCCATCCGCAACGCTTTACCGACGATATAGCCCACCGCAAGCGAGAGGTAACCGATCTCCAGCCCGGTGATGATTCCAAACGCCGCATAGAGGATCAAGCCGAGGATGGCTCCGCCAGCCCCGAAGACCATCGCACGGACGAACGCGGCATGTGTATCTTTGGGAAGTCGCGCTTGCAACTGAGAGACACAGTTGGCACAGGCCATGGTGCCGTTGACGCGGTAATAGTTGCCCGAAATGGGCTTGTTGCAAGATTTGCAAGTCTCCGTCCCGGAGGAGGATGTGTAGTCGGCCGTGGCGAATTGTGGTGGGGCACTAGAACCTGGTACGAGAGGGTCGCTCATAGCCCGGAAGTTATCACATGCGGGACGTAAGTGAAAATGAAAATCTAATGCACGTTACCCCGAGCGCCGCAAGTTAAAGAGACCGGCTTTCGATCTCCTGTTGTAGCGCGTTGATCACGTCGGCAATCGGGCGCGGGCCGAGGTCGCCTTTGCTGCGGTGGCGGACGCTGACCGTGCCGGCTTCGGCTTCCTTGGGGCCGACGACAAGCATGTAAGGAATTTTCTGGAGCTGCGCGTCGCGGATTTTCGCGGGCAGCTTTTCGTTGCGGTCGTCCAGGTGGACGC
>Ga0335085_10002460_pt1 | contig 34507 bp, 26 predicted proteins | sample Lox_Sample_45_FD_206712 | JGI IMG/M metagenome (GOLD analysis project Ga0335085, IMG submission 206712) | Soil microbial communities from Loxahatchee National Wildlife Refuge, Florida, United States - Lox_Sample_4.5 | ecosystem: Environmental > Terrestrial > Soil > Wetlands | place: USA... | reverse complement strand
TACTGCATCGCGTCGCACACGGCTTCGGCGTTCAAGAAAGGGATGACGGATGCGATGTTCAAGGAATTGCAAGCGGTGATCGGGATGGCGAATGAAACGAACAAGATGGTGACCGGCTACCAGGTAGAAATCGACGAGCAATTCCACCCACCTCTGAAGCGCTAGAGCAGTTTCCAACCTCAACACGGCTGTCCTTTAGGACAGGTGTTTCCACGCGGGTACGCAAGTACTATGGGCGCAAAGCATGGGTGAAGCCGACCATATAGATGTTTGGGGACGGCACTTCGTGTCTGCGGTTTGAACAAAACTTTCGCGTAGCAAGTGAGCATCCTATGGCGCCAATCAGCAAAGATCATGAAATTCTAACCGCCCCACCGGACTCAGCCACAGCGGCTGGTGTGCCGCCGGGAGGGCGCCTAGAAGATACGGCGAGCAGGCCGCAGCCGGTGGCTTTGGAAGTGCCCGTGACGGTGAATGGTGCGCGCACGGTTGAGGGAAGCGACAAGCGAGAGCCCTTTTCTGAAACGACGAAGACTGTTCTTGTTTTCGGGAATGGAGCCGTCATACGGCTCGGGTCGCCGGTCGCAGCGGGCCAACTGCTTTTCCTGACGAACGAGAAGACAAAAAAGGAAGTCGTTTGTCAGGTCGTCAAATCAAAGAATTACCGGAACGTGAGTGGATACGTCGAACTGGAGTTCACAGAATCAGTGGTCGGATTTTGGGGCATGCGTTTTCCATCGGACCGGATCGGAGCGCAAACACCAGTTCCTCCCGTCAAGACCCCGGTGCCGACCAAGAGCGTGGCTGGTCCGCCGGCCGCAACCAGGTCGACGATCGTTGCGCCAGTTCCGAGTGCTGCCCCAAAAATTCCGCTAGCAAGCCCGATTGCTGTTCACGCCGAAATGAAGCCCCCGCAGCAAACACGCCCTTCGGATCCCGTGGCATTGGCACCAATCGTTCCGAAACTTGAAGCGCCTTCGATGCAACCGCCGGCAGCGGCAACGCCGGCCGCAAAGATGCCAGAATTGGCGGCAATGCCGGCGCCCTCAATATCGGCCTCTTTGACATCTTCGGTCGTCAGTCTTCTTGGGGTTCCTGAGGTGCAGGCGAGCCCTACGTCCACAAGCCCAGCAGCACCGCCGATTTCGATAGAAAGCAAAGCAACTCATGCAAACGTCGCCGCCGATTCTACTGAAGAACTGAAACTCCAAACCGCAAGGCTGCAAGAGCAGCTCTCCTCGATGCTATTCAATCCGACGGCAGACGCCAGACCGGCGCCGACATCGCAAACACCGCCTTCCCACGCGAGCGCAGAGGCAGCTTCCAAGGTTATCGAGATTGCGAAATCGGAACCGCCCCTCCTCAAGACTGCACCCCCAACAAGAACTCCGTCTGCGATCAAGTCGTCCCTGGATAGCGAAGAGGTGAAGATTCCATCCTGGCTCGAACCGCTCGCGCGAAATGCCGCTGCCGCTGCGCCGCCAACAGAGTCTGTCGACAAGGAAAAATCCAAACTCACTCTGGAGTTCACCGAAGCGGAAGAACACTCTACGGAAACCGCGCCGGCGGCCGAAACCGAAAGCGCTTCAGGAAACGAACAGCCCGGAGTGGAGAGCTTGCTCTCCCTGGACGATGTGCTGACTTCGCGCGACCATTCGTCCGGGGGTTCGCGAAAAGGTATGTGGATTGGAATGATCGCCGCGGCAGTTCTGGTCGCCGCGAGTGGCGCCTGGTATGCGTTTAATTCTTCGAACGCGTTGCGCGGGAGGTCCGCTACGGTCTCGCCAGCTTCAAGCGCGCAAGCAAATGCTATGCCTTCGCAGAATCCGGAAGCCCGGCCTGAGGAGCATTCCGCATCCCGGAATCCTTTGACCGAGGCCGACTTAACATCAAGGTCGACAGCTCCACCACGTTCAAACTCGACCTCTTCCAGCGAAGCGTTCCTGAAGTCACTAGGCAATCCGCAACCAACCCAAAGCACACGAGAGAACACGGGGGAGGCCGCGAGCACGATTCCTGCCGCCGTCACGGAACGAATTTCACGCACGAAACGGGAACCGGAGCCGAAAAAACCGGCGCTGGGCGAAGTCCATCTGTCCTCTCCCACCATGAATCGTGCGGAGACCGGACAGGATAGCGGCGCGGTCGCGCCAACGATTTCCGCGGGGAACGCAAATGCGGGCTCGGGTGGGTTCGAATCCGGTCTTGCGGCGGGAAGCGAAAAACAGCCCGCCGCTCCCGAAATTCCACTTCCCGTTGGCGGCGACGTCAAGCCGGCCAGGCTAATCAGCCATGTGGCACCGCTTTATCCGATCATGGCCAAGAATCAGCACGTAACGGGCGATGTGGTCATTGACGCTTTGATCGATCCCAATGGGCGTGTCACGACGATGAAGGTAATTTCCGGCCCAACGCTACTTCACCAAGCTGCCAAAGACGCGCTGCACCAGTGGAAGTATCAGCCAGCATCGCTCGATGGGAAACCAGTCGCGATGCACTTGACGGTCACCCTGCAGTTCCGCATGCAATAAAACTCGTTTGGTTTTAATGGGCGCACTACGCGTGTGTTTCGCGGACTGCCAGCGTCCCCTCATTCTTGGGGACTGGAATCGGGAAGTACGCGCGGCACTCGCCTTTCCACAGAGGGGATGGCAGGAAATTCCGCGTGCGGTTCAGTTTGATACCAGTACGCCACTGAATAAAAATTGTCTCCGCGATCGTTCGCATGGCCGTGTTCAATCGTCGCACGCAGTGATTTCGTAAACGTGATCGGAGAATCCAGGTGGAACCGATATACTGACCAGCGTCCGCCCTGAAGTTCCGCGCCGACAATCGGCGCTCCAAATAGCCTGTAAGCGAAAGGCTTCCCGTTAAAATCCCACGCCCCTAGAAAATAGTCCTCCGAGCCGGTTCCATTGATGGACGGCAACTTTTCGCCATCCACAAAGAACATATCGTCGCCCTCACCCCACCAGCCGTCCTGATTTTCAATCACGGACATCGTCACACCCGCGAAGTGCCCGTGGCCTTTCGCTTCCATCCAGACGTAGTTTTCCTTTCCATCCAGATTGATCTTATTCCCAGGGAACGCCTTGTTCGGTGTGGCCTGCCGATACTGCGCATGAAAATAGAGGGTATCCGGCGGGAGCGACGACCTGTAGGAGCGCAGATCAATGTTCCAGTAGATTGCATCCGCAGCCCGCTCGCCATCGTTCGTTAGCGTGATGCGCGCGTGTTTTTGGAAAGGCATCGGGAAGAAACAGTTCAGCGCTTTGTCCGCGCCAACGGCGAGCGGCACGGACTGATAAAGTACGTATTGACCGAGACCCAATCCGAAAAAATCACCAACCGGAGCTTCCACGCTCGGAGAACTCTCGCCGTCCCAGTACATGCGCAAAACTATTTTCTTCAAGTGAAACCGCTCATTGTCCGCAATGGTGATCCAGACATGCGAGATTTCTCCAGGTCCCGCTTCGTCAAGCAGCGTAAGCGTTTCGCCTGCGGCGAGGTGGCGATAGTCGTCGTTGCCTCCGGTGCGGTCGTAACTGGAGATGCGTTTCAGAGAGTAATCGTGCGGCTTCGTCAATTGGGACAGCCAATCGGAGGAGGCCTGGCCAAAAGCCATTTTCGGGAAAGCGAGCAGAAAAGCGACGCAGACAAGCAGCGAGATTCGTTTCATGTTTTTATCTCCGGGAGGCCCAAAAATCCAGCGGATTATAGCAGCACAAATGGCGCGCAGGTCGTGCCCACAATACAACGCGTCCTTCCCCAACTATGCTGCGAACCAGGTCTCCTCTCCCCTCCCGCCGAGGCCCGGGAACGGGTATACTGGCGGCCCGGCCAAAAGGCGAGTCAGGCGGGTCGGTTCGAATACGCTTTTACGCATTGGGGTAGCCCGCCGTTACTCTCTCTTGGTCAAGCAAATGCATATCGGTCCGGAATTCCCTTCGCGGGCCGGGGTGCGAAATTTTTATTGAATTCACTGCCGTGGTCGCCTCAAAGGAGAGTTCCGCATGCCGCAAGCCCCAGTTCCAGAAGAGATGAACGTCTACCAGAACGCCGAAGCGCGTTTTGAAGTAGCCGCACAAAAGCTAGGACTCGAGCAGGGCCTTTACCGGTATTTGAAGTATCCGAAGAAAGAAATCACCCTCTACATTCCGGTTGGCATGGATAACGGTCAGCTAGACGTTTTCACCGGCTATCGCGTGCTTCATTCCACTGTTCGCGGTCCGGGCAAGGGCGGCATTCGTTTTGCTCCCGATGTTTCTCTCGACGAAGTACGCGCTTTGGCCACTTGGATGACCTGGAAATGCGGCGTCGTGAACATTCCGTTTGGAGGCGCAAAGGGAGGCATCATTTGCGATCCGCGTAAGCTGTCGCGGGGCGAATTGGAACGCCTCACTCGGCGTTACACCGCTGAGCTAGCCGATTGGCTCGGGCCCGAGCGGGATGTCCCCGCGCCGGATATCGGCTCGAACGCGCAAACGATGGCCTGGGTAATGGACACTTACGCGATGCACGTCGGCGAAGCCACTACTGCCGTCGTGACAGGCAAGCCCATTGAACTCGGTGGGTCGGCCGGAAGACGCGAAGCCACGGGGCGGGGCGTGATGATTTGCTGCGACAAAGCGCTCGTCAAGCTGGGCATGCAAAAGCAGGGCTGCCGGGTGGTAGTGCAAGGCTTTGGAAATGTCGGTTCTCTCGCAGCAGAACTAATGCAGGAAGCAGGCTACAAAATTGTAGGGCTCGCCGATATCGCCGGGGGATTCTACAACGAAAAAGGCTTCGACGTGCCTAAAGTGATCGATTGGGTTTACACGAAAAAGAAGCCCTTGCCGGAATTTCCCGGCGGCGGCACGAAAATGTCTGCGCAGGACGTGCTCTTCCAACCCTGCGAAATCGCCATCCCCGCCGCCATCGAAAATCAAATCACGGAACAAAACGCTCACCAGGTGCAGGCCAAAATTCTCTGCGAAGGTGCGAACGGCCCCACCACCTGGCAGGCCGACGCCATCGTCGATTCCAAGGGCATTTTTACCGTGCCGGATATTCTCGGCAATGCCGGCGGGGTCACTGTCAGCTACTTCGAGTGGGTTCAGGACCGCCAGGGGTTTTTCTGGCGCGAAAGTGAAGTCAATGAACGGTTGCTCGATGTGATGGAAAACGCCTTTGACGGCGTTGTCCGGTACGCGGAAGCCCATAAAGTCAACAACCGCATTGCCGCATACATGCTGGCGATTGACCGCGTGGCCAGCGCGCTAAAATTGCGCGGAATTTACGCCTAGTGTGATAGAGTTCGCCTCGGGTTCCGTTTATTGGGGCCCATGAGTTCATTTTGACGGGGGCAGCGAAATGCCCGGAAATTAAATCCGGGCCGCGAAGGAGTGCGCGCAGTGAACACAAACTCGCCCTTGCCAATCCACGAGAAGACCGAAGAACAGCATCGCCGCGAAATATGCGCCGTCGGCAAGTGGATGTACGAACGCCGTTTTATCGTCGCTTGCGAGGGCAATATCTCCGTCCGCCTGGACGAAGACCGCATCCTCACCACTCCGACTTGCATGAACAAAGGGATGCTCGAGCCGCAGGATTTGGTGATTACCAATTTAGAAGGCCGCCAACTTGCCGGCGAACGCAAGTTCTCTTCCGAAATTGCGATGCATCTGCTATTTTATCGCATGCGGGCCGATGTGAATGCCGTTTGCCACGCTCATCCGCCCACTGCCACCGGTTTTGCGGCTGCCGGTCGTTCCTTGAATCAAGCTCTTTTGCCGGAAGTGATCATCGGCCTCGGGCAGATTCCGCTTGTCCGTTACGCGACTCCCGGAACTCCGGAACTTAGCGACTCAATGGAACCCTTTGTCCCGCATTATGACGCTCTGCTTCTGGCCAATCATGGCGCGGTAACCTGCGGCCCCGATCTTTTGAATGCATTCTTCCGAATGGAAACGATCGAGCATTTCGCCAAGATTTTGCTCTCGGCCGAATTGGCTGGTAATCCAGTCCTTCTATCCAGCCGCGAAGTCGCCAAGCTGATGGCCGCTCGCTCGCGATATTTCGTCGTGCCGCCTCCAGGCGGGGGCGCCGAACTCCCGGAAACCAGCGACAGCGGCGAATCATCGAGCACGCATGTTTCCCTTACTCGCAGTGAGCTCGATGCGCTCATCGACGAAGCCGTTCGCAAGGATCGCGCTCGCCGCTAGCCTCTGCCAAATTGGCCCGCCCTTTTGATTTTAATTGGGCACCCGCTCGCTCTCCACGATCATCCATTGTATTGGGATAATTCGGCGGACCACTTGGCCGGTACGTTCGCGACCACGGGTTTAGGTGAATTCGCCACCAAACGAGGAGAAATTTTATGGAACCCAGAATTGATGCACGGAAATATGCTCCCGAAGCACAAAAGGCGATGTATACGCTCGAGCAATATCTCAGTGGATGCGGCCTTGAGCACGGCCTCATGCATCTGTTGAAAATGCGCGCTTCGCAGATCAATGGCTGTGCCTATTGCATTGACATGCATTCCAAAGACGCCCGCGCACTGGGCGAAACCGAGCAGCGTCTCTACGAACTCGATGCCTGGCGCGAAACGCCCTTCTACACCGATCGCGAGCGTGCTGCCTTGTCCTGGACGGAGGCCCTGACGTTAGTCTCGCAGACGCACGTTCCAGACGACGTCTACGAGGAAGTCCGCAAGCACTTCAGCGAAAAAGAAATCGTGGACCTGACTTTTGTAGTTTCGACCATCAACGCCTGGAACCGCTTGGCTATCGCGCTGCGGGCCGTTCCCGGTCATTACCGTCCGGCAAAGCCTGTTGCAGCTGCCTCCTAATGGCAATATTCAGCGGACAGCTGCTCCGTCGAGTACTTCTCTCACTTTTTTTGCCAAGCTGACGGGCGTGAAGGGCTTTTGCAGAAAAGCTGTCTCATTTTCGCTGATGCCCTGTCGAACAACGGAATCATCGATGTACCCTGACATGAAGAGCACTTTTATGTCTGGAATGCGCATACCGATTCGCTTTGCCAGTTCCGCCCCGCTCATCCCGGGCATGATGACGTCCGTCAGCAGCAAATCGATCTTTCCTTGATGTGTTTCTGAAATTCCCTCAGCCTCTTGAGGCAACCGCGCGGAGAGTACCGTGTAGCCGCGAGATGTCAAGATTGCGCTAATCAAATCGCATACCGCCGATTCGTCTTCCGCCAGGAGCACGGTTTCCGCGCCTGTATAGGCCGTCGCGGAGAGATCAAGAGACGTCACCGTGGTTTGTGCCTCGCCGATCCGGGGAAGAAGAATGCTAAATGTCGTCCCTATCCCCGGTTTGCTGGTAAACGTGACGTAACCACCAGCTTGCTGGACGATGCCGTACACCGTCGAGAGCCCCAACCCAGTTCCTTTTCCGGCGGGTTTGGTGGTGAAATAGGGTTCGAAGATGTGAGCTTGGATCTTGGGGTCAATTCCAATTCCAGAGTCAGTCACACGAAGCTCCACATAATGTCCGGCCTTGATGGATTCCAGCGCAGCGCTACCTCCCACGCCAATCTCCACGTGTCTTGTTTCCAGGGTCAGTTTCCCCCCCTCCTGCATTGCGTCCCGCGCGTTCACCGCCAGGTTCAGGATCACCTGTTCGATCTGCCCGGCATCAGCTTTTACTGCACCAAGCTTGGGTTCGAGATCTGTCTCTATCACAATGTTTTCGCTGATCAGCCGCCTCAAAAGTTTTTCCACACCGCTCACCGCGGTATTAAGATTTAACGGTACTGGCTGAATCGTCTGCTTGCGGCTGAATGCCAGCAACTGCCGCGTAAGCGACGCCGCTCGTTCGCTTGCTTTTTGGATCTGCTCGACATGTCCGCGGAGTTTCGCGTCTCCCGCCAGCGCTTCCGACAACACCGAGCTGTAGCCCGTGATGACCATCAAAAGGTTGTTGAAATCATGTGCCACGCCGCCTGCAAGTGTGCCGATGGCCTCCATTTTCTGCGATTGCCGCAGCCGGCCTTCCATCGCCCGGTATTTGGTGATGTCACGCGAGACGGCGATCACCCCGATGATTTTCCCTTCCCCGTCACGATAAGGGCTTTTCATGGTCAAAAAAGTGCGAGTTCCGTGTGTCAAGGTGAGCTCATACTCAAAAGTCTTAGTCTCCCCGCTTTCAATGACTGCTCGATCTGTCTCGGAAGTTCGCCGTGCATTGGTGAAGTCAAGGAGCTGAGCCGCGGTCTTGCCCACAAGTTGTTCCGGCGGCTTCTCAAAGTATTTCGCGAACGCCGGATTCACGATCACATATCGTCCTTCAAGGTCCCTGATGTACACCGCGTCGCCTGTTCCCTCGAAAATGGATTTCAGCAACGCGTTCTTTTCTTCCAGCGCAAGATCCGCCTCGCGCCGCTGCCGCTCGCTAAAGATGATGCGCGCGCTGGAGCACGCGAACGATGCCACAACCATCGCAGTGGCCACCAGCAATTGCCTTTCTGCGATTCCCGCGGCCATCAGCAGCACGACTAGCGGGAAAATCATTGGCGCGATGTGAAGCACCCCCCATCGGCCCAGACTTTCTTCCTTCTTGCGCGATGCATCCTCGCTTACCTCTTCTCCAGCAACTGGCTCTGATGTCGCCGCAAGTACTGTGATCGCCAGGAAAGGCAAGCTCCATCCGAGATCCCAGGGTGTCCCCGATGGCAAGCTTTTCGTAGATTGCAGATACAAATAGGGCAGTTCTCCGCCCAGATAAAAAACGAAAAAGACGGCCATACGCCCATACAGATCCCGTGCCTGTCTCCTCCGCGACATCATCGCGCGCACCGCGAACGCCGCAGCCAGAAAGGCGTCTCGTCCCGTATCCGGAAGCCACGCGAGTCTCGCCAGCTCCCCCCCGCCGATCTTCCAGTGCGAAGGCGAAGCAAACAATAGTAGATAGGCCGCCACCGTCAGGATGACAACCTGCGCAATGTCCAAGATGCGCGGCCAATCCTTCCACTCAAGTCCGCGCTCCGTATCAATGAATAGCGCCATGAATGCTGGCGCCATGCTCAGGAAGAAAAATACATCGCTCGGCCACGGCTCCTGCAGGGGAATGTGGCGGATGCTGTCGTAGTAAGTGACCATTGCTTGCGCCGCGCTCCACAGGAAAAATCCTGCGGAGATCAGTAGCCAAAAGTGCTTTCCAAAGCGATTCATTCGGCGAGAGGCGTTTGCAGCCGACAAAGCGGCCAGAAGTCCGAAGGCGAGTTGAATGGAATTAGAAAGCAGTGAGCTGACAGACTCTAGCGGAGCCGCCAAAACGACGACAGCATGGAGTACAAACAGCGCTAGCGCGATGGAGAGGAAAAGCCGCCAGCCCCACCCGGGAGAGTTCCAGATTTCCAAGTCTCAAGCCTCTCGGTTGAAGCCCCACTACTGGACAGTCCTATCTTCACGTAATCCTAGAAAAACACAAGTTGCCAATGAATCTAGAATGCGCATCTACAAACTGCAAATTTCCAGGACTTGGGTTGGCGTTGAGGTGTCGTCACCGCCGTTTTTACAAGAATTCCTTTCAGAATCGAATACAATCGTTTCATTCGGCCCTAGGCCCGGTATTAGGCGTCGAGTTTCAAAATCACGATTGACTGAGGAGAGGATCTTCATGAAGAGTAAAAACATTGTTCTGGGTTGTATGCTGGCTGGCGCCTTGGTTTGCGGTGGGTTCGCCCTCGCGCAGGGCCCAGTCGTGAACGTCGATCCCCACCGGCATCCGAATCTTGCAGAGGCACAGCATCACATCCAGCAAGCATTCGCGAAGCTCGATGAAGCTCAGCGGGAGAATAAAGACCGCCTGGGGGGCCACGCCGAAAAAGCGAAGAATTTGCTGGATGCAGCCGATCGCGAAATCAAGGAAGCCGCGGAATTCTCCGATCACCGCAGGTAAAGCTTCCTAGAAATCTTCCAGACGACAATTGGGCCGCCCCGCGTCGCAAACTGAAAGGTTGAGCGGGGCGGCTTCTATTTCTTGCGGGCCTTCCATCGTTGACAGGCGAAGAAAAGGCGGCAATACTGGCCTTCCATGATTGGCCAGCTACGTGGACGTCTCGCTGAAAAACGCCCTAACCAGGTTCTTGTGGATGTCGGAGGAGTTGGCTACGTCGTCCAGGTTCCTCTTTCCTCGTATGCCGCCCTTGGTGAGTTGCACACCGAAATCACCCTCCTCATCCACACGCACGTCCGCGAAGACGCACTGGCCCTTTATGGTTTCGTCTCCTCTCGCGAAAAACATCTTTTTGAAATGCTCCTCTCCGCTTCGGGCGTTGGCCCTAGCTTGGCCTTGAAAATTCTCTCCGGAATGCGTGTTGAAGAGCTCGTCCCCGCCATTCGAGGTAACGACTTGGGCCGCCTCACCAGAATTCCCGGCGTCGGCCGCAAAACCGCGGAGCGCATGGTCGTTGAACTCAAGGATAAGCTCGATGGAGTCGCTCTGGAAGCCGAGAAGCCCACCGCAGCTTCGCCCGCTGGCATCGAAGCGGACGTGATTTCCGCGCTGGTCAATCTAGGCTACGATTCGCGCCCCGCGGAGTCCGCTGTCAGCGAAGCCAAGCGCGAAGTTGGCGCCTTGAATTTCGAGAGGCTTTTGCGTGCCGCGTTGCAATCGCTATCCGCGCCTGCGGGTCGCACCACGCATGCGGGTGCATGAACAATTTGTATGGGGTGCAGAGATACTGGCTGATATTCAGACCGGCTAAGAGCCATAAATACACGAAGCCCAATTAATGTCCGACGCCAGCGCAAAACGAATGCCCGACCGAAGCGACCGGCACAGAATCGTCTCCGGCGCTCCCTATGACGAGGATGCCCGTATCGAAGCCAGCGTCCGCCCAAAGCGCCTCGACGAATACATCGGTCAGAAGCGCGTCAAAGAAAATATCTCCATCGCCATCCAAGCCGCACGGAGCCGTGGCGAAGCGCTCGATCACGTCTTGCTCTACGGCCCGCCCGGCCTCGGCAAAACCACACTGGCCCAAATCATCGCCAATGAGCTAAATGTCCCCATCAAGACCAGCGCCGGTCCTCTTCTCGAACGCAAAGGCGACCTTACCGCCATCCTTACTTCGCTCGAAGGCAAAGAGGTTTTCTTTCTCGACGAGATTCATCGCCTTCAGCCGGCCATCGAGGAAGTCCTCTATCCCGCGATGGAAGATTTTCACGTGGACTTGATCATCGGCCAAGGCCCCGGCGCGCGCCTCCATCCGCTCCAGCTTGGCCACTTCACACTCATAGGCGCCACCACGCGCGCAGGTCTCATCACCGCGCCTCTGCGCTCGCGTTTCGGCATTGTGCATCGCCTCGATTTTTACGATCCAGAGGATCTCCTCATCATCCTTCACCGTTCCGCCAAGATTTTGCAGATCGAAATGGATGAAGGCGGCGCCGAAGAAATCGCCCGACGCTGCCGCGGCACACCACGCATTGCCAACCGTCTTCTCCGTCGTTCGCGGGATTTTGCCGAGGTCCGCGCCGCCGGCCGCATTACGCGCGCCGTCGCTCAGGAGTCGCTCGCCATGCTTGGCGTGGACGAATCTGGCCTTGACGAGGTCGACCGCAACCTCATGCTCGCTCTATTGGATAAGTACGGTGGTGGCCCGGTCGGTCTCGGCACGCTCGCCGCCGCTCTCGCCGAAGAAGAAGACGCCATCGAGGAAATGTACGAGCCCTACCTCATGCAGATTGGAATGATTGACCGCACTCCGCGCGGCCGCGTCGCCACCGCCCGCGCCTACGAATATTTCGGCAAGGAAGTTCCCAAACGCCAGCCACGTCTTTTTTGATCGTGCGCTCGGAGTTCGCTGTTCGTGTGCCCCATTCGAGTCCCTCCACTCTGATTTGCTAGACTAGTCCGGCTATGAGCGTAATCGACGAAGTCCTCCAAGCCAATGAACTCTACTCCCGTACGCATGAATTGCGGAGGCTCACTCCGCGCCCCGAACGGCATCTCGCCGTGCTCACCTGCATGGATACGCGGCTTTCCATTCTCACCCTCGGCCTCAAAGCCGCAGACGCCCACATCATCCGAAACGCGGGCGGCATCGTTACCGACGATGCTCTTCGCTCTCTCATCGTTTCCCATTATTTGCTGGACACGCAGGAATTCATGATCATTAATCACACCGATTGTGGGCTAACCCACGCCACCGAAGAGGACCTACGCAATCGAATCCAGAACCGCACGGGAACCGCGGCTGTTGCGCCCGCCTTCTTCTACGCGTTCAAGAACATCGACGAAAATGTCCGCCATCAGTTACAAAAACTGCGCACCCATCCGTGGATCCCAAAACAAGTTACGGTGCGCGGTTTCGTCTACGATGTGACCACCGGCCGCCTGCGCGAAATCATGGGCAGTTGAATCGCGGGGTTGTATGAGACCCGGTCTTGATAAATCCCGTCGTTAAGCGGTGGCTATTCGTATCGCAGCGCCACGATCGGATCCACGCGCATCGCCCGCCCCGCTGGGATGTAGCAGGCCAGCAGCGCTACTCCAGTCAACAGAATCGCAACTCCGCCGAAAGTGATCGGGTCCGTCGCTCCCACTCCATAAATGAGTTTCGCAATCAGTCGAGTCAAACCCAGCGCCGCCGCTAGCCCGATTCCCACTCCAACCAGCGTAATGCGCATTCCTTCGCCCAGCACCATGCCCAGCACATCCCGGCTCGACGCTCCAAGAGCCATACGCACTCCAATCTCCCGAGTCCGCTGTCCAGCCAAGTAGGAAATAACTCCGTAAATCCCGATCGCAGAAAGAACCAATGCCAGTCCCGAGAACACCGTCAGCAGCATCATCGCCAGCCGCTGTGTGGCAATCGAGTTCGCCACGATCTCTTCCATCGGCCTCACTCCATAGACCACCGCGCTTGCGTCCGCTCTCTCCGCCGCTTCGCGAATCGAGTTCACGACTCCCATCGGCGTGCCCGCCGTTCGCGCCACGTATTCTCCTCCGTTCGCTAGCAACGTCCAGAACCGGTCCGGTATCTGCCACACATCGAGATATACCTGTGCTTGCAGATTCTGATGCCGGTTCGAGCCCAGCCCCCAATGTTCCACGTGGCCAACCACCCCGACCACTTCCGCCTGGAAATCCAGCAGTCCAAAGTTGATTCGTTTTCCGACGGGATTCTCGTTCGGAAAATACATCTTTGCAAACTCGGAATCGATGAGCACAGCGATCGGCGCATGCTCATTATCCAGGTCCGTAAACAACCGTCCGCGCTGCAACGGAATCCGCATCGCGTCTTGGTACTGCGGTGTCACAAGGTAAAACAGTGTGAACGGCATCTCTTGTTCAGTCGCCGGCTTCGGTTTTCCCTCCACCCAGAAGGGCACTTCAGAATCGCCCGACATCGGCAGCGATCCTCCCGTCATCGACACAGCTTCCACTCCCCGAACATCTTGTATCTGCCGCAACGTCTCGCGGTACTTGGCTCGCAACTGGTCTGCGGTTACGCCTAGCTTGGACGTCGAGGAGATGCTGAACTCCAGAACATTTCGTGGATTGAATCCCGGATCGATGCTCCATAGCGCCGCAAGACTGCGAATCATGAGCCCAGCGCCAATCAGTAGCACCACCGCCATCGCCATTTCCACCACCACAAACACGCTCTGCGTCCGGTGTCTCGCGCCGCTCCCTCCTCTTCCGCCTTCCTTCAGTGTTTCATGCATATCCGGCCGCAGCGTCCTGAGCGCCGGCACGAGCCCAAAAACAATCCCTGTCAACACGGAAATTCCCACCGTAAACAGCAGCACGTGGCCGTCAATCCCAATCTCTCCCGCTCTTGGCAACGTCTGCGGCAGCGCCGCAAGCAACGCTCGCGTTCCCCATTTCGCCAGCAGCAAGCCGATCCCGCCGCCCGCAATACCGAGCATTACACTCTCCGTCAAAAGTTGCCGAATCACGCGCCCGGGGCTCGCCCCAAGTGCGGACCGTATCGCAAACTCGCGCGAACGCCCGGTTGCCCGCGCCAGCAGCAAGTTCGCCACATTCGCGCACGCAATCAGCAGCACAAACGTCACCGCTCCCAGCAGCACCAGCAGAATTCCCCGCACGCTTCCCACGACATCCGTCTTCAACGGCACCAGCGTGATCCCCGTCGCCTTGTTGGTGTCCGGATACGCCGCCGCCAGATTTGCTCCGACTGCGTTCATATCCGCGGTCGCCTGTTCAAAGCTCACTCCGGGTTTAAGCCGGCCGATCGCGTTCATTCCCATACTGATTCCGCGGTTCAAAAACGTCGGGTCCGTCCATTGCCCGATCGGCACGTACACATCCGAAGGGCTCAAACCAGCGGCAATTTCGCCGGGTGCGACACCGATCACCGTATACTGCTTCCCGTTTAACGTGATGCTCTTTCCCAGAACGTCTTGCGACTTTCCAAACTTCCTCTTCCACAGCCCGTCGCCGATGATCGCCACTGGCGCCGCTCCCGGTTTATCTTCTTCTGGCAGGATGTTCCGCCCCAGCAAGGGATTGATCCCCAGCGCCGCAAAAAAGTCCGCCGAAACCATATGACCGTGCAGCCGTTCAGGCTCCCCCTGGCCCGTCATGTTGTAATCTTCGGAGCGAAAGGCCCCAAGCTGCGCAAAGCTGTGGTTGTCTCTCTGCCAGTCGAGAAAATTTGGATAGCTTATAGAACTTTCGGGGAAGGTCGGCGTCTTAGAGTACGCCGCCACCAATCGGTCAGGGTCCGGGAACGGTAGCGGATTCAGCAGCACTCCATTCACCACCGAAAACAGCGCCGTATTCGCGCCAATTCCCAGCGCAAGAGTTAGCACGGCGATCGCCGTGAATCCAGGGCTCTTCAACAACATCCTCAATCCGTATCGAATGTCTTGCCAGAAGCTCATCTCGACCCCCGTGGTGTATTCCGCTCGGACTTCCGCCTTGCACCCAGAGATACGCCCTTCCCTCCCCTTTTGTTCCCCCAAGTCAGTAGCCTCACCGCGATCCGTCGCCTTCCCCATACAGGACGCGATCCCAGAGCCATTCTTAACCCCGCCAATCTCAGTTATCAGTTGAAAGCACTCGATGGACAATCTAAAGTCCGTTGCGGCGCAATTCTCAACGATTCCAATCTGCGCAGGCGCACACTCTCCCCATGCCCATCATTTACATGTCGCTTGGCTCAAATGTTGGTGAACGCGAAGGAAATCTCCGTTCCGCGATCGACGCTTTAAGGCCGGCCGGCGTGAATGTGGGGCAGATCTCTTCGTTTTATGAGACCGAGCCTGTGGACTATCTCACCCAACCTTGGTTTTTGAATTGTGTCGTGGAAGCAGAAACGGAGCTAAAACCGGCCGAACTCCTTGCAGCCCTGCAGTTGATCGAATCGCAATTAGGCTCCAAAAAGGAGTTCGCAAAAGGTCCCCGCAAAATCGATCTGGACATCCTTCTCTACGGCTCGGAATCGATCGACACTCTCTCCCTGCAAATCCCCCACCCTCGCATGTTGGACCGCCGATTCGTCTTGGCCCCGCTTGCCGAAATCGCCCCAACTCTCAAGCATCCGTCCTGGCCCGTCACGGCGGCTGATTTCCTCCGCGAACTCGCGGATTCAAGCCAGGTCAAGCGAATTGATTCGCCTTAGTTTCCGCGGCTAGAGTCGCTTCGAACGGGTACCGCATGTCGTACCCCCACGCTTTTCGCCCGCTTCCGCTTCACGACGTCCGGTGTAGCAACAGCCGATGGAGCATCATCGCCTTCGGCTCGATGGACTCCAGCTCAATCAAGGAGAGCCGTCCCTCCGTGATCTCCCGCCACCGGTAAACGCCTGGTTCGCTCTCTACGATTTCCCGTCCGTTCAAATTCCGCAGAAACTCTCGCGCATCATTGATCGCTGCCGTTTCCCGGTACCCGGGCCGCGCTAGCGCTTCCACCGCATAGCTCCGCAGCAGTTTGCCCCAATACTTTTCAAAGAGGTCACCCGAAGCGAAAATGTCGCTCCATGCCACTTCGCCGCCATACGCCACCACCACTCCCACCACGCGTTCTCCCTTCAACCCCAGCGTCGCCCGGTCAAATCGTCGCCGCAATTCGTCCACGAAATCATCCACGGAAGCTCCTACGCGGCTCTGCGCGTAGATTTTCTCGTAGGACTGCGTCGGCGCCGCAGAAGCTATTGCATTTTCCACGGCTCGCGGGCTGATTCGTGGGGCGGCGTAGCTGTCCGCAGGGCCCGCGGATGCCGGCGGTGGCGGTGCCTTTGCCAGAGTTCCCGATCTGACCGCGTCCCAAACCTCTTCCTGATCCTGGGACACGGCCGCCTGCTCCCTCACACTGGGATGTACAATCGTCTTGGCCGCCCCGAATTGCGCGCTCGCCCCCGTCCAGCGCCCATGCTCGACGCAGAACACATCCAGCGGCAGCGGCTCCGAACCAACTGGCACGATCCGGTCTTTCCCGATGATCCGGTCCTGCTTCCCCCCGCTCACCAATTCCCCCGCCAGCAAAAGCAGCGGTCGCTTGCCCCGGTTGATCAGCACCAACTGGTTGACGCTCGCTCCGCCGCCGTACTGAGGAGGCAGGGGGATCGGCCTCCCATCCCGTGTCCTTGCCAGCCCCGCAGTTCCCTGTTCGCTCACAATCACTTCTCCACTCGAAAGCCCTTCGTCCAGCGTCAAGAACACAGAAGTGTCCTGGCTCGAAGTACTTACAACCGGAAAAATGGTGATGTTCTCGTACGCCACAGGGTCCAGCAGCCGCCAGTTGCCCTCCGGCTTCCCCGGCGCTGCGTTCGGCGCCGCTCCGAGAAATGCCAACCCTCCCAGCGCTCCAAATCCAAACAAGCCTCCAAATATCGCCCCGAGTATCGTCCGATCCATGAAGCCCTCCCTCGCGTCAACGGAAAACACGCGACTCGGGCTTAGAACGAATGGGGTCAAATTTCTTGCAGCCTAAGAAAGGGAGAAATCGTAACGGCCCAACACAGGATCTGACCTCGTACGAGGTTTCTGGCTGATTTTTCTGCGCGTGCGCAGACTTTATTGGGCCGGCGGCTGAAGCTTGAACTCGTGCGGCGGCTCCGTGCCCAGCAAATACCGTACAAAGTAGTCCCACCGCCGCCGCGTCATGTACAGAGTCTCGCTGCCGTACCCGTGGTGCTGGTTCGGCAGCAGCAGAAGATCGAAATCCTTGTTCGCTTTGATGAGCGCGTCCACCACCAGCAGTGTGTTGTATGGCGGCACGTTGTCGTCCGTCGTTCCATGGGCAAGCAAAAAGTGTCCCTTCAAATTCTTGGCAAGGTTTTCGTTGGCCTGATCATCGTAGTTGCTGCTCCCATCCGCGTTCTTCACGAGCAGCCCTTGATAGCGTTCGCCCCAATCATCTTCATATTCGCGATTGTCGTGGTTTCCGGATTCGGAAATTCCGACTTTGAAAAAGTCCGGGTAGCGGAACATGGCGTCGGCCGTCGCGTAACCCCCGCCGGAATGCCCGTAAATCCCCACGCGGTCGATATCAATCCACGAATATCTCCCCGCCAGCTCCTTCATCCCCGCAATCTGGTCGGGCAAGGTGTTGTCGCCCATATTTCCGTAATAAAAATCGTGGAATTTTTTCGAGCGCCCCGGATTCCCCATGCCTTCAATTTGCACGACGACAAAACCAAGCTCGGCAAGAGCCTGGCAGTCCCCCCGCGCGGGAGAGAAGCCCCAGTAAGCGACGCTCCCGCCCTGCGGCCCCGGATAGATGTTATTCACGATCGGATATTTTTTTGCCGGGTCCAAATGCGTCGGCTTGTACATCAGCCCGTAAATGCCAGTCACGCCGTCTCGCGCTTTCATCGTGATCGGCGTTGGCGGCTGCCATCCCGTCGCCAGCAGTTGCGAAATCTCCGTTTTCGCCACGGTCGAAAGCAGTTTCCCGGAATCATAGCGCACCACCGCAACTCCAGGCACGTCCGGCTTGGAGAAATCATCGACAAAATACCGCCCCGACTTCGAAAAGCTCACCGCATGATTCCCGCTCTCCGGTGTCAGCAGCGTCAGGTCTTTGCCGTCGAATCCGATTCGATACAAGTGCGCGAAATAAGGGTTTTCTCCCCTTTCCCGGCCATTCGCCAAGAAATACAGCAAGCGATTTTTTTCATCCACGCGCAGCAACTGCGTAACCACCCAGTCGCCCGTCGTGATCTGATGCTTCAACTGCCCCGTCGCGAGATCGTACAAATAAAGATGTCCCCAGTTATCCCGCTCGGAAAACCAGATGACTTCGTTCGACTCCGGCAAATACCTCCAGTTCACCCGGCCCCAGCCCGATTCGTACTGCGTCGCTGCTTTTTCTTCGAGAACGTCCCGCACCGCGCCGGTTTCCGCGTCCGCCACGCGCAAATGCTCGTCCTTGTGGTCGCGCGAAGTCGAAACGAACGCCAGATGTTTGGCATCCGCGCTCCACTCCACGTCATCCCAATTGCTGCCCCGGCACTCCACGTCGTCGCACAAAGTCGACCGATGCTGATCGGGCGGCATTTGCAGCCGAATTACCTTTGGTCCAGCGAGGTTGATGATCACGCGTTGGATCGTCGTCACCACCGCATCGCCCGGCAGCGGATATTTCCACGCTTGCAGCACGGGATGCCCAACCTTCGTTTCTACAAGGTACATTTCGCCGACGCCGCGCTGGTCCTGCTGGAAGGTCGCGATCTTTTTGGAATCCGGCGACCACAGCAGAATTGGCCTGTCGCTGTGAATCCAACCGGCGTTGTCCGTGGCGTAGCCGAAATCCTTCACGCCATCCGTTGTGAGCTGTGTTTCCTTTCCGCTTGCGACGTCACGCTCCCACAAGTTGTAATCGCGGATAAAAGCCGCGTGCTTGCCATCGGGAGACAACTCTTCCGGAGGCGCAGCCTCGCCCTTTGCAGGTTTCGCCACGGCCGCGCAGCGATCCGCTTGCAGATCGCAGTTCCACTCCTGGCCTTTGAGTTGCAACGAAATGGATTTCTCATCGTGAGAAAACTCAAAAGTTGTAAACGGCAGGTGCGCCGCAGTGTAGGATTTTCCAGCGGCAGTGGAGAGCGCCGCGGCAACCTTTTCATGATCGAAAGCCGGGTGCCGAGTCCCGCGCTCGGCATCATAAATCACGAATCGAAATCCATCCGGCCCGGCATCCCGGTACCAAAAACGGTCTCCCGTTAGCCAATTCGGGCGCACCTCGTGGTAAACAAGCAGCCGCGTGTTGTACGACATGAATTTCTCGGCGTGCTGGTAATCGGCGGCCGTCATCTCGCGGGGTGCCGCGGCGGCGTTTTGCTGCGCCGTGCAGTGCGGCACGAAACTCGCGGTCACGGCAAGCATCAGCGTCCATCGGAATACCTTAGACAGTTTTCTAGCGCGAGCGCTCATTCGCATCCTCGTAATTGGCTGAATTAAACGCAAGTCCACCTTAACTTTGGACGCGGTAGGATTGCGCTTGCAAGGCGCGGAAGTCAAGCGGAGCGCAAGCCTTCGTCGTTCAAAATGCGGCAGACTTTCGAGATTTTTCTCAAGCATGTTTTCAAGCTCTGTGCGAGACTGCGGGCGCGGAGGGTGCCGATGAGAATTCGTCGCGGCGGAATCGTCCTGGTTGGATCTTGTCTTTGTTTGTTGGGGGTGAGCTTCAGCAAGGGGCAGGAAAAGAAGGCAAGCCCCGCGCCGGTCGCAGCAAACCGTCATGTAAAACAGGAGAGGCTTTGGGCTACTCTTCAAAAGCTCGGCGAGTTCGGGAAAAATCCGGAAGGCGGGGTGAGCCGTGTCGGATTCACCCAAGCGGACCTCGATGGCCGCGCCTACGTAATCGGCTTAATGCGTGAAGCGGGCCTCACGGTGCGCGTCGATCCTGCGGGAAATATTTTTGGCCGGCGCGCCGGATCCGAAAAGCTGCCGGTGATGCTCTTCGGTTCACACATCGACTCCGTGCCGCATGGCGGAAATTACGACGGCGATGTAGGAAGCCTCGGCGCCATCGAAGTAATCCGAGCTCTGAACGATGAGCATCTGACGTCGCGGCATCCGCTGGAAGTTGTCATCTGGACCAACGAGGAGGGCGGGCGATTCTACGCTGGGCTGTTCGGTTCCTCGGCTGCGGCGGGGATTCTGCCGGCGGATATCGCCGCTCGGCAAGACGAAAAGGGCGAGAAACTCAGCGATTGGCTCTCCCGCATGGGGGGCGATGCCTCGCGGATCGCGGACGCGAAAATAGCACCAGGCAGCGTGGCCGCCTATCTCGAATTGCACATCGAACAGGGCGCGGTCCTCGAGGAAGCGAAAATACCGATCGGTGTCGTCACCGGGATTGTTTCAATCAGCCTGCGAACGTGTACCGCCGCCGGTTTTGCCAATCACGCCGGCACGACCCCGATGAACCGTCGTAGGGATGCGCTGACCGCAGCCTCGCGTGCCGTTCTGGCTGTGCGCGATGAGATACGCAGCGAATCCGGAAGGCAGGTCGGCACCGTCGGCTGGATGAAGGTTGAACCCGGCGCCAGCAACGTCATACCGGGTCGCGTAACATTTACCGTGGAGCTGCGCGATTTGAGCACGGAAAAAATCGGGCGGATCGCGTCGAGTATCTTGAAGCGGTTCGACGAAATTGGCAGGCAGGAAAATGTTCAAATTAGCTGCGGGCCGCCGGATTTGCTCGCTCCCGCACTGACTGCGCCGGCGTTTCAGGAGGCCATCCGCAGCTCGGCGCACGAAGCGGGTCTTGCGACGCTCGATATGCCCAGCGGTGCCGGACACGACGCTCAGAATGCGGCTCGCTTCGCGCCCACGGGAATGATCTTCGTTCCGAGCCAAGGGGGGATCAGTCATTCGCCCTTCGAATACACCTCACCTGAACAAGTTGCGAACGGCGCGGAGGTACTTTATCGCTCCCTCCTGAAGCTGGACGGCCAGCTCAATGCGCCACGTACCGCCCATTAGGAAAGATACTTTTTGCAGCTAAGCGAAGGTCAGCGGTCCGAGCCGCCAAGGTTCGTGCGCGGTTTGTGGCGTTTTGTTGAGGAGGCTTCCGCTTCCTGCTTTTCATATTCAGCCAGCTCTTCATCGCTATACGAATAGGAATCACGTGAAGCGAACATCGACGTCGAACGACCCGCTTGTTTTTTCTTTTTGCGCAGCGCCCCGAACTCCCGTCGCACCTGCCGGATCGGTCCTTCAATCGCTTTTACTTCTACCAAGAGGTCGCTGACCCTCTCGAGAAAATCATGCAGATGGAATGGACGAACCACGTAGGGAGCTCGTGCTTGCTCCAGAGGCCCCACGAACTGGCTGCCGGTCATCTCCGGCACCAGGTACAACACGCGGATACGCCCTCCCTCTTCATGAGAAACACTGGCAAGTTCGCGGAGTGTGATGAAAACCGGGCTGTTGAGGCCCGCCAGGGCGATGTTGGCAATAACCAGAGACCATTCCCCGGACTTCAGCTCCGTGAGCAGCACCTTGGGGTCTTGCACCAAGCGGACGCGCCAGCCTTCGGAATCCAGAATTTGCCGCAGGGCTCCCTGGTTCTGATCGTCGCCGTCCAGAATAAGGATGCCGACCTGCTTCGTTGGCTCGGGAGGAGAGGGCGCCATTAACGAAGTATAGCGCCCGGCTCGACCGGGCGAGTCAAACAAGCAAGAGCCTGCTGCGTATCGGCCAATACCGGACTAAATCAGTCCGATAGGTCGTCGAGGACCCCTTGGATATGGCCGGATTTCAAAGAATTGAATAGAGTTGGCGCAGTCAAGGCTGTCTGCTTGGAGCGTCTGACCGGAAGCAAGAAATTCACCTCTCAGCCCTGGATTCTCAGCCTACTGGCCGATGACGTAGTCATGGCCTTCGTGAACCTTGACCAGGCTGGTTCCGTCCCAGAACACCCTGTAAATCGTCGTGGTCTTGCCGGCAGCCTCGCTGCCGCTGAAGAAGATTTGCAGGCCGTCGGCGGACCATTCCGCGTGCGCGCAAGAAAGGTTCGGAGGGCTAATAAGCACCCGGCGCTTCGATCGTATCTCGTAGAGAAAAAAGGCCGGTCCCGCTTGCGTGTTGGCTCTGTCGTCAGGGGGGACTGGGCTCTCCGCTTTCTTGCTGGGTGTCTGTTTGCTCGGGGACTCCTTGATCGCTGCTTCCTTCAGCGCAGCTTCTCGAGTCGCGGCCTCTTTCGAAATGGCGGCGGCGGCAGCCGGCAGCAAGTTGGCGGAAACCAGCAGCAAATCCGGCGTCAGTGGATGAATGCGCACAGGATTGGCTTGTGACGAGCTGAACTGATCTTGCCCGTACAAATCCGCATTCGGGAGGGTTTGTTTTATAGTCCCGTCGTCTCCGATCCAATAGAGCGCTTGCGAGTCGCTCGCGAGAATCGTATGTGCGTCCGCCCATCCCTGGAGGCCCACCACTTCTCCCGCGTAGAGCGGAGCCGCCTTGTCCGGAGCACCGGCTGGCATGCCCCAGATCTGCAACTTTCCATTCACGTTTTCGAGGAACGCGATCCGCGAGTCATCCGGCGACCAGAAAGGCTCAGAGGCATCGGCTCGAATCAGTTCCGTGACCTTGCGTGTATCAAAATCGAATTCATTGATGGTTTTAAGCGGGAAGGGTAGCTCATCGCGTGAGAAGAGCAGCTTTTTTCCGTCGTGCGAGAGGGACAGACCTGACCCTGCTCTCCCCGTAACTGCGCGGGTGATGCTGCCCCGCTTGAGGACCATCCGGTCCGTATCCGTGATGTAAGCAACCGCCACGGGAGATTTGTAGTGCGTCACCGTGGGAGGCGCTGGCTTCGGTTTGCTGTCGTCATCATCGTCCAGGGGCTGATTGTTGATTCTCGGAAAAAGCTCCGTCGCCACCCTGGCGCAGCCCTGCAGAGAACCGATTTGAGCGTGCTCGACGGTGGCGCTAAAGCCGTATTTCGTCGTGCCCGCGGTATCGGTGCAGGGCTCCCGCGTTAAATGCACTGCGACTGCGGCGTCAGTTTGCGAGTCTTTCGCTTTGTAAGTCCAGTTATCGGCGGTCGCTTCACGGACGACATCGACTGGATCGAGCGGAATCGGGGGATAGCCAACCCGATCCAGCCGCTCTGGCCCTTTTTGGCCGATGCGAAGGCTCCACGTGTGATCTTTGCCCTCTATCAGCAAGAGGATGGGAAAGTGGGTCGATTGGGGGCCAACGGGCTCGATGGGAGGCTTATTGGCTTGTGGGGACGGCTTGGGAGATTGGGTCCCTGGTCGCGCTGGCGGCTGTTGCGCCTGCGTTTGCTGCGAGAGGGGTCGCTGCCTGGCCTCGGAAGGACACAGGGACGGCGAGAAGTAGATAACGGACGCACCAATCAGAAATCGTGCCAACGGGGACTGTCGCACGCCGATCCTCCCGAAGTAGCAGGATACCCTTTGGCACGACGCCAAACAATCAATTCAGCTTCCGATTGTGTGCAGAGGATGGGGAATGGGATAAGAGGCCGGCCGCTAACGAACAAAAAGCGAAAAATGCTTGACACGGCGAACAAAAAGCGAAATACTGCGGCGTGCTTCGAGGTGGGCTATGTCTCCAGTTCTTTCCTCCACGGTGCGGTCCTTTGGTAGCCCGCGCCGCCGCGCTAGACAATCCACGGCAACTCTCTTTCCTGTTAGCCCCTATGCGACAAGCCCAAAACCAAGGGCCGATGATCAGCGAGGCAGCTTGCCAAATGTCCATGACATTGCGGAAGCTGCGGCGGTCAGCGGCTCAGGCGGCAGCACTTCGGGTTACACCACGGCGGATTGCCCCCCGCCGACCTCGCGAGAGGCGGTCCCGTCCGTTCTTGAAAACCGGACGGATCACCGGACCCGAGAGGCAGCCGTACCGCTGGTGGGCATTGCCCGCCTCGCAGCATCTTCTCCGCCCGCGGAAAGTCTCCGAAGGTCGGCGGAGCGGCCAGAGTATTTCTTGCTGCCCGTGAAGTCGATTCTGAATCGCTGCGATTCCAAGCGTGTGCCGTTCGAGTGGACGATCAATCCTTACCGCGGCTGCGAATTCGGCTGCAAGTATTGTTACGCGCGCTACACGCACGAGTACATGGAATTGGATGGCGGAGAATTCGAGCGGAAAATCTTCGTGAAAAAAGACGCAGGCCCGCTGCTCGCTTACGACGTGTCGCACAAATATTCGTATGCCTCCGAGACTTCGGATGGCGAGCGACCGGAGCACATTGCCATCGGAACCGCGACAGACCCCTATCAGCCGGCGGAACGAGAATATGGCGTCACTCGCGCATGCCTCGAAGAATTGGCCAAGCGCGAAGGACTGAGCATTTCTGTGATTACAAAATCGAATCAGCTCGTCCGCGACATTGATATATTCAAGCGAATCGCCGAACGCTCAGAACTTTCATTGAACATCACAATCACCACGCTGCGAAGCAGGCTGGCGCGTTTGCTGGAGCCGCGTGCCCCTCGCCCGGATTTACGGCTTGCCGCGGTGCGTCAGTTACACGAAGCGGGATTGCGTGTTGGCGTCCCGGCTTCGCCGATCGTTCCCGGAATTACGGACCGCGACGGCGACTTGGAGTCCGTGGCCGAAGCTGCTAAGGCCGCGGGTGCCCAGTGGTTTTGGTCAGGCGCGCTTTTCCTGATGCCGTCTTCCGCAAAGCAGTTTTTGCCATTTATCCGGAAGAAATTTCCGCGGCTCGCGAAGCAGTACGAAGAGTGGTATGCCAAAAACGGCTACGCTCCGGAGGAATATCGCAAGAAAATGTCGGATCGCGTCGCCCGCATCAAGCAGAAGTACGGATTCAACGCCCGCCCGCAATACGAATCCCATCGGGCCGCGTTCCGCCAGCAACTGAAACTTGGCTGGGACGCTGCCGCGGTCAGCACGCAACTCGAAGGTATGCGCTCCTGCGCGGCTGGCTAGGCAGGTTGCGGTACGTCTGACTTAATTTAAAATTTGCCTAGCTTGATTCGCACGACCTCCGGCTGCTGGTGGAAGTTCAGGCCGCGGTCGGTTTCGTCGCCATTCAATAGACGCGACATTTTCCAGACACCGTTCTCGTAGGAGCCTTCCTCGGCGGAAAGAATCTGCATGCCCAGCCACGGCAGGCTGCCGGGCAGGTGAAAGTTGACGCTGGCATCCACTCCTGTGGCGAGGAATTCGTCCGGGCCGACCTGCGCCACTAGAGCCGCGCCATGAGCGTCCGTAGTCCCAGGCGGTCGCCGGCCATCGTATTGAGGAAAGCCGAATGCGATGGTCGCCTGCCAGGAGCCAAAATCCATCTCTTGCTGCGCCTGGCCGGTTTCTTCCACGGCGGTTTTCAGCTTGCCTTCGAAATTCAGTTTGGCGATTTCCCGGTCCATCGGCTCGAGCAAAGCGAAGTTTCTGGCGTGCGCTTTGATGGGCTCATCCCCAAGGATGTTCCAACCCGTTTTGTCCACGCCAAACGGGGCAAATCCGACGGCGCCGTCACCCAAGGCCGTGAACAGGAACTTGGCAAAGCTGTCGGTCCTTCCGATTTCGGGGATCATCAGAGGATTGTCCGGCCGATGATATGCGGCAATGACATCGTGAACGAAGCCGGAATCGCTGGCGTAGATGTCTGGAGCAATCGCGTCAATGGAAGGAGCGAGCGCGCGCCACAGCCCAACGAATTTTTGCACTGCGCCGCCGCTAGGATATTGAATGCCGGGAAGCAGCATGGCCCTCTGCGGCAACTCCGCGGGCGGGTAGCTGAGCCACACGTTCATATACAGCGGAATCGCGAATTCTTTTTTGCCCGCGACGGCGATTTCGTTCAGGTAATGCGCCTGGTAGTACAACTGGAAAATCTCATCGGCTTCTGAATTGAAAACCTGGCTCCAGGTGCCGGGAGTTTTGTGAACAATCGCCAACAGATCCGTCGGAACCTGGCCGGCAAATTCGGTGTTCGCCTGGGGAGAAAAATCGCGCACGCTGCCGATGATCCCGGACTCGTTTTCCACCTGGACCAGCAGAACGGTGTGCTCGATACCGTCCAGAACCTTTAGATGGCCCATCAGCGCTACGAAGGCGGCTTTGTCCGCATCAAGATTGGCCTTCGAGTTTGCGCTGAGCACATCGAGCGGTTCGCCATCTGCCCTAATCACGCGCGGAAATCGCTTTGGGTCCGTCTTGATCCACTGCGGCACATAGTGCATGTTTCCGTTTTTCCACGTCCCGAACCATAGCAGCACGAGGTGCAGTTTGTGCTCGCGCGCACCTTTCACGAGAGCGTCTACATTCGTAAAGTCGAACTGGCTGGGCTGCGGCTCCATCTGCTCCCAATAGACGGGAGCTTCGAGCGTGTTGGCGTGCAGCGAAGCAAGCGATTCCCAGACCTGCGGCAACTCGGAAGGCCACGCGCTTGAGTTGTGAATTTGTCCGCCAAGCATGAGGTACGGGCTTCCGTCCACGAGAAGCGCCCAGCGGCCATCCTTGTGGACAAGTTTGGGAGCGTCGGCACTTAAGGCGAGCGCGGGAGCGACAGAAGTAAGCAGAACTAGAACGAGCAAGCGGTAGAAACCATGCACGAGTATCACCTCGCGCCTAATATAGGCGGGCTCTGCCGGGCGTGCAAGCGCCGCGGCCTATTCGGAATGAACAAGGCTCAGCTTCAAATCATCATGGGACTATGATGCGGGATTCCTCGCGCTTGAGTTCGGGCGCGGCGGGGAATTGGCCGCGCAGGAATTCGAGGAAGCGGCGCGCGCGCGGGCGGCCGTTGGTGCGCAGCAAGCCCATGCGGTAGAGAAAAACCAGCAAAGAGAAAACCTCGGAGTCTTTGATCGGTCCGGCGGGCACAAAGGCCTGCGCACCAGGCCGCTCGTCGGACTGCTGTTTGGATTCGTTCAGGAATTGGGCGAGTGTCGCGTAAAGCTCGCGAGGAAGTGGAGAGTTCGGCGGCTTTTCGTAAATAATTCCAGAGCCAAGCGTCTTGTAGGTTTCCGCGAGAGCCTGAAGCGCGGCAAGAACCTCGGGATCGGTCGTGTTGTGATGCGCAGCCGAAAATTTCGCGACGGCGAAGGCGATTCCAGAAAGCAGATTCTGATGCGTGTAGATGACGTCCTGCGAAACCTTTACATCGAGCAGCGGCGTATCTTCGGACAATTCGCGCTGATGCTGATCCTCGTAGCGATGGGCGGCGATCAAATAGCTGCAATCTAAGGGACAGTCTATCGAAACTTCGCGCTCCGTGCCGCAGCAGACCGCGCAGATTTTCTCACCTTTGGCGGGGCAAAACCGCTCGGCTTTGCGTTTTTCACAGACCGGACACGACACTCTGGACCCCCAGGCACGCGACCAAACCAGCAGAGTACCGCGAGGCCGGCCAAAACGCCAAGTCACTCAAACACGTAACTCCGTCGAACCATGGTCTGATCCCCGGAGTGAATGGCCATTGAATTATCAGGACGTGGCAGGAAATCTGCGCCCGGAATCGCTGGAAGACCGCTCGAACGGTCAACCAAAACGACAGTCACCGGCCCTGCACCTCGAACCCGTAATTCCACATCGATTCCCCCCGCTGGCGGATTCGCATAGTCGAACTCCCATTGCCCCGCTTCGTGCCACCGCGCGTCAGATGGTTTGCCCAGATCTCGCCCATTCACACTCGCGCTAAGGACTTCCGATTGCGGAATTCCAACACGGATCGTACGCGCGTGCCGCGGCGATGAGATGTGCAAGTGAAGTGTTCGTGTTGCGTCGTCGGAAGCCTTATCGACGAGCTCCGCCAGCGGCGATGCCAGCTGAACGGCCGGCGCGGCGTTCTGCAGAAATTCGATGGGGTACCAAACCGGATAGAAATCCGGCAGCTTGCCGCGCCTTGGGGAAGCGCCGACATAATGCCCGGTCCAGGAATCAGCTCGCGCTGCCGAACTGGTCCAAATCGCCTTCCCACTATCCGCGTCTAGCGCGTAAGCGAGCAGACTTGCTTTGGGGTGCGCCGCAGTATAGCGAGTGGTTCGCGCTGCCACGATACACAGCACGATGGCAGCGGCCAGCGACACCACTGTAATCAACTTTCCGGAGGATTCGAGCGCCGCTTCGAGAAACGGGAAGAGCAGCAGAAAAAGCACGCCGAAAGCGAGACTGATCAGCGGCGCACCCATTTGGGTTAGCCCGAGCGCAATGAAGAAACCCTTCAAAAGTGGAACGAAGAGAAACAGAGCCGGCAGACTCAGCGCGCAAAGCATCCCGACCCGAGGGAGTGAGACCCGCCCTGGACGAAATGCCGCCACCCCTGTCGCCAGTAGGCCCGCAAGCAGCGGCAATACGAAAATGTAGCTGCCCCCCGGCAGCCATCGCGATGCTGCCAGCAAGAGAAGCATGAGCAAAATCGCTCCGCCAAGAAAAAACCCGGGAGCCGCAATCTTTTTGAGAATCATTCGATAGTACTCAGTCAGTGCGCCGGCTAGCAGCGCAAGAAGGCCCAGCGTATAAAGCACACTCAAATATACGGGACCCTCGGGAAGCGCGTGCAGGTGCAGCCAGCGCGCGCCGATTGCGAAACCGAGCCCCACCACCACAAGCATCACCAGCGCTCCGATGTGGGCAAGCAGGCTGATGAGAATGGCCGGCAAGCGCGTTTGCCAAGCTCCGTTGGCGTAGAAAATTGCGCCAAAAAGCGCCACGCCACAGAGAATTGCAAGAGGCCACAGGAAACTACTCGAGTAATGGAGAAAGACATTTCCGGGAAGCGAAAAGTAGACGACGTCGCGGTCCTGAAGATGGGCAAGGTCCGTGTCGCCGAGGCTGCGAGCAAGGGACAGCTCGTTTTCGCCGAGCTGCTGCAGGCTGCCATGGTCGAGCGAAGCGGCATTATCCATTCGCGTGTGATACGCCTCCCAATGGCCAATGAATCCGAAGTTGAGTCCTGCCGCACCGGCCTTTTTGAAAACGGTCATGTCCGTGTCGTTGGGCAGGTGTTTATAGATTTCGTAGCTCAAGGACGATCCGGCCGGATGAGGAGAAGCTTGCCCGAAGATCCGCACGAGGCGGCCGTTTCCTTCGCTGGTCTCGAACAGTTGCGCTTCGCCCGCGTCGCCGCGATTGTCGAAGTTCAGTGCCACGCGCACATCTTTTGCCGCGGGATTCTCCTCGGTGAATGCCGAGGCACCGAGAAGGCCGTCTTCCTCGCCGTCTGTCAACACAATCAGGATGTCATTTCGCAGTGGCGGCCCCGCGCGCAGCGCTCGTAACGTTTCGAGCAGCCCTGCCACTCCCGCACCGTCGTCGCCCGCACCGGGTCCCGCGCAGACCGAGTCGTAGTGCGCGACAAGAGCCACGGCGTCTGCGGCGCCGCTCGTACCCTTCAAGCGGGTAACAATATTTTCCACGGTGCCGGCAACCTGGTAAAGCGGCGTCACCCCCATGGCGCGCTGAACCTCGGGAATCAATCCAAGTGAGGTGATTTGAGCAACGAGATAGTCACGCACACGATCGTGCTCCGCGGAGCCGAGCGGGTGGGGCGCGATTGCGAAGGCGCTTACATAAGCGAACGCGCGCTCCGCCGAGAAAGCAGTTTGCGGCGACGTATCGGGGAGCGGAGCCGGCGTGCCAGCACTCAGAATGAGCGAGCTCGCAACGAACAACGCGATAATCAGGAGTACCCAACCCGCTGTTCGGTTTTCCACTAGCGCCTCCCCGAATTAGGTACCGGAGAGGGGATAGTAGTGCGTGCTGGTCCGGAAGGGCAAGCCGCAATTCGGGCCTGAAGAAACCCTACGCCATGATGACTTTGTTTCGGAAACGCCGCGCCGCGACAAAGAGCAGAAAAGTGCCCATGCCGAAGAGCGCCAGGGCGTCCGTCCAAAGATCCTGAATTCCCGCGCCACGCAAGATGATGCCGCGCGTGATGTTGATGAAATAGCTGGCGGGAACGAGGTAGCTGAGGGCGCGAAAAATATAAGGCATGGTCTCGCGGGGGAAAATATAGCCGGAAAAGAATACGCTGGGCAGGATGGTAAGAAAAGCAAGCTGCATGGCTTCGCCCTGCGAACCAGCTTTGCTGGAAATCAAAATACCCAGCGAGAGCGAGACGAAGAGGTAGGGCAGAGAAATCAGCGCAAGGAGAATGACGCTGCCGTGAATCGGGATGAGGAAAACAAAACGCATCGCGGTGACGATCAGACACAGCTCAAAAAAGCCGATCGCAAAATAGGGAAGCAGCTTCCCAAGTAGCAATCCATAGGGTTGCACGGGGGTGACGAAAAGCTGCTCGAGAGTGCCGCGCTCTTTTTCGCGAACGATGGCGAAGGCGGTGAGAAACGTGGTGACGTTGAGAAGCAAAATGGCGGTCAGGCCGGGCAGAAAAAAATTCGGCGAGCGCGAATCGGGATTGAAAAGTAGCTGCGGACGCATGTCCACGGCGAACGCGGCGCCGGCCGGCAGGGCGCGCCGGAGGGATTCGTCGAGGCCGATAGAGGTGGTGACGTTGATGGCGATTCCCGAGACGGAAGAGTCGGATCCGTCTATCAGCACGAGAACCTGCGCGCTTTGGCCGTGAAGCAGGCGGTCCGAGTAATCAACTGGAATCTTGATCCCGACGCGCGCGCTGCCACTGACGATCGCTTCATTCATGGCCCTGTCAGTTTCCACGTACCGAATGATGTGAAATGTGTCGGAGTTCTTCAGCCGGTCCAGCAATTCGCGGCTCTGGCGGCGGTTATCGGCGTTGTAGACTACGGTGTTGATCTGGCGGACGTTGGTGTCGATACCAAAACCCAGCAGCACCATCTGCAAGATCGGGATGATGAGCGAAAAGAAAAGCGTCGCGAAATCGCGCCGCACGTGCAGCACCTCTTTATAAAAAACAGCGCCGAATCCGCGGAACCCGCTACGCACTTGCCGTCTCCAGTGATTCTTGATGTTGAGAGGACAGTTCGACGAAGACGTCTTCAAGGCTCGGCGTAAGGGGACGAATCTCCGAAACATTGACGCCGTGCTTTGAAAGCAGCGGGGTGAGCTCGCTCACATCAAAGTTCTCATCGACGAGAGCATGGATGGAGTCGCCGTAGATCGTGGCGCTACGGATCGCGGGAATTGTGCGGGCCGCGCGCAGGGCCCGGGTGGCGTCCGGCGTCACGATTCCGATTCGCTTGGTGCCGTGCGGCTGAATCTGCGGAAGCTGTTTTAAGGCTTGGGGAGTTCCGTCGGCGATGATTTTCCCAAAATAAATATACGCGACGTGGTTGCAGCGTTCGGCTTCGTCCATGTAGTGCGTGGTCACAAAAAAAGTCATTCCCCGGCCGGAAAGATCGAAAAGCAAATCCCACAGCTCCCGCCGTGCCACGGGATCGATGCCTGCAGTCGGTTCGTCTAGAAAAAGAAGCTTTGGTTCATGAAGCATGGCGCAGCTGAGCGCCAGGCGCTGCCTCCAGCCACCGGAGAGTTGCGCCGAAAGCCGATTCAGGTAGGAACCGAGGCCGTTGATTTCGACGGTTTCGTCTATGCGCCTCTTTAACCGCGCGGTGTCCAGCCCATAAATCCGGCCATAGAACTGCAAATTCTCAGCTACGGTCAGATCGTAGTAGAGACTGTAGTTCTGCGACATGTAGCCGATGCGCTCGCGTATCGCTTCCGAATCCGTGCGCACGTCGAGGCCTTCGACAAACGCGGATCCTCCGCTGAGCGGCAAGAGACCGGTAAGCATCTTGATGACTGTGGTTTTCCCGCTGCCGTTGGGCCCAAGAAAGCCGAAAATTTCTCCCTTCTCGACGCGAAAGCTCACATCGTTCACGGCCTTGAACTGGCCGAATCGCCGGATCAGGTGATCGGCGGCGATGGAAGCCTCGGCCGGTGTTTGCGGAGCAATCGCCATCGGCTAGCTGCCTGCTTTCAGCTTTACGTCCGCAGCCATGCCCGCGAGCACATGTCCCGCCGGATCATTAATGCGAATTTTCACGCCGAACACTTGATGCACGCGTTCCTCGCGTGTCTGCACGTTGCGCGGAAGAAATTCGGCCTGCTGATTGATCTGCTCAACGACGCCGTCAAATACCTCGTTCGGAAATGTATCCACACGCACTTCCGCCTTCTCGCCAACGTGCACGTGGCCAATCTCCGTTTCCGGAATGTAAATGCGCACGTAAATCTGATCCTTCTCAAGGAGAGTGGCGACCGGTGTGTTCGGCGCGATCAGATCCCCTGGACGCACGTCAAGCACCTCGACGATCGCTTCCGAAGGCGCGACAACCTGCCGCTCGCGGAATCGCGCTTGGTCGTAGGCATACGCTGCGTTGGCCGCTTCGATGTCTTCGCGGCGGCTGCCCTTCTCGTATTTTTCGAGCGTTGCCAGTTTCGCCTCGTAATTTGCCTTAGCTGCGGCTATTTCTTCGGGGCGATACCCGCGTTGCAATTCAATAAGTTTGTGCTGAAAATTCTGCTGTTGCGCGAGGGCCATCTTCCAGTTGGCTTCGGCAGTGTCGCGTTGCTGCTTGGAGACCAGATCCTTTTTCGCTAACGCATCGTAGCGCTGAAAGTCGAGCCGCGTCCGCACCTCATCTGCGGCAGCGCGCTCGACGTCGGCTTGTGCCGCGGCGATGTCTTCCTTCCGGTAGCCATTCTCCTTCAGCTCATAATCCGCTTTGGCCTGGGCAGCCGCTGCTCGCGCTTCCGCAATCTCCTCCGGGCGGAAGCCCCGCTCCGCTTTCTGGGCCGACGCGCGCGCTTGGTCGAGCGAGGCCAATAATTCTTTGTCGTCGAAGGTGATCAGGATCTGCCCTGCGTGTACGGTATCTCCTTCGCGCACCAAAACCCTATCGATGCGTCCGCCGACTTCCGAACCTACGCGTATGTTTCGCGCTTCCACGGTGCCCGAGCCATGCAGGGAGTTATCGCGATGAAAAAAGGCTGCGTACACAGCGGTGCCCCCAAGGATGAGGACGATCAGAATCACGATGCCGATGGTTTTTCGACTCATAAAATCAATCTCCACTTGTAACTGGGGGAAGCCTCGTCTGCGCACTGCCCGGCGGCGAAGTGGTCGCATTGCGGGGCGCAAGGCCGGACCACAGCACGTTGAACGCGGAATCGATGCGGGCGTGCAGAGTCTCATCGCCCTTTAGCGACCACATCAAAAGTGTGCCGAACACGGTCTGGCGAAAAACGTGGGCGATTTCCGCGGCGGGCAAGTCGTTCCGAATCTCCCCACTCTCCTGCCCCAGCCGCACGATCTCCGTGTGCAACTCGTGTACACGCTTCTGCAAGTCAAGCATTGCCTCGCGAACAGCAGTCGTGGAGAGATAAGCCTGGAGTAGAGCCCGAATAATCCCAGGATGGCGCGTTGGCTCCTGGGTCATTCGCACGCCCAGCGAGCGAAGAAACTGCGGCATGGGTTCCCCCGTGTGCCGAGCTTCCTCGACGGCGGACTCCAGCTTGGCAAGCTGCAACTGTCCGAAGGCAAGGAGGATGTGATCTTTGCTCGGGAAATAATTGAAGAAGGTACCCTTGCCGACGTCGGCTGCTTCCGTAATGTCCTCTACCGTCGTCTCGTTAAACCCTTTGATTGCAAAGAGGTCCAGGGCGGCGCGAAACAGCCGCTCTCGTGTTTCGGTAGTGCGCCGTTCGCGGCGTCCATTCAATTTGCGGCTTGGGCGGCGGGCAGCAGCGGATGCTTTCGGACTTGATTTTTTGACGATAGTTCATAGATGACTATAAGTCATAAATGGTTACAAATCAAGCTCCTCTTTTGGCCTCTCATTTAAAAACAAAAGCCCCGGCTTTCGCCGGGGCCTCCTCAACCATCTGATACCGACTTGCCTATTCCTTCAAGGAATTGGGATCGGACAGGTTTTTCGGAGACTTCCGATTGAGGTAAGCGATCATCTGCTGGGCGGGCGGAGGCACGGGAACCGCGCCTTTGAAAATAATGGCTTCTGCGCTGACTTTCTTTCCGTAGATGTGCTCGTTGGCATCATTGTCCGGGCGAACCGTCGACCCTTCCAGTGAGATGCCGGCAAATAAGCCGCGAGAGCGCGAATAGCTGAGTACTTCAGCGCGCAGGCTGGCATCCGTGGAAGCATCCGCAGTGCGGCCCTTGGGACCGGCGGCCGCGGAGGCGTCTGCTCCGAGCTTTACTTTATTCTTGAGAATGGAGTGGGCTCCACGAGCATTCATCACCAGCAGGACGAAATCCGTCGCTTGCCCGCCAATCTGGAAGCCAATGCTGCCGCCTTCGAGAGCCATCATGGAAGGGGCGCTCCAGGGGCCGGTGTAGTGTTCGCCGGTGCGGCAGGTCATCGCGCCGCGTCCGTAGCTGCCTCCGACAATAAAGGCGCCCTTTACGACAGAGGGGTAGACGATAACGCATTCGGTTCTGTCGATGAGATCCTGGGGAATGTCATCGGGTATATCCATAACTTCTTTGATGACCGTGCCGCAATTTTCAAGCCGATCCGCCTCTTTATTTTGCGCGAATAGCGGCGGGGCCGCGATTGCCAGGGCCATAAGGCAGGAACTAATCTGCTTAATCAAATTTCACCTCGCTAGATTTACTGGGCTTACCAATCATAGGTTGCCTAGGGTTTAGGCGCAACCTGCCGTTTATGAGGGACCGAC
>Ga0335085_10002459_pt1 | contig 34527 bp, 22 predicted proteins | sample Lox_Sample_45_FD_206712 | JGI IMG/M metagenome (GOLD analysis project Ga0335085, IMG submission 206712) | Soil microbial communities from Loxahatchee National Wildlife Refuge, Florida, United States - Lox_Sample_4.5 | ecosystem: Environmental > Terrestrial > Soil > Wetlands | place: USA... | reverse complement strand
CCAGATGCCGGCGGAGAATGGTCACCTTCTCCTCGGGGGTATGATGCTTGCGCTCGTTGCTCATGAGCCCTCTCCGTTCTAGCTATCTTAACGGGAGGACTCTCCATTTTCAGCTGAGGCAGGACACCTACCGGTTCCTCTTCTACAGCTTCGACTGCGCCGAGCCCCTGCATGTCCACGTCCAGCGCGACAGAATGGTCTGCAAGTTCTGGCTTGAGCCCGTCGAACTCGCCAGGAACCATGGGTTTGCCGCACGCGAACTCAACCAGATCCGGCGTATAATCACGGAGAAGGTTCCCATGATCAGAGCGCATGGCATGAGCACTGTGGTCAGCCTTGAGCCAAGAATCCAGGACGTCATCGTCACCGACGAGACCATCACCGCGCATCTGGCCGACGGACGGTCGGTCAGCGTCCCCTTAGCCTGGTCCTGGCGTCTTTCGGAGGCCACCCCTGAGCAACGCGCGCACTGGGAGATCGTCGGCGACGGCCAAGGCGTCCATTGGCCTGACGTCGACGAAGACATCAGCGCCGAAGGCATGCTTCATGGCGTTCCCGCTCGCCGGCCTCGCCCAGTGCCCTGATCCGCCACCTGCGCTCAAGACGCCGCCCTCGCACTCGGTAACTCGGCCGGGTGGACCTCACGCTCGATCTGACGCGAGAGCCGGTCTTCGGCCACTTCGACATCGTAGGCGAGTTGCAGATTGAGCCAGAATCGGGCACTGGTGCTGAAATAGCGCGCCAGTCGCAGGGCGGTATCCGGAGTGATTCCACGCCGCCGGTGCACGATTTCCGCAATTCGCGTCACGGGCACGTGAAGATCCAGGGCCAGGCGGTTCATGCTCAGGCCGAGCGGCCGCATGAAGTCTTCGCACAGCACTTCGCCGGGATGGATCGGGCGAACGGCAGCTTTCGAACGACTCCTCACACCTCTTGCGGCCATTATCGCACCCTAACGTTCCCTATTGAGACGGCCAGCAAGCCCCCGTGCTGGCGGATTCCAATCAGGCGGTCGCTGCGTAGAAGGGAGGCTTGATGTCGAACTTTGCTTCCAAGCCTGGCACCGGATTCGTCCCCATAAAAGCATCAATCTGCTCGGAGTACTCCGCGACATATTCATGGAGTATGTCGTCAAAATTCACGACAATGTATACGATCCTCCTCACCGTGGGATCTGCGCAATAGGCCTCCATTTGTGCCTTTGCGTTCTGCAAATCGGAGTGAAGCTTGCGAAAGAAGCCGTCGGTCAATCGCATCAAAATTGCCCTGGCATGAAAGTTGTTTCTGGCTTCGATCTCGCTGTCCGAGGGATGGATTGTTTTGACCTCACATAGCACCGTTCTAGACCCGAGGTTTGCCTGCAGGTCAGGCGTCCTTGTGAGGGATTCGCGGATGAAGGTTATCCCCGTACACCCCATCGTCGCGAGGTAGTTGTACGCCTTAGCGTGGTTCAACTTGTCGAACAAGGCGCGCCAGCCCCTCTTCTCGTCTCTTGCGGTCAGCAATGGCTCCAATTCGCTTTTCAGAAAGTGCCAGGCCTTCGGGGACAACCCCTGCAGTTCTTTCTCAATGTCAATGAAGTGCTTCCTCTTGATAGGATCTTTGACCGTTTCGTCGAAACCCCGAAAATAACAGGAAGGCGAGTCGGGATCGGGGATCGAGTTTTGAAGTTCCTTGACTCTTGGGAACTCTCTTTCGCTCATAATCCTCTTTGTCTCAACCGCAAGCTCGCCTTTCTCAATGTTACCCGAAGATGAGCAAGCTAAGCCCCACGACCTAGGCCCTCCTCAACAAACCGCTTGACAGAGAGCGAATAAAAAGCGAAGATATTCCTACCCGGCGGCCGGGACTCGCGTAGGCCACCTCAGCCGGGTGGGGAGGTTTCGCATGGCTACCGCCTTCGTTCCGCTCCAGGGCCGGATCGATCCCGCGCTGCCGAAGTTGGTGGGCATCGCGCGCATGGCGGCCGACAGTCCTAAGACCCGCGAGCGCGCCAGTGTGGAATACTTCGCGCTGGATTCGCGCTCTGCGCTCAACCGCGAGTCCAGCGGGCGCATGCCTTTCGACTGGACGCTCAACCCCTACCGGGGGTGCGAGTTCGGCTGCAAGTACTGTTACGCCCGCTACACCCACGAGTTCATGGAGCTCTGGGACGGCGTCGACTTCGAGCGCAAGATCTTCGCCAAGGTCAACGCCCCCGACCTTCTGCGCGCCGAGCTTCTGCGCGCCCGCGACCGCGGCCAGTCGATCGCGCTGGGCACGGCCACCGACCCCTACCAGCCGGCCGAGAAGCAGTTCGAGATCACCCGGCGCATGCTCGAAGTCTTCGCGGAACTGGAAGGGGCCGCGTTCTCCATTACTACCAAGTCTGTCCTGATCCTGCGCGACCTCGATCTGCTCCAGGCCATCGCCGCCCGCCACCGCTTCAGCGTTCACCTGACCGTAACCACGACCGATGAGCGCCTGGCCCGACTCCTCGAGCCCAAGGCGCCGCCGACGGCCAAGCGTCTGGAGGCCGTGCGACAGCTGGCGGAAGCCGGCATCGAGGTTGGCGTCAACGCCATGCCCATCCTGCCCGGCATCACTGACGAGCCCGCGGCCCTCGAAGATCTGGTGCGGCAGGCCGCCGCCGCCGGAGCGCAGTCGATCTACGGCAACGTGCTCTTTCTGATGCCTTCGGCCATGCGCACCTTCATGCCCTTCCTCGAAGCCGAGTTCCCCGCCCTTGCCGGACGCTACCGGCGCCTTTACGCCCGCTCCGCCTACCTCGGCGGCGAGTACAAGGAGCGAATCGGGCGGCTCATGGCCGTCCTGAGGGAGAAGTACGGTCTGATTATCCGCGAGCGGCCCTGGCCTCCAAAGCCGGCACAACTGACCCTCTTTCAAGAGCAGATCTGACCCTTTAGCGCGGTGTTGGAGGCCGACCTCAGACCTAACCGGCTGGCTATCATAAAGATGACGGGATAATAGAGCAAAAGGATTTGTTTTCAATGACATGACGGGATCAGCCCGATTCCAAAAACAGAAGTACATGGTTTTTCAATGAGATGACGGCTTCGTTTGTAAATTTCTCGATTGCTCTGGCAGGGGCTGGGCCAAGTGGGAACGAGCGGCGGGTACAACCGCCGCTTCGTCATGGAAGGCGTGGCGCGACAATTATTAAGTTATTCATTTTCAATAACATCGTACCGTAATGAGTTGAGTGATTTTTTTCATAAGCATCGTGGGATTCTAAAACCGCTCCTTTATTTTCAATAACATCGTGGGATCTACCTGCATATTCGCTACGTCTTGGCCTCGGCGCTGCCCGCTCTATATCGGCGCGGTCGGGCCTTTTGTAGCGCACCTCATCGCATTGTATACCTCATATGCCGTTAACCGTCAAGTTAAATACGATGCCGAGGACAGGAGGCCCCTGTTTTGGAGTGCGGCAGCTTGCTGCCGCTTTGCTGTTGGACCGGCATGTCTGGCGCTCCCCCTCGGCCCCTCGGACTTGTAGCGCAAGGCTCGCTTTCAGCCTTGCGTTTTTTGAGTGTTTCAGCCAGCCGTGGTGGCCCTTGGCGACTCCGGTAAAGACGACAAAAGCCGCAGGGCTAAAAACGAGCCGTGCGCTACGCCCGCTTTGAGGTGAACCGGACCGTTGGCCGACCATGCCCGCTACCGTTGCCGCAGCGAACTCCAGCGCGTAAGAGCGGTGGCAAGCCACCGCGCTCCAGGGTAGTGGTACAGTTTGAATTTCCAGACCCTTGCTTCCGGTGCCTCGCTCTGTCACACTGGCCCCATGCCAAAGAAGCGAGCCCCACGTCTGAAGCGCCAGCCAGCCAAAGGAACGCCTGTCACGAAACGATCACGGCCACGCCAGCCACGAGAAGACTTCAATCAGGCAGCCTTCAGGGCCGTCCAAGAGACGATCAAGCGCAGCGAGTCCTTGTAGAGCTTATAAGAACATCTTATGAATACCATAGATAACTTTAATTGGGCTTAGTAAGCCTATCCATGCTTTCATAATGGCGGAGGTTCTCATGGACAGAGACCTTTTGGAATTGGGGACGGTTGACCTCGCGGAGATAGACCGCCAGATCGCTAGGTTGGAGAAGCTGCAAAAGCTCAGAGAGCTTCTCTCAGATTCTGACATTAGGGAATTACTGCGGAGGAAAAGCTCCAACGGACACGCTAGGAGCCTTGATCTTCAGTCATTGCCGCCTAAACCGAAAAGAGGAGACTTTGGGCGCAAGGTCTACGAAGTCGCACGCCTTCTGCCTCAGCCGTTCACGGTGTCAGATGTTCAAAAGGAGCTTTTGGAAAGCGGGTATCAATTCCTTGCAGCGAAACCAGAGGTCGCAGTGGGTTCGGCAATCAGAAAGCTAATTAAACGCCATCGGATTGATCTGGTATCTAAGGGATCAGGACGCATAGCTAACAAATACGCCGTTCTGGAGAAATAGAAAAGCCGGTTAGCGTTCGCGCGCCAACCGGCTTATGTCACAAATTCGAGCAGCCCCTGAGAGAGGAAGCCCGAAGTGTTTTTATACTACATCCGAGGGCCACCAGTCAATACCCACTTTAGAGGCCCGGAAGGCGAACGGCTAGCCACTCCCTTTTGCACGGGGCGAGTAGTGGGTTCGACTCCCATCCGGGCCTCCAAGCTTTATGATGCGGATTCCTTGACCTTGGCCCACCTCGCCTGAACCGCCTTCCTTGCGCTTTCGCTGCGTTCCTCTGGGGTCATTTTGGCAGCTCTAGCAGGACCGCCCTTTTTTCCGCCTTTGCGTCCGAGAGCGACAGCATACGGGTTTTTACGCTTCTTTGCCATCGAAATAATTATACGTGAGCGGTCAGGAAAGTCAACAGAAATATTCTTCAGTCGGCTCTCACTTTTTCCTTGACATACGTGAGCGCTCACGTATAAACTGGGCTTGCGAGTGAGGAGAGCATATGAACAGACTGAGCCTGGAGCAGCAAGCGTTGGTGATCGGGATACTGGTAGAGGGAAACTCGATTAACGCCACCGTCCGCATGACTGGCGTCTCAAAGGTCACCATCCTGAAACTGCTGGCCGAAGTCGGACCGAAATGCGCGGATTATCAGGACAGAACGTTTCGCGGCCTGAAGTGCAAGCGGATTCAGTGCGACGAAATCTGGCAGTTCGTTTACGCCAAGCAGAAGAATGTGCCGGAGAAAAAGCGGGGCCAGTTCGGCTATGGCGACGTGTGGACTTGGGTTGCGATTGATGCGGACACCAAGCTGGTGCCGTCATTCATGGTGGGCAATCGTGACGGCCAGTCAGCCCGCATTTTCATCGATGATCTTGCCGGAAGACTCGCGCACCGCGTGCAATTGACCACTGACGGCCTCAAGGCGTATTTGAACGCCGTCGAGGATTCCTTCGGCTGTGAGATTGACTACGCGATGCTGAACAAGATTTACCAGTCGAGCCAAGAGGAAACGCGCTATAGCCCGGCACGATGCGTTGGATGTGAGCGCAGAACGGTCATGGGCCAACCTGACCCCGATCACGTCTCGACGAGCTACGTCGAGCGCCAGAACCTCACCATGCGAATGAGCATGAGGCGCTTCACCCGACTGACCAACGGATTCTCAAAGAAAATCGAGAACCACGCCTATGCCGTGGCGATTCACTACATGCATTACAACTTCTGCCGCATTCATAAGACCTTGCGCGTCACACCTGCGATGGAAGCGGGGTTGACCGATCACGTCTGGACAATCGAAGAGATGCTTGGGGCTTGCCTTTCCTGATTAAGTGAGCTAACATGTAACAGAGAGTAAATGGCCTAAAGTGCCAACGAGGATTGACAGCCGTTGCTGCTTGGCTGTACGATCTTGCATCTAACTGAACGAAGGAGAGGGAAAGTTCATGCCCATGCTCGCAGAACATGTAACTGAGTATGATCGTTTCGACTACGATGAGCCCTCTCAAGCTTTGACACTTGATGAGGCGTTGGCGAAGGCTGAGTCGATGAAGAAATGCAGCGGTTATATTGTCCGAGTTCGGCCAACAGATGAGAGCCTCACAGGGTTCAAGGTCGAAACGGTTTCTAAGGAAGAACAGTACGTTGATTTTTTGGATCGTTTATCAAGCTGGTGGGTGGACCTAATCTCCGGCCGACGCCTGCGCTAAAACACCTGTCAATGTCAGAACAGGAACATAAGCCCAAGGAACTTGCCCAAGGCGGATCAGCCCCCGCTGGCCCGAACGATGGCGGCGGGGGCGCAATCGCTCAAGCCCCAGTCATTCAGGGAGAAATCGCCGAAGCGATTGAAAAGATACCTGATCCTAAAGCAAAGGCCCTCCTTCACATTGCTTTATCGAGAACAACGTTAGGGTTCGGGCCAGATCCAGAAACGGCTAAAGTACTTTCTGAAACCGAGATGCACACTGAAAAATGCCGACTTGAGGGATTTAAGTCTTCGCTATCCAACAAGGATAAGCAAAATGAGAGGGATCACACTTTTAGAACGCTTCGGCTAAACCGCGAGTTTTCGATGAATCTTGTCGTCCTGCTTCTTGGAGCCTTGGGAGCTGCTTCGGGGCTCTACTTGATGGTTTCTGGAAAACAATACGGGTCAAATGTCCTCATAGCGAGCATAGGCGTAGTAATGTACGTACTCAAGGGAAACACCGAGATTATGAAGCCGTAGGCAAGTTTCCTGCCACTCCGAAAACCTTCGTAATTCAAACTGTACCACTACCCGCTCCAGAGGCCCCGAGCAAGCAAGAAGCGCCAAGCGGGTGATGCCGGTAAGGTTCTGCCGAAGGGCCGGGCTTTAGCCCCGCCTGGCCGACCCACGGTCGGCCCTGCCCAAAGCGTCGTGCAGGGCCGTGGCTTGCCATGGCCTCAACGGGACTAAAGCCCCGCCCTCCGAGGTGTTAAGGGAGAGAAGACAGACAACCGCGTCTCCCCGGCGTCTGGAGCGTATTGTCACCGATACTTCCCAGCTTCCTGTCGTGGTTTTGTCATTTTGCTGTCAACTCTTTCCTCCTGGGCCCTTATAGCGACAGCCCTGCCAGGGCAATGCCAGAGGCCGATTCGCCTGGGTAAGAGACTTACGGGGAAATCGAAGGCCGCGCCGCCCAGCTTCTGGCTATCGGGCGCTCAAGGGAATGTCCGAAAACGCCCGATCGCCTCCGGCGCTGACAGCCGGCAGCCCTTGCTGCCCAAGCGCTGAATTGTACGTCTTATTCATCCTACGGGCGTCCTCCAACTTCGGGCCGGATCGTAGCATGGCACCGCGCGGCCGCCAATCGGAAAATCTTCATCGGCCAGAGGTGCGTCTCGAGTGGTCGAGAAACGGCGTCCAAATGCAGGAAGTGCCGGGCACAGGGTATAATCGAGCCTATTGCCCTCAAGGTGATGAAGAATCAGGAGGCGAGAACGGCAATGAAAATCAGGAGAGCGGCGATGGTCCTGGCGTGCGCGCTGCTGCTGGCAGGTATGGCCGGCGCGCAGGACCTGACGTCGCTGGAAAAGCGGGTGACCGTCAAGGTGCTGGATAACGGGCTGACGGTGGTGATCTGCGAAAGGCACGAGGCGCCGGTGGTTTCGTTTTTCACCTATGTTGACGTGGGCGCCGACCGCGAGTATCCCGGCACCACTGGCCTGGCGCACATGTTCGAGCACATGGCGTTTAAGGGTACCGACAACATTGGCACCAAGGACTGGCCCGCTGAAAAAGCGGCCTTGGCCAAGGTCGAGACGGCCTATGCCGCCTACGATCGCGAGCGGCGCAAGGAGTTCGGCCGTGACCCGCAAAAGCTGGCCGAGCTCGAACAGGCTTGGAAGAATGCCATGGCGGACGCCGAACAGTACGTGGTGCCGCACGCATTCGACTCCATCGTGGAGGAGAACGGCGGCGTGGGCATGAATGCCTTCACGACCTCGGATTCGACCAACTACGTCTACTCTTTTCCGTCGAATCGGGTCGAACTCTGGGCCTACCTCGAATCGGAGCGATTCCTCCAGCCGGTCTTTCGCGAATTCTACAAGGAGCGCGACGTGGTCGTCGAGGAGCGCCGCATGCGGACCGACAGCGATCCGCAAGGCCGCCTCCTTGAGCAGTTTCTGGGCACGGCTTTCATCGCCCATCCTTACGGGCGGCCGGTGGTGGGCTGGCCTTCGGATCTGCACACCTTCTCGGCCACCGACGCCCAGCACTTCTTCGACAAGTATTATGTGGCCTCTAACATCACGGTGGCCATCGTGGGAGATGTAACACCGGCCGAAGTGCTGCCGATCGTCGAGACTTACTTCGGCCGGCTGCCCAAGCGGCCGAAGCCCGAGATGCTGGCCACCGTGGAACCGCCGCAGCAAGCGGAGCGCCAGGTGATTGTGTACGATCAAGCGCAGCCTTTCTATATTGAGGGCTACCATAAGCCGAGCGCGCGTAACACCAAGACGGAGCCCGCCTTCGATGCCCTGCAGGACTTGATGTCGAACGGACGGACTTCGCGCCTCTACCGGTCGCTGGTGCGCGACAAGAAGATCGCGGCCTTTACGGGAGGCTTCAACGACTTTCCCGGCGACAAGTACCCCGACCTGTTCGTCTTCCTGGCCGTTCCGACGCCGGGCCACACCCCGCAAGAGTTGCAGGCCGCGATTCACACCGAGATCGACCGGCTGAAGACCGAGGACATCAGCGACGAGGAACTGAAGATGGCGAAGACGCGGGTCAAGGCGGATCTACTGCGCAGCTTGCAAAGCAACGAAGGCCTGGCCAATCAGTTCGCTACCGCCCAGGGCCTGTTTGGCGACTGGCGCGAGTTCTTCCACGAAGTCGACCGCATCGACGAGCTCACCAAGGCTGACATTCGGCAGGCCGCCCAGCAGGCCTTTGTCGAATCGAATCGCGTGGTGGGCATGATCGAGACCGCTGCCGCCCAGCCTCCGGGCCCGGTGGCAAGCGCCGCGGGGGTGCAGCAATGATAAAGCCAAGGAATCGCGCCGGTCTTGAAGCAGCGCTGGCGTTGGTCGCCCTCAGCCTGGGGTCGTTCGCTCCACGCGCGAACGCCCAGGTGAGCGACTGGGAGCAGATTCGCATTCCACCCCTCGCTCCCTTCCATCCGCAGGAGCCCCGACGGGTGGAGCTGCCCAACGGCCTGGTCATCTTCCTGCAAGAGGATCACGAGCTGCCGCTGGTTCGCGGGACGGCGCGCATCCGGGGAGGCTCGCGCGACGAGCCCGCCGCCAAGGTCGGCCTCGTGCAGATCTACGGCCAGGTCTGGCGTACGGGCGGCACCCAGGAACAGACGGGCGACCAGCTCGACGATTACCTGGAGGCGCGCGCCGCCAAAGTCGAAGCCAGGGGCGGCGTGGATTCCACAACTCTGAGCTGGGACTGCCTGACGGACAACCAGGAGGAAGTCTTCCAGGTATTTGCCAACCTGCTGCGCGATCCGGCGTTTCGCGGGGACAAGATCGCGGTGGCCAAGCGGCAACTCGATACCGCCATTTCGCGGCGCAACGATGAGCCGGAGCAGATCGCCGCCCGCGAGGCCCGGAAGCTTGGCTACGGCGAGAATTCACCCTACGCGCGTCAGGCCGAATATGAGACGGTTGGGGCGGTCACGCGCGATGACCTCGTGAACTGGTATCACACCTACGTGCATCCCAACAACGTCATCCTGGGCGTAGTCGGGGACTTTGATTCGAAGGTGATGGAGGAGAAGCTGCGGGCGGCCTTTGGCTCGTGGGAGAGAGGTCCGGCGCTGCCGCCCCTGCAGGTCGCGTTCAACGGTCCGAAACCTGGGATCTACTTCGTGCCCAAGGACGACGTCAACCAGAGCAGCATCCGCATGGTCGGGCTTGGGATACGACGCGACAATCCCGACTTCTATGCGATCGAAGTGCTCGACCAGATCTTCGGAGGCAGCTTTTCGTCGCGCCTGACCGAGGACATCCGGACAAAAAAGGGCCTGGCTTATGAAGTGTGGGGTGGCATCGGTACCGCCTTCGACCATCCCGGCCTGTTCCAAATCGGCATGGGAACCAAGAGCGGCAGCACGGCCGCGGCCCTCGAGGCGCTGGACGAGGAGATCGACGCGCTGAAAACCCGGCCGCCCACCGCCCAGGAGCTGAAAAAGGCCAAGGATTCGATTCTCAACTCCTTTGTGTTCGAGTTTGACTCCAAGGCCAAGGTGCTGGACGAGCGGATGAGCTATGAGTTCTACGGCTATCCCGCCGACTTTCTGGAGCGCTACCGGGCGGGCATCGAAAAAGTCACCTTGCAGGATGTGCAGCGCGCGGCCGACAAATATGTCCACCGGAACCAGCTAGCGGTTTTGGTGGTGGGCAAAGCGTCCGAATTCGACCGGCCGCTTGCCAGCTTCGGGCCGGTCACCACCCTGGACGTCAGCATCCCCGCGGGTGGGGGCAACTCGAAGCCGGCCGCCGGCTCGAGCCCGGCCGGGAAAGCGCAGCTGAGCAAATCGGTCGAGGCTTGGGGCGGGGCCGAACGCGTGCGCTCCGAGAGACCCTAGGCGAGCTGGCGGTCCATGGCCGGATGGTGCCGGCGTTCCAGAGCCTTCTCAAATTACGCCGGGCGGGACCGCCTCTTCTTGAGGCGGGATTCCAGGTACTTCTTCAGAGCTACGGCGTCGTTGTGCTCGGTGTCATGGGCGCCGTAGACCAGGGTCACCAGCCCTGCGCTGGCAGCCTCCATCAGCGGCTGCCAGGCCAACGGCTGGCGGTCCAGCTCGGCGAAGTAGCGGCGCCGGAACTCGATCCAGCGGGCGGGATCGTGGCCAAACCAGCGGCGCAGCGAGTCGCTGGGCGCCACCTGTTTGATCCAGGCTTCGATCTTGAGAGCTTCCTTTTTCACCCCGCGCGGCCACAGGCGATCCACCAGGAAGCGGTGGCCGTCGCCCGGGCCAGGCGGCTCGTAGGCGCGCTTGACCCGGATCATCCTCGCACCTCCTTCGCGGCCTTCGCTGAAAACGCCTCTTTGTTCACCACGTAGGGCATCCGGGCCGGATCACCGCCGTAGTTCCCTTCGAGCACATCGATCAGCCCCTGGACACAGCGTCCGGCCATGCCGCGGTTGGGGTCGGTGGAAAGGCGCGTGATGCGGGCCGCGCTGGCGAAGTGATTGAACAGGCGCAGGCGATCCTCCAGGGCCAGATCGCGCAGCGGCGAATCGGCAGGCAAAGGCTCCCGCTCGAAGACATCGAGAGCAGCCCCGGCAATCACGCCCTCGCGCAGCGCCTGGGCCAGGGCCTGCTCGTCCACCACCGGCCCGCGCGAGGTGTTTACGAGGTAGGCCGTAGGCTTCATGAGGCGCAGGGTCTGCTGATTGAAGAGGTGGTAGGTCGGTTCGGACGCTTCGCCGGCACGCAGCAAGGGTACGTGAATGCTCACGTAGTCGGCCAGGCGCAAGGCGTCTTCGAAAGCGACGTAGCCAATGGTGCGCCGCTCGCGGGTGAAACCGTGGCGGAAGCGCAGGTCGAACTCTTCCTGAACCTTGGCCACGAAGTCGTCGGCGCGTACGGCGGGGTCGTAGCACAGGACGTCCACGTCGAAGGCAACCACCTTCTTGATGAACGCCTGGCCGATCCGCCCGGTGCCGATCACCGCCACCGTCTTGCCGGTGACCTCGTCGCCGAGGAAGGGCAGGAACGGATGCCAGGCGCCCCAGCGGTCCTCACGCACCAACCGCTCGCTCGGATAAAGGCGGCGCGCCGCGCAGCCCATGATCAGCAAGGCAAACTCCGCCGTCGCCTCGGTCAGCACGTCAGCCGTGTTGGTGAACGGGATTTGATACCGGTTGGCGTCGGCGCGGTTGATGTTGTCGAACCCGACCGCGTCCTGCGCCACCACTTTGAGGGTCCCGCGGCCCGCCTCGAAGACCTCGGCGTCGATGGGATCGCGCAAGGTGGTGATAAGCCCGTCGATTCCCAAAAGCACCTTGGCGACGATCAGGCTTTTGGGAGGCGGCTCAAGATGATCGTAGACCTCGAGATCGTAGCCGCGCTGGCGCAGACGGTTGAGGGCATCGTCCCCGATATTGCAGGTGGCGAAGACGCGGAATCGAGTCTCCAAGGGCAGTCACCTCGAGGCCCCCACCGCCAGCGTTGAAATCGGACCCTGGAGGCAGGCGATCTTCAGGTCAGAGCGGCAGGCTTGGCACTTCGATTCCCTGCAACTCCTCAGCAAGCGGGTCTGTTGGGTCTTGCATCACAGGTTCTTCTTCGCCCACTCTTCGATCCAGACGAGAGCCTTTTCGATATTCTCAAGCGAGTTGGCAAACGAAAAGCGCAGATACCCCTCTCCGCCCGCGCCGAAGGCGGTACCGGAAAGCGCCGCCACGCCCGCCTCATTCAGCAGAGCGTCGGCCAGCGGCTTCGATCGGAGCCCGGTGCGCGTGATGTTCGGAAAGACGCAGAAGCCGCCGCGCGGCTGGCGGCAGTGGAAGCCGGGAATCCGGTTCAGCCCTTCGACGAGCACTTGGCGCCGGCGCCGGAACTCTTCGCGCATCCGGTCGACGCCGGACTGGTCGCCGCGCAGGGCGGCGATCCCAGCGATCTGCGTGAAGCTGGCGGTGCAGGAGGTCGCGTTCGTCTGCAGTTGCGCCACCTTCGCGGTCAGGTCGGCCCGCATAATGCCGTAGCCCAAGCGCCAGCCCGTCATGGCGTAGGTCTTGGAGAAGCCGTCCAGAATGATAGTTCTTTCCTGGAGGCCGGGGAAATGGGCGATGCTGGCGTGCTCGCCCTCGTAGATCAGGCGGCTGTAGATCTCGTCGGACAGGATGAAGAGGTCGCGGTCCACCAGGACCTTCGCCAGCCGGGCGAGCGCCTCTGCTGACATCACGCCTCCGGTGGGATTGTTGGGGGAGTTCAGGATCACCAGGCGAGTGTGGCCGGTAATGTGTCCGATGATCTCGCCGACATCGACATCAAAGTCGTGCTGCTCGCGCAACCCGTACGGGATAGCGTGTCCGCCCACAAAATCGATCATGGATTCGTAGATCGGAAATCCGGGGTTGGGGTAGATCACTTCGTCGCCCTTGTCGACGAGCGCCAGGATGGCGAAGAACAGGATCGGCTTGCCGCCCGGCGTAATCACCACCTCGGAAGGATCCACCTCGATGCCCCGCCGGCGGCCCGCATCCTCGGCCACCGCCGCTCGCAGCTCGGGAAGTCCCGCCGAAGGCCCGTAATGGGTCCAGCCGGCGCGCAGAGCCTCTGCCGCCGCTTCCACGATATGGGGCGCAGTGGGAAAGTCGGGCTCGCCGATCTCCAGGTGAATAATCTCCCGCCCCGCCGCTTCCAGTTCGCGGGCTCGCACCAGGACCTCGAAGGCGCTCTCCGTACCGAGCCGGCCCATGCCTTCGGACAATCTGGGTTTGGTCAAGTTGGTGGCAGTCGCCATCAGGACTCTCGAAAGAACACTGTAGAGACTTGCCGCGTTCGTGCGCTTCTTGCAGTCGACCCGCCGCGGCTCGGCGGGGCTAAGGCAGCCGAACCTCGGATATATCTGAGCCTAAAATCAGGTAGATATGGACTAATCATGGTTAACATATGTAAAATCAACAAGTTAGAGTCTCAAACGCGTTCTTGACAGGTCGCGGACCCAGTCCCATTGACCGGTAGACCGCCGTTTGTCACACTTATCTCGATAAGCGGCCCTTCTTCTCGCGCAACCTGCTGAAAAATAGCAAGATAACCCCATTGGCTTCGCCTTGCCGATTTTCTCTCTATCAGGTTATTTTTAAAGAACTTAACTCGATTGGCTTCGCTTGGGTTCGCCCCCTCCTCCGGCCACTGTCGACGACCTCGAAGGGCCTTCACCTAGGAGCCAGCTTCGATTACCATCAGTTACCAGATCGCGTTGACCACAGCCCTCTGCGGGCCACCTCCTCGCTCCAATCGGACAGCCTCTGGCGTCGCCCTCATTCACCATCAGCCCCGCCCGCCCATGACCGGCAGCTTGATCAGGCTCGCCTTCCCATGAGCCGCTCCAAGCCGAAGCTTGACAAGCATCATCGCACGACTTGAAGGGAAGTCAAGACACCTCCTCTTGACATATTCCTATACAGGAATGTATATTTTTGAGGTGCCCCGGGCTGCTACCAATTCCGATGCCTTCAATGCGATCGCCGAGCCCCGCCGGCGCGAGATCCTGAACTATCTCGCCCTGCAAGAACGCTCGGTCGGGGAGATTGTGGAGACCCTGAGCCTCGAGCAGCCGTCAGTCTCGAAGCACTTGCGGGTCCTGCGCGAGGTCGGCCTGGTGCACGTCCGGCGCGAGGGCCGCCGCATGCTCTATCGAACCAACGCCCACGCCATCCGGCCGCTTCATGAATGGACCGGCACCTTCGAACGCTTGTGGCGGCATCAACTCACCCGCGTCAAGGAACGCGCCGAGCAGAAGAGCGCTCCGCTCAGCGAAGCGGGGTCCGAACTCACTCCAAGGAGGAAGCATGATCTCGACCGCAACTCGAATTGAAGACTTGACCCTGAACGTTGTCGAGGAAATCCACGTCCGCGCCTCGTTGGAGGCGACGTTTGCCGCGCTGCTAGAGCAGCTTGGACCTCTTAACGAAGGGGACGAACATACCCCCATGCCTATGAAGATTGAGCCTTGGCCCGGCGGACGGTGGTACCGCGACCTCGGCGACGGCAATGGCCACTTTTGGGGGCACGTGCAGGCCATCAAGCGGCCGACTCTGCTGGAGATCGCCGGCCCTCTCTTTATGTCCTATCCGGTGGTGTCGAACGTACAGTATCGTCTCAGCGAGACGGACACCGGGACACTCATCAAGTTCCGGCATTCGGCCCTGGGGCTGATTCAGGACGATCACCGGCAAAACGTGACAGCCGGCTGGAGCCGTATGCACGCCCGGGCGCGCGCCCAGGCTGAGGCAGGCGCTCAGTGAAGCTCGAGAGCGGCAAGAGGAGGAACTGATGTGCCCGGTGTGCCTCGGCAGCGCGGTGATGATCGGCAGCGGCGTGATGTCGGCGGGCGGATTCAGCGCGCTGGTGGCGAAGAAGCTCTTTCGTGCAAACAAAGGGGCGAAGAAGATCACCCCTAACCCAAGCCAAAGGAGAATAGACTGTGACCAATCATCCGACCGAGCATCCGAACGTCGTGTCGCAAGTGGAATGGCTTGCGGCTCGCAAGGAACACTTGAGAAAGGAGAAGGAATTCACCCGGTTGCGCGATAAGCTGAGCCGGCAGCGCCGCGAACTTCCCTGGGAGAAAGTCGAGAAGGAATACGTCTTCGACGGACCGAACGGCAGGGAGACGCTCGCCGACCTGTTCGATGGCAGAAGCCAGTTGGTGGTCTATCACTTCATGTTCGGACCGGGCTGGGAGCAGGGCTGCCCGAGCTGCTCGTTTCTGGCCGATCATTTCGATGGCAGCGTGGTCCATCTGAAGGCCCGCGATGTGACGTTGCTGGTGGCCTCACGGGCGCCGCTCGCTCAGATCAACGCTTTCAAGAAGCGGATGGGCTGGCGCTTCAAGTGGGTATCGTCCTACGGAAACGATTTCAACCGCGACTATCACGTGTCCTTCACGAAGGACGAGATGGCCGGCGGCCAAGTGGAGTACAACTACACAAGCCAGGCGTTCCCGAGCGAGGAAGCTCCGGGCGCCAGCGTGTTCTACAAAGACGCCAGCGGCGCCATCTTTCACACTTACTCGACCTACGGACGCGGACTCGACATTCTGGTCGGCGCTTACAACTTCCTCGACCTCGTGCCCAAGGGCCGCGACGAAGAAGGCCTGGCCCACACGATGGCGTGGGTTCGCCACCACGACCGCTACGACGAAAACTACCAGGTGGACCCGAAGGCACAGTACGTGGCCCCTAAGGCCGCGGCTTCTTCTTGCTGCGCCGAGGAGCATCACTCCTGAACGCTCGCGGCAGGGTTCGCAAACGCGCCCTATTACGAGGAGGTAGCGCTCAGACGTTCAGGAAATGAGCGGTTGCCAACCCTGCCCGGCCGTCCCGGTCTGCTTCCTGACTACGGTCCGGCCAGACTCTCCCGTAAGAATGCCAAGACCTTAGGAATCGCGTCCAGCGACGATTCAGCATCACCGGGCGCACTCCCGCCCAGATTCTCCGCTCTTCCCGAGATAGGGTTGCGGACGCTGCCGTGCCAGGTGGGGACGATCTCAGGCCTGCCCGCGCGGTGCCCTGCATGAGGGTATCTGAGGTGTCGGTAGGGATACGGAAAGTGGGTCTGTTTCAGGCGGCTGACTACCGCCTCCGCCATCCCCGTTGAGTCCCAAACGCCATCGTCATCTCCCGAGATCAACAGAATAGGCGCCTGGATACGCTCAACGGCGATTGCGGCCGGCATCACGGCCTCGGGATTCCGCAGGGCTCGCGGGAACACGAAGGCGAGTGGCTGACCTCGCCACGTCCAGGCGAACGGGACCCGGGTGTTGCCGCAGCAGGCAGGAAAACGGACGTTGGCCGGCACATAGGCCACCACCGCTTTGACGGCCGGAAACATCGACGCCAACTGCAGCGCCAGTTCCCCGCCCCGCGAGGTGCCCATGACGGCGATGCGATCGGCGGCGATTTCCGGCCGTCCGGCCATCCAGGCGAGCGCGCTACCGAAGTACTCGAGCGGAATGCCTTCCAGCCGCGGCGCCAGGTCATCGTAGCGGAAATAGGCGAGGGCCAGCGCCGCATATCCGCGGGAAGCCAGCCACGCGGCCTTGCGAAGCGGCAGTCCTCCTTCAGACCCTCCCAAGACCAAAACGCCCGGATGGCGCTCTTTCGAGTCGGGAAAGAGGAACACGCCGTGAAGCTGCCCCTCGACGGTGATCCATCGCACACCTTCGGCGACCGCGAGTTGCTCCATGCGGGCGCTCGCCACCTGCTGTCCGTTTCTGATCAGCCGGAACTCAATCGTCTGGGGGCCGAGATTTCGGACCGGCTGGTATGACGTTACATGTTTCGCCATCGGTTTCATGGACCAGATCAAACCCAAGGCCGAAACCTGACCGTAGGACCCTTTGACCGGGGCCTGCTTGGCGGTATCCGCCGCGCCTTCGGCGTCAGCAATGAACTCCCCCTGCGAGGACCAGAGCTTGCCGGCTCCGTCAACCAACTCAGCCTGAATGGAGACCTGCTCGTTGGGCCCAAGTCCAGCGGCCCGGATCACGGCGGATTCATCCACCATCACTCGGCTGGGAGTGATCTGGAGGGTTTGGGAAAAAGCGAGGCCCAGCACACCTGCCCAAAGGCAAGCCGCGAGAATCAGTCTTCGCGCCATGAATCGCGACTCCAGTCGAGCATCGATCCTACTACGATGGCGCGGGGCGGGGGCACTGCCAGAGCATATGAGCCCTGCGCGCATACCTGGGCCGGGAACGCTAAGGTCCTCGTCCGGCGCAGCCAACTCCACCCCCGGGTTCCTCCATCCAAGTCCCTGAATTCCTGTAAATGGTGGCTCAGTGGAAATAACTCGGCGGCATATCCCTGGAATGCGGCGGGCTGAACCTTGCGATCGCTTCGCGGGCCTTCAGGCGAACCGCCGTCTTCGCCCCGGGCTCCGACGGTCCTTCCGATTATCGCCGGCGCTGCTCTTCGCTTTGCTGGCGTTGCCAGCACGGTTGGGTCGGCCGCAAACGGGCCAACCGGCGCCGGTTCAGCAGGCTCCCGGCCAGCAACTTCCCACCATCGCCAAAGAAGTGAACGTCGTGAACGTGCTGGCCAGCGTGAGGGACAAGCATGGAGAGATCGTCCGCAACCTGACCAAAGATGACTTCGTGCTCGAAGAAGACGGCCGCCCGCAGACCATCCGCTATTTCTCGCGGGAGACGGATCTGCCTCTCACCCTGGGCTTGCTGGTGGATACCAGCCTGAGCCAGAGACGCGTGCTTGGCCAGGAGCGCAGCGCCAGCGCCACCTTTCTGGATCAAGTGCTGCGCGTCGGCAAAGACACAGCCTTTGTGATCCACTTCGACCGCGAAGTGGAGCTCTTGCAGGACATCACGTCCGATCGGCAGAAATTGCAGGCCGCTCTTGGTGAGATGGGAACGCCGGAGTTGGCCCGGGCAGGCCCTAGCGATCCGCCGGGCTCTTCGACGGGGCCGTCAGCGGGTGGTCCGCACGGCCGAGGCGGTCACGGTGGCGGGACCTTGCTCTACGACGCTGTCTACCTCGCGTCCAACGAGATGATGAGAAAACAGCAAGGCCGCAAAGCCCTCCTGGTCCTCTCGGACGGAGTCGATCGCGGCAGCCAGGAGACGCTGGCGAACGCGATTGAGGCGGCTCAGCGCGCGGACACTTTTGTCTATTCCGTCCTGTTTGCCGATCCGGAAGGATACGGGGGATACGGCGGCCGTGGCGGCTGGGGCGGTGGCGGTATGGGGGGCATGGGCCGGCGTGGAGGCGGGCGCGGCCCTTATCCGCAGCAGGAGGCCCGTCCGGACGGCAAGAAGATCCTGGAGCGATTGTCCAAGGAGACCGGCGGGCAGTTCTTCCAGGTCTCAAACAAGGAACCCCTCGACCAGATTTACGACCAGATCCAAGAAGAGCTGCGCAGCCAGTACAGCCTGGGCTACACGCCAGATCGCGCCGATTCCACCCCCGGCTATCACAAGATCAGCCTGACCACCAGGGAAAAGGGCCTGACCGTGCAGGCTCGCGATGGATATTATTCCGATCGATAAGCACTGCACTCCGTAAGAAAGCTCCTCACGCGGTCGCCTTCGGCTCCTGTTAGAATGGCCTCGATGCCCCGGAGCCAGCGATCGCGTGCCAGCCGCCGGAGTCCGGACCGGCTGGAAGAAGTCTTCATTCCCGAGAAGCTGTATTTCCGCATCGGCGAGGTCAGCAAGCTGACGCGCACCAAAGAGTACGTGCTGCGCTACTGGGAGACCGAGTTTCCTTCCCTGCGCCCCGCCAAGAGCTCCACGGGTCACCGGCTTTACCGGCGTCGGGACGTGGAACTCGTGCTTGAGATCCGGCGTCTTCTCTACACCCAAGGATTCACCATCGAAGGAGCCCGGAAGAAGCTGAGCGGTGAAGCCGGATCGAGGCAGGAGAAAGCCAGGCAGCAGCACCTCTTCCAGGCGACGGGGGCGGAAGGCACCGGCTCTGCCAAGGCTGCCCTCGACGAATCGCGGCTGCGCTCCATCCGCCGCGAACTGCAGGGCATCTTGAACGTGCTCTCCAAGAAGTCGCGGGATCGGTGAGGCGGGCTGGATCCCGCGCAAGAACGACCTGTCGCCGGAGCAGGAAGGCGGGACCAGAGGAGTGCAGAGCCTGATTAGTGGTCAGCTTGGCTTGACGCCGCTGCGAGGTCCCGGTAACCTATAGTCGTTCGGGACGTGGCGCAGCCTGGTAGCGCACTTGCTTGGGGTGCAAGGGGTCGCCAGTTCAAATCTGGCCGTCCCGACCATTCAGCTTAACAACCTCACTGCTCCCAATTTCAGGTACCAGGGCTGGGTCTGTGGTGTAGTGCTGCAATAGCTCTTCAGAAGATCGACCTGCTCTGGCCGGAATCCGGCACCTCTCAAAGGACTTTACCCTCTATAGTTTAATTGCGGCACCGCCCCGTGGGTCCGAGGAGACCCCAGCGGTGTCCTGAGCGACGAATCGAAGCTTAACCACGCGTTAAACATAACATGAATAATAAACTAACCGCCTGGCCCAAGGTAACCTACCTCATAATATATGCGAAGAGATCTTGACAAGCCTAACTCTCCAGATAGAATAGCACGCACTTGGAGGTTCAAAATCACGATGAAGAAAATTGGGGTGGCAGTTCTGGGGCTGACCTTCATTGCTTGCCTTGCACCTCGGATCGCGCTCGCTGACATTGCCCTTCAAGAGAGCTTGGTCAATGTTAATGGAACGCAGTACTACGATACATTCAGTGTGCCCGGGCTCAACGCAGGCGGTTTCAATCAGACGACCGGTTTAGGCACCATCACGCTCACCTTCAACCCGGGCTCGCCGGGAACCTATTTCGTCGATGCGTACTTCGATCTTGAACTGAGTCAACCATTCTTCAATGAGTATGGAACCGTAACCGGAACGCCGGCTGCGGGCCAGAGCTGGCAGATGGATGATCCCTGGCTCGGAACGATCTTCTCCAACACTCAGAGCAACACCCTCGACAACACCAATCACATTCCGGGAACCGTTGACAACTTCTTAGGAGACTGCTCGGGGCCCAATTGCGACGGCGATGTGTCCTGGGCCATGGGATTTGATTTCACGCTGGCAACCAGCGAGGAGGAAGTGATCACCTTGAACCTGACGCAAACCCCGCCCACAAGCGGCTTTTATCTAGGCCAGGTCCATCCGGTTGATCCCAATAACTCGTCGGAGGTCGACGCCTATTTCAGTGCGACTTTCGTGACACAACCCGTCGGCACCACGGTCCCTGAACCCGGCACCTGGATTCTGCTGATGAGCGGACTTTGCGCTCTCCTCATCGTAGGGCTCAGGTCCAGGGTCAAGCTGGGGTTTGGACGGTTGGGAGGGGGGCTATTAGCACTGCTGGCGATGCTCCTGGGGTCCAGCGCGGCCAGGGCCATTGTCCCCAGCGTTCTGACAGTGCCTGAGGTGCCGGGTAGCCCGGCCATTCCTCACACGACCTATCCCAACGCCACCATCACCCTGGGCGCCACGGTGCCAAACGCGGTGGGATCGTCCGACACGTTTAATGTCACTTGGAGCTTCGGCGACGGGAGTGCGAATATCACGTTCTCTTTTGTGGGAACAGCGACGGTCCCACCCTATCCCTATGACATCTCCACCACCCACGTTTACAACGGGCCAGCCGGTACAACCTGGACGGCGACGGTCACAGTGAAGGACACGAATACTAGCCAAACCGGCACCAACACTTACTTGGTGCTCATGCAGGCGAACACGCTCGCCTCCCGGGTGAACGTGGCCATCGACAACGGCCTGTGGTACATGCACCAGACCATGTGGCGCGGTACCACCACCGTGGGCAGTAACACGGTAAATTGGGGAGGCTGGGACACCCAGTCGGGGTCTCCAGGCTGCAACCTTCAAGACGGTAACGCCTGGGACTGCTTCAGTTACTCAGTGATCGACCCGGCCAATGTGCAGGCCTTCGAGGTGAGCGGTCATGTGCCGAATGGCCCGGCCAGCGATCCTTATACGGATGACGTGCAGCGCGCTTTGGCTCGCACATTCACGTTTCTCGACTCCCACCCCGTGGCAGCGAATACTTACAACTACAATCCTGCCACCCTGGATTTCGGCTGCACCAGCGGGTACCCGACTCCGAGCAATCCGAACTGCACGCCGCCCGCAACCCAGATCTTTTACAATTCAGGCTCGACAGCCTGCCCGACGAGCTCTTGCGCCTACACTTTCGACGGAAACAGCAACGGCCAGTACCTGAGTGTCGATGGGGACAGCGAGCCGCATTATGAGGGTGGCCAGTTCATTGATGCTATCGTCGCCAGCGCTACTCCGACCGCCACGTCTCCGACGGGAGGTAGCGGGGTTCTGGGACAGACTTACCAAAACATCGTTCAGGATTTGATGGACGAATACGGTAATTGCCAGTGGAACCAGGACTGGGACTCCAATGTCGGTTACAACCACGGCTCGTACTACGGGGGCGGAGCCTGGCTTTACACCTGCTTGCAGGGCGACGACAATTCGGTCTCCCAATGGGCAGCGATCGGCTATATCGCCGGCAATCGCGGCTTCGGTCTGACTGTCCCGCAAGCCGTGAAAGACTTCAACCAGGTTTGGGTAACGAACTCCCAGGACGTTCAGGATCCTGCACCCACTGGCACTGACCCGTGGGCCGTGGGTGACAATCTGGGGTCCTACGGTTATCGGGGATCTCTCTACTGGTCGAATGCATGGGGGCCCTTTGCGACCACGCCGTCAGGAATGGTACAAATGGCCATGGACGGGGTAGGACGGACTGAAAACACCGTCTTCGGCGATCCCACGACGGCTCCTGACCAGCGCTGGAATCTCACCGAAGCGTATTACGCCGACAATTTCTGCAACGCCACCTCCAACGGGGCTTACTATGCTCCGAGGGCGTACACCTACGGCATGTTCTCCTTCACCAAGGCCATGCTGCTGCACGATCCGAACGGGGTCTTGACGCCCATTCAATACCTGAGGACATTGACGCCCAACGTCTTCTCGGGTAATCCGTCGGTGCCACCTAACGAAATCGACTGGTATGCTGCGCTGTCGTCTGCCAACGGAGGCTCTGATCCGTGTGACGGAGTAGCCCAGACGATCGTGGGCCGGCAGAACCCGAGCAGCTACCCGTGCTTTGGCTGCTGGTACGGCGACAACTATTATGGCTACCAGAATCCATTTGAGACCGCCTGGTCGATCATCATGCTGCGGAAGACGGTGTTCGTCTCCTGCATCAGCAACCTTTTCGGTAGGGGAAAGCCCTCCGGGCCGGGTCATCCTGCTTATGTCGCCCTTACGTGGAGCGCACAGACAGGAGCCACGTCCTATAGCATCCTGCGAGGGACTGCAAACGGCGGACCTTACACAGCGATCGGAAGCACCACGAGTGCCGCTTTCGCCGACAAAAATGGCTTGGTGAACAGCAAGACTTACTATTATGTAGTGCAACCCTTGACGGGCGGCACGGAAATCTGCCAGTCAAACCAGGCAACGGTTACGATTCCAAGCGGTCGCTAAATCGTGGCCGGCCGGACTGAGAACGACCTTCAGGCCCTTGGGGTGGACGACAAAGCCGTCCCGAGGGCCTTTTCCTTTAAAGATCGCTGCGCAGGATGTCGATGACATAAGGCCGCCATGTCGTTCACCCGTTAGATCGTCATTCCAGTTAGGGGCTCTTCCGATGAAGCCAGTTTACAAATCTGTCTTTCTGAGCTTGGCGCTGCTGGCGACTGGTGCTCGTCTCGGGCCGCTCGCGGCGGTTGGGCAGAGTGTGACCGCGACGCCGCAGAAGCCAGTCCTCCCGCCCCCCGACCAGGCTGCGCCGACGGACGGTGCGAGCCAGCCGGTTTACATCTACCTCTACTCGCGTTTTACGGATCAGGTGAACCTAGAATTGGAAGAAGCCCGCATGCATCGCCTGTTGCCGATGCTCGAAAAGTACCGCCAGGATCACCCCGAGGCTCACGTCTGCGCCACGATCATGTTTTCTGGCGCCATGAGCAAGGCCTTGGCGGAGCGGGAAGCCAAGACGGGAACGGTAAAGTATGTACAGGATTTCGCCCGCCGCGGTGTCATTGAGATCGGCTACGACGGGTCGGACGAGCCGACCTACCAGAAGCGGCCTGTGGTCGACATCTCCGATGTCAACATTCCCGAAAACCGATGGCTGGCCCGCCAGGCGATGGCAAAGAAGTTGTTAAGCGAAGGCCGCGACCCGCTGACGGGCGCTCCGCAGCCTGATGCGCCTGGCGGCCTCAAAGAGACCCAGGCGGTTTTCGGCCAGGTAGCCGCCGTCAATGCGACGCTCTACGTGCCGTCCGCTTTCGGGCCCAAGGGCACCGCCGTGACTAAGGCCGTGAACCTCGAAAGTTCCACGGGGGCGTCGGGCGGAAGCCCAGCGTTGACCCCGGTGCCTGAAGTGGGCGATGACCGGGAGGTCGCAACACAGGTGCGCCAATACAACGCGCAGGCCATCATGTTCGGGCTTCCGGACGCCAATCCCGCCCGTCTGCCCGGCTTTTGGGCTTCCGAGGCGGGCTTTGGCCGCCTGGTAAGCCCTGCTCCCGACACCTCTCCCGAACTCTACTGGCAGGATGGCATGCTGCGGTCCACGGAGGGCAGTGACAGTGTGGTCCGCGTCGTTCATGCCTCTGAGGGCGTCGACGACATCAAGAAAGTCTTGGGTGGTGTCGCCCGATCCAGAATCCGGATCGTTCACTTGGAGTTCGGAAGCGAAGAGGATTATGTGCAACCCTGGTGGACGCGCCAAGGCCACACGGCGCTGCGTCACGCCTACGATCATCCAGAAAACCCGCAGTTGCCAACGGAGGCGCGGCGGAATGCGATGGGCGTCGATGCCGCATTTGCAAAAGAAGATGCGGCCATGAATTGGCTGCTGACGGATTTCTTCCCAGCGAACCCAGGCAGTCGCTTCGTCTCGAACAGCGACCTCAAGCAGATGACACCTCCGAGCACCGGCTTCAGCGTGTCGATCGAGGGCCTGCGCGCGGCGCTCGCCGACCTCTTGCAGAAATGGGGCAACGACACTTTTCCGCCTTCTTTCCTTTTCGCGGATGGTCATTATCTCTCCCTGGCGGATCTCTTCCAGGTGATGACCGACGCGCTGGCTGAATTCCACCGTACAGGGAAACTTCCCTCCTCGGTTGAGGCGATCCAGGTATTCGGGCCGCTTCGAACGCTGATGGGGCACGGGCCCAACGCCGGAGAAGTCACGGTGGCCGATATTGCCGCCGCCTGCGCGCCGATCGCGCCGCGCCTGCATGACCAGAGCGAGGGTCCGGTCCCGAAGAACTTTATTCCCTCCGGGATTACGGTGGGAGGCATCAACATCAACGCGGCTCAGTTCCTTCGCCTCATGGCCGCGGCCCTTGCGACGCCCTCTCCGGAAGCAAAGTTCAGGATCAAAATGACCTATTTGTTTCCGGGTACCGCGGAGTTAGTTCCCAAGACTCGCCCCATGCTCGACATGGGGGGTACTTGGACTATCAAGCCCGCTCCCCTGGCAACGGTTGGATCCGCTTCCGGCCGGAGCGGGCAGGCTGAATGACAGGAGAGATCGTTTCAAGGATCGCTAAGAGAGCCGCGCTTCCCCCGGCTGCGGACCTTGCAAGTCAACGGAAAGACCGAATGCCAACTGAAGATCGCCGTCACCGCGCTCGAGGCGCGATGACGTCCCTGCCGGCCGTTTCGCGAAGCCGGATTCTCGCCCGCAGATACGGCGCCTCGTTCTTGCTTCTCGTGGCGCTCATGTCCTTTCCTTCCCTGAAGGCTCAGGTCTCGAGTGGCTCCATCGTGGGTTACGTGTATGATCCCAGTGGTGCTTCCATCACCAACGCCGAGATCGTCGTTTCCGACGCCGGCCGCGCGGTGGTTCGCAGGACGAAGACGGATTCCGCCGGCTCGTACGGGGTGGCCGAACTAGCCCCAGCCGTTTATAGCATCTCGGCTTCAGCTTCGGGCTTTGTCGAGGTTTCTGAGCCCCGCGTTATCGTACAGGTCAACAGCCAGGTAAGGACGGACTTCCACCTTCCCATTGCCGGGGAGAAGAAGATGGTGGCCGTCACGGCGGTGGTAGCGCCGGTGCAGGCAGAGTCTGCAGAACTGGGAGCGGTCGTCGATCGGCAGCAGATTGCGTCCGTGCCCTTGAACCGCCGCAATTTTCTTCAGCTGGCGTTGTTGGCGCCGGGCGTGGCTCCTCCGGTGCAGAACTCCGAGCTCTCAAGCTTCGGCGCCTTCTCCATGAACGCGGGAGGCGGCAGGGAGGAATACAACAACTTTCTTCTCGACGGGGTCGACAACAACGATCCTTACGTGAACCGCTACGGTGTAGAGCCCCCGGTTGACAGCATCCAGGAGTTCAAAGTCGCCACCAACAGCTACAGCGCCGAATACGGACGCAGCGCCGCCGGGCAGGTTAACGTCATCACCCGGCAGGGGACCAACGAATTCCACGGCTCGCTCTACGAGTACTTGCGCAATCGGGCTTTGGATGCCCGCAACTTCTTTGACCCCGCCCAGCGGCCCGAGCTCGTCCAGAATCAGTTCGGCTTCAGTATCGGGGGCCCAGTGGTGCGGAACAAGACCTACTTCTTCGCCAGCACCGACTTTTACCGCAATCGTGAAGGCCTAAGCCAGCTTTCCACGGTGCCGACGGCTCAGGAACGCCAGGGCGACCTGTCGGCCTTGGGAGCCACTCTGGTCAACCCGTACACGGGCCAACCTTTTCCCGGAAGCGTCATTCCTCCCAACCTCATCTCTCCGGTGGCAGTCGATATTCTGAAGATGTTTCCATACCCGAACCTCCCGGGCCTTTCCAACAACTACCTCGCCAGCCCGGTACAGCAGGAGAACGATACCCAAGGAACTTACCGCGCGGACCAGAATCTGGGCTCTTCCGGCGGCCTGACCGCGCGCTACAGCTTCGGAACGGTAGACCTTTTTGAGCCTTGGGGTGGAAGCGCCAATGGCGCGGCCTCGACGAACACCACCCCCGGTTTCGGAGACTACGTCAAAGACCACATTCAGAACGCCATGCTGCAGTACCGGCGGACGCTCTCCCCGCGAGCCATCAATACCATAAGCCTCGCTTTCAACCGCTTCTCGCGGGATCTGCTGCCCCAGAACTACAGCGTCAATGTGGGTCAGCTTTGGGGTGTGAATTGGCTGAACGTTCCGCCAGAGGCTTACGGATATCCTGCCATTAGTGTGGCCGGCTTTTCGGGGGTCGGCGACAACTACACCTACCCGGACTACCGGCACACCAATACTTACCTGATCGGGGACAGCCTAGCGCTGGACCGGGGCTCCCATCTGCTGAAGATCGGCGGCGAATTCCGCGACCTGCAGCTGAACGGCATTCTCTATTACTTCAGCCGCGGCGATCTCTCTTTCTCCGGTGCCCTCTCTGGTTCGGGTCTGAGCGATCTCCTCCTGGGCCTGCCCTCCTTCGGGCTTCAGTCACAATCCACCAATCCAATTACATTGCGAAGCCGGGCGTACAACGCCTACTTCGAAGACGATTGGAGAGTGTCGCCCAGCCTCACCCTCAATCTGGGCGTACGCTACGAGTACAACAGCCCGCCGGTCGATCCCACCAACCGCATGTCCACCTTGGATTTTGTGAACAACCAAGTCGTCACGGTGGGCACCAACGGGGTGTCGCGCTCGGGCATTCAGCCCGACTGGAACAACTTTGCCCCCCGTGTCGGGATCGCCTGGAGCCCGGGCAAGGCGTTCGTGGTCCGGGCCGGCTACGGCATGTACTACGACTCGGGGATGTTCGAAGTAAACTCGGCGATGTTTTTCAACCCGCCGCAGTTCAACCTGCTGGTCTTCTTCCCGTCGCCGGCCGGTCTGTTGACGCTGGAGAATCCGTTTCCGACCAATTCGGCCTACACTCCGCCGGCTTCGCTCAACGTGCTCAATCCCAATCTCATTTCGCCCTATATTCAGCAGTGGAACTTTACGGTGGAACGAGCCTTTGCTTCGGTGGGGACCCTCACCGTGGGTTATGCGGGATCGGCCGGAACCCACCTGATCGGCAACGTCGATTCGAATCAGCCCCCGCCCGGCCCCGGTGATATTCAAACGCGGCGGCCTTACCCGCAGTATGGAGACATCTTCTATATCTCGGACGGCGCCAGCTCGAATTACAACTCCTTGCAGGCCACCTTCAGGCGGCAGATGGGAAGTCACCTCTCACTGTGGGCCGCTTACACCTGGTCTCACTCGATCGATGATCAATCCGCCTTTCTAGCGACAACTCCCGATCCGAACTTTCCCCAAAACAGCTACGACCCTGGGGCCGAGCGGGCCAATTCGAGCTTCGACATGCGCCAGCGCTTCGTGGTGACCTATGCTTGGCGGCTGCCGGGACAGAACCGCTGGACCCGCAACACGGAGTTCGATGGCATCGCGACCGTGCAGTCCGGACAGCCGTTTACGCCCGTGCTGGGCTACGATAACAGCAACACCGGAAACACCGGCAGCCAGACGGGCTCCGACCGGCCGGACGTGGTGCATGCCTGGAGGCTCTCGAACCCCACGCCAAACCAGTGGTTCGATCCGACTGCTTTCGCGCCGGCGCCCCCGTACAATTTTGGCAATGCGGGGCGTAACATCATTCGGGGTCCGGGGCTGGCGTCCTTTGATCTCGCGTACGTGCGAAGGTTTGCGATCACCGAGAGGTATCGGCTGACCTTCGAAGCGCAGGCGTTCAATCTGTTCAACCGGGCGAACTTCAATCTGCCCCAGGCGTACTTCGACCAGCCGACGTTCGGGCAGATACTCTCCGCCCAGGCCCCGAGGCAGATTCAATTTGCCCTGCGGTTCAGCTTTTGAGGCGCCCGCTCCCCGGGGCGCGACGTCTGGCGGCCAGGAGCGTGGCCGGAAGGCCCTAACTGAACAAGGCGCCGCCGAAAGTTGCGGTCCTGCAGTGAGTGAGGATTGGCTTCTTGAGGACGGGAAAACAACCTCGAGGTGGCGCGCCGCTCAAACCCGGCCAACCGGCCGGACGGCGCGGCCCGGTAGAGCTTCCACCCGACTCGCCGCCGGCTGCGCCCCGGCGCCGTCTTTCGCCGCTCTGGCTGCCGGCTGTCCCTATTCTGTTCCTCGGGCTGCTTCCCCTCCTGCCCCGCGTCGGCGCCAGTCTCACGCTCTCCGCTTCCCTGTGGGGAGCTGCTGCCGGCCTGCTGATCCCTCTGCTGATCCTGCGTCGGCGCGCCCAGCGCCAGGGACGGACCCTGAGCTATGACCTCGTGCTCCGGAAGGTGCATTACGTCCAGCTCGTCATGCAGTCATGCGTGTATGCCTACTGGGGATGGTATTGGCCCGAGGTCTATCACTTCGTGCCCCTCATCTTCGCCCAACTGGCTTTCGCCTACGCTCTGGACATGCTGGTCTGCTGGTGGCGGCGCGACCATTGGATCCTGGGCTTCGGGCCCTTTCCCATCATCCTCAGCACCAACCTGTTCCTCTGGTTTCGTGACGACTGGTTCTTCCTCCAGTTCGCGATGGTCGCCGTAGGTGTCCTGGGCAAGGAACTATTCCGATGGAGACGCGACGGCCGGCTGACACACATCTTCAACCCCTCTGCCTTGTCGCTTTTCGTATTCTCAGCGGCCCTGCTCGCGACCCGGAGCACGGACCTCACCTGGGGAATCGAAATCGCCACCACCCTGCACCGCCCGCCGCACATCTATCTGGAAATATTCCTTTTGGGCCTGGTGGTTCAAGCTCTGTTCAACGTCACCCTGGTTACGCTTTGTGCGGGCGCCGCCCTGTTCGCCTTGAATCTGCTTTACACGCACGCGACCGGCACTTATCACTTCGTGGATTCCAATATCCCGGTTGCGGTCTTTCTAGGTCTGCACCTGCTGGTGACGGATCCGGCGACATCTCCGCGCACCAACCTGGGCAAGGTAGTCTTTGGCGGATTCTACGGGGCCGGGGTCTTCGCAGCTTATGGAGCGCTGAGCTGGTTCGGGGCGCCGGAGTTTTATGACAAGCTCCTTTGTGTGCCCATTCTCAACCTGAGCGTGCGGGCACTCGACCGGGCCAGTGAGGCGGTGGCCGCCCGGCTGCGAGGGCTCAGTCCGGCAGGCGGTCCAGTCGTGGCGTGGAACCCTCGAACAGCCAATCTGGCCCACATGGCCCTCTGGGCGTCGCTTTTCGCGGTGATGGTGGCGACAGGCTTCCTGAAGACCGGGGCGGATTTTCCAGGTAGCAACCTGGACTTCTGGCGCCAGGCGTGCCAGCAACAACGGTGGAACGCCTGCAAGACCTGGGTGCGCGTCCTGAACGATGCTTGCCAGGACGGGTCCGGAGCCGCCTGCTTTAAGGTTGGGCAGCTCCTGAACGAGGGCCGTGTTGTGCCGCACAACCCGGAGTTCGCGGGAGTGAGCCTGGGGCGGGCATGCGACCTGGGCGTTCAGGAAGGCTGCGCCAGCCTGGTCGAGTTTGCCCGCGACGGCGGTCGGGACGAGTTCCAGCAAGCCTGCGACCGCGGCAACGGCGCCAGTTGTTTCATCCTGGGCTCCCTTTACAGCGGCGGACAGGGCGTCCCGCAGGATCCGGGCCGCGCTTTCAGTCTCTTCGAGCGGGCCTGCGCGGACAAATGGTGGAGGGGGTGCGGCCGCCTGGGGACGAGTTATCTGGTGGGCCAGGGCACGACGGCCGACCCGGCTAAGGCGGCGGAGAACTTTGAGAAGGGGTGCCGGGGAGGCAACGCGGCCAGTTGCCTCGAGGCAGCGAAGCTCTACCACCGCGGGATCGGGGTCTTCCAAGATGACGAGATGGCCCTGCAGAGGCTGCAGCAGGCCTGCGATCTCGGGCTGCCGCCGGCTTGCAAAGAGCTTGGGAGTCTTGCAATCTCAAGAGCTTCGATGGCGGGCCCGTAAAGAGGCAGAGCGGACCGGTTTTAAAGGAACGAACCTGACATGTTATTGAAAACAAAGGGTCGGCCTCAAGAGAGTGCCGGAGAAATCAGCGAAGACGGCGCCCCAAATGGCCAGAACCCAGGCCAATTTGAGCCGTCCAGTCAGGAGTGGCAGCCGTGAGCAAGAGTGTTCGCCTTGTATTTTTTGTGCTTCCCGCATTTGCGGCAAGCCTCTACGCCAGTGTGGGCGGCAGTGTTTCAGGAACGGTCACCGACGCGAGCGGAGCCGCCGTCCCGGGAGCAACCGTGACCGCAGTGAATGCCGATACAAACGGACGGCAGATGACGACGACCAATTCGAAGGGCGCTTATTCCCTGCCGGGACTGCTGGTGGGTTCTTACGCGATACTGGTCGAAGCCCCTGGCTTCAAACCTTACCGGCGCACGGGTGTGGTGGTGGACGCCGATAGCGCCCAGCTTGTGGACGTGCCTCTTGTTCTCGGCGGGCGGAAGGATACGGTGACGGTGTCCGGCTTAGCCAATCATGTGGAAACCGCCGATACCCAGCTGGGCGAAGTGATTCCAGGCTCCAAAATGAGAGCGGTTCCTCTTAATGGGCGCAGCTACACGGACCTGCTTGCGCTTCAACCCGGCGTTGCCCCGGTCACCACGATTACCTCCACCTCCATCGAGGCCGCCGGCGCCAGCACAATTTCGCCTTCGGGCAATTTGAACCCCGGCACGCTTTCCATTAACGGACAGCGGGAGTACGCCAACGGATTCAGAGTGGACGGCGCCGACGCCACGGAACGGGTCACGATGGGTGCCGCGATCATTCCCAATCTAGACTCCATCGCCGAGTTTCGCATTCTCACCAGCAATTTCGACGCGCAATACGGTAATTACGGGGGAGGCCAGATTGACGTCGTCACGAAGTCGGGCAGCAACCAGTTTCACGGCGAAGCCTTTGAATTCCTTCGCAATACAGATTTAGATTCCCGTAACTTCTTTTCCGCGGATCGAGGCGCGTTTGAACAAAACCAATTTGGCGGCATGATCGGCGGGCCACTCGTCCACAACAAAGTCTTCTTCTTTTCCGACTATCAAGGTACGAGGCTGATCGAAGGTGTCGATACAGGCCTCGTGCAGGTGCCTTCGGCGCAGGACCGGGCCGGCGATCTTTCCGATCAGACCGGCACATTCGGGGCGTGCTCGGATGGCCCCTGCGCCGTAAGCGGACCTTACTGGGCCGATCACCTTTCGCAGACCCTCGGCTACAAGGTAACTTCCGGAGAGAACTATTACACGCCAGGCTGTACGAGTCCGACTCAATGCGTTTTCCCAAATGCCGTAATCCCGCAGAGCGCTTGGTCCACACCCTCGCAAACCCTCCTTCAGTACATGCCCTTACCGAACTCCGGCGCTAACTATTTCACGACTTCCGCAGTCGATCAAAGGCTGCGTGATGACAAGGGCAGCGTGAGGCTGGACGCTAACACTCGGCTAGGCTCGCTCTCCTCATACTATTTTATCGACGACTACGTGCTAGATAATCCCTATCCGGTGCAGCAGGGAGGCGCGAGCGTTCCTGGGTTCAACGCTTTGAATGTTGGCCGGGCACAACTGCTCGCTCTTAGTGACACCAAGACGTTCGGCGCCAGGACGGTGAATGAGGCGCACTTTTCCTATGTGCGCGACGTGAATCTGTTGGGCGTTCCGGTTGGCGGGGTCGGAGTCAGCCTGGCCTCTCAAGGGTTCCTCAACGCTCAGGGAGAGGCCAGCATCATCGCCAATCGGCCAAAGATTGAAGGTATCGAAAACACGATTTTGAACAACTTCACCATCGGCGTGGGGATTACGGGGCTCAACCAGTACGACAACACGTTTGAGATCCTGGACAACCTCGCGCACGTTGTCGGCTCTCACACGCTTAGGCTGGGCGGCGAACTGATCGACAATCAGGTAAACGCTTCAAGTTGCGTTCAGTGCAACGGGACCTTCTCCTTCTTTGGTTCGGAAACGGGCCTGGACTTCGCGGACTACCTCCTGGGTATTTCGAGCAGCTACACGCAAGGAAACGCGCAGGCCTTCTACAACCGCAACAAGTATGGAGGTCTGTTTCTGCAGGATAGTTGGCGGGTGAATTCTCGCGTCACGCTGAACTATGGCCTTCGCTGGGACATAATCATGCCTTGGTATGAAAAGTACAACCAGCTCGAAACTCTTGTGCCAGGCCAACAATCGCTGGTTTTTCCGGGCGCGCCCGCTGGCCTGGTCTATCCCCTAGATCCCGGAATTGCTCGCGGCCTGGCTCCCACCCGCTGGAACAATCTCGCGCCCCGATTAGGTGTGGCATACTCGCCGGGCGAACATGACGGCGTGCTTGGCTGGTTGCTGGGAGGGCCGGAAAAGACGAGCATTCGCGCGGGCTTTGGACAGTTCTACACAGCTATCGAGGGCGTCACCGCTGGTGTGGTGGCCGGCAATCCACCTTACGGAATCACGTACGTCAGCCCCGCTCCGCCGCTGTACACCGATCCCTTTGTAAACGCCGCCGGCGGATTCGACAACGGCCAGCGCTTCCCCATTACTTATCCGCCGCTCAACGCTTCTCCAAGTAACCCCAACCCCAACGTCGATTTCGCCCAGTTTGAGCCCATCGCAGGCCTGCCCGGCTATTATCCGAGAAATGTGACCCCATACAGCGTCGAATACAACCTTTCACTTCAGCGCCAGTTCGCCAACCACACGCTGGTGACGGCGAGTTACGTAGGCAGTCAGTCGCACCATCTGCTGGTTCTGGTGGAAGCCAACCCCGGGAATCCCGCCCTCTGCCTGAGCTTGAGCCAGGCCGATCGCGTAATGCCCGGGACACCTACCTGCGGACCTTATGGCGAAAGCGGCGTATATACGACGGTGTCAGGCCAGGTGGTCAACGGTACGCGCGCGCCCTTCGGCCCGAATTTTGGTAGCATCAACTGGATGTCGACCATGGGCAATTCCAATTTCAATGCTCTGGAACTGACCGTCCGGCACGTGAGCACGCACGGTGATTTTCTTGCGGGCTACACCTACAGCAAGTCGATCGACCAGGCGTCCAGCGTCTCGGAACAACTTAATCCTCTCAACTACAACCTCAGCCGCGCTCCCTCGTCCTTTGACCTGACTCACAACTTCGTGATCAGCTACCGCTATCCACTGCCCCTCGCGCAGCTCTTCGGCGCGCGAAACCGCGCTACGGACGGCTGGGTTCTCACCGGAATAACCCGTTTCAGTACAGGCTTTCCAATCACCCTCACCAACAATAGCGATAACTCACTCCTCGGCACACTTCCTAACGGAATCAGTCCCTACGCCGTGGATGAGCCCGAGGTCGTGCCTGGGCCACTCAATCTCAACCATGACCCGCGAAACGGGCAGCCCTACTTCAATACGTCGCTGTTTAGTCTGCAACCTCTCGGGGAGCCTGGAAACGCTGCCCGGCGCTTCTTTTACGGTCCCGGAGTGGCAAACTTTAACCTCGCATTGCTGAAGAGCCTGCGGCTCACGGAATCCCGGTCACTCGAGTTTCGCCTGGAAGCGTTCAACGCTCTCAACCACGCGCAGTTCTTCGGTCCGACCTCCGTGAACGGCAACATCACGAGTTCGACGTTCGGCCAAGTCGTCAGTACGCAAGCGCCGCGGCTGGTGCAGCTGGGACTCAAGTTTGTTTTCTGAGTTGAGGTTCTGCCGGGCTCACGTCGATCTCGAGGTTCCGCGCTGGACAGCAGTGGCGGCGGACTGGCGCGTCAGTAGCGCGTAGTATCAACTTGTGATAGTCTCTGAAATGGGGATACGCTTGGGAATCCGGCCGCCCGCAGCGCAAAATGCGGCTGAACAGTGGGCGTTCCCAGGACCCTAACGATCCTTCAATCGCACATCGCTCTCGTCGGGGCGTGGCGTAGCCTGGTAGCGCGCTTGGTTCGGGACCAAGAGGTCCCCGGTTCAAATCCGGGCGCCCCGATTCAAATAGTTCATTTTCAGCATCTTACATCAACCGGTCCCCACCAGACGCTCATGCACGGAGCCAAGCGGTCACAGATCCAAAACGTGACTCATCCTCAGAACTAAGCCTCCCAGCTTCTTTGCATTAGATCCATCCCGGGTCGCCCTCTCCGTCATTACTGGGAAGTTGAGGGAACAACTTGGGAACAAATTGGAGGCCTTTCTCCAACTTTTATTTGTTCTTGGAGACGTCGATTCGGTACCACAAATTCCGACATCCTTCGGCGTGAGTAACCAGGCTTCCAGGGCGATGACGGTCCAAGCCGAGTTACGGGGGTGAACCCGAGAAAAGGCGCTGAGAGTCTGGTTTCGGTGCAGAGACTACTATTGACGTTCGCATAATATAGTTCGGCCAAGCGGTAGGCAGGATTGTTGCCAGCATGCCGTGAGGATGCGCGGGCGACGCCGGATGCGTTTCAACGCCCGCCGCGCTCGATCGTCCAGCTCCCAGT
>Ga0335085_10002458_pt1 | contig 34531 bp, 30 predicted proteins | sample Lox_Sample_45_FD_206712 | JGI IMG/M metagenome (GOLD analysis project Ga0335085, IMG submission 206712) | Soil microbial communities from Loxahatchee National Wildlife Refuge, Florida, United States - Lox_Sample_4.5 | ecosystem: Environmental > Terrestrial > Soil > Wetlands | place: USA... | reverse complement strand
ATCGCACACGCTAGAGGTTCTCTACTGAGTCTCTGGAGTCAACTTCAAGCCCGTCAATCAAGCTCGGGAGAGCCTTGACCGCCAAAATCTCTAGTCGCGGTTGTTACAGAAAAACGGGGCGCCTCAAGTTCCTGAAATCATAATCAGTTCTGTGCGGAAATCGGGGATCAGGCCAACTCCAAGCCCGTGTACTGCATTCTCCATCGATAGAAGGGCTGTTCACTGATCCCGGCCTTGCGAATCACTTCCGCTACCGGCACCCCGACCTCGGCCTGTTTCAACACCCCAACGATCTGCTCCACAGAAAACCGCTTCTTCTTCATGGCCAAATCCTCTCGCCTTAACCGGCGCGGTTATGGCCGAAGACTAACATTTGCCGTGGTTCAAAAATCCCGGAGCCCATCACAATGACTTCGACCGATTGGCTATGTTGCAGTTTTCCCTTGCCAAAACGCCATCGGTCTTGATTTTCAGAACTTTCCATCGAGCACGAGTTAGTCGACCCAACGAGCTATTAACAGTTAAGAAATTGAGATTTCTATTCAAATCCTCGATCGGATGGAGTTTTGGCGAAGCACAGGTTCAGCGCATTGACGCCATCAACACTAGATTTGACAACGCCAATTCAATAGACTACGTTCAAAGATGAGGTATAGAAACAGTCACCTCATTCAGGTCCCCTGAAGTAAGTAAAGGCCATCTGAAGTTCCCCCCACTTACAAGCGAACAACCTTTAAGGGGGTTGAATATGTACGCACGCAATGTAACGTTTCGCCTGAAATCCAACCTGCATCCTGATTTCACACATGCAGTTGAGAACCAGATTCTTCCTTTGCTGCAGAAGCAAAAGGGCTTCAGGGATGAAATCACCCTGTGCAACTCTGGCTCGCCGGAGGCAGTTTCTATCAGTCTGTGGGAACACAAGAGCAATGCCGACGATTACAACAGCCGCGTCTACCCCGAAGTGTTGAAGATTCTGGCGAAAGTGATTGATGGAACGCCGCGGGTTCATACGTTTGAGACGGTTGTCTCGACCTTCCATAACGTCTCCACAGCGGTTTAAGAGCTGCAAAGATGTCGTTCCGAAGGGCGGCCCAGGCCGCCCTTCTCCACGATGCTCTGCAAATATCGCAAGGTTTCGGTGAGTGCAACGTGAAGGACCGGTGCTACGACGGCGGGCGTGGCGCTTGAAGCGGCTTCCGCAGGTGCGGAAGCCAAATGGGAAGTTCACTTCGGCGAACATGCGTCAGGTTAGTCAGCAACTGGGTGAGATGCAGTTGTGGATCCAGATCGTGTCGGCGACAGGTGCTGGTCAACGATGGCCGGGGCTTTCTTCATGCATAACTGCTCATGAAGGACTTGGAAGCGAAGCTGGGGCTTCGCGTCAGTCAGACCCAAAGCATGAGATAGGCTGACGAGCCAAACTCATTCCCAGATTCTGATCACTGCACCCTTTCTTCGTCGTCGAGATTTCCCTTCAAGCGAGCCTTATACACCGCAATCCTGTCGAGCGGATTGGCATATCGCCTCTTTCCTTTCATCACGAAGCAACGCCCCGTCTCCCAATCGATTTCCGAGTACTGGGCATCGTATACGAATGTCGCAGAGGCGCTGCGCTTGTGTTCCGGGAACAGCTTCCAGGCCTCTAGTTTTGCCGCCAACGCGCAGGTAGCTGGCAGAATCACGGAGATTCCAAGGTGCGGTCGCTCGAACTCGAATTCCACAACGTAGAGACTTGGGGCAGGAGAGATATCAATGGACACACTGAAGTATACGGAGACCATCTACTCTTTGAGTACGAATATCGATTCGCCTTGGAACTTGGCGCATCGAACTAAGCCGAAGACCTTGTAGAGTGTAGAAGTCCGCCGGAGACACACCTGCACATGGCCTCGTGTCCGGAATTGAAGCTTGTCAATTGGAGTTGGCCAACCACGGACAAACTGAGCGAGCTGATTCGTGAGCAACTCGCCATGGTGATGGTGAATGCGTCGACCCATACCCAGGAGGAGCAGATTGAAGTGGATGCCGAGGCGGTCGGTAGTGTAGATGCCGAGCTCAAATTGAAGCTGCCGGGTGAAATGGGGCACGTCCTCGTTGTCTGGTACTATCCGAAGCAGGCTTGGGTAGAAGCCGGCGAGTGGACTCCGGTGATGATGCGGCAAACAAACGGCGCGAACTAGCAACCGTCATTTTCATCAGGGCCAGAGGCGATCACTTCAATATCCGAAAATTGAATCGCTTGGTGCTGGATGATTGGGTATGCGTTGCCCAACGGCAGGGATTGATATGTGCCTTCCACGCCGCCATTGTAAAACGTGCGCACGCGTTCCGTACCAAGCCAGTCCTGATGCTCGAAGTGCATGACCCGCTCAGGAAACTCAAGCCAAAAGTGAGTGGAGATTTCGGCCAATGGGCGTTCGGGTAACCGGCTATGCCGAGAGTTGCCGAAAAATCGAGTTCATAAAGCGACCGATCAAGGGAGCCTCTTGACTGCCATCCGTATCCGCTTCGTGAATCCGGGGGCGCATTCACCTGTCTGGTGCTCGGCCAAACCGTCATTTTGGGGCCGCCGAGCGCTGCAGCGCGGCTTGGAGATGCCGCTTGAATCCTTGACTTTTCCGATTGCAGGTATATAATATAAGTGTATGATTCCCAGCAATTTACGACCACTTTTCTGGGATACGAACCTTGACACCTTTATCCCCGAAGCCTACCCCGATTACACGATTTTCAGAGTGTTGGAACTCGGCGATGAGGCCGCAGTCAAGTGGCTGCGGGAGACATTCGCTGAAGCCGAAATCCAACGCGTGCTCAGGACCGAACATCGCCTGACTCCGAAATCAGCCAACTTCTGGGCGTTGGTATATGGGATTCCATCCCGAGAGGTTGCGGCGTTGAATCACAGCCGCTGACCACCACATTCTCACCGAAGGAACCTGCCATGACCAATCATGAACACGTGGCGTGGCACAGCAATGTGATCCCCACCTCATCTGAAACGACACTTTGCGCCCTTCGGGATGCAAAGCTGCTCGAACGCTTCTACCTCGCAGGCGGAACCGGTTTGGCCCTTCAGTTCGGGCACCGGCTATCCCAGGACCTTGATTTCTTCTCGCAGGAGCATTTCAACGAAGACTCACTCCTTCAACGCATTCAGACGCTTGACGGCTTTGCCTTAGCCGCTAAGGCGCCCTTCACTCTTCACGCAACGATCCAGGAAACGAAGATAAGCTTTCTCGGGTATGCGTACCCGGTTCTGTTTCCGACGAAGCGGTTTCTGGAGGTTGCCGTCGCCGATCCGCGCGAAATAGCCTGTATGAAACTGAGCGCCATCGCGAGCCGGGGTACGAGGCGCGATTTCGTGGACCTGTACGTCTGCGCTCAGCGTTACGGCCTCAAAGAGATTCTGCGGATGTTCGACACCAAATTCAGCCAAACGCATTACAGCAGAATTCATCTTCTCAAGTCGCTCACCTATTTCGCTGACGCTGAGAAAGATCCCATGCCCCGCATGCTCGACACGCTCGCCTGGAAAACCGTCGTCCAGTTCTTTTGGCGCGAAGTGCCACATCTGTTCTGAGAAGCGCATCTCCGGCTAAAACCCAAAACTTCGACGCCATCATCCAGCTCTCGACATCCGAGGGCTGTTTTCTTATTCACACGGCGCATACATTAGATTTGCAGAATCACTCATGCGGATTTAGGGCGCATATATGGACCCGCCTCGTATGCAAGAGCTTTCTTCGATGAAGCGACGGGATAGAGACGCGTGACCGCGACCCGAAACCCTTCGTCGGGCACAAAGCTGCAGACCAGATCCTCGATTCTGTTGCTAGATTCTGTAAACGAATTAATGACTCAGGACACTAGGTGTTCGTCAGAAGGAGCATGTTAGCGCGTGAATTTGCACAACCGTAGTGACAGAGGTCAGCATTACGCGCACCGCACGGAGATCTGCGTGCGACAATCTCCATTATCGCTCCCCACTTGGGTTGGCATCACCAACCGCTATGAACGAGGCTCTCGGGTGTGCTTGCCGGTGTCGTTACAAAAGGATCCGAAGAATACTCTGTATAGATCCAATAGAGTCAAGGGCCCTTCCTCCCCGATTCGGCCGTTCCAAAACCTATAGATTAAGACACAACCCAATATCATTTGTGTCAAGCCGGCTTCCGTTTTAAGTCTGCCTCACAATGGAGCGAACCCAGCCAGCAAGGCTCTCCAGCCAAGCGGTGTGCGTAATCGACGATGAGTAGTAATCGCACATCGATATTTCAGCGGGAAATGCGGCGCACGGCCACGAGCGACGACGTTCCGGGCACAGAATTTTCTACTGTTGTTGTGATGAGTGCCTGAAAGTACGGCGGGATTGTCTTGTGGTCGGGCGCAATGGCCAAAAGGGCCTTGCGGAGCTCGGCCATGCTATCGGGATTCATTAGATACTCGATGGCTGCTTGTGAGCCCTGAGTGTAGATTCCGTATATGAGCAGGACGCGGTTGTTATCCTTCTCATTAGGAAGCATGAGAACAAGAGCATAGTCACGCGTCAGCTCGTTGGTTACCGGATCGAACTCGGGTCTGTACACCGGTTTCTCTCCGGGTTGAGGATTCCGGTTGAGGATCACCCCACTCTGCAGATGAAAATCCTCGACGTCAAGAAATACACGTCCGCTCCATGTCTGGCTTCCACCGAGCAGTATAGTGTTTCCATTCTTGATCTGTTCGAAATTGACCAGGCGCGAAGGCTGGACCCTGCATGTGTCGCCGCTCCTGTAGAACATCTCACACATGCGCACGACGCCGAGCGTCTCGCCGACTGAAGTGAAATCTGTTAGCGAGGAGACGAAAAGTTCCCGCAATTCCCTGCTCGGCGGCTTCCTGCCGAAACGGCTTCGCCTCCGGGAGATCCATTTCCAGTACAATCTGAATCCGACGGGAGCCATCGATCACATTTCCTTCGGGATCCGGAAACTCACAGTGCGAAGTGAGAGGCGGGCTTCTATTTGAGAGGAGTTAAATCGTACCAGTCCATTCGATAAGGGCGCGTAGAATCAGAGCCCGAATTCAATACGTGATGGCGGTCACCGCGAGCGCGCCATGAGCAGCAGGAGAATTGCGAACCGGATGAGGTGCATGCACCATTGCAACTCACCGAAATCCCGCGACGTGGGCCCTCAGAGCGGCGAAGCCTTCCGGTGTCGAACAGACTGTGAGCCGAAAGGCGAATGAGAACGGCGAAAGCTCGGCGCGAGAGCTTGAAGCGGTGTAGCCTCCTCCTCAAGGAGGTGTTCGATGAATTCGCCGGCTGCCGGTGGGGGCATTTCCCTGCGCAACATTCTGTTTCCGACAGATTTCTCGCCATGCACAGAAACGGCGCTGGCCTATGCGGCAGAACTCGCTCATCGGTTCGACAGCACGTTGCACTCCGTAACAGTGGTCTCTGAGCAGATCGTCGACTACGTGCAACCTCCGGATCCGTTCTACTTGCGGCACACCGCCGAGAAGAAGATGGCGATCGTAACCCATCTGGAAGTTCTTCAAGGCATCCGTCATCGTGAATCCGTCAAAGAAGGCATGGTTCTTGAGGTTCTTTCAGACCTGATCGAACGCCTCGCCATTGATTTGGTGGTGCTCGGTACACATGGCCGCGGCGGTGTGAAGCAGCTCATGGTCGGTTCCGTCTCCGAAGAGATCATCAACTCTGCGCCTTGTCCCGTTCTTACGCTTGGACCTCACGCTCCTTGTATCTCGGGGTCTCATTTAAAACTAAAGAGCATTTTGTACGCGACCGACCTGCTCCACAATCCGGAGAAGGCCCTTACGTATGCTCTGTGGCTGGCAGAACAGGACCATACTCGATTGACTTTGTTGCATGTAGTCAAACCTCCTAACGATCCTCATTCCCGCGATCCGCAACTTGAAGTAGAGTCCAAAAGGAAAGAACTTGCGCAGCTGCTGCCGTCCGAGGGCGCCGCTTCAGTTGAAACAGAATGCATCGTCGAGATGGGCGTAGCAGGGGACCAGATCCTCAAGGTGGCTGAAAAGCAGGGAGTCGACCTGATTGTCATGGGTCCGCCCCATACAGCCTTCACGCGGATCTCGGCACACCTTCCCTGGATTACTCCCCACAAAGTGATCTGCCACGCGCCATGCCCGGTGCTAACGGTTCGTGGGTAGTACCGCCGAGGCGTCTCTCGGCCAGTCGATTGCGAAGGACACATCAAGGGATGAGTGAAACCCACCACGAGTTCGGAATGAGACGTGGAAGGATCCAGCTCAAACTGTTTTCCAGATCGTTGAGGAAACGGGAAGACCAAATCGTGTTGCTTCTGTCGGTAGTGATCGGTGCTCTGACGGGACTCACTGTCGTGGCCTTCATTCTGCTCACAGAGCGGTTGGGCATGAGAATGTACCCCGTTGGAAGCCCCGCCTGGCGGCGGGTGCTGATTCCGGTTACAGGCTCACTTGGTATTGGATATCTGCTTTATCGCTACTTTCCCGATGCACGCGGCAGCGGAGTACCACAAACAAAAGCCGCATTATTTGCGCGGCAAGGCGTCATTACATCAGGGACAGTATTCGGAAAGTTCTTCTGCACCGCTGTGACTCTCGCAAGTGGGATTCCCCTTGGACGGGAAGGGCCTGCCGTCCAGGTGGGAGGAGGGATCGCTTCGTTGCTCGCTCGCCGATTGGGGCTGCGAACCGAGAAGGTCAAGTCACTTCTACCGGCCGGAGCGGCCGCGGCCATTGCAGCGGCATTCAACACCCCGTTAGCGGCGGTGTTATTTGCATTGGAGGAAGTGGTCGGGGATCTCCATGCGCCCGTACTCGGGCCTGTGGTATTGGCTTCTGCAACCTCTTGGCTAGTGCTGCGTCTCCTCCTCGGCAATAGTCCCCTTTTCAGCGTCCCGCAGTATCAATTGGTCAATTCAGTCGAGTTCGGGATCTACGCAATTCTTGGCGTCATTGGAGGCCTAATCTCGGTGGCCTTTACCCGGCTTCTGCTGGAAACGAGGAAGTTCTTCCTCGGCCTTTCGAAGAAGACGGTATGGTTCCAGCCAGTCGCCGGCGGATTGCTGGTTGGACTCATGGGTTGGTTTGTGCCCCAAGTGCTTGGCGTTGGTTACGGGTATGTCGGAGATGCTCTGAACGCGAGGATGCCACTGGAGCTGATGGCTCTTCTCGTAGTTCTCAAACTTCTCGGCGCAACCATCAGTTACGGATCAGGTAACGCCGGCGGAATCTTCGGCCCGAGTCTGTTCATCGGTGCCATGTTGGGCGGGACGGTTGGAGGCGTCGCACACTATTGGTTTCCCGCCTATACGGCAACGCCGGGTGCCTACGCTCTGGTCGGCATGGGAACAGCTTTCGCCGGAATCGTACGCGCTCCCATGACCTCGGTGTTGATGATTCTTGAGACAACGCGGGATTACACGGTCATCGTTCCACTGATGATCTCGAACCTTGTGAGTTTTTTTGTTTCATCCCGACTGCAAAAAGAGCCCATTTATACTGCGCTGGCAATGCAGGATGGCATCCACCTGCCCGCCGCCGAAACGCGACAGCGGCGTCGCCAGCGGCAGATAACTCAGGCAATGAAACCAGCGGCAGAAACACTACCCGCAAGTGCGACGGTCACCGACGCGTTTGAGTGGACCCATTCAAGCACATTGCGAGCATGGCCCATAACGGAGGGTAGAGATGTGGTGGGCGTGATCAGCGCCGCGGCGCTGGAACAAGCCTGCAAAGAGGGCGCGGGCGCCAGGCATTTGGGCGACCTCGTCAACCAACGCGCCTTCCCCCACGTTCATGCTGATCAGGGGCTTGATTTGGCGCTTCAGCGCATGGGTACAGAGGGAGTTGACCTCCTGCCCGTTGTAAGCCGTGGAGACATCAACAAGCTTGAGGGCGTCGTTTGCCTGGAGGATTTGTTGCGCGCCTTCGGAATAAATCCGGCTGAACTGATCTTCGTCCGGGCTGCAGCAAAGAATGACATAAAGGTGCATGACTCGAGGGAGAAGTAATATCACGTAATCGCTCCTGATGATTAGCTCAGAAGAAAAGCGGAACAGAAGTAGGGCCGAGCCACCGACTGACCGCCCAGAATTCGCGAAGAGCCCAACGACGGTAGCCAGCGCGGTGGAAATTGGCGTTCTTGGTAGAACGCCAGTGGCTTACGAAGGACCAGATTCTCTGCAATCAACACAGTTCGAGAACGAAGGCTCAAGCGAACGAAAGTCCGAGCATCACCCGTCAAGTCTTGAAGAATGCCAAGTGCAGACCGGATCGACCTGAGGAATCTCATCGATTCGACGATTCAAAGATATCTACCGCCGTGGGCAGGTTACGGAAGGTGTCACGGATCAGGGTAAGGCCGGCTGCGTGCTCGCGAATCGCCGATTCCTGTTGGCCCTCAAACGTTGAGTCGATCAGAGTGAATTGCCAACCGGGCGAGGTCTGTTCAGTGAGAATGCCGTAGCGACCTCCGTAAAAGTGCAAGTCTTCGCTCTCATTGCCGACCATATACATCGCAGCTAGGCCTGAGCCGATGTGGAAGTCCATGTGGCTCAGGAAAGCGTGCTGCGCAACGTGGAAACGGACGGCCACTGCGGCGGGATTGCCGTCCCCAGTCTCGATATCGATGTTGGTAATCGCGGAATAGAACGTATTCTGGTCGGCGTCAGCCACATCGTTGTTCGGCGGAACAGTGCCCGGCGGCGCAACCGGCGCCAACGCGGCCCCCCTACGGCGACCAGCCCAAAACGAGTTCGGGCAGTCCGACGTATCCGCTCGATATGGTCGCGGCGCTGACTGACGACCACAAGTACCTGACCGTCGCCGTGGTCAATGCAACGGATCAGGAGCATCGATTCAACTTGGGCGTCGTTGGTATGAAGGTGATAGGACAATCGTCGGTCTGGGAGCTGAGTGAAAGCAGTCTCAGTGCAGATAACCACGTAGGCCTGCCGCAGGAAGTTTTTGTGAAAGAAATCCCGTTTCATGGTGCTTTATCATCGATTGCAGTTGGCTCAAGCACCGTGAACATCTATCGGTTCCAGGTGGCTCAATAGCCAGCGCAAAAGGCTCTGATGTCACGAGTGCGCTGCTCCTGTTCAGCCGAGAGCCCGACAATGTGCCCAATCATGGGAGGAGAACGATGAACAAGGCTACGATCATACTGCTGTTCTTCGCATCAGGAATTTGCTCGGCGCAACTGCCGCCGACTGTAAACCTTCTTCGCTAAACATTCCGGGAGCTCCATATCCCTGCGTCTTTCCGGATCATCGCGCGACGTTTCGTGTGACGGCGCCCGACGCTCAAAAAGTGCACGTGCGAATTGGGACCGGCTTTGACATGACGAAGGAGGCAGACGGCCTCTGGTATGTGACGACCACTCCGCTCGTCGAGGGTTTTCACTACTACATGATCAACATCGATGGGTCCACCGTGTCGGATCCTGCAACTGCGACTTTTTTTGGCAGCGGCGAGTGGAGCAGTGCCATCGAGATACCAGCATCCGATGCAGATTTCTATAGTCACAATGACGTGCCCCACGGCGTCGTACGAGATCAATGGTATTTCTCCACGGTGACGCAACAGTGGCGCCGCTGCATGATCTACACGCCTCCTGATTACGACTCGAACACAAAGGCTCGCTATCCGGTTCTTTACCTGTTGCATGGTTGGGGAGAAAACGAGCTGGGGTGGACCTTTCAGGGGCATGTGGACCAGATCATGGACAACCTGATTGCAGCGGGCAAGGCGAAACCAATGCTGATTGTGATGGACAACCTGAATGCGGTGAAGCCGGGCGAAGATGGATCGATTTACTTTGCCCGAGGCGCACTGGCCCAGGCCGCGCCGCGGCCACAACCCCCCATGGGTGGCGCACCAGGAGGTCCTGGCGGGCTGCGGCCTGCCGGAGGTGCTACGCCAGCACGACCGGCGATCCACTTGAGCGGAACGTTCACTGAGATGATGCTTACCGACTTGATCCCGATGGTTGAAAAGAACTATCGAGTTGCGCCCGGGCGTGAAAATCGGGCAATGGCCGGTCTCTCGATGGGCGGATTCCAAACTTTCACTACCGGATTGGAGAATTTGCACAAATTTGCCTATCTGGGCGGGTTCAGCGGCAACTGCAGTGGTTTTGGCAGCGGCGCATTCGACATGAAGACGATCTGCGGCGGTGCCTTTGCAGATCCGGCCACATTCAACAAGCAGGTTAAGTTGTTGTTCTTATCCACTGGCTCAGTGGAAGGGCCGCGGGTGAAACAATTCAGCGATGCACTGACCAGGGCTGGAGTTAAGAACGTATACTTCGAATCGCCCGGAACTGCGCATGAATGGCTTTCGTGGCGGCGAGCCTTTGCTGATTTTGCGCCTAGACTCTTCCGATAAGACCTTCGAATTGGAAGCCAAGACATTTGATTTTTCGGGTATTGCACTGTTGCGCGCCTCAAGGGCCTTCAACAACTTTCTGTAAGTGATTCTGTCTGAGTACCAAGAATGAGCAAATGACCGGGACTTTTCTTTTGCCATAGTGTGCGCTCAGACCGTCGATCTGAGAATAAGGGAGTATCCCCTTTGTTCCCAGCTTTCGGACTGAAACCTACGTGGATTTGCCACGTACGCGATACGGTTTTCCGCGCAGTTAATCACATAGCGCTCCGGCAGCAGCAGCTATGGGTCACGCGGACATGTATATTGACTCGCGACTCTCGTAAAAGCGCACGTCGTATTTGTACTTCTCTACAGGCGTCGCGCGACCGTCAATTATGCGTAGCCGGACCTGATTCGTCCGTTTGCAGCTCTCACAGCCGAAGCTCGCGACACCCTTCCGTGTGTGTTCTTATACCGGCGATGAGTGCGCCTATTGGGAAGTCCACGTTCCCGTTTGCATTACCATGAAGACGTGCGTAACGACTTTATGGGGTTAGATGGCGAAAACCCGACGCTCTCCGCAAGCAATTGCCGCCCCCGGATGCCGCGATGCAGAGTCGATGAATATAAACGTCTCGTCACGAAAATCAGATACATTCCGATCTGTTCCAGAACTCCACCCATGTCACTTGTCGAATTCCATTGTGGCGGTGCGAAATGAATGTCGTGGACCTTGTTGGAAATACGCCGCTTGTCGAGATTCGCCGCCTGAATTCGAACACGGCAGTGCGCGTATTCGCAAAGGTCGAAGGCAATAATCCCAGCTCATCCGTGAAAGATCGAGCCGCGAAGTTCATGATCGAAGGAGCGGCTAGACGTGGCGAGCTCAGGGCCGGCGTACGCATCATTGAGCCGACCAGCGGCAATACCGGAATCGCCCTGGCCATGATCGCCGCTGTGAAAGGCTTCGAGATCGAACTTGTGATGCCCGAAGGCTCTACCGACGAGCGCGTCGCCACAATGAGGGCCTTCGGCGCCCGGGTGACCCTTACATCCGCCGATGGCGGAATGGAAAGCGCCATCGACTACGCGCGCGAGCAGGTGGCCAAAGGTGGTGTGGTGATGCTGAATCAGTTTGGCAATCCTGATAACTGGCGTGCACACTATGAAACGACCGGACCCGAAATCTGGGAGACCACAAAGGGAACCATCACCCATTTCGTGTCGGCCATGGGAACCACTGGAACCATCATGGGAACATCCCGATTCCTGAAAGAACAGAATGTGCAGGTACAGATTGTGGGCGTGCAGCCGTCTGAAGGCGCCAGGATCCCGGGAATCCGTCGCTGGCCTAAAGAATATGTGCCCGCCATCTTTGAACCGCATCGCGTGGATATGACGATGGAAGTAACACAGGAAGAGGCCGAGAATACCGCGCGCAGGTTGGCGATGGAGGAGGGCATTTTTGCCGGCGTTTCTTCGGGAGGAGCCTGTGCGGCGGCTTGCCGGCTTGCGGGAGCATTGGCCTCCGGTGTCATCGTGTTTGTGCTTTGCGACAAGGGTGACCGCTACCTTTCGAGCAATTTGTATTCGACTCACGAAACAGAGGCCGGCGGAATTGGAGGCCACTGATGGCCGCGCGTATGAAGATCAAGCTGGTGCAGACCGGGCCGGTCAAATTCGTGGCGCGCAACGCAGCCGGCGCAATAGGCGTCATTGACGGTCCGACCGATCAGGGAGGCGAGAATGCGGGCTTGCGCCCGATGGAAACCTTACTGTTTGCACTGGCCGGCTGCAGCTCGCTCGACGTACTGCACATCATGAAGAAGCAGCGTCAGCATCTGGAACGCCTCGAAGTGGAAGTGGATGGCGAGCGGTTGGACGCGGTTCCCGCTGTCTTCAACAGGATCCATTTGCGTTTCAAAGGCTATGGCCAAATCGACATCAAGAGGTTCCAGAAGGCAATCGACCTTTCAATGGAAAAGTACTGCTCGGTGTCGAGAATGTTAGAGCCAAAAGTGACGATCACAGCCGAAGGCGTGATCGGCTAATTCTTGTCATCCTCAACAGAGTGAGATTCGAATTATCTATTTAATCTGCCGGCGATCGAAGCTCCCCCTGATCGCGAAGAATGCTTCTTTCGGGCGAAAGTCGCGATCGAATGGCAGCGAGCGCTGCGGGCGGTTGGGCTGCTTGCGGTGATGCGTTGGCCCATTGTTCAGCCAGGTGAATCGATCGCTTATATCCCACGTGAGCACTAGCTTCACTGCAGGATTGGCCAGTGCCACTTTTAGATAGTCGGTATAAGTCTGCGCAATGATCGCATCGCGCTTCACCGGATCGTCGTCCTTGATGTCGTCTTCATTCACATCGAGCTCTGTAAGATACACCTCCAATCCCATTTGCCGGATGCTCTCTAGGTAATTGGCAAGCCCCTCACCGAGTGTGAAGGGTTGTGCTGCCTTTACATGGCTCTGAATGCCCACCGCACCCAGTGGTACATCGCGCTTCTTCAAATTGCGCAGTAGCTCCAGGATGAGCCGCCGCCGCTCCGCATCTTCCTCGCTGTCATATTCCACGCCGTAATCGTTATAAGTAAGCTTGGCATCCGGATCAGCGGCTCGTGCAGTGCGAAAGGCGAGCTCGATGTAGTCCGGTCCGATCTGCTCGTACCAAAACGATTTGCGCAGCCCGGCCGGCTGGCCATCGCTGGGCAGGATCGCCTCATTCACAACGTCCCACGAATGTAGATGTCCGGCGTAATGCTTGCATACCGTCGTAATGTGATCGACGAAGAACTGCCGAGTGTGTGGGCGATTCTCTTCCGTCTGAATCCAGGCGGGCACAGACTGGTGCCAGCACAATGTGTGGCCCCGCATCAGCATGTGATTGTTTTGGGCAAAGCTCAGCAGGAAATCCGGAAGCGTAAAGTCGTAGCGATCCGGCGCGGGCCGAAGGGCAATCCACTTGAGTTCGCCGGTCGGAACTACGATGCCGCATTGTTCGCTTACCAAGTCTGCGTAATCCGGATCGCTTTGAACGTTGCGAATAATGACCGCCGAGCCGAAGGTCAGGCCGTGTCGCCGCGCGTGTGTGCGCAACGAACGCGATCCCGCAACGTCGTGAAATGAAGCAGGCAGGCTTGCCGGGCTCTGCTTCGGATTCACGTAACCCGCAAGAAGCGAGGCCGCCGGACCGCTCAATGCAATTGCTGCCGCAGTTCTCGAACTTTTCTCGATGAATTCGCGTCGCGTTTGCATCGCCAGTTTGCCTTCTCGCAATTCTCGCCAGAACAACCTATCCGTCACCAGGGGTTTGGCCCTAGGGCCTCATAGTTCACCCAATCGAAGTCCACTGCACCGGGATCTCCGGCCTGTGTGGAATAGGCAAACAATGCCGGCCGCGATCCCTTCCACCAGCTGAAGTGAATCTCCGCAGATCCGCCGATCTCATGAAACGTTTTCCCGTCATCGAAGCTGTAGGAATAGCGCGCCTGGTCTCCCACTACATGCACGCGAAGCTGGATGACAGGCTCTGATACTACCGGCCCGGCCTTGTGATCTTGAAGATGGAAGAAGATCAGCCGTCGCTCGTTTCCAGTTTGCACAACCTCCAGGCCGCTGGCTGATTTCTCAAACATCGCCAAACCCGTGTGTACCCCCGCCTTCATCTGCATCAGATCAATCCGAACAGTAAACTCGAATGCGTTGTCTTGCATGCATTGCGTTAATGTGTTCCGTGCAGACAGCAGGCCGCTCGCATGCATGGGAATCAGCCGGAGATATCCGGGACGCGCGCTCAATGACCAGTGCGAATCGCTCGGATTGTGATTCCACTCCCACTGGGGGCCGAGACTTGTTCCGGTAAAGTCATCCGAGGTCTGCGGATGCTGTTGCGACGTTGCACGAGGATGCCCCGGAATCGGTCCTGACGGCGTAGGCTCTCCCGTCGGCGAGCCATCTGGATCCGCACCGATGATCGGCCAGTCATCGCGCCAACGAACAGGCTCCAGGTGAACGATGCGCCCGTGCGCTCCATCCGATTGAAAATGTATGAACCATCCTTCGCCATCAGGAGTCTCTACGTACGCTCCCTGATGCGGGCCGTTGATATTGGTCGATCCCTGCGCCAACACTACACGATGTTCGTAAGGACCATAGATCTGTCGCGAACGCAATACGGCTTGCGCACCTCCACCGACGCCGCCAAATGGCGCAAAAATGTAGTAGTACCCGTCGCGCTTGTAGAGCTTTGGCCCTTCCAGAACTGGCAGGTGCTCCGGATCCTGAACAATGATCTTGCCGTCATCCAATACATGGTTCCCGTCCGGAGACATGCGATGCAGAATTAGAGGTCCTGCTCCGGTCATGGAGTGAATCAGGTAGGCTTGGCCGTCATCGTCCCAGAAAGGGCAGGGATCCTCCAGCCCCGCCTTCGCAATCACCACGGCAGGCTTGCTCCACGGGCCTGTGATCTTTGCGGCCTTGCTGACAAAGATGCCCTCGTTTGGCGTGGGGAAGTAAACATAGTAGAGGCCATTGTGCCTGCGAATCGCAGGCGCCCAAACCCCTTTTCCGTATCGGTCGCCACCTACCATGCTGTAGCGCGGATCCATGTCCATGCGCTGCACCACGTGGCCTACGATGGTCCAGTGCACCAGGTCAGTAGATTGCAGAATAGGAATTCCCGGCACGAAATGAAAAGTCGAGGCGACAAGGTAATAATTCAATCCATCGCGTATCACATCAGGATCGGAGTAATCGGCGAACAGGATTGGATTGCGGTAGACGGCCTGCTGTACCGGGCTCCGCGGTTGCGCCGGCAAGCAATACCATCCACTGGCGAGGCAGACCACAACCACGATCTTCCGCCAATAGTTGTGTGTTCCCCATCCGGTGCTACGCATCATGGCATTGCCTTCATCTACCGCCCATGGTGCCTTTTCGAGAAGCGAACAGCCTCTTTCGGCCGCCGCGTTCAGCATTCTACCGGGCATGGTCAGCTGGATTGAGCGATGGTCTTCAGCTCTGAGATCCGGAGCAGACGATTAGAGTGGGAGTGTGGCTCTTAACCACACTCCCAGTTAGCTTAAAAAACTAGTTTCAACGACAACTGCGCAATCCGTGGGTCGTTCTGCGGCGCAGTTCCCGCCCAGTTCTGAGGGCTGCTGTTCGTGATTCTGCCGAATGTTCCAGAAGTGTTCGTACAAACCGCTCCAGCCCCCGAGCCGCCGCAGGTGGTCCCGGGATCGCCAAGATTCGCGTGGTTCATCAGATTGAAGTATTCGGCGCGGAACTGAACATACGACGATTCCTTGATCGGAAATTTCCGCGCAAGGCTTGCATCCCAGTCGATGTAATGCGGACCCACAAACGAGCCTTTCACAACGTTTCCGAATCCGCCTGACGCCGGATTTGAGAAGCCTGCCTGATTTAGCCAGGATTTGCAGTTTGCTTGCCCTGCAGCGCAGGCGCCGTTCCCATAAACCGAACCGGTCTTGACCGCGCGGTCACGACTCTGTCCCGAACCATCGAGATTGCTGCCGCTTGAGAAGATGGTTAGCGGATCGCCGCTCCGGTACTGGAAGAGCCCGGTCGTTGACCAGTCATTCAGTAAGTACCGAACCGCTCCTGGCGAGTCGTTCAGTAACTTCGGGATCGAATAGACATACGACATAGCAGTCACGTTACGATGATCGAAGTCTGCCGGTCCGTAGTCCAGCGCTTTGAAATTGGACATCGTAAACGGGTAAACAAACGAATTGTTTGCGCCGATGGACGTGGCTGCCTGGTTCCATGGCAGGCTGTCGAGTGTTTTTGACCAGGTGTAGTTGAACAGCAGGGTGAGCCCATAGCGGACCCTCTGTTCGGCTGAGAGTTGCAGCGAGTTATAGTTCGTGTTGCCCCCTGTATTCGCCGCCGTAATCGGGTTGGGGAAGCAACTGTTGTTGGTCGAACAGCCCGCCTGGTTATAGACGCGCGTTCCACCAACCACTGGATTCAGCTCAAGATTCTCCCATTGATGACTGCCATGAGTGGCAACATAGGCTACGCGCATTGAGAGACTATTCGAGAGTTGCTGCTCCACCGCCAGGTTCCACGCGTAGAATAATGGATCCTGAAAGCCTTTGAATGGATCGTAAGTGAGCCAGTTGTTCGCAGCCGCAATCGGCGTAGTCGACAGGGGCGGTTGGGGCGCCGGGAACGGATTTGTAATTCCGTAACTGCCGTAAGGATCGGAGAACTTCATCGATGTGCTTGCCCCCGAGAACAAGCTCACCGAAGTCACGAACGGCACGCCATTCGTATAGATGTTAAATAAGGTGCTGTTGATACGGCTGTCGAAGAACATGCCGCCTCCGCCGCGCACGCTTGTCTTACCGTTGCCGAAAACATCATAGGCAAAGCCAACCCGCGGCATGAAGTGCTTGTACGACGAAGCCACTCCGTTAGGATTGAACCCCTGATCGCCGGCAAACTGAAGCCCGGCAGGCGCCAGCGGGAAGACCTTCGAGTGTGTGCCTGAAGACCAGAGTGACGGGAAGAAGCTGCCCATGCGCCCCATCAACTCGTGCCAAGGCATGAACGGTTCGTAGCGCACACCATAATTCAGCGTTAAGTTGCGCGTTGCCTTCCAGCTATCCTGCACATACGCCCCCTGGAATTTCCCGCGCGGATTGAAGAATTGTCCCGAAGCTTGTACGAAGTTGTACACATAGCCGAACAGAAAGCTGGCAATCGCATCGCCGCTGATGTTGGAGTTGAACGTGAACAGGCCCGGCTGCTGGAACAGGTTATTCACGTCGACTTTCGCAACCTCGCCGTGATAGCCAGCGTCGATGTTGTGCCGTCCCATCAGAAAATGGATATCGTCGGTGAGCGTGTAGTTGTTTCTCCGGAAAAACGCCTGCGGGTTGTCGCCGATGTTGAAGAAACCCGACGCCTGGATCTGGTTGATCTGCTTGAATCCGGGCTGCCAGATGTTCACACCCAGGTCTGCCGCGCTGACGGCACTCGCAATTGGCCCGCGGGCATCGTTTCCGATTTGGTAGCTGATGATGAAGTTGTTCACAATATGATCGTTGAATGTATGCGTCTCTGAAATCAGCGAATTGTAATAGTGATATGCGGCTCCATCCGCATATGTGAGCAGGTTTTTCAGATTGAGTACGCCCTGCAACTGATACGCATCGGAAAAGTAACGAAGCGTAAGTTTGTCCCTTGGCGTCAACTCAGTGTCGACGCGTGCCGTGATCTCAGCCTGGGAGTAGAAATTAGGCTTCACCACTCCACCCGGATTGCCGGTGGTAGTTAGAGCCGGAAGGTACGTTAGCAGTTTGGCCGATACGGGGCTCAAAGCGGCCGCACTCCACGTGTGGGATGTGCCGGCAGTCGTACAGCTCGCATCCGTCACTAAAGCCGATGGCATCAACGGATCAGTCACGCAAGTCGTGAATACCAGATTGTTCGTTCCCGGGGCCGAACCTGATGAGTTCGCCCCAGCCTGGGCAATCGTGGGAAGAAATGTCGAACTGGAAATATTCGATGCCCCGTGAAAGATCGTCCGCTGATATCCGAAGAATCCGAACGTCTTTTCACTGCGGAAGACATGGGGGATCTCCAGCGGCCCGCCAACCGTACCGCCGAATTGGTTGCGCTTGAGAGGATCAACAGTCTTCTTCCCGCTGGAAGCACTGTAGGTGTACCACGGGGCGGCATTCAGAGCACGGTTGCGAACATATTCAAACAGATCGCCATGCCACCGGTTTGTTCCGCCCTTGGTGATGATATTGACCACGCCCCCGGCGTTCTGGCCGTACTGCGCGGCATAATTGTTCGTCTGGATGCTGAACTCCTGCAGCGAATCGGGCATGGGGAACGGCATGTTGACGTTCGTGTACTCATCCACATTGTTCCCGCCGTCCAGCATGTAATTGGTTTGGCCCACGAACGTTCCGTTGGCCGAAATCGCAATCACCATGGGAAACGTCTTGGTGTTTCCCTGGTCTGCCTGCGCGGGCGGAGCGATCGTAATGCCCGCCACCTCTTCAGTGAGCTGTGCGGCATTGCGTCCATTCAGCGGCAATTCATTCACTTGCGATGAGCCGATCACCTGCTGAAGAGTGCCGGTCGTCACGTCAATCTGCGCGGTATCGGCGCTTACTGTCACGGTCTCGGTCGTATTGCCGGGCTTCAGCGTAATATTCACCGTCACGGCCGCGTCCGCGCGCACCTGCACGCCGTTGTTTTTGAAAGTCTGGAACCCCTGGTGGGTAGCGGTAACGTTGTAAACCGAAGGCGCGACGGTCGGAAACACAAAGTTGCCTTCGCTTCCTGAAGTGGTTGTCATCGCAAGCCCCGTGCCCGCCTGCGTAGCGGTCACCGCTACGCCCGGTACAACTGCACCGGAGGTGTCGGTCACCGTGCCGTTAATGCTGCCAAAACCTTGTGCAGACAGCCCACTTGTGAAGCAAACGCAGAATGCAATGACGGTTGACAAACTGCCGATCTGCTTGAGCAATGCTCTCATTTTCAGCCTCCTAAACCTCAGCGACTCGCAACTCGACCGGGAACGAATGCTTTTGGGGGGACTGGCCCAGACCTGGGGCGGCGAGTTGAAATTCGAGTCGTGAAGTTTCTATTTGAGCCGTGTGACACCTGGTTAGACAGGTACCGTCCCTGACTGTCAGGAACTCAGTTTATCCTTTTTGTTTTCTTTTACTTGAGGAAGGTGACCACAGCGGTTCCCCGATAAAGATATTTGCCCTTTAATCCGAGGCGATTGCCAGCACCTTGGGCGGTCCCGGTGTGCCGTCTGTCACTTCAGTCCCTAGCACAATCTGCAGATTCTGGTCAGTTCTATTCTTGAGCGTATCGTTGGCGATCGCCTGCATCAAGTCCGGATTGGTCAAGAACTCGCCAGCCGCCTCCGTTCCATAGGTATATAGCCCGCCGATCACAACCAGCACATGGCCGGTTTCTGAGTCGCGAATCCGTGAAATCAGGGCATAATCCTGTAGTTTCGGACTATTCGCCCCGGTCACCGGTTCTCGTGGCTGATTGGTGCCCCAGCTCCAGTTGCGCGATGAGGGGTTTTTGCCATCTCGAATATAAATAAGGTGCTTATCCGGATCCAGGGCAAGGCTGTAGCGCATCTGACGGGTCAGTCGTAAGCTCCATTCATTGTTGAAGGCACCGATCAGCACAACGGCCCCGCTTCGCAAATCGGAAAATGAACTCGAACTACCCCTGCGAATGACGACCTGTTTGTTTCTTGCCTCCAGGGCGCCTACCACCCTCGCGATGGTTACGGTATCGGCAAACGGCACGGTCTGCGAGGAATCTGAACTAGGCACCGGCGTCGCCGCACTGCCGATTCCGTCTATTGTGGGCAAGGTTGGGGGTCCGTTTGGATGGTCTCCGACCACCAATAGCACCGGGCCTGGCGTGTCCAGCACGGGTCTCCAGAACATGTCTTCGGGACTCGACCGGTGAAGCAATCCGTATCCAACCACAATCGAAATCAAGACAACAAGAACGAGGATGACAGGACGGAAAGTCTGCCGCCACCACGGCATCGTCTTGTGCAAATCCGATTCGTATCCGCTAACCAGAACAGGCCCGTGAGAACCGTGCTGCTGGTGTACTTCTATCGAGTTTTCCCCCGGCTCCGCTTCAATTGCCGTTTCCGATGAGTTGTGCTTCGACTGCCCGGGAAGCACAAACTTGGGAATATAGGACCCAGGCACAAGCTCCATGCGCAGTTCGGAGCGGTGTTCCTCGTCCACATAGTAAGTGGCCAGTCTTTTGCGAAGCTCTGTCGCCGCAGTACGGACGATATGGTCGAGATTCGTGTCGTACGAGGGATCCCTGCCAAAAACTTCCACTCCGATCGTACGTTCCTTGATCTGATCGGCGGAGCCGTCGAGCGTCTGTTCCACTACGTACTTTAGAAATGCCACGGACCGCTTGCTTGACCGAAAAACCTCATCGCGAACCAGCAATTCGAGCTGCGCGCGAACCATGTCGGCGGTCAGCTCCGGTGCGGTTCCGTACTCGATCTCAGCCTCGATCATGGCTCGTCCAGTGACAGCGATTCTAGCATGCAAAACGCTTTATCTCACTGTCTTTCGCAGATCGACTTCATGTCGTATGTCGCTGAAAAAACCTCGCTTTGCCCAGCCAGCCAGCTTCGATCCCACCGCGAAGCCCTTTAATTAATTGACTCTGCGAGCCATCATTCAGAAATCTCGCCATGATCGTACTTTTGGCGGATGCAGCTGTTTGGTTGACAAGCGTAATGTTCGGCACGACTCGGAAACTCTTCTCTGACGGTAGCCAAAGAGCTTGCCGGCACCGAAGGATTCTCTGGGTCCAAACTAGTGCTGTCTTGCACATGAGGCGCTTCGGGTATTGGAATGAAAGCGGTTTCATCCCTTTCTCCCTCGGCTGGAGAAGGTTGCTGACGCGCATCTGTGTCGCCTTGAACTGATTTCAGGAGGTAGTCATGCAATCAATCGGCGCAAAGTGTCTGCGGGCGTTCATGCTCGCAATCCTTACCTTGGCTGGCAGTGGCCTTCTCGTCTACTCGCAAGGCACCAGCGGTAGCTTGACTGGACTCGTCTCTGATCCTTCTGGCGCGGTTATTTCTGGAGCGAGCGTCACTCTTACAAATCTCGGCACAAACTACGCGCAGAATGTCAGGACTGACAGCACCGGCGTATACCTGATCAAACCGGTGCTGCCTGGAAACTACTCTTTGAAAATCAATGCCACGGGATTCGCCGCTTACATGCAAAGTGGCATTGTGATCAACGCCAATGAGTACGCAACCCAGGACGTTCACCTCAAAGTCGGCACCACAGGAGAAACAGTAAGCGTCACCGCCGATACCGAGTTGGTGAATACCACGTCGGCTGAGTTGGGATCAACAGTGAATGAAGCCGCAATCACCGGCCTGCCGCTCAATGGTCGCGATCCTTCGAGCCTGGTTCTGCTGGCGCCCGGCACTGACAACGTCCGGCAACACGGTGGCGAAGGCGTCCAGACCGGCTTTTCGTTCGATACCGAAACCGGTGCCTCCGCCAACGGTGGCCGCCAGGGCAGCACGTTCTACATGCTCGATGGCGTTACGAATATGGACAATTACAACGACCTGACTGCTCCCTTTCCCAATGCCGACGCCACTCAGGAGTTCAAGGTCATCACGAACAACTTCAGCGCGCAATATGGCTTCTCACCCGGCGCCGTGGTCTCAATTGCCACAAAATCAGGTAGCAACACACTGCATGGCGGCGCATTCTGGTTCGTGCGCAATAACGATTTGAACGCCGGCAACTGGTTCAGCCGCTCGGTGGATATGCTCAAGCGCAACCAGTTCGGCGGCTACGTCGGAGGCCCTATCAAGAAAGACAAGTTCTTCTTCTTTACGAACTATCAGGAAAGCAAGATGGCGTGGGCCTCCAGCGGCGCTCTCACAACCACGCCCACCGCGGCCATGCTCACCGGCGACTTCAGCGGGCTGGGCCAGGACCTGGTAGGCCCCTTCAAATTGAACTCTGCGACCGGCAAGCACGACCAGCTCGATACGAGCATCGCCAGCCTCGATGCCGCCGCGGTCACGATCACCAAGACCGGCTTGCCCAGCTCGACCAAAATGCTGGCGAACTCCGCCACGCTGGCTCCGGGTTATCAGAAGAACGACGGCGACATGTATTACACCATTCCTGCCGTCCACAACACCTACCAGGAAGGCACAGCCAAGCTGGACTACATTATCTCGCCCTCGCAGACGCTCTCTCTGCGTTCCTTCACCGATTACATGACGGCTCCTTCCACTGACGTTCCGGGCAACATGGAGACCGCGTATAACCACCAATCCTGGACCGCGAACTTCTGGGAGCAGATGTATTACTTCAACGATGCCCTTACGCACAACTGGACAATTAATCCGACCACGGTTAACACCGTCTCGGTTTTCTGGAACCAGATGAGCGCGCACAATGCAGCCCAGGAGCTCGACTCGAGCGGCAAGCCGATGTGCCTGTCGCGGTACATCAACGTGAGCGAGCTGCCCGGCCAGTGCTACATGGAGGCCCTCCGGGTGTGGGCCGGCTTTAGCATCGAAACCGGCTGGGATGAGCCCTCGCAGGAGGTTCGCAACACCCTCGGCCTGATCGACACGGTCAACAAGCAGATGGGCAAACATTCGTTGACCACCGGGGTCGACTTGATGCATCAAGTAGCGGTCGAGCAAACCCAATATCCAACCCAGCCAACCATTGTTTTCAACGGCAGCATCACGGGCAACGCTCTGGCCGATTATCTCCTGGGTTATGCCCATGAGTACATGCAGGGAGCAGGAGAAATTGCTGATGTGGCCGGATGGCAGTTTGCGCCGTTCTTCCAGGACGACTGGCGCCTTCGCCCTAACCTGACCGTCAACCTCGGCATCCGCTGGGATCCGAATACCGCGCCCACGTCGGTGGGAGGGCGCGGCGCAGCATTCGTTCCCGGTCAGCAGAGCACGAAGTTTCCCGGCGCGCCCAAAGGCCTCATCTTTCCGGGCGACTCCGGTATGACCTCATCGCTGATGAACTCGAGTTACGGCTACTGGGAGCCCCGCGTGGGTGTGGCCTGGCAGCCAAAAGCACTTCCTAAGACGGTGTTTCATGCCGGCTTTGGAATGTTCACCGGTCCTCTCGAGTATTCGATGTACAACCACGCTGCGGATATTGCCCCGTTCAGCCCCACCTATGATTTCTACGGTTGGTGCTACCCGTGCAATGCCGACACATCCTTTGCAAACAATTCGGTCATCCATTTTGATAACCCCTGGAACAGCGCGGGTTCGCCTGTCGCCTCCAGTCCCTTCCCGGGGGCTTATCCCTGGGCCTCCACCTCGTATAAACCACCTTCGAACTTTACCTTCAGCGGCGGAACCACTGTCAGCCAGGCATTCTCTCGCAACTTCAAACTGGGCATGACGCAAAGCTGGAACGTTTCCATCGAGCAGCAGATCAACCCGGTGATGGTAGTGCGCGCCGCTTATGTCGGTAGCGAGTCCTATCACCAGTCGGTGGAGATCAACCGCAATACCTACATCAACGGAGCGGCGCCATATTCCAATTTCGGGAATATCCTCGAGGACAATAGCATGGCGACCGCGAGCTACAACGCGTTTGAGCTCGGCTTCGACCGCAAGATGGCCCATGGCCTCCAGTTGCAGTCAAACTTCACCTGGGCGCATGCCATCGATCTTGCCAGCTCCAGCAACATCTCCTACGGGAACCCCGAACTGGGTGACCCCTTCAACCTGAAGTGGAACCGTGGCAACTCCAATATGGATATGCCGTGGAACTGGGTGACCAATCTCATTTACCAGGGCCCTGCGCTCAGGAACCAGAGCAAGCTGATGCAGGAGATGCTCGGCGGCTGGCAGCTGAGCGGCATCATGACCGCTCAAACCGGCAACCCCTTCTCGGTTATGTCAGGCAGCAACGGATCGGGCTCGAATCTGTGGATCGACCGCGCAGATACGGTTCCGGGCGTGGCGGCTAACATGGGCAAGGGTAAGCGCCAGGACTGGGCCTACGGCAGTGGATTCTTCAATTCAAAGGCATTCACCAACGGCGCATCCTTCGGCGATACCGGCAGAAACGCCTACTGGGGTCCACATGTCTTCGGCATCGATTCGGGCATCATGAAGACCTGGGACGTGACTGAGAGCGCCAAGCTGCAGTTCCGCTGGGAAGCCTTTAACGCTACCAACCATCCGAACTTCGGCAACCCCACCAGCACCCAATGGGGTGGTGATCACACCGGATTCATCAGCGGTTTGGGCAATATTCCGCCCCGCGTCATGCAGGGCGCACTCAAGCTGACCTTCTGATCGGTGAATTCCGCGCTCACGCAGTCCGGGCCTTCCAAGCCCGGACTGCTTTTTTATGTGAGCCTTTCGTCGAATTCCACATCAGTTTCAGAGAGGTTGTATCCGCATTCAAGGCACTCTCGTTGGCGCGACCAACAGGGAGCGACGACCCAGCGATCGCATTGACCGGACACAGTATCTCTGAAACTGATCTAGTTGCCCTGGTTCCGGCCGTTTCCCAGCATCTCGACGTCTTTGCCCGTGTACGTCTTTACGTCCTCCAGTATCTTTCGATAGTCGCTCTTGTCCATGCGGAGGACCATGGTCTTGGGAATGCTCTGCTCGTGATAGTCGATATACAACCAATGGCTCTTTGACTTCGTGAGCATCACAATTGCGCCGGCGCCGAGAGAAGCCACCATCACTATTGCCCCTTCGGTGACGCGGTGCTTTTTTGTGAACTCGTAGGAGAATTTGTCCACATTGTCGTATGGAATCATGATCAGACTTCGATCAGAGACGCGCACGACGACGTTCTTGTTCTGGTCGCTGAGGATCAGCTTAGCTTCTGACTGTTTTCCTTTCGCATCGGCCAGTTTGACGTTGTAGCTGGCCTCATCCGCGAAGCCGAGGCTATTTGCGGTTAACAGAAGCCCTGCAAAGATGGCAATCAGCCTTTTCATGGCGGTCTTCCTCACTTTGGGTTGGGTTTCGTTCACGGGGTCTCAACCTCCAGGGGAAAAACAGGGGCCTCCTTCACTCACAATTGCGAGTCCACGGCACTTCGTTTTGAGGGTGCAATCAGGGCGTTGGAGGCGAAGGGATTGCGCTGCAGGTCGTCAGGGGAAGGCCATCCTCGCCCGTCTCGGTGCTCTTCACGTAATGCTCGCTGTCGCTGTCTGCAAACAACCTGTCGGAGTAATGCAGCAGGCTCCAGCGCAAGTCTTCGGTAGAGGAGGTCAGCAGCATTGCGCCATCGGTATCGATAAAGTCCAGGGGAGCATATCCGGTCTTGTTCGCATCCTTGATTGCCTCCGAATCGAGGATCGAAATACTCATATCCGTCTGCGAAAGTTCCAACTTTGAGATCACGTGAAAGTCGACGCTGCCAGCCGGCCCGTCGTAATCCTTGCCGTTAAAATAAGCTTTGTGATAAACCATGTCTCCGTAGAGTTGGTTGTCCAGGCGCACCAAGTCGACGTTGTAGACCTCTACGGCTTTTGAGTCCGGGTCCGACAGCACAAGGCTGTAGCTCCCATGGTCGTCTTTTTGAATGCAGAACTTGTCATCCTTGTCCTTGCTTGAAATCCACGTGCCTGGAAGCTCCGGCGCGTCTCCATTGTCCTCACCGGTGGCCAGCGGATGCACCGTGTAAACGGCGGTGCATCCGGACAGAGTGAGAAAACCAAGTGCAAAACACGGTGCAAGCAGCGCTCTCATAAGCCCTCCTCGGTCCTTGAATCTTGCGTTCAACCAGGACCTTTAATGGGCATCTGTTTCAGAACAGCGCTGTTTCCGCGCGAAGATTACACCGTTTTCGAGGATTCTTCAGAGTTGCTTCAGTCTATCTTTGAAGCGGCCGAGCGGCTTTCCAATGTCGCTCTGCTGGAATGCCTTCGTTGAATCAACTGACGCATGGCCGGCCGCAGTGCAGGATGCATGCTTGCCAAAAGCATCAGGATGACTCCCACCAGAAGCAATGCGATGGGCCACCGCGCCAGGTCGTGATAGTAGTCCTGTTGCAGACGAACGATGCCGATCGCGAGGAAGAGCAACCCCGACGCGAAGAAGTTTTTCATTTGCTGCGGAATGCTTCCGAAAACAAACACACACGCCACAATCGGCAACAGAAATTCGAGGATGCGCGCCTCATGTTGCATGGCTAGGTCAGCCGGCGATTGATTCCAGAGATCCGACGCATTCAACCCCAACAACAAAAGTGAGGTCATCACGTGTCCTGGAATCACGAAACGGAAGACCTTCGCCACGGTGCGCATCTGCGAGGTTCTGAATCGCCCGCAAACGATTTGCAGCACCTGGTAGATGGCGGCATTGATGATGAACAGGTACTCCACCTGGCCGCGGGTCCACGGGGCGGTGTGCTGGAGCCAATTGGCGTAGGGCTGGTGGAAGAGAGCGACTCCGCTGAGCGCCGTAAAGGTAAAGCCCACCGCGACTGGATAAAAGTACTGCGAGTCGGAGGCGAACTTGAAATGTTCAAGTGCAATTGCAACCGCAAAGAAGATCACCGCGATGGGAAGCATGTCGAGGAAGATCCTGCCCTGGTCGTTGTCGATCCAATCCAGCATGCCCATGCGCAACAATGTCGTCAGGCTGAACAATGCCGCAATCACCGAAAAGACGAGCGAGAAGACTGAGCTGCGCGTGAAGTTCCGCAACCAGACGTACGCCGGAAGCGAAGCCAGCAGCGCCCACCACAGTTGCAGGTTCGTCGTTTTGCGAAAGGCGTCCAGCCGGTAAAAGAGCTCCAGGTTCTCGCGCCCTTTTGTCAGTGCTGTCAGAATTTTGAACTCATTCATAGTCACCAGCAGCGCTACCGGGAAAAGCAGGCAGAACGCCAGCAAATACGCAATAGCGAAGCGGTACTGCTTTCTGTTCCAGATCAGGATCCCCGCCGCTCCAGTTACGGCCGTTGTCGCGCCCACCACACAGACTGACGCCGCCCCCGAGAGCCGGGGAATCTCGAAGAGAAACACCAGGGCTGCTCCCACTGCCAGCACCCATGCACCCAGATAGAGCGTCACTTGAGGCAACGACAACCGGCGCGCCTGCATAATCCACGCGTCGTCGGGCTCGCTCAGCCGGTTATATGCCTTGCGCAGCGCGTCGTATTCCGAATCGGAGATCACCTGGTCAACGTTCCAGCCGTCCAATTCCCGCAAGTGCCCTTCGATGCGACCAGCGATCAGGCGGGAATACGAAGTCGGCAGCGCCAAAACTTCTTCGCCCTCGAGGTAGCGCTCAATATCTTGCGCCATCTCCCGCGCAGAACTGTATCTGTCCTGGGGATTCTTCTCGAGCGCCTTGAGGCAGATGTTTTGCAGTGCGCGCGGCAGCGAAGTGTTCAGCCGGCGCGGCAGCATCGGCTCTCGGTTGCGAATGGCGCCTGTCAATTCGACGGGTGTCTCTCCGCGGAATGGGAGCGATCCGGTAAGCACCTGGTACAAGATCGTTCCCAGAGAAAACACGTCGCTGCGCGGGTCGAGAAGCGCATCTGCCCGAGTCTGTTCAGGCGACAAGTAGTCAGGTGTGCCAACAATTGCGCCGCAGTCCGTCACACGATGTTTCAAATCGCCTACCCGCAAGGCGAGCCCGAAATCGAGGAGCTTTGGATCGAGATCTGGCCCGACCAGGATATTGGCGGGTTTCAGGTCGCGATGAATAAGCTGATGTTGATGCAAAAAATCGACGGCAAGCACAACCTTGTGCATCAATTCCACTCTCTGTCGTAATGGCAATGGTTGCGCCACCTCGTCCAGGGGCCGTCCCTCCAGGTACTCCATCACGAAGTGGGGAATCTCATCGGATTCACCGAGGCCGAATATATGAACGATATTCGGATGACTGAGCTTCGCCATCGCGCGGGCCTCGCGCATGAATCGTGCTCGCAGGGCTGGATCATTCAAGTACTGCGGCTTCAGCGTCTTGATCGCTACCTTGCGCCCCAGCCGCTCGTCGACAGCCAGAAACACGCGGCCCATCCCGCCGGACCCGATTTCGCTCAGGATGCGATGGCCAGAAAGTCTCTCGACGGGCGATTCATCAGCAAGTCCGTCCTCGCTTTCGGGCGGGACTTCGGTTAACACATCGAATTCGGTAAGAGTTTCAATCTCCCGCCGAATTGCAGTCTTCAATCCCTTGTAGCGTTCGCAGAAGGCCTCTACGTCGACCGGCGTCTCGTTCGACAGCAGGTCAACGTATTCGGCGACTGCCTGCGCGATCTGCTGTTCCCGCACAGATTCACCGGCCGGCGAAAAATCTCCCGCGCTTCCAGCGCTTGCTTCTCCGATCCCGTCTTTGGCGCTCATACGTCACTCTCGCGAAATGCGCGTAAACGCTGCAGAGCGCGGCACAGCAACACTGAGACGGCTTCCCGGCTTCTCTGCATCCGTTGCGCGATTTCTTCCATTGAAAGGCCTTCAATTTTGGCCATCAGGATGACGTCCCGATAATTGGGCGGCAGGGTCTCGAGCATTGCGTGCAATCTTGCAGCTCGCTCGGTTTGCAGCAGGGTTCTGCTCGGTGTCGCCGGATCCACTGGCTCCGGACCAGCCGGATTGCTCTCCGACCGGAAGCGTACCTGCTCGCCCCCATCACGCTTCACACGGGCGCGCATCCGCGCCTCATCGGAAATCACATGATCCGCTATCCGCGACAGCCAGCTCATGAAGCTGCCTGGGGAACGGTAGGTGAAGGTTCCAATATCCCTTGTAGCCTCGAGGAATACCTCCTGGAGGATGTCATCCACCTCGATGCGCTCGCGCAGGGATTCACTCAGCTTGTAGCGGATAAGTACGGCCAGGCGCGGCCTGTATTTCTTGAAGAGCTGACTGAAGGCGGTGTCATCGCCGCCGCGAAACCTCTGCACCAGATCAAATGTGGACGTGGAAGAGGTTGCACCCATCTTCGACTCCCGCCTGATGTGCTGATAGTTGTTCCCGATTATAGCGCACGCGTTTCCACACAACTTCGCTCCGCTGGCTTGATTGCTTCCTTGACTCGTACTGAACCACGCGTATACAAAGGCTGCGCGGACAGCATAGACGGATCCGCGTCCGCTTTGACCCGGAGGTAATTCGTGAATTCAGTTTTCGATCGCAGAAACTTCGTGCGCCTCTCATCTGCATTTGCCTTTATGCTCGCTCGCGGCGTGCGCTCTCAAGAGCAGCCCGCTCCGGCGAATGGACGCTCTCGTGTCAAGAATCGCAAGGATTACGTCGGCATCCAGGTGAGGGGCTTCGCGTGGGTCGACGAAGGTGTCGATGCGGTTCTCGACAATCTACAGCACAAGGGCGACGTCAATACCATCTGGGCTTACACCTTTTCCTATGGGGAAGCGCGATTAAGGAAGGACGGCCCCATTCCCCTTCCCGATCATGGCAAGCCCGGAAATACCATTGCAGGCGGCGCCTTCTACGACTACAACCCCAGGTACTTTCAAAATACGATCCTCAAAGACTTCCGGTGCGATGTCTACGGCAACTTCAACGTCATCGAGGCCGTCGCGCCCAAAGCCCACGCGCGCGGCATGGATTTTTTTGCGTGGGATTTGAATAACCCCGGCGCCGGTCTTAACCGAACCATTCCCAACTACGTTGAGGTCTCAGAGATCGATCTTGACGGACGCCGCACGGCCAGCCCCTGCTTCAACAATCCCGACTATCGAGCCTTTCTCAGCGGCAAGGTGCAGAGCCTTCTTCTCGGATATCCCGATTTGGTCGACGGCATCGCCTGGGGATCCGAACGCACCGGGCCATTCGAGAATCTGGTCGGGCGCATGGTGCCGGCCACATGCTTCTGCCCGTTTTGCTGTGCCAAGGCCGCCGAGCGCGGCATCTCCGCCACGCGCGCCAAACAGGGTTACCGCGAATTGACCGATCTCTTTCGCGCCGCTGCCGCCGATCAACCGAACGCCGATGGTTACTTCGTCAGCTTCTGGCGCATCCTTCTCCGCTATCCCGAAATCCTGAGTTGGGAGACTCTCTGGACCGACAGCTATCAGGAACTCGAAGCACAGCTTTACGGCGAGGCCAAAGCGATCGCGCCGGAAAAGCCCTTCGGCTTTCACATCATGCAAAGCTTCACGTTCAGCCCGTTCTATCGTGCTGAAGAAGACTACGTAAAGCGCCGCGACTTTGCCGACTTCCTCAAGCCCGCCACCTATAACAATGCCGGCGGCCCGCGCATGGCCGCCTATCTTAATCGCCTGAGCAAGACGATCTTTGCGGATGCCAAGCCAGCGGAATTCACCGACCTCTACTACAAGATCATGGGCGACCCGGAGGCTCCCTACGATCAGCTCGCCACCACAGGCCTTTCTGCCGACTACGTTGCCCGTGAAACCAAACGCGCGGTTGAAGAAGTTGCCGGCAGGGTGAAGATCTATCCCGGCATCGATATTGACGTGCCCACACTCACCAACGCCAAGGTGCATGAGAAGCGTACCTCACCCGAAGACGTGCGAAAGGCGCTTCACGCCGCATACGATGCGGGAGCCGACGGTGTCGTGCTGTCGCGCGAATATGCCGAGATGTGGTTAGCTAATCTCGCCGCAGCCGGCGACACGCTGCGCGAAATCTTTGCGCAAAGGTCGTAAGCCTCACGAAAATGAAACCACAACCCAGAAAAGACCATCCCATGCGAAACGCTCTCATCGGCTGCTTCACTTTCCTCTTCGCCACGGTATGCAGCGCGTTCGCACAGGATCACCCTCTCGCCGGCGTCATCGATATTCACGTTCACTCTGCGCCCGACAGCGTGCCGCGCTCCATCGACGCCATCACTCTGGCGCGCATGGCCAAGGAGCGCGGCATGCGCGCGCTCGTTCTTAAAAATCACTACGAGCCCACGGCTTCGCTGGCCTACGTCGTGCGCGAAGTCGTGCCGGGCATCGAAGTTTTTGGCGGCATCGATCTCAATCTGACCGTCGGCGGAATGAATCCGTCGGCGGTTGAGCACATGGCCGCCATCACGGGTGGGCTCGGCCGCGTTGTGTGGATGTCAACCTACGACTCCGAGGCGCAGGTTCGCTACAACCACGAAAATCGTCCCTTCGTCGCCGTCTCGCGCGACGGCAAACTACTTCCGGCAACTCGCCAGGTCATCGCTGTCATTGCAAAACGCAATCTCGTCATGGCCACTGGCCACAATAGCGCGGAAGACGATCTGCTGCTGATTCGCGAATCCCGCGCCGCGGGCGTGCAGCGCATGGTGGTCACGCATGCCATGGTTGCTCCCATTCACATGTCGTTGCCGCAGATGAAAGAGGCTGCTGGAATGGGGGCCTACATCGAGTTCACCTACAACGGACTCATCGGCAAGAACGCTGAGTTCACAATTGCCGACTACGCCCGGGCCATTCGATCCGTTGGCGTCGATCACTGCATCCTCTCCAGCGACATGGGCCAGCCCGGTAACCCGCTGCATCCCGATGCGCTCGTCGCATTCTTCAAAGCACTTCGCGGCCAGGGCTTTTCCCAGGCTGAGATCGACCAGATGTCGAAAACGAATCCCGCGCGCCTGCTCGGACTGGAGTAGACGTTGCGCAGACCGACATTATGAGGCGCCGGGTTTCCGGATTCTGTTCTCGCATCGTACACTTGATTGTTCCTCCTGTTGTTACATGAGCAATCCATCCGACAGAGACGTTTTCTGGATGCAGCGCGCTCTCGAATTGGCGCGGCGCGGCATCGGCGTCACCTCGCCCAACCCCGCTGTCGGGTGCGTCATCCTCGACCGCTCCGGCCAGGTCATCGGCGAGGGTTGGCACGAGTACGATCTGCTCGACCACGCTGAAGTCGACGCTCTCAAGACTGCGCAGCAGCATGCCGCAGATCGCGTTCGCGGGGGCACAGCCTACGTCACTTTGGAGCCATGCAGCACCGTGGGCCGCACGCCCCCCTGCACTGCCACGCTGCTCAGCGCAGGCCTGGCGCGCGTCGTTGCCGCAACCATCGATCCCAATCCCGCGGTTGCCGGCCGCGGCTTGCAGGTTCTTCGCGACGCAGGCGTCGAGGTTGAAGTCGGTGTTTGCCAGGCCGAGGCGCGCCGTCTCAATGATGGTTTTGCCCGCTGGATCCAGCACAAGCGCCCGTTCGTTCTGATGAAGGTGGCCATGACGCTCGATGCGCGCATCGCACCGCCAGCGGGCCATCAGCAGCCGCACGCGCCCTATTGGATCACCAGCGAAGTAGCGCGAGCTGCCGTGCAGCCTTTGCGCTGGGCGGCCGACGCCACCATGGTGGGCGTCGACACCGTGCTGGCCGACGATCCATGGATGACCGACCGCAGCGGACTGCGCCGCCGCCGGCCGCTTCTCCGCATCGTGCTCGACTCGGCACTGCGCATGCCGCTCGAATGCAAGCTCGTCGCCACCGCTCAAAACGACGTCGTCATCTTCACGGTTTCGCGGGACGAGAACCGCATCCGCGACCTGGTGACGCGGGGCGTCCGCGTGGAAGTGCTGCCCGCCGACGCGGGCCGCGTCCCGCTCGACAAGGTTTTGGACAAGCTGGGTGAAGAAGGCGTTCTCACGCTGCTGACTGAAACAGGCACTCGTCTCAATACCGCTTTTCTTGCGGCCGGACTGGTGGACCGCATTCATCTCTTCATTTCGCCGCAGATTATGGGCTCCGATGCAGTTCCCGCTTTTCGCGGGATGCCCCATTTCATTCACATGTCCGGCTGCGAGGTTGAGCGTTACGGCGACGACGTTGGCGTGATTTCGCTACTCCGCGATCCGTGGCCGGAAGACAGGGACCAGGGATTAGGGACTAAGGATTGATGAATCGCGGGCCGGTGAGCCTCCGAGGGAACCCTCAATCCGCGTATTTGGCGATACGAAATGCATCTTTCCTCGAATCATTCGACCTGCCTGAGAGTCATATAAAATAGGGATGCCGCCGGCTCTTCCCCATGAGGTTGAAATGCCGGACCGGCCCAATGTCGTTCCGCAGAACAGTGGAAAACGAATGAATTTGCCTTCCACCCCCGTCATCACGGCCGTTGTCTCCGTCGTCGGGCTCGCCGGAGTGCTCATCTGGCGCGTGCGCGAGGGCCGTTCGGCAGTGACGCTGAAGAAGATCATCATGCCTCCGCTGGGCATGGCGACTGGCTTTTGCATGTTCTTTGCACCTCAGTGCCGGGTTCCATGGGAGTGGGGCCTGATCGCCTTCCTCATCGGAGCGATCGTCTTCGCCTACCCACTGCTGCTCACCTCGGACCTGCACCTGCAGAACGGCGTGATCATGATGAAGCGCTCCAGCGCGTTTTTTGCCGTCATCATCGTACTCGCCCTGGTGCGCTCCCTGGCGCGCGGCTACTTCGATCATTACCTGTCGCTCATGCAGACCGGAGCCATCTTTTACCTGCTCGCCTTCGGCATGATTCTGCGCTGGCGGCTGAAGCTCTATCTTGCGTACCGTGCGTTGACGCGCGAACCGGAGATCGACCCAAAACCGGCTGCCGAAGAGGTTGCCGGTGACTAGAATTGGTTGCATGAATACGTTCGGACATGCCCCAGCGATATCCCTCAGGGGCTAAAGCCCTGCAATTTTATCGGCCTGTTCGGCACGACTAAAGTCGTGCCCTTTCAAGAAGACCATTGATGCAACCAGTCCGAGAGCTGCCTTTCGCTAGCCCAGCCCAGCTCACCTGCTTGGCTAACTCCCCGCAGGTTCCAGTAGGAAACCGAAAATGTCTCGCCTTTTGGAAAGTTTACCAATTGATTACTCCCCCTCCCCCCCCAATGTTTTTGGCCAAATATCTCCAGGCAAAGGACTTAGAGGAGAGTGCCTGGCCGTAAATATCTGATTCTAAAGGGCGTGGTTCTCCAATTATCTCCAATCATTGAAGTTAGCCGCTTTCGCGAGCGGCGTTTGGCGCGGTTAGCGGAGTTCGCCGGCCAAGATGCGGCACCCCGGGAAGGGACAGTTCTGTGGTTCCCACCCATTCGCACAAGACGCGAATGGATGGGGCATGGAAGAAAAAAGCAGTTCGGTGATTCCGACTCATTCGCACAGGACGCGAAACGATGGGGCCCCGAAGTGCATTTGTGGTTCTGGAATGATTGTGCGCTGAAGCGGGGAAATTCTATGCAATTCAGGGAACGAGAGAGCAACGGACCAAGGGAACGAGAAATCATCAGGTTAGAGGGTCAGCAGGAGAATTCTGAGGTGGGGAGGGCTTGACAGCAAAGTTCCCGGGCGGACGTCTCGGCCGTTTGCGCACTACTCGCGCCCTTGCCCGCCTGTTGCCTCGCTCCCTAATATTGACGTATGTTTACCGGCATCATCGAGCAGACCGGCACCCTTGTCAGCCTTACCGACCGCGGCGGCGTCAGGCGGATCGTTGTTGAAGCGGAAGGCATTGCCTCGCGCCTGCGCGAAGGTGACTCGCTGGCCGTCTCAGGGGTCTGCCTGACCGCGCTCGACATCGATCCCAGGTACTTCCATGCCGATCTTGCGCAGGAGACCCTCGACCGCACATCGCTCGGCGCACTCGCGCAGGGCGCCAAGGTGAATCTCGAACTGCCCAC
>Ga0335085_10002457_pt1 | contig 34538 bp, 52 predicted proteins | sample Lox_Sample_45_FD_206712 | JGI IMG/M metagenome (GOLD analysis project Ga0335085, IMG submission 206712) | Soil microbial communities from Loxahatchee National Wildlife Refuge, Florida, United States - Lox_Sample_4.5 | ecosystem: Environmental > Terrestrial > Soil > Wetlands | place: USA... | reverse complement strand
GTCGGAGCCCTCTAATGTCCACACGACTCGGTGACGTTGGTTCAGACGTTAGTTCGGTCCTGAGCACCATTGCGCCGGGCGCGACGCTCTACACGAACGTCACGCCGCCCGTCGATATCAGTTTTCAGGGCGGTGGGGGCGGCGGCCCGGGCGGAGGCACGGACCCGCTGCTCAGCTTCCTTCAGCCTACACTCGTGGTCCACACCGCCGCTGGCGATGTGGTTGTCGCTCCGGCCGGCCAGGCCAACGTCAACAGCTTCGGGACCTGGGCGGCTGTCGCAGGCGTCGGCCTCGCGATCTTCGGCGGCATCTTCATGATGCTCGGCTACAAGCTGGCGAAACGCTGACGGTCGGGGCGGGAGGATTTGAACCTCCGACTTCTCGCTCCCAGGGCGAGCGCACTTCCTGGCTGTGCTACACCCCGCAGTTCCTTCAAGAGTAGGCGGAACTCCGCCAGCAGGGCAAGCGAGCGGCGCTCCAGCGCGGCGGCCTGCTTCGCGACAAACTGAATCTCATCAAGCCTGGGCGCCACCCTCGGCTCCGGCCAGTCCCGCCTCTTTGTAGGCCTCATTGAACTTGCCCCAGAGCTGCTGAATGTAGAGCAGCCTCTTGGGGGCCTGTTGCAGCCACACGAGGGCGTTGGCGCCGACCTTCTTCTCGATCGCCTCGCCCAACGCCTCGCTGATGTTGCCGTTGTGCCGAGTCAGAGCTGCAATGACGGTTGGCTCGTTGCTCTTGATGGCATCCACCACGGCGGACACGATGTCCTCCTGGGGCACCACGTCGCTGCCGTCTGGGTGCTGAGCGATGCCGTCCGCGCCTGCGATGATCTCCTCGGCCAGGATCCCAACCACGTCATCGTCGTCCGCAGGTTGGCCCTGGGGCGGCGGCCCGGGCGGCTGAGGTGGCAGTTGCGGCTGAGGGGGGCGTGCGGGTTGCGGTGCGCCGCGCTGCAACATCGTCTGACTAAAGGCTTGAACGCCCGTCAGGGCCTCCTTGACCATTCCCTTCCAGTCGACGCCGCCCCCGCCGCCTTCCAGTCGAGCCTCGGCCGCCAGCGCCACGGCACTTGCCGAGAGTTTCATCATCTGGCTCATGGCGGTCGTGGTCTGCGTCACCATGTCGGTCAGATCCGGCCCCGCTGGCGCGGACATCGACTTCTCGGTCAACTTCTCCATCTTGGAAATGAGCTGCGCGACCAACGGATCGACCTTCGGCGCCTGTGCCATCGTCTCCATAAACCGCGCCTGCTGCTCGTTCATGGCCTTCATGATGGACAACTGCCGCTCGGCTCCCTCCCTTGATGACGCCATCACGGCGCTGAGGATCGGCGTGGCCGCCGCGATGATCTCCGCGATGGGCAGGCGCGGAGCCGGGGCAACCTCGTGAGGCTTGATCTTTTCGAGCATGGCGGCCATGAACTCGCGTTGCTCGCGAGCCCGGCGATCGTCGTCCACGCGTCTCTGGATCTCGTCAGATCGTCGACGCTCTTCGAGTTGGAAGAGGATCGAGCTCAGGTCGGTCGGCTGAGCTGGGGCCTGCGGGAGTACTGATACCTGGCGCGAGCCCTGCGGCGCCGCTTCGGCAAACGTGGTCGGCTGAACGTCCGCACTCTCGGCCGTCCCCTCGTGGATCTTCGGGCCGCGCCAAACCGGCGAGCTTGCCAGCGCGAGGTCCACCTTCTCGCGCGGCTTGTCACCGAACGTGTAGGCCAGCCTCCACGCAACGGCAGCGCCCTGGTCCGGGTGGCCGACGTTGAAGCCGAAAGCCCCGCCCCCAGCAAACGCCGGCAACCAGCCCTCCGGCCTGGCGAGGTGCTCCAGTGAGACTTCATCGAAGCTACAGATGATCACCGGAAACCCCTGCACCTTCTTGGTCAACTGAAGCCAGAAGCGACCGTCACCGAGTTCCTTGGCCCGTGCCTCGATCTGCGCCAGCACTTCGTCGTTCGTCATGTGGTCTCCCTTTCGTTCATGGCACCCAATACCGATCGCAGTCGTGGCAGTGCCAGATTAGTCCGTGTCGGTTGGCATTCAAATTGATGTAAGGATCGGTGTGGAGGCCTAACCAGCACAGTAGCCGCTCCCACCAGCGGCGCTTGGTGCCGGTTTCGGTGGTCACTTCAGCGTTTCCTCGTCCCCGGTGTCGATGGTCATCACGAGGGCGTGAAGCACCATGTTGGACGCCGAGGTGGCAAAGCCGAGGATGATAATGTCCGCACCCGGCAGCCAGTAGACCAAGCCGACAAGCCCGCCAAGCCACCAGCCAAGGCAGCCCGGGCACTCCATGAGGGTCAGCGGGAAGTTCAGGTGGTAGCGCGCGAGCCACAGCCGAGCCCGGAGCGTGATGTGGCTGTAGCCCATGACCCACGAGAAGCCGTAGGCGGCGAGGAGAGTGAGGATCAGTTGCTGGGCTGGAAACGTGGCGAGGGTCATTTCTTCCCCTGAGCGATCCGCAGCACGCTGTCGTAGATCGTTCGATCCAGGGCGCGCGCGTCGGCATCCTTGTGGACGAACAGCATGGGCATCGGGAGGCCGTCCGGCCCCTCTTCCGGGCACGAGCTGTTGCGATGGGACATCTGCTCGCCGCACTTGCGGTTGAGGAGGATCCGCTCGCCAGTCTCGGGGTCGATCTTGGCGGCCTGCTTGTCGTGATAGATATCGGTCATGGCGCCGCACACGCCCATGAACGTCAGCATCGATTCGTCCGTGTCGTCGTCGAAGCGTGCGCGGCAAGAGTTCAGGAAGATCTGCTCGTCGCTGCCGCGAGGCTTCGACCGAAACCGAGGGTAGACCTTGTTGCGCCAGAGTTCCTGGCTCCACCACTTGCACTGGTGACACGGTTTGCCCTGCATCTGCGCGACGGTCTGCGCCTCCATGTCGTAGGAGACGATGGTCTTGAACGAGCCGAGCTTCTCGCCGGTCAACGACCCGGAGGCGTCCGCTACGACGTGGAGCTTGCGGACAACCGGGGCCTCTTCCGGCTCGGGCTTCGCGCCGCCGACCGAATCGGCCAGCTTGACGTTGGCAACGTCGATCTGATCGTCGGTGAACTCAGGCATGGGACTTCTGCGGCCATCTCTTGCGCAGCCACGCCGTTGCGAAGTGCAGCCAGACCTCTTCGGCAAAGATCCCGATCAGCATCCTCATGATACGACCTCCGGTTTCTTCTCTTCTTCGTCCTTCTGCAACTGTGCCCGAAGGATCTGGGTGGCCTTCTGGGTGTTCTCCCGGAACTCGTGGAGCACGTTCTTCGGCAGATTGTTCGCCACGACAAAGGCCGCGAGGACGTTGGACAGCACAATGAGCGGCTCGTCCATGCTCTCGCTCGCGTTCAACGTCTGAAGGACCGCCTGAATGATCCGAATGCTCGCATCCATTCGAAGGTCCTTCGGAGACGGCTTCTGGCCGACGATCGGCACCCCATTGCTGTCGGTCATTTCTCGCGCTCCATGGCATCCAACTCCTTTTTGAGATCACCGAGGAACATCAGGCACCGCTTCAGGAACCACTGCCGGCCCTGGCGGAGCCCTTCGGATCGCGCCTGGACCAACGCCAGCGTGTCGTACTGACCGCCGAGGCCAAGCCGGATCAGCATTCGGAGCGCCTCCGCCGAACTCTCGCACCCCACTTGCTCAGCGAATGCGGTGATCGGCCCCAACGTGTCGTCGTCGAGCCGGAAAGTCGTCTGCCGGCTCGTCTTGAATGGACTACGAGGCATAGAACCATACCGTTAGCACATTCGACCGTTGACGCCACAAGCGGGAACGTGTAGACCGTTTGTCCTCATGCGTCAACCGTGACTGTCCGTCACCTGCTTCCGGAGGTTTCGAAATGCCCATGTACGACGTAATCATCTGGCGCAGAGATACTGGCGGCCGAAGTTATTCCTCGCGCAAAGATGCGGAGCGCGAAGCAATGAAAGCATATCCGCGCCGGCCTCATTGATCTCGGTGGCCGCAAATGAACAATCCCATACTGTCCTGGTGCCTCGCGGTCCGGAACGCGGCCGAGCGGCTGCCGATTGTCATGAAGGCGATCCGGGAGCGGACGCCGGACGCCGAGGTGGTGGTCGTCGATAACTGTAGCGGCGACAACACCGTCGAGGTTGCGCGACAGCTCGGCGCCGACATCGTGCATGAGTGGCGGGGTCCCAAGGGCGATTGGACCAAGGAACAGAAGTGGACGAGCGACATGGATGCCGCCCGCAATCTGGCAATGTCGCTTGCCAATGGTCGATACGTCGGATGGATCGATGACGACGACCGCCTGCCGGGCCCGGAGGAGGCCGAGCGGATCGGGCGCCTCAATGCCATCTGGCTGTACGGGCCGCTGGCGAAGAGAAAGAACATCCAGGTTGCGGCAGCGCCCGACGCGCCCATGCCGACGCTCGAACAGGCCCTCGCCCACTTCTTCGAGCATGACAAAGCCGACGCGGTGTGGTGCCCATACATCTATGCCCGCGACGCCAGCGACAAGGCCAAGGTGCTCCAGCCTCGCGAACGCTTTGTCCGCAATCCGAAGTTCTGCGATCCCGACCGCGCCTTCAAGTGGATCCTCGGCGAGCACGAGATCCTGGTGCCGATCAACGGCGACTTGGACCAGAAGCGGGTGTTCCTCTCCGGGCTGATCTTCCTGCACGAGAAGAAGTTCACGGCCGAGGACTTCCAGTTCTCCACCGACCGCCACTGGGCTGGCCTCATGGCGAAGCGCGAGGATGGGGAGCGCGGCCTCGGACCCGGCCTCACCGCCCACGAGTACAACTATCTGCTTGGCATGTGCGTCGACAAGGCGCCGGACATGTTCACGCAGCTCGCGACGGAGGCCAAGCGGCTCGCATCGTCGGTCGTGGAGTTGTACCGGATTCGCCTCATGGAGGGCCAATTCTACGCTTTCAAGGGCTACATGATGGAATCTATGGACGCCCTGGCGTCTGCCCGAAACCTCATGCCGGACCTGCCGGACGCCTTCCTGAAGTCCGGGGATATCGAAGCCCTCTACAATGAGAACTGGGGGCTCGCGGCCGACTACTTCTCCTCCGGCCTGTCCCGGCAACTCCACATGCTGTTTTCGGAGGTGCCGGCGCGCGACTTCGAGATTCAGTACAAGATGCGCCTCGCCTGCTGCCTGGGACGGTCTGCCCACCTGTACGCCGAGCATGACCATTACGACCAGGCCCTCGCCTGCTACGAGCGGGCCCTGACAGTCTCGAAGGAGGCGCAGGCGAACGAGGCCATCGGCCACGAGAAGCCCGAGGCGGATCTCTTCGTCGAGTACTTCCAGCGTCGCGTGCGGGCCCTGAAGGCGCTGAAGGCCAAGCGGGAATGGTACGCGTACGTCAAGGAGACGGGCGGCTGGGATCTCGAAGACTTCCCGGAAGACATTCGACTCGAGCAGGCGCCGACTGGCGAGGTGATCAGTGGACTCATCGACATTGATCGCCAAGTCCCACCGCACACCTCGATTCAGTTGGCAGAGTTGCCGCTGCGGAGCGGAGTAGAGGAGATTGTCTTCCGTTGCGAACGGGCGACGGTCAAAGGCGAACGCACCGGCCCCTTCCGGGTCCGAACGCTCCGCATCAATCACAAGTACGACGGGTCAACCGCGAACGTGGAGTTGGAGCGCCAAACCGAGAAGCTTGGGCAGCCTGTCGCCTTCACCACCTTCGCCAGCCACGAGGAGTGGAACGCTTCAACGGTCTACAACACCGGCATCGGAGCGTCCGAGGAAAGCCTCATCTACGTCATGCGGGCGCTGGCCCAGAAGCGCGATGTGGACTTCTACGGCCAGATCCCCTTCGAGATTGACTACGACTGCGAGGTCAACGAGTACGTCCGATACTGGCCCAGGCACTTGCGGCTCCGCTCGCCAACCACCACGCCGATGGTGGTGTCGCGATCGTTCTCGCTGGCGGACCAACTGCCGGACCGAAAGCTGGTCGCCTGGCTACAGGACGTGGGCTACCCGGACCTGACGCCGGAGCGGGTCGCGAAGTTCGCCAAGATCGTCTGCGTCTCGAACTGGCACAAGGATTGGGCGGTGTCGCAGGGCATTCCGGAAGAGAAGATCGCAGTCATTCCAAACTTCCTCCTGCGGCAGCACTTCGACGTGATGAACCTCCCGAAGCGCGAGCCGCACCACATGATCTACGCCAGCTCGCCGGACCGGGGCCTGCGCCAGCTGCTCCTCCTCTGGCCGCACATCCTCGCGAAGTGGCCCGACGCGACGCTTGATATCTTCTACGGCTGGAACAACATGAAGCGGATGCAGTTCATGTCTTCCGGCTGGACCACGACCTACCGGAGCGCGCGACGAGCGGTCGACGAGGCAATCCAGAAGTACCCCATGATCCGCGACCGAGGGCGCGTCAACCACGTGGAGTTGTCGGTGGAACTGCACCGCGCCGCCGCGTGGCCGTACGTTACCACCTTCACGGAGACATCATGCGCGACTGCGATGAAGGCTCGCGCTGCTGGCGTCGTTCCGGTCTGCACCCCGGTGGCGGCCTTGGTTGAATCGGCCGCCTCAAAGTGGACGCAGTTCATCGATCCGACGCTCGACGATGAGAAGTTGATTGGCCGCGTCCTCGAAGGGCTGGAAGCGGCCTTCGCGGTGACGGAGGCTGAGCGGGCAGAGATGAAGGCGGAGGCGCTGCGGAAAGACACCTTGGAGTGTCGCATGCCGCTCTGGGAGGCGGTGCTGGCGGAGGTGTCGGGTGGCTAACTGCGGTTGCAGTTGCGGCTGCCGACGCGGCGCCAAGCTCATGGAGGGCCAGATCTGCTCCGCGTGCTTTCCCGACGGGTCGCACAGGGCTCGGCCAGCAGAAGGCCCTTGCGCTTGCGGACTCGCCTACCTCCACGATGGCCAGGTCGAGTTGCGCCAGCCAAATCCCAACCGTGGCAAGGTTCTACACCACCGCCGCGAGCGGTGCTCTACCGACGAGGAGGCCTCCAATGGCTGACCGCCCCTGCCTTGCCCAAGCCCTTGGCGACCAACTCTGGCCACTGATCGAACAGGTCATCAAGGAGAACGGTGGCGTCTTCGTCGAGCACGCCGACCACCTGCAACTCTACCGATTCAAAGACGGCTCCGAGATCGGCGTGGCCGTCTTGGCGCGCTCAAAGGAGTTCCGACAGCAGCTCGCGGCGCAGCGGGGAGGGGAGGTACCGGAGTGAAACCCTGGCTTCTCATCCTTCTGGCGCTGAGCGGATGCGAGTGGTCTCATTATCCGTGCCGTGAGTGCCTTAACGCATGTGGTCCCGGTCACGTTGCCGCATGCGGTTGGCAGGATGACCGAAGAGACTTTTGCCGGTGCGTCGGATCCCTGCCCGTCGACGGTGGCCCATGAACTTCGACGAGCGCATCGAAGTAGCCCGAGGCACAGATCGCAACGGAATGACGCAAGCCGAAGCACAGGCGCGTGTTAGGGCGCGCGGTCTCACCAAGTTCTTTACCACGACCAACCTGCTCGGAGCCGAGTTTGAGGATGTCGGCACAACCTCTTATCGGAATGCTCGACCAACGCGGTTTAGAATCTACCGTCCTGACAATAACAGATTCATCGGCAACGTATGGGAGGCCGAAGGCGACGACGATCCGACGGGCCGCCCGCATGACCTGACCGTGCCAGGGGACTGGTGAGTTGCCATGAACCTCGCCTTCGCCTACGGCATCTTCTCCTCCGCCTTCCACGGGAAGTTCGACCCGGACACCCTCTACACCGACGGTGGCTTCCTCACCGGCTCGGAGTCCTACTTCTGGAACACCGTCTGGGGGCTGAGCGAGCGCGGACACCGTTGCACTGCCTTCTGCGACCTGAAGGGCGGGCCTCGGGACAAGGTTGCATCCCTTGCGGGCGCAGCCGTCCGAGACCTACCGCTGATCTTCCAGTGGAAGGATCAGTACGATGCGGTCATCTCCTGGAACGAGCCCGAGTACTTGCGCTACGCACCGCCGAGTGCGCTGCGGGTGTGCTGCCAGCAACTCAACGACTTCGGCTACACGTTCCCGGACTACGACAAGCTGGTCGAGGTCTACGTGAGCCCTTCGGAGCATCACCGCAGTTACCTGACGAAGGCGTGCCGGCTGGATCCGCTGAAGTTCGAGGCGCTTGAGAACTGCACCAACGTTGAGTTCTTCCGGCACGGGCGGGACCCCAGCCCCGAGGAGTTGGCGGACGTGACAGCCGTCGAACTCGCGTGGTATCAACAGGCGCTGATTCGCGACCCGCACCGGATCGTCTACACGTCGAGCCCGGACCGAGGCCTGATCCACCTGCTGACGATCTGGCCGCAGATCCGCGCAGCCGTCCCGGACGCGACGCTGCGCATCTACTACCGCTTGCAGCAGTGGATCGACAACCAGAAGGCCAACAAGGCACCGTGGGGCGAGGTGTGGAAGCACCTGGCGGCCCAGTTTGAGGAGATCCTTCCGACCCTGGAAGGCGTCACGGTCATGGGGGCGACGCCGAACCGCGTCATGGCCGCCCGCGAGCTCCCGGCCGCCCGCGCCCTGGTCTACCCGTGCGACACGCTGGCGTACACCGAGGGCTTCGGGGTCTCGATCCTCGACGCACTGGCGGCCGGCTGCGAGGCGGTGATCTCCGACGTTGACGCCCTCGGGTCCGTCTACGGGAACGTCGCGACCGTGATCCCGGGCCGGCCCTCAAAGCAGCTCGGGAAGTGGGCGGAGACCGTGGTGGACCTTCTCCGTAGCACTCCTGGTCCAGCCTCGCCCGCCCGAGCGGCCTTCGTCGCCCAACACTCCCGGCACGCCTCGGCGCAGCGATGGGAGGCCATGCTGGAACGCCGCGTCGCGCAGAAGCACCGACCGAAGTCGAGGATCATGAGGAGCTGGACGTGAACAGTTCGACGCTACAGATCGACGACCTAAGCAACCCGGGGCGTCAGGTGCACATTGCATGGGGTTGGCACTTTCTAATGGGTCGCCGCTATCTTCATGTCCGGATCGGCGGAGAGGAACTCCTGCTCTCGGCATCCGACGCCAAGACCATCGGCAATCTCTTTCTCGAATGGTCGGATGAGATTCGCGAGAGCAACGAGGCGGCAGACAAGTGAGCCTTCGCGAGCACCTGAGACAGATCAGCAAGGGCAGTGACCTGTGCCCAGCGAACGGCCAGCACCACTGCGAGCACCAGGGCTGCGGCCGGATCGTCTGCTGCCGGTGTGGCGAAGTCATCCGAGACATCAAACCGACGCATGGAGGGACACGCTGATGAACTTCCTGACACGAGAAATGTCGTTCCGTGACAAGTCCTACCGAATCGTCTGCACCTCGGACCCGCTGCCAACGGGCGAGCCCCAGCACCCCAGCTGGTTCAGCTTCTACGACGAGGTGGAGGTGCGCCGCACCAAGTGGGGGGTCATGGAGGGCGACCTGATTCTCGACATTGGGGCCGCCTATGGCTCGTACGCACTCTGCGGGCTTGCGGTCGGGGCCGCGAAGGCGCTGGCGTGGAGCCCTCCGGAACTCTGCGAAGCCACCAGGGTCTGGTTCGACGGATCCGCGACGGACTGCATGGTCTGCGAGGCCGACTTCATGGAGGCTTCGGCGCGGGCCAACGGCTGGGCGGATCGGCTGGAGGTCTTCCGCCATGGCGTCTACGACCGCAGCGGTTCAGTCCAAACCGAAACGCAGGAGTTCTCCGAGGCTGAGCAATCCGGCAAGTGCTGGATCCGCGTCACGTCGCTGGATGATCAACTCCGGCCACGACTGGACGAACTCGCAAAGTACCCGCGCGCATGGATGAAGCTCGACGTTGAGGGGGCCGAGCTGCACGTGCTCAAGGGGGCCGCGAAGGTGATCGAGAGGCTCCGGCCGCTGGTTTGCGTCGAACATCATAAATTCAAGATTCCGACGATCGAGGAAGACGTGCGGCAGTACCTGGAAAGCTTCGGCTACGAGGTCATGGCGATCACCCCCTACCACAGTGTAAGCCACGGTCTTTATGTCCCATCCGCCACGTGATCCCGTAGTCCGATTCTGGGAGCATGTATCGCCTGAGCCCAACACTGGGTGCTGGCTGTGGTGCGGTCCAATTGATCACTACGGATATGGGTGCTTTCCGGTACCGCCGCGGAAATTGCTGAAGGCACATCGCTACGCCTATGAGTTATTGGTCGGCACGATCCCCGACGATCTGCCGCTCGACCATCTGTGCCGAGTTCGTTGCTGCGTTAGTCCGGCACACCTTGAGCCGGTCACGCCAGCGGAGAACAGTCGTCGTAGTCCACTGATAGGTCAGGCCGAAGGAGTTAGGCACAGGGCCATTACCCGTTGCCCGCAAGGCCATGAGTACACGGAAGCCAACACGTATCGGCACGGTAGATCCAGAAGTTGTCGCTCATGCCTGCGGGAGCGAGCTTCCGCCGCGTACCACAAGCGGCGAGCTGCTGGCCTCTGTGTCAAGTGCGGACGACCCTCAGCCGCATCGTTTTGTGAGAGTTGCCGACCCGTCTTTAATGACCGGATGCGGTCCAGGTATCGCGCACATGCCGTGAGTGGGATATGTACGAAGTGCCCCGCACCCGCAATTGAAGGTCGGTCGCTGTGCGATGCATGCCGCGAGAGAAAGAGACGACGGGAGAGATCATGAGATACCTTCTCCTCCTTGCCGTTGCCGGCTGCTACTACACGATCACCATCAAGCCCGTTCCCGTCGTGGTCAGTTGGGGGACGATGCAAAACGCAGCAATCACACAAGACGCTCCCGATGGAGGCACAAAGCGAAGGCAATCGTCCCCGATCCGAGGTTCAAGTCAGAGGTGGACCTGACCGAGCCGCCCCGCCTGCCGTTCTCCGAGGGCACCATCGTCCGCCTCAAAGGCGACGCCAGCTTCACGATGGTGGTCGTCCCGAACCTCGGTGTCTCGGAAAAGTTCAACAACCCGTTCCCGAAGAGCCTCTCGGTGACGTGGATCGCTTACCGATGCGGAGATGTCGGCATCAACGTCACCCCGCTTCCGACCGTCATTCTCGAAGAGGTGCCGCAAGAGGACGTGGAGAAGGCTCGCGTCAAGGCCCTCGGGGGGCCGAGCCTTGCCGATCTGCTCAAGGATCTCGGCCTCGAGTCGATCGTCCGCAAGCTTCAGCAGGCCCCCGGCAACCCGGAGATGGACGCGTGAGTTCCGAGTTCGAGCGGCCACAAGTCGGGGCACCATTCCGCCACAAGAGTGCAGCACGGTTCCGGGCGGCCATGAAGCACCAGCGCCGACGCCAGGCTCGCGTCAAGTCCGAGGTCGGAAAGACCTGGCAGGAGATGACCGAGGGCGAACGCGAGAACGTGCGGCAGCGGTACAGGCGGCGGGCGTGAACGGGTGCAACCACGATGCGTGCTTGATCGGGAGGCCGCCCTGCGTCAGGTGCTGCTATTGCGGTGCCGATCTGACCACGAAGGTGAGTATGAGACGACTCGCATCGATTGCCTTGACCTGGATCATGACCGCATCGGCTGCAACCATGATGGCCTGCATCTTGATGCTATGTCTTGGCCTAGCTCGGTGGTCCGATCCGATCTTCCATGTAGCCTACCCGCTTGGCCTCTCGGCCTTTTTCTTGAGGGTTGTGTTCCACCTGGATAAGGATTGAATGGCACACCCGATCGCCGTCGCGAAGGTTGACGAGTTGACGAGGGAGCGGCCGGAGTTCCGGGCCTGGCTCTTGGAGTTCGTCGAGAAGATGTCCACCGAAGTCATCGACCCGCCCCGAATGCTCGAACTGATCGCGGGCCTCATGGACAAAGCGTACAGGCTCGGCCAGGACAGAGTTAGGCAGTAGAATGCCGCAATGGCAGAGACGATTAGCCTCATCATCCCTGACAGTATTTTCCTCATCGACTCTCGCGTCTTCCCGTCGCTCGGGATCCTGAAGATCGCCGCCATCCTCGAAACCGCCGGCTACGCCGTGGAGGTGCTCGATCTCTCCGGCGTCGCGAACTGGGAAGATGCCGTCCGTCAGCATGCCGCCTCGTCCAAAGCCGCATGGCACGGAATCACGGCCACTACGCCGCAGATGCCAGCTGCGCACAAGATCCGCGAGGCCATCCGATCGGTTTCCTCCACGCCCGTCCTCCTCGGCGGGCCGCACCCCACCCTAGTCGGCGCTGCGCTGAGGCGAGAAATCAAACTGGGGAAGCCCGGGCGAGCCACAAGGGCCATGGCATCGATGCGGGAGCATTTCGATGCGGTGGTCTGCGGGGACGGAGAGAACGCGATCTTCGAGGTCATTCGCAACGGCGAGAGGTTCGTCGATGCGGACAACCCCAAGGGTCCGCTCTTCCTGACCGACGAAATGTACGAGGCGACACCACTGCCGGCGCGGCACCTGATCGATCTGCCGTCGTACAAGTACACGATCGACGGTGTGCCATCGACTTCGCTGATAGGACAGCTCGGATGTCTCGCGCCGGAAACGCAGATTCTGAAGGCTGACGGCACGCGCTGCGCGATCGTGAATATCTCGCGAGGAGATCTCGTCACCTGCTTCAATGAAGCCACGCAAAGGCTAGAGGTCGGGCCAGTTGAACGCACCTACACGAGAGTTGCCAGCGACATCTGGGAGATCACGCTTTCCTCTGGCAAGCGCATCCGAGCAACCGGCGAGCACCCGTTCTGGACTGATCGCGGCTGGGTCCAAGTTGACGATCTCGGCGCCGGCTCCCGCGTGGCGACGCGGCCGATGCAAGAGGTGCGGCATTGCGATCATGGAAAGGGCGCGGTTCTGCCGAAGGTGCTTCGCCGAGCAACGGAAGAGACGGCTTTCGTTTCAGTGTCCGGTTTGCGGCAAGACCTTCGAACTGATCCCGGCATACGCCAAGGCAGCGAAGAAGCACTTTTGCTCATACCCGTGTCGCGACGAATGGCAGCGACACCACGTCAACGAGAAGTGGTTGAGAGCTGGGCAGGCGAAAATGAGAGCGCGGTGGGCAGCCATGTCGCCAGCAGAACGTCGCCGGAGATCCAACATCAAAACGCTACTCAAGGCCGCCGCTACGCCCCGGGTTCGGCGCATCCTCTCGGAGACCAAGATGGGGGAGCGCAACCCCATGAAGCGACCAGAGGTCGCAAGGGCGGTGTCGAAGACGATCAGGGAGAAATGGGGAAAGGCGATCAGCCGTCGCGTTCGAAAGCAGTGGCGGGATGGGCGGATGCATCACGTCTGGGAGCGCGGGCCGCTCCATGTGTCACCGAACAAGGCCGAGCTGGAATTGGCGGCGGTCATCGCGGGGATCACTTCCCGGATCCGATACACGGGGAACTTCGCCTTCTGGATCGGCCCGTGCGCGTCCGGCAAGAGACGAAACCCGGACTTCATCGACGGTCCTCGGCGGCTGACCATTCTTCTGAACGGAGAGTATTGGCACAGCCAGAAGGACACCGAGATCGAGATGAACGACTACAAGTCGAAGGGCTGGCGGGTGCTCGTGATCTGGACGCACGAGTTGAAGCGGAAGAACCGCGACCGCCTGACGCTAAAGATCCGGACCTTTCTTTCGAAACCGTCATCGACAAGCGCTTCATCGGACCCGGCGTGGTCTGCAACATCACAGTATGCCCGGGCCACTCGTACATCGCTAACGAGATAGTGGTTCACAACTGCCCGTTTTCTTGCAATTTCTGCGGGGGCCGCGAGTCCTCCATGCTGCGTCGAATCCGGACTCGCACCGTGCCGAGCATTCTCGGCGAGGCCGAGCACCTCTACAGGACCTACGGCTTTCGCGGCCTGATGTTCTACGACGATGAGTTGAACGTTTCCAAGTCCATGGTCGAACTCATGGACGGGATGGCTGACCTCGGAAAGCGGCTTGAGATCGAGTGGAAGCTACGTGGCTTCGTCAAAGCCGAACTCTTCAACGAGCGCCAGGCTGCCGCCATGTACCGGGCTGGCTTTCGCTGGCTCCTCACTGGTTTCGAATCCGGCTCCCCGCGCATTCTCGCCAACATCAACAAGAAGGCGACCCGCGACGACAACACCCGCGCCGTTCAGATCGCGCACGCGGCTGGCCTCAAGGTCAAGGCCTTGATGTCTGTCGGCCACCCCGGCGAGACCGAGGAGACGATTGCTGAGACAGAGCAGTGGTTGATCGAGAACAAGGTGGCCGCATTCGACTGTACGGTCATCTCTGTTTTCGCCGGAACACCATATCACGACTACGCCGAAGAGACCGCTCCGGGGATCTGGACGTTCACGGCGCCGAAGACCGGGGACAGACTGATGTCGATCGAGGGAGACTGGGAACTGCGCACTGACTACTACAAAGGCCAGCCGGGGGAGTATCGCTCCTACGTCTACACGGACGCGCTGTCGCCGGAGAGGATCGTGGAACTGCGTGACGCCCTTGAGCGTCGCGTCCGGGAGCGCCTCGGCATCCCCTACGACACGGCAACGCCCGGCAGCCGTTTCGAGGCGTCCATGGGGCAACTGCCGTCGAGCGTGTACCGGCGGTCAGACGCGCGCCGCTCCGAAGGCAAGCGGCCGGAACGCGTGCGGCTCGGCGTGGTCGGCTAGAGCAACCCCGAGAACTCGAAGGTGTACCGAGCTTCCCCGCGTTCGGTACCAGACGCGTGTCGACGCGTCCGGCGGCTGAGGGCTGATCGTGGGCGTCTTTGGACAGCCACTGGACCCGGCCTTACCCGGCTCGCGCTGGGAGCCTTGGCTGCCTTCGGTGCCTCACTCATCGAAAAGGCCATCCCACCATTTCTTGAGCCGACCCCAGAGGTCGGCAAACCAGAAGGCCACCGGTTGAGATTAAATCCGATCCGCCGCGCAGCGGATCGGAGCAATCATCAGCGCACCGGCCCCCAGTATGTTATCACGAAAAGATCGCCGAAAACCGACGTGGCGCCGATCACCGAAGGCGCGTACACGGTCGCGAGCGACTGGTTGGCGCCGAAGCCCAAGACCAGCGACGGGATCGTGGCGCTGGCCTGAGACCGCGCGACGAAACGCACTTCGTCCGGAACGCTGGAAGCTCCGAGCGAGTGGTTGAAGGTCGCGATCGTGAAGCCGGTGAGGGTGATGCCGGGGGTCTTGTCAATCCAGGTTCCAAGAATGGCCATCTGTGTCTCCTATGGCCCATTGGGGCCGCACGGAAGACACTAGACCAACGCGGGGCGGGGGTGGTAACGTCACCGACGCGACATTGTGTCACGGCGTTCCGCCGCTGATGCTTTCGGAGAATGGAGGTGCGCGGTGTACGTCAAGACCGAGATTACGTTTTCGGAGCCGATCTGTGGGTGCCAGCGCCAGAATATTCGGTGGGGCATCTTCATCGAAGACTTGGAGCCAGGCCTCCGCGTCTATTGCGTAGATTGCCAGACGGAGATCAAGATTCCGCACGGCCAATTTCGGGCGTCCGTGACCTTCGAGAAGCCGTACCCGGGGAGCAGCGCAGTGAAGCCACCCGCGAAGGTCCTTTCTATCGTTCCGAGCGGCGAGGCCAAGTGACAGATAAGGACCGCCTCACCGTCTACTTGCCTTCGGATCTGGTGCGCACCGCCCGGGCGGCAGCTGCGTCAGATGAGATCAGCCTGTCAGTGTTCATCGAGCTCGCGCTCCGCAAGCACCTTGAGAACCATCCGGTGGCCCGCGTCGGCATGCTGGTGTCGAGGAGGCCGCAATGAGCGAGCCCGGCACGATCAGTTTCAGCGGCGGCCGCACGTCGGCCTACATGCTGCGTGGGATGCTTGACCGAGGGCTGGTCGGAACCGACACGCACGTGCTCTTCGCGAACACCGGCCGAGAGCGTCAGGAGACACTTCGCTTTGTAAGAGATGTCGGCGTCGCCTTCGGCGTCAAGATCCACTGGATCGAGTGGGCAGCAGACGCCAAGTTTCGCGAAGTGAACTTTGAGGACGCGTCCCGAAACGGCGAGCCCTTTGAGGCGCTGATCGCCAAGCGCAAGTTCCTACCCAACCCCGTCACGCGGTTCTGTACCCAGGAGTTGAAGATCCGGCCGATGCGCGAGTGGATGAAGGCGCGCGGCTACCGACACTGGACGAACTTCGTCGGCATCCGGCGGGACGAACCGCGTCGATACGCCCGACTGATCAATCCGGAGCGCAAGCGTAAGGAACGGTTCGAGATGGCGTTCCCACTCTGGGACTGGGGTGCGACGCTGGCGACGGTGGAAGAGTTCTGGTCCCGCCAGTCGTTCAAGTTGGAGTTGCAGCCCCACGAGGGCAACTGCGACCTTTGCTTCCTGAAGACGGCCGCGAAGCGCGTCCAGATCGCCAACGAGCGGCCGGACCTTGCAGCCTGGTGGCATGAGCAAGAGCGACGGCTCGGAAGTTCGTTTCGCAAGGAAGGCACGCTCGCGCAGCACCAAGCCATCGCCCACAAGCTCAAGTTGGCCGACGAGGCGCAGGGCGACCTGTTCACGTGCTTCTGCGGAGACGCAGCATGACCCGCCGCGACGCTGAGCTGGCGAGGATCGCCACCGCCGAGGCGGCCCGCGCACTTCTGCGACCGGACTGGACGGCCGAGGCCGAGAGAAAGCTTCGCTATGGCTGGGTGCAGGCCTTCGGGGATCGGAAGTGGCTTGACCTGCCGCCGGAGGCGAAGGACGGGAGGCGAGGCCAGCGATGACGGAGCAAGCGAGAGGCAAGGTTCACATCGACTATCTGGTTGTCCAGCCGACCGGCGAGGACCGCTGGTTCTTCTGGCGCACCGAGCGCGGGCAGGTTCGGCACCTGGCCAAGCGGATCGCAGCCTCGCGGGGCGTGGCCCCGGACGCGGCAGTGCCGGATGGCGAGATGTCCTTCTCCTGGGGCGGCAAGACCTACATGATTCTCAGCGGTGGGGGAGAGGTGCGGGAGATCTGATGGCCACCAGCCGACGACCAGCATACCGGTTCACCGGCAAGGGGATCTGCCGGTGGTGCGGCACTGCGGTCCCGAAGGGGCGCCGCAACTGGTGCTCGGCCGCCTGCGTCGAGGAGTTCACGACCCGCGCGTGGCCCGACAAGTTGCGCCGGAAGGTCCTGGAGCGCGGCATCTGCGCCGGCTGCGGGATCCAGTGCCGCGGCGGCGCGAACGAACGGATGGATCGGTTGGAGCCTCCGGTCGAGGTCCCGCCAGACGCGCCGGCCTGGGAGGCCGACCACATCGTGCCGGTTGTCGAGGGCGGAGGCGGCTGCGGGCTCGAGAACATCCGCACCCTCTGCGTGCCGTGCCACCGCCGCGAAACCGCCGCCCTGGCGGCCCGGCGAGCTGCTGCGCGCCGCGAGGCCCGGCAGCCCAGCCTGCCCGGTATGGAACTATTGAGGCCTGGATCGCGTGCCGCTCTGTGAGCGCAACCATCCCATGGTGCCGGCCAAGACCGGCTGGCGGTGCGAGACCTGCGCGCGCGAGCGTCATGCCGAGATCATGGCGATCCGCGCCAAGTACTTGCCGGGCGCCGCGAGGCGCCTTGAAGTCCAGCCGACCGAAGCAGCCATCGCCGCACCCGCGATCGGCCGCATGGCCGAAGTCGCAGTGCTCAAGATGGCCGTGGAGACAGTCGGCCCGAAGGCTGTCGTTGAGGCGATTCTGGACAACTACCGGCCTGCGACGGGCCAACCGGAGGTGACCGTGGCGGATCCGAAGTGCGAGAAGTGCGGAGACGCCAAAACGAAGAACGCGCGCGGCCGGTTCAACTGCATGCGGTGCTGGAGGCAAGCGCTCAGCGCCGGACACCGCAAGGCGCGCGCCGAGGTCGTTGGGGAGATCAAGCCCGCCACGATCGTGCTTCCGAAGCGCCACCCAGGCCCGCGCCCGTTCTTGAAGAAGACGGTGGAGCGGCGCGCGAAGGAAGACGCGGCGCCGCGGCCGCGGAAGCCGAAGACCGAAACGACCACCAGCGACCTGGTCACCTCTGCCCAGGAAGTCGCCCGCTTGTCGAAGGAACTGGACGCCGCCAAGGCGCACCTCCGCGAGCTGCTCGACCAGTAACCCGTTCCGGGATTGAATACCGCACCACATCATCCGTCCTGATGGCATGACCGACATCAAAGCGACCGTCCTCCTTCTGGCCAGCGTCCTGACCGCCTGCTCCGGCTCGCCCGTGCTCGGAGACCTTCCGCCAACCAGCACGGGGGGCGACAGCACCTCGGCCAGCACCTCGGAGGGGAGCACCGGGGGCTCAACAGCCAGTTCCTCCTCGTCCACCACGGCCTCCTCGTCCTCCGGGGCCTCCACCTCGGTCGGCTCGTCCACCGGACGGCCCCCCACGAGCAGCGGCGCCAGCTCGGGCGGCACGACCGGACGGCCCGGGCCGACCACGTGCGACATCATGGGCACGATCTACGACGCCGGACAGCCGAACCTCCAATCGGTGTGCGACGTGTGCGATCCGGCCATCAACAATTGGACCAAGCTGCCGGACGGCGCCCGCTGCGGCTACGACCAGCACTACGGCTTCTGCTGGAACGACGTATGCGACATCGACCAGTGCGCCATCGGCGGCCCACAGGGGTCGGACGCCGGGTATCCGACGAACTCCATCCTTTCCGGCGCGGCGGACCCGGATGCGGCGTGCATGATCTGCGATCCCTCGCAGAGCGTTTCGGCGTGGAGCGTGGCCCCCGATGGGACCGCCTGCAACGGCGGCGGCACGTGCATCGACGGTGGCTGCGTCCAAGGCTGCTACTTCGATGGCGGCATACGGGCCTGGGGCACGGGCGGAGGCGATGGCCCACTCTGTGGTGTCTGGGCGAGCGGCGTGGTCGCGGTTGGCGACCCGCTGCCATGGGATAGCTGCTACGAGTGCGTGGCGGTCGATGGCGGCTACGACGTTGCTCCCACGTCCCTGATCGGCGATCCGTGCGACCAGTTTGGCGATGCCGGAACCTGTGCCGAATGGGACGGACGCTCGCCCCCGCAACTCACATGCTGCCCGGATTCATGGCTCACGGATGCTGGCACGTGCGGGGTTCCGATACCCGATGGCGGCGGCGACTACTGCGAGACGCTTCCGCCGTGCTAAAATGACGGTCGCGATGCGAGAAGGGAGCGACGACAATGAAGAAAGCACATGGCGTGCGCTGATTGATCCGCAGACGCACGCCGTCTATGGTGTCGGCACAAACGCCAAAGAGGCTCGCGAGATGGCCCATGCCGAGATCAGTGATCTCGACGTTCAGGAGGGTAAGCGTTGGGACGACGGACTTGATTTGGTGGACTGTACCGAGGCCGCCGCCATCTATGTCACAAAACACGGCGGGGCTCCATCCAACGCGCTGACCGTTAGCGGACGATACGGAGTGATGCTTCGCTCGGAGGAAGAAGCACTTTAAGCAATCACCGCGTCGCCCGCTCCAATTGCTCCACCGTCACGACACCATGTAAGCGCCGTAGCACTTGGCCGCGTTCGCCCACGACCACGTAGGTCGGGACCATCCTGATCCCGAAGGTCTTGGCTGCGTCCGTGATGCCACGCGTCACGTCCTCGACCAGCACCACGACATCCGGCCGAGCCTTCCGGAACGCCGCGATGGTTCCTGCCTTCGAGACCACGCGGCAGTGCGGACACCAATCGGCCCGGAAGACGTAGAGGGCCCTCAGCGGTCCGGCAGCAGCCTCGCCTTCGCCGTGACCGTCTGTCCCTTGGGTAACGTTACGCCTTGACATTGACCACATGGTACTCTCGGTCGGTCAGGAGGCAACATGATCGGCTACGGAGATTTGTCATCCTACAGGGTTTTTCGCGACCCGACTTCGGCCGGCGCAGCTCTCCAGCGCCGATATCGGACGGTCGGCTACACGCCGAAGCCGCCGAGGTTCCGTGGGTTCGCGAGGATGTTCGGTGACACGGGGTCGAACTACACGCTGATCCCGACGGTCTACATCGGCTCTCCCGGCGTCCAGATCCTCAAAAATAATGACCAGGACGAAAACTCGGACGATTTCTGGAACGATAGCAACAACGGCTTCAACTTCCAGAACGTAGCTGGCACATCGCCGATGCCGCAGATCTTTGCCGGCATGGGAACGACCGGCGCGAACGGCGCATCCACCAGCGCCGGCAAGGTGTTCACAAGCGTCAAGAACTTAATCCAGACTGCGGATGCAGCTGCGGCGGACCCAGCCGCAGCGAACTTCGTCCAGGTCGCTGAGAACTGGATCGTCACGCTCAATAACGACCTTGCGGCCTGCGTTGAGGGCACGCACAACGATGTCGCCGGCCCGTTCGGCCAGAAGAACAAGAGCAACAACCAATGGGTCGCCTACAGCTCCGCCTGCCAGACCTTCGTCTCGGATCTCGGCCAGGCCTCGCTTGCGTTGCAGCAGGCCTACGCGGCCTACCAGGCAGCGAGCAGCCCCAATGCTGGCGCTTCTGGCTCGCAGCCAACCAATCCGTCGTCACCCAACTACCGGACTGGCTCGCAGCCGCCGACCTACCAGCAGGGCTCCACGCCGTCGTATCAGCAGGGCAGCGCCCCACAGTATAACATCGCCCCGCAAGCCCAGTACCCGGCCCCGAGCCTCATCCCTGGCCTCAGCAACACCGTGCTGATCGGCGGCGGGCTTGCCCTCGCGGTGGTGGTCGGCGGGCTGCTGCTGCTTCCGAAGAAGCCTGCGGCCTCGGCAGCCTGAAAGGGGAACCACGTGACCGCCCCAGACAGCATTCGCGCCGCCGCCACGCCGGGCATGTTCCTGCCGGCGAGCAAGATCGCCACGGCTCAGAATCCGACGCCGAACATCGACCACTCGTTGCCGCTGCTGAATAGGGCGCCAACGAACATCGGTTCGACGATCAGCATGATGTACGCGCCGCCGCCCCCGCAGGCACCGTCCGCTTTCGCGCCGCCGCCGCCGTTGCAAGTGCTCCCGCCGCCCGACAGTAGTTCGGGATCGGACTTGCTGCTCACGGTCGGCATCGGGCTTGCGGCTGGGGTCGGCCTCCTGCTGCTGGTGCGCCGCATGAGGCGATAACGAAAGGTAGCCATGGCCATCTCGACGATCAGGGCAGTAGGCTTCACCCCGAAGGCGGTCGGCTCCACCATCCCGGTCTTGGCCAACAGGGGTCCGCTGCTTTCGCCAGGCCAGGTCATTCGAGCGACGGTGCTGCGTCCGAACTCCAGCGGCGTCGGTGGTGGAACTGCCTCGCGGATGCTCGCGCCGACCAAGGTGGCAACCGTCCCAATGGTGCCGCGACTGCCCACGATCTCAACTGCGGCGCTGGTGAAGTCCCTTCCGACCCCAAGCTTCTTCATGCCAGCGAGCTCGCCACCGCCGGCCGCTGCTGCCGCGTTGCCGCCCCCGGCGGCCATGGCGCCTGAAGACGGAACGGCCTCGACCGACAGCGGCTCGGCGGACGCCACCTCCTCCGACACCGGCTCGGCCACGCAGCCGGCCGCCCAGCCTGCGGGCGGAATCGATCCGGCCTATGGGTTGGACCAGACCTCCGCCGACAACCAGGTGCTCTTCACAGATTCGCAGGGGAACACAGTCCAGTTGTCGGATCCCGACGCCTACGCGGCCCTGTTCCAGGCGGACGACGCTGGCGATGGCGGGGATCCGATCCCGGCCCTCATCCCCCAGAGCGTGAACCTTGCCGAGCAACTGTTTCAGAGCGGCGACCCAAACCTCGCCACCGAAGAGCAGAGTGCATGGTCCGCGATCCAAGCCGACGCCGATTCGGTGTCGCAGTTCTATCAGTTCGACAGCACGGACTCGAGCGGGGCGCCGGCCCGGTCCGCCACCCAGGCGACCTCCTACCGGCAGGCCCGGCAGGCCCTTCAGTCCGACATCAACACTTGGGTGACGAACTCGCAGGGGCTACTTGCTCCGGCAATGACCGCCCCACAACCGACGCCGACGCCCGTGCCGGTCGGCGTGTCGCTGCAGCCCGCCCTCACGGCAGGACCGACGGTGCTCGCGGCCATGAAAAAGTGGACGCCGCCAGCCCACTCGGCGCTTCCGTGGGTGCTGCTCGGCGGCCTCGGGCTGATTGGCTTGGTGGCGTTCTCGGGAGATCGGTGACGCCCGCATGATCGCCCGCAACCGGTACGGCCTCTACCCGTACGCACCCACCGGGGACCTGCTGGCACTCAGCAACCTCGGCGTGGTTCCGCAGCCGATGGCGGGCGGCGACGCCGTTCCATGGATCGTCGGTGGTGCTCTTTTTCTGGGAGCCGCGTGGCTCCTTCTGAGGTGATTCGAATGGCTTCCTACAGAGCGTACGTCACGCCGGACATGAACAACATGTATCCGTGGTCGAACGGGGCGAAAGATCCGACGGACTACGGGACCACCACCTTCTACCCGCAGGACGTGGGCATCGTGAACCCGGCGCCTCCTGGCATGGTCTATGGGCCTGGCGGCGCCCCGCTGATTTTCGGTTCCACCCCGGGCCAATGGCTCGACACCGTGGACTCGTCGAGTTGGTTTCCGTGGTTCGCGGGCGGGGCCATCGGATTCCTGCTGGCGAAACTTCTGGACTGAGCGATGGCCCGTCAAGCTCTGGCTGCCGTCAACCCGGTTAGCGTCGAGCCCCCTCCGCCGCCCACCTTCCCTCGGATCCCGTTCTGGGCGTGGCTGCTCATTGGCGGCGGCCTCGTGTGGCTGCTCACGCGCGACAGCGACCCCGACAAGGAATGGGAAGAGGACGAGGACCTCGACGAGGAGGAACTCGAGCGCGATGGCGAGGACCGCGATGAGCCGTAGGCGGGCTCCGCGTCGCCGCAGGCTCGGCTGGGTAGCCCCGCACGGCCTCAACCCGACCTTCACGGAGCGCATGGAGATCGGCCGCGAGCAGGCGGCGATCCGGCGTGCCTCGGGAAGGGCCGCCAAGATCTACAGGGCGCAGAAGCGGCCGACAGCGGCCCAAGAGCGCAAGATGTGGGATGAGGCGGCTCGGCAGTATGCCGAGGAATGGGCGGCCACCACGCCGTGCAACGTCGGCCGGCCCGGGTCAGGCGGCTGCACCACAAGCGGCCGCTGCTCGTGGCACGGCGGGATCAAGTGGGGTCCGGCACCGTTTTAGATTGATCGGCGCCAGGCGCTTGCAATTTCGTTGCAGCGTCGACAGTGCCCTCCCCAGACTGCCTTGCCTTTTTTGGCGTTGCAGTCTCGGCAGGCCAACACGAGATTTGCAAGTCCGCTTGACCATCCCAAAACTCTCGGGATCACGTGATCAATGGTTGGATAGTCTCGGTAGCGATTTTTCGATCCGAACACGAACTCAATGCAAAGGGTCTCGCCGCAGTAGTGGCACGTGGGCCCGTCGCGCTTCACGAGCCTGAGCACGGCATCCCACTTGTGCTCGGCATTGGATAGGCGACCCACGAAATCGCCTCACTCCGCATCCCAGTTCGGCGTTCGGCCGCAGAACCGCTCGATGTGCGCGAGGCGCTCCTCGCTGGACATCGCCTTGATCTCTGCCAGCGTCAACTTCGGCTCATCCCATTCCTTCGGCCGCCGCTCGAAGGGCTGGCGGCTTCGGTACATGAGGAACTCGGCCGCAGCGAGGTGGCCCCAGGCTTCGGCAAAGAGCACGTCGGTGTCGGCGCTCACTCCGCGATCTTCTCCGGCTCGCCTTCCATGATGAACACGTCCAACTGACCGAAGGTCTTGTCAGCCCAGGCCTTGAGTAACGTCGTCAGTTCCTTGATTGCCGCGTCGCTCGGATCGAGATCAATCTCTTCGCCGGTGTCGTCGTCCACGCCCTCTTCGATCATCGCCGCCAGTTCCTCGACGAAGTAGCCCGTGTCGCGCACGAACTCCGACGCCATAGGTCGACGCGCCTTTGAGATGTGGAATGGTCGCCCCTCGTACTCCTTGCGCCCCTGTTCCAATGCCTCGTCCCGCGAGGCGAACTCGCCGCTGAACTCTTCGCCGCGTTCCGAAATCGCCCAACTCTCCGCCGCCATCGTGCCGCCTCCCGTGTGAGTGAAGGCCAGCATTCTAGCATTGACGGGCACGGGACGCCATGTCACGGTGATTGGCCTGCGTGAGTTCGAGAGTCAAAAGAGGCATGCCGGAGGCTGAGCGTTTCTGGGCCAAAGTCGATCGGTCCGGTGGACCGGATGCTTGCTGGCCATGGCTCGCTGGGCTCGACAAAGACGGGTACGGCAAGTTCCAGACCGGCACGCATGGACATCAGACGCACCGGAGAGCGCATCGATATGTGCTGAAGATCGAAGGTCGCGATCCTGGCGAAGTAACGCGTCACTCCTGCGACAATAGACCGTGCTGCAATCCGCAGCATCTTCGAGGCCGCCATTCCTCGGCCAGGCTATCTGCGTCCGATGTTCGTGCAATTCGCGATGCCAGGGCACGCGGCGCGACGTGCGCGGTGCTCGCTACGCGTTTCCGTGTGTCGAGTAGTTATATCTCTTTGGTCTCCCGTGGGCTCAGGGGGGATTGCTGCACATGAACCCTTACTGGAGCGGAGACGATGGTAACCTGATGCTCTACGTCGGCGATGCGTTTGAGTTCATGGCATCGCAACAAGATAAGAGCTTCGATCACTGCATCCAAGATCCTCCTTACACTCAGCGGACCAGCGACAATGCCGTCACCAACGTCAACGGCAAGGCGACGAAGGCCATCGACTTCGACGGGTTGCCCGCAGGCCAGGAGGCTAAGATCGTCAGCGAGGGCTTGCGCCTCGCCCGTCGCTGGTGCATCGCGTTCTGCGCTGTTGAGCAGGTGGGTGTCTACGCGGCTGCGGCCGGAGCCTGTTGGGTCCGCGCTGGGATCTGGGACCGCGTGAACTCAATGCCGCAACTGACGGGCGATCGGCCGGCGCAGGCCACGGAGGGCATCGCCATCTGGCACGGACCCGGCCGCAAGAAGTGGAATGGCGGCGGCAAGCAGGCGATCTGGCGTTGCCCGCCGCACAAGGTCGGTCGCCCCAACCATCCAACTCCTAAGAGTCCGCAGTTGATGGTCGAGTTGGTCTCACAGTTCACCGACGTTGGCGACCGCCTTCTAGATAGCTTCGCAGGATCGGGTACGACGCTTGTCGCCGCCTACCGGCTCGGCCGTCGCGCCGTCGGGGTCGAGATCTCGGAGCGCTACGCCGAGGTGGCCGCCCGCAGGCTCGAAGACGAGCTGCGGCAGGGCCGTCTCTTCCCTCCGGCCAGCGTGCCCGCGAGTCAGGCCGCCCTCTTCTGACGATTCGGCCTCATCTGTCGGACCGATGTGGTAGACTGCGCGTCACGCCGCATTTCGCGGCGAGAGGAGGTCCCAAACCCGTGTCTGACAAGCCGAAAGTCACCAAGAAGTTCAGTGGCGGCACGAAAAAGGCCAAGAAGAAGGCGCAGAAGAGGGCCGCGCCGAAGATCAAGGTCACGAAGGGAGAGCGGTCCACGAAGCCGATGGTCTCGCAGGCCGAGATCGACGCAGGCTTCCCGGCCAAGGGCAAGACCGTCGCGATCCGCTGGTTCACGATGGCCGAGAAGCGCGAGTACGACAACGCCAAGGAAGCGATCGCGGCCGATCTGAGGGCGAGCGGCGAGAAGCCGACCGTCCGCAACGTCATCCTGACCGCGATGCGGGAGTGGAAGAAAGCGGCCTGACGAGGGGCAGGGGGCGCAGCTCTGAGCCGTACCAGGAATCTCAAAACCAACCCGAGGGAGGCTGGAGATGAGCGTGGAAGAAATGATCGAAGATGTGAAGGCAGAGGAACCCACCGAGGAGACGAACGTGAAAAAGACCAAGGGCAAGAAGAAGACCGTTGGCACCCAGGCATCGCCCGAAGAGCAGAAGAAGGGCGTGCCCAAGGATGGCTTCGTGCTTCTCTTCAAACTCGTGTCGCGCGCCGAGGTGAAGGAGTTCGAAGACCTCAAGAAGCAGATCGGTGAGGCCATGGTCGACGGTGGCCACCTGACGGACGAGCGGGCGTCGATTCCGCGCGTCGTCCTGCACGCGCTGCGGGCGTACGAGCCGAAGGCGAAGCATCGCAAAGAGGAAGCTGCGTAGCAGCGGCCCGTCTGGCACCTCGGTCCTCTGGGAGTGGCCGAGGTGCCGCTGGGTGGGAGGGAAAGCGATGGCCGTTGATTTGGAGGCGCTGGAGAAGCACTACCTCGTCCGCTCCGAGGGCTACGCACTGGACATCATGGCCCTCATTGCCGAAGTCCGAGCACTTCGCGCCGAACTTGCATCCTGCAATCAGCAGGTCATTGGCTCGCTCGAAGCACTCAGGTCCGCGACCGACCGCGTGACCGAGTTGAGAAAGGCGCTAAGTGAGTGCAGGGATGTGATCGAGGCTCGCGGTGTTCATATTCCAGGCTGGGGCCGCTACGTCGATCTTGCTGACCAGGCCCTCCGCCATCCAGGCAAGGTGGACGCGGACGTTGCCGCAGACAAGCGATTCCAGAGGTCCCTCGACGAAGAGCGCGAGGACTGGCGCTTTGCGAGGGATGGCGAATGACTGAGCGGCCAATCCTCTTTAGCACGCCCATGATCAAGTCGATCCTAGCCGGCAAGAAAACGGCAACGCGTCGGATCGTGAAGCCGCAGCCTCCGGATGACGCAGGCGCCCTACAGGTTGGGCGGTACGCGCCGACCAAGGTGGACCGCAACGGACTCGAGTACCCAGGCGAGGAGATCTTCGGCGCCACGACGCTCGACGGCGAGTGGGGCGTGCCATGCCCGTTCGGCGGGCCAGGGGATCGGCTTTGGGTGCGGGAGGCTTTCGCGCGCCGCGAGGGAGTCGTCTACAGGGCGGATCTGCCCGATGAGGACGAAGCTCGCGACTGGCGGCCTTCGATCTTCATGCCGCGCGAGTTGAGCCGGATCACGCTGACGATCAAGGACGTGCGGGTCGAGCGGCTACAGGAGATCACCGAGGCTGCCGCGCTGACGGAGGGCGTCGAGCCGCGAATGTCCAGTGAGTCGTGGACCGGCTACGACCCGAAAACTGAATCGCACCCGACGGCCTTCGCTCGCAAGACATTGGAGCACGCTGGCTGCATCGAACTCAAGCACCACCCACCGAGGGAGTTGGCGAGCGCCCGCGAGGAGTTCCGTCGCCTTTGGGAGGCGCTGAACTACAAGAAGTGCGGCTGGGAGACGAATCCCCTTGTGTGGGTTGTAGAATTTACCGCCGACATCCGTCGCTCCTGATCCACATCTACACTCCTCGACGCGGTGCGCTACTACCCACCGCGAAAATACTTGCCAAGCCCACAGAAGGGTGTACCGTTCGGGATCAACTTGCCGACTAGCCTCGGATTCCTTTCACCGCGTTGAACTGACCCCCAAAGGGGGATTGGTTCACCCCGTCCCGCGCCTGGCTAGAGGCGCTGGGACGGGTCTTTTCATGCCGAGGGGCCCGCATCTAATGGCGCGGAAGTCGAGCGGTAAGCGGCTGCGGTTTGAGATCTTCAAGCGAGATGGTTTTAGGTGCGTCTACTGCGGCGCGACCCCTGTTGATTCGCCTCTTCATATCGACCACGTCACGCCGCTGGCTGCGGGTGGAACCGACGATCCGGATAATCTCGCAACGGCGTGCCAGAACTGCAATGCCGGCAAGGGTCCGGTGCCGCTGAGCGACAAAAAGCTCGGTTCACACATCCTGACAGACGCGGATCGCGACCACGTAGAGCAGATCCGAGAGTACCTTGCCGTACAGCGGCAAATCGCGGAGGCGCGTCGAGCCCTAGCGGATGAGTTTCTCGACTACTGGCAGGATAACGTTGAGGGGGCCGAAAAATATGTGCGGCGCGAAATCCTGAGCGGCGCGGCTTCGTTGGTGCGAAACAACTCGCTCGAGTCATTATTTGAGGCCGTGGATATCGTCTCACGCAAGGGACTGAGCGAGCTCGATGCCGTCAAATACTTCTTTGGGATTCTGCGTCGGCGGAAGGCGGAGAAATGCGATCCCGCACCCTGAAGGCATCTTACTTCACGAGCGAGCAGGTCGCCTCGTTAGAGCCGCTGACGCGGCAACTCTTTCAGGGACTCTGGTGCCTAGCTGACCGCGAGGGCCGCCTTGAGAACCGTCCATTGACAATCAAGGCCAGGGTCCTCCCGTTCGACAACTGCGACGTAGCGACCATGCTTCTTGAGATCGAGCGGGCCGGCCTCATAGCCCTCTACGAGGTAGACAGACGCAAATTGATCCAAGTCGTGAAGTTCACCACACACCAGAACGTTCACCCGAAGGAACAACCCTCGGAATTACCGGCACTTGAGGAACCAAAAAGCCGCGGAAAGGTGCGGTTGAGCAGTGTACCGGCCACGGCAAGCAACGGAATTACCGAAGCCAGCAATGCTTCTCCTTCTCTTCCTTCTTTGCCTTCTTCTTCTATTCCTTCCTCCCGCAGACGCGGGGTTAGGGCGGTCACCCCTGGCAGGAAGATCGATTTACCGTTTGATGACGAGGGACGACCGATCGGCGGCGAGCGCAACGAGCGCGTCTTCGTTTTCTGGAAGCACCACTTGCGGCATCCAGATGCGCTGCTTGACGAGGAACGCGACAAGGTGATCGATGGGGCCTTTGGGCTCGGCTACACCGAGGAGCAGCTCTTCACCGCCATCATTGGCTGTGCCAGCTCGCCGTACCACCAGGGCGCCAACAAGGACAACAAGGTTTACGACAAGTTGAGCCTCATCCTCCGGGACGCCGAGCACATCGACGACTTCATCAAGCGAGCTCAGCCAGCTCCACTCACACGCGATGGATACCGACGATGATTCCGCCGCCAGAGTTCCTCGATCGCGTCTGGGCTCTCCTCGAAGGCCTCGGGGCCGACCCCGCCAGCAAGCCGCATTTCGTCCGGCGCTGGCAGCACTCACCGGATTGGTTCGGGCTCGCGCTTCAGAGCGCAAACTGCACTTTCCGCGTCGAGGGTGACCGCTGGTATGTGACCGCTTGCGATGGCGGCAACGTCCAGCACATCAATGACGCCCTGGAATCGTTGCGGCGGGAAAGCCTCGGCGGCGAGGCGGCGGCTTGAAGGTAGACCCGACGTGGTAAAATACACTCGTGATCGATCCCTATCAGAAATACCTGAAGCTGCCGCTGCTGGCGCCAGACGTGGAGGCGACCCTGATCGCTCAGGCGCAGGCCGGGGATCGGGCGGCCATGGATCGGCTCATTGCCCACAACTCGCGATTCGTTCGCGCGATGGTCGTCAAACGCCAGTTCCATTCGCGATACAGCTACGAGGATTTGATGGCTGTCGGGTTCGCTGGACTGGCTCACGGCGTCAGTCGGTTCGAGCCGAAGCGCAAACTCAAACTCATGACGTTCGCGATGTGGTGGATCCGGGCGTACATCGATCGGTGGTTCAAGGAGGATCAGCCCGTTCACATCCCATCGTTCAACCGGATCCTCAGTCAGTCGAAGGACAACGAACGAATCGAAGCCGCCAAGAGAGCCCGGCGCTCCCTCGTGTCGCTCGACGCGCCAGTGCCGTGGCTTGAGAACACGCCCGAGCCGCTCCATGAGCACATGGAGGGCAACGTCCGCCCATCGGACGAGCTCTATGAGCGCGAGGAATCCAGCTACGAGGCCAAGCGGAAACTGGACATGCTCGTCAGGTTCCTGAGCCCGCAGTGCCGACTGATCATCCGGAAGCGTTTCTGCGTGGACGAGGACGACCGCGCGACCCTCGAAGAGATCGGCGCCGAGCTCGGGGTCTCGCGCGAGCGGGTGCGGCAGCTCGAAGCACAGGCGCTTTCGAGGTTGCAGAAGTTGGCCCGGTCGCCGGTCTCGCCGGAGAAGATCCACCAGAACCTGAAGGCCAACGCTGTCGGCATTTCGCGGGTGGTGGGTCGGCCTTCCGCGACGAGAGTTCCGCAGATCTGCTCGCGGCTCGGCTGCAACATCCGACTGTACGCCAGCAATCGGAGTGGGGTCTGCTCGGCGTGCCAGCAAGGGCGAAGGTTCCCGAAGAAGCCGAAGGTTCTGCCAGCGGAGATGGCCGCGTGAGTGCCCAGAAACGCAGCCGACTTTCCGAGTACCGCATGATGCTGCACGAGGTGGTGCTGGCCGTTGTCGCGGTCGGAGGGCTACTGCAATCGTGTCAAGAGCGAACACGGCATGCCGCCGCGTACGCACACCTCGCCAAGGCAATCAACGACGGGACGAAAGCTGCGCCGGAACTGGACATGGCGTTGAAGGCGAGGAAGTGACTGTCGGATGTATGTGCTAAACAGTCACCATGGGTCTCCGCTGCCAGGGCTGCCGCCTCCGGGCCGACGAGTACAGCCACATTGCCGGGCTACGGCTCTGCGAGGGCTGCGTAGAGGCCATCGAGCGCCATTACGAGCGGTGGTGCCTCGCCAACGGCGTGCGTCCCGCATTGACACTCAGTCGCCGCCGTGACAGGTTGTCGCCACAACTACGGCGTGCGGTCGGCCCCGGTGAGGCCGCCTGACACCTGCCACGAGGTCACGTGGAACTCGAAGCGAAGCAGCTCAAGTCGGTCGCAGCGTGGCTCAAGGAAAACCGAAAGTCCCGAGCATGGCTCGCCCGCCAGGCCGGGAAGGACCGGACCACGATGGCAAAGATTCTGTCGGGGCAGCGCCGGTGCAAGATCACTGTGCTCAAGAAGCTCAGTGAGATCTGCGGCATCCCGGTGGAGGTTCTGGTCGCGGAGTGCATGCCGTAGCTTCGGCGGTGACGCTTTACAGATCCCGCGACCTTCTGGCACGGTGTCTCTATGCGGAGACACCGGCCGTGGCTGCTAGCCACACTGTTGCTGCTTCTTCCGTCAATCTCAAACGCATCTCAGACAATCACAGCGCCAGTCCCGATGCCGGTCGGCGGGCCGATCGTTCCGATCTTCACCGGCGCCACAATCAGCGCCAGCGGGGACTTGGAGATTACCAACATCTCCGGGTCAACGATCGCCATCCAGTACAACATCGTCGGCACCCCGAGCGGCGGCCCAAATCTCGTCTTCACGGTTGCTGAGGCGGACCCTCAGAATCCGACCACCACGCTGACAGGCGGCCTCTCGGCCAGCACCTCCGCGATCACGTCCGCGAGCTCCGGCCAGATCTCGATCAGCCCGGTCACATCCAGTGCCATCAAGGTCTCGTGGACCGTGACCGGCACCTTCCCGACCAGTTACGTCACCGTTACGGCCCTCCCGTGAGAAAGTTCCTGATCGCAGTCCTACTGCTCGCCCCCGCCCTCGCGCTGGCGTCGTTCACGATCGTCGCCCCGACCCCCCAGCCGATTGGCGGACCGGCGCAGAGCCTTCTGGCCAACGCGTCGATCACTTCGAGCAGCGACATCGAAGTGACGAATCTCGCATCCAACAAGGTGACGCTGATTTACAACATCCGCACCGCAACGAGCGGCACGTTGACGTTCACAGTCGCGGAGGCCGATCCGCAGAATCCGACCACGGTGCTGAGCGGCGGCCAGACCGCGAACTCTGGAGCGCTCAGTTCGGCCGGGACGGGCCAGGTCACAATCTCCGGGGTGACCTCCAGTGCCGTGAAGGTGTCCTGGACGGCCGCAGGTGGGCCGAGCTTCAGCGGAGTGTACCTGTCCCTCGTGGGCCGCTCGGCGTCGGGGTCTGGATCGGGGAGCGGTAGCGGTAGCGGAACCGGCGGCGGTTACACCGTCAACCTCGCGGTCGGAGACGGTACTGACGCTGGCGGGATCTCAAGCGACGGAGGGCCGCTGACGATCACCAATCCGGTTTACAACGGCGGCCTCGGCCCGTGCAACGCGGGTAACCCTTGCGTCGGGAAGAACCTCACTTACCTCGGCGAAGACCTCCTGATGAGCGGCCAGGCCCCGCAGTTCACGTTTTGCAACACGGCATCCACGTCATATCCGTGGGATTCTGGCGTCTGCTTCAACGAGTACCAGCGCGCATCGGACGGAATCATAGAGATCAACACAATCAACAGCGATGGAACCAACGTCGAGACGACGATGCAGATGAACGTGCTGGCTGGCTACTTCTTCGCCAACCAGTTTCAAGGGAACCTCAACACCGGACAGTTGCTGTTTCCAATCACGGATGGTGGGATTGGCTACAACACGCCGGAGTTCTACAACTTCCAACTGTTCTCCAGCGTCGATGCGGCAGACGCAGGTCGCGACGCGCTGTACTTCTTTGGGTGGCCGTCGCCACTCGGAATTGGCGGCTGGCGCAATTTCTACTGGACTGACCCAAGCTTCACGGCCGGGTACGGCTGGAACAACATGGACTGGCGCGGCGTCCACGGACAATTCCGGAACCTCCCAAGCGTTCAAGGGAAACTGTGGGTAGATACCGTCGATGCTGGCACGCTGGCGGTTCAGGGAAGCAGTCTCTTGGTAGGCTCAGTCACGGCGCTGAGCGGTCTTTATGTAGATGGCGGCCTGACAGCTGGGAATCACACGAAAAGCGTCTGCATGGGCGATAATAGCGGCGCCGCCGGCTTCGCCGCTCTGTCGGCAGCCGCATGTGATGGCAATGGGCAGGCCCCGAGTTCCACGGTGTTTTTGGAATCGGAAGGAACCAACGCGTACGTCATTGCACCATCCGGATCTGGATACGTCGGTCTGTTTTCTGGCGCTTCCGAGGCTGCAGAAGTTGGCACGCTTAATGGAAGTACCGCCCTCGGCGCCACTGTCATGAATATCGGCAATCCGTTTGGATCCGGCACGAACATCTCCAGGCTTGGCGTCGGCACCTGCGCGCTTGCTGGTGGCACCTGCAACGCAGTCGTGGCTGGTACGACAGGCAGCAGTCTCTGCACCTGCGGAATCGTCAACCCTGGCGGCAGCTACTACGACATGGACGCTGGCGGGTTCACGTGCATCCCGACGCCGGATGCTGGCGCCGTCACGGTTCGAGAGATGGCGAACGGGACGACGGCCTTCCCGGCGGTTCTGAACGTCGCCATCCACTGTTTCAACTAGCCATGCACCTCTTTCTCGTCCTCTTGATCTTGGTCTCCTGCGCTCAGTTTCGCGCGGTTGAGATCCCGACCGATCCGAAGCGCGACTGCGAGCTGCGCTGCACCGAGGCCCTGTCGAGGTCAACCGATCCAGACGTGCTCAACAAGGCGTGTTCCTGCATCGCGGCAACCGAGGAGATCATCGAGACATGAGCCAAACCAAGAGGCTGCTCAGCGGAGTTCTGTTCTGTCTCGCGCTGTGGGGAGCCAGGGCACTTGCCCAGAGCTTCCCCAACCAGACGGTCTACGCAGGCGCCGCCACGCTGGATGCTGGACCGCTCACCTGCGAGATCCCCGTCCTGGTCCAAGACCCCTGCTACAACGGGCTCGCGTCGTGCATCAACACGGTGAATTGGACGTGGCTCGATTCTCACCTGATGATGCACAACCCCGTTCCAGGGATCGCATGGTGCAATGTCGCGTCGTCGGCCTATCCGTTCGATGGAGGCGCATGCGTGTGGGAGGTCTTGCCGAACAACAGCACGAACCTTCGCTTTGGCTGGGAGCCGAAGAACGAGATCGGGTATTCGCCCGCCTGCGATATGGATATCTTCAACGGGAACTTCTCGTGCGTCGGCACCCTGAGCGGCTGGACATCGAACATATCGACGACCGCAACCGCTGCCACGGACATCTCCAGCACGGACATTACCAACGTCTCGGTGGCCGACGCCGGCTACTACTCGACGATGACCGTCTGGAACGGGCAAAACGTCATCCCGGCCAACGCGACCGTCTTCTACGTCTCGACCACCGGCTCCGACAGCAACGACTGCCGCTCGTCCGCTCACGCCTGCGCGACGATCCAGGCCGCCGTCAACAAGGTGCCGAAGTTGGTCCGCGCTCCGTACCTCATCCTGGTCGGCGCCGGTCACTTCCCGGTTGGTGCCTACGTCGATGGCTTCACGATGGATATGGGCAACTACACGGCGAGTGCCGACGCTGGCCCGTATTTGGCAATCGAGGGCACGTTGGCGACCGCCTCGCTGGGCGGCACGATGTCCGGCACCATCGCCTCCGCGACCGATGGCATTGGGCCGAACAACGGCGCCTCGGGTCCCGCCAACTGGTCAACCGCGACGGTGACGGGCGCTGGCTGGACGACGAATGCGCTGGCGGGCTCACTCTTCTGCCTGACCTCGGGTCGGGACAGCCCGTCCTGTTCGATGGTCTATCAGAACACCGCCACAGTCGTGACTAGCGCTGGCGTGTGGATGATCAATACTCCGCAGGCGGGCGATTCCTTCGCGATCGAGACTCAGGCCACCGAGATCGATGGCGGCCTGCCGAGGCCACCGGGGGGAGCGGCCCTGCAGGGCTACAGCGGGCCGACCAACTTCCCGGCGGCCTTCTTCGTGGCCAACAACAACGCGGCCGGCTGGGCGAGCGGCTTCTCGATCGGGTTTGGGAACGATACCGGGATCTGGAACTCCACCGCGCCGTTCGGGGCGCAGACCCCCTTCGCGAACGCCAGCTTCATCGAGCCGCAGATCTCGATCAGCAACTTCCGGTTCGACAACGCCGACTACCTGGTGGACGTGGGGGCATCGGGCGCAAACGAACTGCTCAACTTCTCCAACAACAGCACCTACACCGGGATCGCGGTCAGTTCCTTCAACGGCGCCTCGTTCGACGCGATCAACAACTACGGGACCGAAGACGTGTTCGGCAACACCAT
>Ga0335085_10002456_pt1 | contig 34543 bp, 34 predicted proteins | sample Lox_Sample_45_FD_206712 | JGI IMG/M metagenome (GOLD analysis project Ga0335085, IMG submission 206712) | Soil microbial communities from Loxahatchee National Wildlife Refuge, Florida, United States - Lox_Sample_4.5 | ecosystem: Environmental > Terrestrial > Soil > Wetlands | place: USA... | reverse complement strand
GTGACGATGGATGGGTTCACGGCGGTCACGCCCGATGCCCGCACGCCGCGCGTGACGCTGGTCGATGGCGTGACGCTGGGCTTTGGTGCGGGCGAAAGCCTTGCCAGCCGCTTCAACGCCTATGACGCAACAGGCAAAGTTTTCGACGGTCTATTCCTCGATGCGGCCGCGGTGCGCGGCTCCTATGCGGCATTGGCGAGCGGCGGCACCTATGTCGATGCCAGTGTCGATTTGAGTCCAAGCCTGCATCTGGCGCTTGGCGCGCAATCGGTTTCGCAAGGCAAGGGATTCTATTTCTCTCCGGCACTCTCCGTCGACCAGCTCGGCGGAATCGGAGTTGCCGAAGACTGGCGCGACGCCAATACCTTGCTGGCCGGTATTTCCTGGGATGTGTCGCCTTGGGCCGGCATCGGCTTTTCCGCTTCCCAGACCAGCGAGAACAACGGCGTGCTCGGCAATTTCGATCCCGCGGTGCGCAGCGCCGACACCTCCGCGCTGGGCGTTTCCGCGCGGATCCGGCTGGGCGGCGGCTGGACGACAACGGCGTCATTCGCCCAGGCGAACACCAAGCTCGATCTCAAGCCCGGCCTCGCTGCCGCTTGGACGGATGACTGGCGTTCGCGATCCTATGGCATTGCGGTGGCCAAGAATGGCGTTTTCGGCAACGACACGATGGGTCTGGCCGTGACCCGGCCCGCTCCAGGCATGGGCGGCAGCGGGTTCGATCTGATTTCGGGCTCCGGCGCGAGCGCGCAGCCCCTGCCCGAAAGTCTGCTGCTGGACGGACAATCTTCCGAGACCGATTTCGAAGTCGGATACCTCACCACCTTCCTCGACGGTTCGGTGGCGCTGCAAGCCAATGCGGCCTATCAGATGAATTTCGCGGGCCAGACCGGCAACAACGCGGTCTCGTTCCTGTCGCGGGCGAAGATCAAGTTCTAAAACCGTTGCCCCCGGCGGAAGGCTTGGTTACAAGCCGCGCGCCCCTAACTCCTCAACCCAGCTTCCCGAAGGAACCCCATGGCCGGGCCGCAATACGTCTATGTGGTGAGAGCGTTTTACTAACTTCTTGACATTTCATAATTTTTTTGTTAAAAACATCCTACACAGAACATACCCAGATAAGGAAATTCAAGCAATTAGCGGGTTCGTTCTACACAGATTCTGCACAGATCGGCTCCCCAATGGCCTTCTTGATCGACCAGCAAGAGTTAAAGCCGGGATTGATCATCTTCCGTCGTGCCGACGTGAAGCATCAGAAATGGTACTGCCGCGTCCGCCTCCCCAATGAGGATCGTTACAAGACTGTTTCCCTCAAGACGAACGACGTAGACGCGGCCCGCGAGCGGGCCTTCGACCACGACGCCGACGTGCGGTTCCGGGTGAAGCACGAAGTTCCCGTCTTCAATCGCCCCTTCAGTCAAATCGCGAAGGACTTCGCGGCCTTCCAAAAGGCGCGGGCCGCCGCTGGCGAAATTTCCATGCACAGATGGCGCGTGATGGATTCTCACATCCGCTCCCAGCTCAACCGCTATGTCGGGACGACGCAAATCAATCTAATCGGGCACGACAAGTGGAAGTCGTACCCGTTATGGCGTCAGGAGAACGGTAAGGGTCGCTCGACCGACCACGTTAGTCACGGAACGATCCGGGCCGAGATGGCCACGTTCCGATCGATTATGGCCTACGCAGCCGACAAAAAATACATTCCGGAAAGTCATGTCTTTAAGGGAAAGCTTCCCCTCTCAAAGGTTCGCCGCGAGGAGTTCACCCCAGAAGAATATCGGAAGCTTCATACGTTCGCGCGCAAATGGATCAATCAGACGCGAACCGATTACAACATCTGGTACCGAACGATCGCTTACAATTTCATGCTCATTATGTGCAACACGGGCATGCGCCCGTCCGAGGCCAAGAACTTGCAATGGCGTGACGTTGAGTTCAGGACGGACAAGGACGGTCGCAACTTTGTCGTCCTTAGTGTTCGCGGCAAGGGGAAGTATCGACGCCTGGTGGCCGCCAACAAGGTCGCCGAATATCTCGAACGCATCAAAAATATCAGCAAGGCAAAAAAGCCCAATGAATTCGTATTCACGAATTTCGAGGGCAAGCCTGCGAAGATGCTCTATCACGATCAGATCGAGAGATTGCTGACCGATTCCGAGCTATTGCTCAGTTCATCGGGCAGCAGGCGATCGACATACTGTTTCCGCCACACCTATGCGACGTTCAGGTTGACGGAGGGTGTGGACGTTTACTTCCTCGCCAAGCAGATGGGGACATCAGTGCAAATGATCGAGCAGCACTATGGCCACGTAAATCCCGTCAAGAATGCCGAGCGCATTCTTCAGGGTATTCCTGGATGGGAGCCTGCCGCCGCCGACGCCCAAGCTCGCGCCTCTATCGACGCACAGCAATCCGCGCCAAAGACGAAGTAGGCCATAGGACGGGCTCCTAAATGGCCCTAGTCAAGGACGACAGGACGCGGCAAACTCAAAACGCCGCGCCCTTGCGGGCGTGTTGGTTCAAGTCCGACCTGGGGCACCCTTATTCTAAAGCATGACCATGGACATCTTGACGGCCGCGGAACGCAGCCAACGAATGAGCCTCATCCGCAGCAAGAACACAAAACCGGAGAGGGTGGTTCGTAGCCTTATGCACCGGCTTGGCTATCGTTTCCGCATACACAGAAATGACCTTCCAGGCTGTCCCGACTTGGTTTTGGTGGCTAGGAAGCAAGTGGTGTTTGTGCACGGATGCTTTTGGCACGCTCACCAACATTGCAAGATTGCGAATCGACCCAAAAGCAGCCGATCCTATTGGAATGCAAAATTCAAGCGCAATGTCGAGCGTGACAGGTTAAACTATCAGCTGCTTCGGCGAAGTGGCTGGAAAGTCGTAACGATCTGGGAGTGCGAAACAAGGGACGAGGCGTCACTCGGAAGGAAGATTCTCATTCGCCTTGGCCCTTCTGGGAACAAGGCCGATATAAGAGGTCAAAGTGGAGGGTAGCAAGGCTCTTTCGCGGCAGGCGAGTCCGACGGCGAAGACACTTCACTTCGACGTTAGTACCGGACTGAAGCGCGTCCTTGGCCGCGAACTTATCACTGCCGATGAAGTCGCCATCTTTGAGATGGTCAAGAACTCGTTCGACGCGCGCGCGACCGAGGTAAAAATCTTCTTTTCCGACGATAGCGTCATCATAGCCGATAACGGCTCCGGCATGGATTACGACGACCTCACCAGCAAGTGGCTCTTCGTGGCCTATTCAGAAAAGAGAGAGGCCAAGCCAACTAAGGACTTTCGCGACATTGTCGCAGAACGAGGACACTACGCCGGCAGCAAAGGGATCGGCCGGTTTTCTTCAGATAGGCTCGGCAAAGAACTCATACTGCAAACGAAGCCGAAGGCTCCACGCGCCAATATCGTGAATCGTCTCGAAGTCGATTGGCACCGATTTGAGCGTAACGATAAGGAACAGTTTGATAAGGTACCCGTCACGTATTCGGCGGCCAATAAGTTTGAACTTCCCACCCAGCTTCACAAGTTCGGTGCAACGTTAAAGCACGGTACCGTCATCGAACTGCGGAAACTCCGCGTAACCTGGAATCGAAATCGAATACTGGAACTGAAAAACTCCCTTGCAAAGTTGATAAATCCGTTCGGCGACAAGGGCGAGAGTTTCTCAATCGAGATCATCGCGCCTGACGAGGTTGCGGGGGATAAGCTCGCAAGGGCTGAAGCTTCCAAGGCGGGTGAACCCGTTCTTGCAAAAGACATTGCCAACGGCAGGGTCGGAAATTTTATTTTCGACGAATTGCAGGGCAAGACAACTTTTATAAGGGTTGAGATTGCACAGAACAGCCTGAACACGACACTCACTGACAGAGGTGAAGTCGTCTATACGATCAGAGAACCGAACCCATATCCGCAGCTTGCCGATTCTGGATTTCGTTGCGAAATTTACTACCTGAACCATTCCGCGAAGCTCACCTTCGCTCGACGTGTTGGGCTTCCGTCGATCCAGTTCGGCTCCGTATTCCTGTTTCGAAACGGATTCCGCGTGTTCCCCATTGGCGAGACTGACAACGACTGGTTCGGCTTCGATAGGCGCAAGCAACAAGGTTACAGCCGCTTCCTGGGCACCCGAGAAATAATCGGTCGAGTTGATGTCTTTGGGTCGGACCAGGACTTCGCGGAAGCGTCGAGCCGGAATCAAGGATTGATCGACACACCAGCTTCAAAGCAATTGAGGAGGGCCGTCATGGACCATTGCCTCAAGCGCCTCGAGAAGTATGTCGTTCCGGTCTCTTGGGCAGACAAGGGTGACGCAGAGTCGGATGACCTGTCACGCCTTCTAACCGACCCCGGCCGCGCTCGCGTCACGGCAGCGGTCGCGAACCTTGTCGATAACGAACACATTGAACTCTTAGACTATAGCAAACAGCTCATCGGCCTAATCAATGAGCGGTCGAGCGAATTTGAGACGTCGATCGTGGGCCTAAGAGCTATCGCCGAAAAGACCGGCGACAAGTCTCTTTTGGCTAAGCTTGATAGGGCCGAGCGACGCTTCGAGGAACTGAAGAAATCCGAAGAAGAGGCACGAAAAGCAGCTGACCGCGAGAGGGCGGCGGCCGAGGAAGCGGCGAAGAAGGCTCAAGCTGCCGAAACCGCCGCCGAAAAAGCGAAGAGCCAAGCTGAGGTAGATCGCCGTCGTGCAAACTTCCTGGAATCCGTAATCAGTCTTGATGTAGCGACGATTCTTAGCTTGCACCACCAAGTCACAATCTATGCAGGCGATATCGCGCAGCAAATTGAGAATTTGCTGGTCGATACAGCTGGTCAGAAGAGCATCCCAAGGGAGACTGTGGTCAAGGCCATCGAGCAAATGGCATTCTTGAACCGCAGGGTATTAGCCGTCACAAGGTTCGCGACGAAGGCGAACTTCAAACTAGATTCCGAAAAGATCGAAACAAACTTCGCTGACTTCGTCGTTGACTATATCGAGCAGGTGGCTCGTGCCGTAGCGTCGACTCGCATGCGCGTTGACATTGAAAATGGGCACCCTGGGATGAAGCTTCGCTTCAATCCCATAGATGCATCTATAATTGTCGACAATCTCATTAGTAACGCCAAACGAGCGAAAGCATCACGTATCCGATTTGAAATAGGCAAATTTGAGAAAAACGGAATGCTCATACGTGTTTCCGATAATGGACGCGGTCTGAGAGGGGTGGACAAGACTAGAATTTTTGAGATGGGCTACACAACCACACATGGTTCAGGCCTCGGCCTGTATCACGTCCGACAGGTGCTTGGGGAAATGAACGGGAGCATCGAGCCTGAAGACCCGCAGCCGAAAGATGGCGCATCGTTCGTCATCAAAGTCTTTCCAGGGGCCAAAAAGTGAGGCTCGATTTCAATGTTCTTTGGGTGGATGACCAACCCGACAGGATCAAATCACGCATAGATGCAATTGCGAAGCGCATGGCGATGGAAGGATTTAACTTCAACCCCACCATCTGCCGTTCGCTAGAAGATGTACGTGGCAGAATTTGCGACAATGTCTTTCTCGACGAAGTAGACCTGATCCTCGTGGATTGGGACTTGGGCAACGAACTCAAGGGCCAACAAGTCATTAGAGAGATCAGAGAAAAGCTCAAGTACAAGGACGTTGTATTCTATTCGGCACTTACTGAGCCTGATAAGCTACGACAGGCCGCCTACGACGAGGATCTTGAAGGCGTGTATTGCGTGGCACGCGACGACATCGTCGAGGAAGTCATCGGGGTCTTTGAATCTCTCGTTAAGAAGGTGCTCGACCTTGACCATACGCGCGGCATAGTTATGGGCGCGACCAGCGACATTGATCACATCGTCAATGAGTGCCTGCTCGCAGCTAATGACCAGCTGGATGGAGACGGAAAGCGAGCGCTGGCGGCAGAGGCCCTCAAGCATATGGACCGCCATGTTAACGAGATGTCGAAACTGTTGAAGAAGCTAGAAGGTGCGCAGGAAATTGGCGAATTCGCCGAGGCCCACATGCTGCTCACATCCTTTGACAGGCTGAGGTTATTGAGCGGCGTGCTGAAGATTGAACAATTCAGGGATCACAAGGAATATCGCCAAAAGGTCGTCCAATACATGTCTGAGGTTGTACCAGGAAGGACGATGCTGGCACACAAAGTAATGGTTCCCGAGGGAGCACCCGCAGTCGTGGTTTCCGGAAAGGGACAGAGGCTCTCCGTCGAACAAGCGCGGGAGCTCAGGAAGCTTATTTTGGACTTGCGCACCGATTTCCGCGATCTTCTTTCCGCGCTTAAACCAAAGAGCTAAGCAGCCGCTCTCGCGTTGGTGTGTCGTCGACTATTGACAAGAAGCTCCGTGAGGAGATTCCCGATAGCCATGGCCATTGGCGGCGGAACGGCATTCGCCACTTGTGTAAAGCGGGGGACCTCCTTGCGTCGCAAGTGTCCGCCCGTCGTGTACTTCCCTTGGAAGCGAAACCAGTCTGGAAATCCCTGAAGTCGAGCGTTCTCTCGGACAGTTAACGTCCGAGGCTCGCTATAGTGCAACAAATCGTCCGGCATGCTCGTAATCGTTGGAGACGGCCGATCTGGATCAAGCACTCTCAATGCGCGCTTTTTCAACCCGAATCGTATTCTTAGCTCCTCGCTGATGCTCGTGTTCAGGCGCCCTTCGGCGTGACTCAACTCGATAATTTTCTCGAACCTTTCGGCAATTTCATCCGTATGCCGAGCCAGTCGAAGATCAGTTGGCGGTTTATCGCCAGACATGAGCTTTTGATACCGCGTTAGAGGGCCCAGATAACCTAATTCCTCGAAGCCCGGCGTATCAGACGACGGCTGCTTTCCATTGCGCGCGAGTTCCAGGTCCGAAATCGCCGCCCACGAAGAAACCGGCGCTTTCAACTTGAGCGACCTAAGGAAGCTCGGGGCGCGTGCTCGCAACAACTCAAACGGATTTGTTGGACAGGTGCCCGGTTCAAGCGCCAAGAGAAAGTAGCGTGTCCGCGCTTGGGGAACGCCAAACTCTGACATGTCCAGCAATTCCTCGAATACATCATAATCTTGGGAGAGCCTGTCGCGGAGTCGATGTGAGAAGTTTCGGATTTTTGCGTCTTTATCGAAATCGACCGTGAAGCCGCGCACGTTTTCGATCAAAACTGCCTTAGGCCGAAGTATCTTCACAAGCCTCAAATATGACGCAAAAAGTGTGTTTCGAGGATCGTCATGACGACGACGGCCGGCGCTTGAAAAGCCCTGGCACGGCGGACCACCTACTAACAGGTCGATCGTGCCTTGCATCCGAAGTAGCTCGTCCTGATAGCGCCTCAAGAGCGTGTTTATCGATATTGGTTCCCGTGGAAGCCAGCTTGGCCATGAATAGCGGTGACGAACATTTTTTGAGATGAGGTTTGCTCGAAGGGTCTCAAATGCGAACTTGTCGTGTTCGATCGCGAACCGGCCTTTAAGGCCGGCTTGCATCAGCCCGAGCGATAGCCCTCCGCATCCGGCGAAGGCATCCACAAAAGTAAGAGCGCGCTTTGACATGTTCGCTAGATGGTTCGCTTGACACCTCACGCGAATCAATATGCCGAGGAAGCCGCCAAAGCGCCAGGCGAAAATGAGCTGGCTAGGAAAACTGGCATAAAAGGGCCGATTGGCTTGCCCCATATTGTTCGTTTCGATCTCGCACCGGTCGGTTCGGCAAGGCAACATGCCCCTGACCATACCCGCCTATCCTTGAGGAAAACTCCGACACCTGGGGTCGAAAACCGACCATTTACAGATTCCTCGCTCATGGCATCCCTCCTGCAAACCCGCTCGTATCCTCCTTCTTGATCAGCGTCAGGCGAACGCCGACGTGACGGCAATCACGCTTGGGGCACGACAAATTCTTCGCGACCTCATCGAGACGAACGTCACGATGCGAGACCTTGATCAGAAGCTGCACAGGACTTTGCAGCCAGACGTGAAGGCACCTGATGCACGTGGCTTCGATGATGACAGAGTCATCAAGGTCGCGAAGGCTTGTATCCTCAAGCCACGTCACCAGAAATCCTCCGCAGACGGGATGCGGTTGTACGCAATTTTGCCGCCTGCATAGCCGCCCGGGGGCGGCGTCCAGGCACCGAGCGTTACGACCCGCTTCCCGAATTTCCGGTTGAGCCCATCCATCGTATTCGTGATCACCTCGCACTTCCGGCGCTTGTGATCGTCATTCAGCAAGAGATCGAGCTGGCGCGCGTTGGCGGGCGAGAGATCGAGAAGTGTCACGCCAACGCGAATGATTTTCGAGCCTTCGGGAATTTCTGCTTTCGCTTTCTCCCAGACATCAGCGAGCGATGCGAGACAGGCGTGGTCGTCCTGGACGCAAGGGAGTACGTGTTGCCCGAACCATCCGCCATCGCGCATGTCGAGCCAGAGCCAAAGGCGGTTGGCGTAGAAGCCATCTCGTCGCATCCGGCGCGCAGCTTTGGTGAGAAGAAGCCGCGAGCACGAGATGCAATGCGTGATATCGCGCCAGTCGGGCGGGAGTACGCGGCCATGGCCGAACATGCCCCGCGATGTCGGCATGGCCTGGATGTCATAGCCGTGTATGGCGTACCACATGCGCTCGCCATTCACGTTGCCCCAGAGCGCCCGCAACTGTTTCGGCTGGCTATCCCATAGATCAGCCATCGTGCGGATGTTGGCGAGCGCAAGTCGCTCCTCCATGCGCGATCCAATGCCGGGGACGCTTCCAAGAGGCAGCTTGAGGAGAGGTCCCGGCATGACGGGAGGAGGCCAGATGGTCACGCCATCGGGCTTGTCCACCTTGCAGGCGATCTTGGCCAGCATGCGGTTCGCGGCAAATCCGATTGAACAGGTGATCTGCTTTCCGACATTCCTGCGGATACGACTCTTAATCCTTTCCGCGAGTTCAGTCGGTGCAGCAATCGTCCTTTGATCGAGCTTGCAGGAGAGCTCATCGATGGACTTCACCGTCTCAATCGGAATCTCGCAGGAGATTTCATTGAGAAGGGCGTTATGCGCGCGCCGGAAGAGATCCGGGCGCTGCGTGACGAGAACGAGTTCGGGGCAGATGCTGCGCGCTTCGGGAACGCGCATCACATTCTTGCAGCCGGCCGCCTTCGCTTCCTTCGAACACGCGATCACCATTGTCGAGTTCGCAGCAGAAGTCTCGAAGGGGATCACGCCGACTGGCTTGCCGCGCAATGCGGGGATCGCTTGCTGCATCACGGACGCGAAGAACCCGTCGAAGTCGAGATAGAGTTTCTCGATGGTCTCCGGCTTTCGCATCGCGCCCCCTTTTTCGGAAAGCGGCCAATAGAACAAAACAGGAACTAACGAGTCAAGCGCGGCGCCGAAGCGGTTGATTTAGCGCGCCGATTGGGCGGCGCCCGGCCGTCAGGACGGGGCCGCGCATGGGTGCGAAAGAACGCGGCGGATACGCCGCAGGTTTTCGAGCGCCACTTCACGATCAGTATCTGAAAGCGTCGGCAGCTCCGCCGCGATCGCTGCATGCAGAGCGAAGAGATCGCTCCGCGTGAGGTTGAAAAGTTCGCTCACTGAATAGGTCCGCATATTTGTCTCCTTCGTTTGCGGCCACGGACATCGCGGCCTTCCGGCGGAGAGACCGCGCCGAAGGAGGAGGACTGCATCGCTTGCGAACGGAACGAAGAGCAGGAGTGCGGACGCACTTGCAGGGAACACGCCTCGGAAGGCGCATCACAGCCGGATCAAAGGCAGCGATTGTGGGTGCAAATTTTCTGGAAGGAGACTGCGGGCTCTATTCGAGAGCCGGACTTGTCACGCGCTTACGCGAGCGATGAGCGACGGATCGTCGTTGCGGACATTGCCGACCGCTTTACCGACCGGCCAGCACTCCATTTTGCTCGCTGGGAAGGGGCGAAGAAGCCTCTTTCGCTCCTCAAGCGTTCCGAGCCAGTGCGACCAGTCGTCCTGGCCCAATAGGACCGGCATGCGGTCATGGATCGGCGCGCAAATCTCGTTCGGTTCTGTTGTTAGAATCGTATAGGTCTCAAGCGCGGGCGCTTCTTTGGGCGCGTCTTTGGCGCGCCAGCCTTCCCAAAGCCCCGCGATAGCGAACGGCGCCTTGTCCTTAAGCGTGATGAAATAGGGCCGCTTCTCTTTCGGCCCGAGCTTTTTCCACTCGTAAAAGCCATCCGCCACGACGAGACAGGGACGCGCCTTGAAAGCGGTGCGATAGGCTGGCTTCTCAGCAACCGTTTCCGCCTTGGCGTTGATCATGGCGCCCCCGCCTTTTTCGTCTTTCGACCAGTAAGGCACGAGACCCCAGCGCATCATGGCGGGTTGACGGCGCCCCTCTTTATCGAGGCGCACGACGACGCCCGTGTCAGTCGGTGCAAAATTGTAACGCGGCCTGAGATTGGTAACCGGATGAATGTAGGGCTCAGTGATCCGGTAAAGCTCGACCAGCTCCGTCCAGGTGTATTGGTTCGTATAGCGTCCGCACATGAGCCGACTAAATGAAATCCGGGAGAGCAAGTCCATAAGGAATTGGGCGCGTCCCTTCGGGACCGGGCTCTATGCACTTCGCGCACCGAACCCGCGAGCGGTTTCGGCCCATGTGGGTGACGATCCCATCGCGCGGAATTGCGTTCTTACAGCGAATAAGCGTTCAGATTGATGAAGCTCGATTGCTTGAAACGCACCATACCGACTGCACCCAGCCCGAGGGCTGCGTACAAATATCTGTCGATCCAGTTGAACGTATCGGCCGCTACCTGTGCACAATCCAGGAGTGTTTTGCCAGAAAAGCGGGTGCCGGATAAAGTGCCGTCATGCACTAGATCATTACGCATGTTTTTGAAATCGGCACTCAAAGGAGCCACTCCGAAACGATTTGAAGCGCCAGTCACGCCTTGTAAAAAGGAGAGACTCTTGCCCTGACGGGTTTCTTCGGTAGCGGCCACGACTTGAAGGAGTGTCGTGGCACTCAAATACATGTCCTCAAATGACCAACACGCGAGGGCATCGAGCCAATGATGCACCAACAGCAGCGCCTTTTCTGCCTGACCGGCGAGTTTCCACGCGCGGACAAATAATTCCATTTGCCCGATCAACGCAGTGTCGCTGTCAACCGACGGAGTGGCTGCCCCCATCGCCCGTTCACGCGGCCAATGATCTGAAGGACGGAGGATCATCATTTCGCTGAACGGAACCGAACGATTTGCGGTTACGCTCAACCCGAGGAAATACGACGCCGCCAACAAGATCGGCGTCATCTCGTTTACAGCTTCATCGCAGGCGGCGGCCCCATCCTTCATCGAGACCGGATGGTCAATAATGTAAGTCTCGGCACATTGCCCCTTGCCCATCGCCTCTTGTGCATCATTAAACTTTGCGTCTTTCGAAAATGTCCAAGTCCCACACGGCGTATTCAGATGCAGCGTTTGGGCCGTCCCTGGCGGCACGAAATTCACGAGCCTGTAGCCGATCATCGCACTGTCCTCTCTGTCTCCGGCCGCATGGGTAGCTTCCCCTGGCTGGCGTGCCGTTCTCGATCCCTCAAATATTTTGCTTGTCCAGAAACGCGAGGTCCATGACGCGATCTTCGGATGAAAGCCAGTTTGTGCGTTCGTTGAGCAGCAGAAGCGGTTCAACGCGGCCAGCTAAGTCTGTTCCTGCAACAGCTTTTCGTACTGTATCCGGCGGCAATCGGCCGAGCGTTGCCACGATCCATTCGCTTCCATTCTTCGCAGCGCGGACCAACGATCCGACGGCAGCGGCGCTACCTACTTGACGAAGCGCTTGGGAGGCGGCTGCAGCCTTACGCACATCTTCGGACGCAAGGAGTCGCACCAAATCTTCAACTACGTCAGCGGACGCGTCATCACCCAATCCGACAATTGCGTGCATCGCCACATTTTCATCGGCGTCCGCAATGAATTGCAGCAAGTCGGAGTACGACTTCAGGCCCTTCTTCCCCAAGCCCCACACGGCGGCTTGTCGAATCTCATTTCCTTTGAACCGTGCGTCGGTCGCGACGCGAACTAGTTCCCGGCGTGAGTAAGAACTACCCAATTCGGAAAGGATAAGGACCGCTTCCATTCGCAAGTCCGCACGGCCGTCTCCTTTCAAAGTGGCTTCAATTCGTTCCTGTCCGAGTTTCGATCCCATCGCGGCGGCGGAACCGGCTGCCTCCAGTGCCACGCGTTCCTCCGGTTCCTTTGCGAGGATCGCTTCCAACGCCGCGACTGCGCGCTTCTCAAGGTCTTGCCGATAGGGAATGGCCTTCACCGCCGCGTAGCGATCAACTGCATTGGCAGACTTGAGATCGGCAATCGGATCATAGGAACGACTGCGATACGGGCGTAGGTCGGCCAATGAGTCCGGCGTTCCAGCCAAGATCGAAGCCTCAGCAACAAACGCGTCGCCCGGCTTCACGTAGGGTTTTCTTCCGTTCAGCGTGAAGGTTTGAGAGCGAGCAGGGTTTCCGTCGCCCCCAAATTCGACGACAAGCTTTGCCGCAGAAGCGGATTTCACAACGCCAGCTCTGTTCGGGACGACGGCAGGCCAGGTGCGGTCTCTTTCTGCTCCTTCGGAAGCCGATTTGGGTGGCCCGAGCTTCGAGGTCGCCACAGATTTGCGCAAAGCCTTGACGGTGAAGATTACGGGATCGTCCGCGGGACGCAGTGTTCCCCGTTCTTCGCCGACGGCGATGAGCGCAACGACATCGTCATCCCGCAACCCGGCGTCCCATGTCCGCTCCGGGTTGGCTGGTGCGTCGCTCATGCGAATTTTGAGATCGGACTTGGCGCGAACTTCGAGACGCAGACCCGTCTTGACGCAGAGAAGATCGGGCAGACGCAGGCGTTTTACCTTCGTCATCCAAATTTTGTTCGACGCGCAATAGCGTTCAAGTTCAATCGGCTCGAAACCGTTTGCACGCAGCCAGCTCATTGTTTGGCGGACGCCGATGGCGCCCATCGTCAAGAAGCGCAGAAAGCTGCTATCGGTTTTGAAGCCCATCCGCCTTACTCCCCGCCTTTGATGGGCTTGAGGAGATCGGCCACTGGTACGCTCAGCGCCTCGGCAATCGCGAAAATGTTTTCGAGCGAGATGTTACGTTGCCCGCGTTCGACGGAACTAATGTAAGTCCTGTGAAGCCCGGCCCGGTGCGCAAGTTCTTCTTGAGATAATCCAGACTGATTGCGGATTTTCTTGAGGTTATGCGCGAAGATTTGCTTCGGACCACGCCGCACGCCGCCCCCTTGATTTGATTCTTGCGTTCGACGCTAGGAACGTGCCAACTATGAGTCTACAGATTCCGCGTCACACATCTGGGAGGTAGCGTGCCCCGCAAACTCGTTGCAGTGCCGAGCGAAATCAAGGCGGCGGGGCTCCCAGACACCGTCACTGCGCCGCGCACCGACCCTATTTATAACTGCCACGGCTATTTGACGAAGGTGCCCGTCGGGGCAATCGAGCCCTTTATCAACACCTTTACGAAGCCGGGCGAAGTGGTCGCTGACTTCTTCGCTGGCTCAGGCATGACAGGGCTGGCCGCAGTCCGGCACGGGCGCAAGGCGCGGCTTAGCGATATCTCCGTTCTAGGCCGTCATATTGCGGAAGGCTATCTCACGGAAGTCGCCCAAGACCGATTCTCCCAGGAAGCCGAACGCGTCGCCGCCGAGGCGCGCAAAGAGGTCGGCGATTTCTACACCGCCAAACGGTCCGACGACGGCGCGACAGTTGAGATGGTCCGCACGGTCTGGTCCTTCGTTTACGCTTGCCCAAAATGCCACCACGAGATTGTTTATTTTGAGCACCTATCGCCGCAAGGAGCGCCGCCGAAGTCATGTCCGCATTGTCGCGGCCCTTTCGCGCGCCGCAATTGGCCGCGTGGCGACGACATTCCGGTTGAGGTTGTCGTTCGCGATCGGAGCGGTAAGCTCGTGTCACAGCCCCCTTCCCCTTATGACAAGCGACTAATCGGAGAGGCGATTACCGACAGGCGGCAGGCGGAAGTTCCGTCGCTCGTGATCGACAAGGACCGTGAGATGTTCGGTCGCTCCGGGTTAGGAAAGACTGGACTAACCGCGACCGGCAAGTTTTTTTCTCCGCGCAACGCGATTGCGCTTGTCGAGCTTTGGAAAGCCATCGGCGTCGTGAACGACGCAGCGATCCGCAAAAAGCTCCAGTTTTGTTTCACCGCTATTCTGCCGCGAGCCTCACGGCGCTATCAGTGGAGCGCCCAACGGCCGCTCAATGCTCAGAATCAGACCTACTACATCGCGCCAGTCTACTATGAGTGGAACGTATTCGAGCTCTTCGCGCGCAAGGTTGAGGCCGCAATCCGTTCAGATCGCGAACTTGCAGGAGACTTACCTCTTCTGAGTCTTGGGAAAAAGGATGCGAGCTATAAGCTTGCGTCTGCCGACAACGTATTTCATCTTGCGGACGAGTCCGTTGACTATGTGTTCACGGACCCGCCGTTCGGCAGCAACATATTTTACAGCGATATGAATCTTTTCCACGAAGCATGGCTCGGAGAAACTACGGACCATGCTTCGGAGGCCGTCGTTCACACGAGCGGGCGGCGCAAGAATGGAGCAGCGGAGCGCTATGAGAGGCTTCTTGCGGGTGCTTTCGCCGAGGCGTACCGCGTCTTGAAGCCCGGCAAATATATGTCGGTCGTATTCGGCAACAGCAATGGCCGCATATGGGGTCTCGTCCAGCGCGCAATCCGCGACGCTGGATTTAAGTCCACGCCCGCTCACGTCGCCATTCTCGACAAAGGACAGCGGTCGGTGAAGGGTCTCAATTCCGGTACCGAGAGTGTCGTGACGGTCGATCTTGTCCTGACAGTGCAGAAACCGGCGCACAGTGAAGCAGCGAATGACGCTCGCGCGCCGAGCAGCGGCGATACGCGGCGCCTCATCGAAGATACAGTGCAGAGCTTGACACCTGACGAGCTTTCCAATCCGAGCCATGTCTATGCGCGGATTCTTCGTGCAGCGATTCAGAAGCACCAAATCCTCGATGACCTTCATCTCGGCGACGTGCTGCTGGCATTGCGCAACGCCGGATACGAAATCAACGCAAAGTCAGGGCGCCTCATAGTGCAGCCGGACACATCGGTACGGGACCAGCGGCGACGGAAGGTCGCTGCGTCCGCATAGCTCGATGTGCTGTGCCCGTCAGCCTACGACGGGAAGACGCGCACCACGGCGAGCGGGCCTGTGAAATCCGCGAGGTTCTTGAGCAAGTGCGAAGCGCCGAAGCGGCATCTGTGTCCGCACCCGCTGCGATGGCGACTGCGCAAGGCAAGCTAGCGCGTGGAGTAGCCCGTGTAACCGCATCTAAACGGCCCAATAACAGCGAAAGTATTATTCTTGACAATATCAATAGAGATAGCAGGATTAAAAGATATTCGCTGAATTTACCGGGGGGCAGATGGCAAAATCGACTTCACAAAAGGCGGCAGAGAAAAGGTTGGATGCTGCATGGCGGACGTTGCGGGGCATGGGTTACGTCGATGTCAAGCCAACCTTCGCCCCTGATGCCCACGAAGTACCTATTGAGCAGGTGTTCAATGCAACGGCCGCGGCTTTGGAGAGCCTCATTGAACACGAGCGAACCGGAAAACCGTTTCGCAAGTTTAATGGGCTAGGCGATAGCTACCGCCTGCGGCGTCGTCCGCGCAGTGTGCGCGCTCAAAAGGCGAAGGCGACCGACAACAGGCCATAAATCGCTCCTGCGCCGTTAGCGCGGGGCGATGCGCGGGCAAGTTAGAGCGCGACGTATCTTGCGCAGGTTTTCGAGCGCAGTGCTGCGATCCGCGTCGGGCAGCGACGACAGTTCGGCCACGATCCGACTGTGAAGCGCGAACAGCTCAGCGCGCGTGAGGGTGAATAATTCGATCAATGAATAGGCTCGCATTTTCTTCTCCTTCGTTTTCGACCGCGTAATTGCGGCCGACGGCCGAGACACGGCGCCGGAGGAGGCGGGCTGCATCGCTTGCGACGGGAACAAAGAGGACGAGTGCTTGCACTTGCGGCTGACGAGCCGACACAAGGCGCGCGATGGCCGGTTGAAGGCAGCTACGAGGTCGAAAATATTTGGGAGGAGACGCGAGCTGATTTTTCAGAGACGAATTTTCGCGTGCGCGTCGCTTTGCGACCGGGCTCTATGCGCTTTGCGCACCGAACCCGCTTTGCGGTTTCGGCCCATGCGGGTGACGATCCCTCGCGCGAGCTAGCTTGCGGCTAGCGTTTCGGAAGGCGCATTTGCGCGTTGATTTTTCAGGTCGCTAAGGGGCTCTGCCCCTCGCGCGCGCAAGGGTGCGTGCGCTTTGGCGCACCTCGGAACGCGTATCCCCGTTCTTCCTCCGCTGCGCTCCGTGCAGAACGGGTGATCCCCCTCGCGTCCCTCGCCCTTGCCCTTGCTACCCCCGGTCTCGCCGACGGGCAGGGGTTCATGCGCGCGCGCTGCGCTGAACCCCAAGCCCGGAGGAGACAAATGACCGGACCCAGATTTGTAGAGATCAACGGCAAACGCATTTTGTGGCGTGACGTTTTGAAACTTCGCCGCGAGCAGAAGCAGGCATTCGCGAACGCAAGACAGCCTGCGCTTTTCGAGCTCATCGATGACCGGCGACCACCGGCCGAACGAACGGCGGCAGGGCGGTACTTGGAGCCGACCCTTTTTGCCCATCACGAACGGGAGGGCTGAATCATGTCTGCGAACGCAGCACCCCGAGCGGATATCTATTCCCGCGTCACCGATAAAATTGTGGCCGATCTCGAAAGGGGAGTCCGCACTTGGTTGAAACCGTGGAGCGTCGAACACGCGGCCGGACGCATCACGCGTCCCTTACGCGCCACCGGTCAGCCCTATCAGGGAATCAACGTCCTGATGTTGTGGGGCGACGCCGTGGCCAAGGGTTTTGTGTGTCCGATCTGGATGACCTACCGGCAAGCGTCAGAACTCGGCGCGAATGTGCGCAAAGGCGAGCACGGCTCGCCGGTCGTCTATGCCGACCGCATCACGCGCACCGAGACGAACGCCAAGGGCGAGGAAGTCGAGAGCGAGATTCCCTTTATGAAGGGCTATACCGTTTTCAACTGCGAGCAGATCGACGGCTTACCGGCGCAGTACTACCCGGCACCGCCGCCGTCTGTGCCCGTTCCCGAACGGATCGCCGCCGCCGAGAATTTCGCCGCCGCCACGGCTGCGGAATTCCGCCACGGCGGGAACCGTGCCTACTACGCATGCACGGATGATCACGTTCAGCTTCCGCCGTTCGAGAGCTTCCGCGACGCGGAAAGCTATTACGCCACTTTGTTGCACGAGCTGACGCACTGGACGAAGCATGAGACGCGCCTCAATCGCGAATTCGGGCGCAAGCGCTGGGGCGATGCCGGTTACGCCGCCGAGGAACTTGTTGCCGAACTCGGTGCGGCGTTTCTGTGCGCCGATCTCGGCATCACGGCCGAACCGCGTGAGGATCACGCGGGTTATCTCGCGTCCTGGCTCGACGTGCTGAAGAGCGATAAGCGCGCAATCTTCACGGCAGCGGCGCATGCACAGCGGGCCGCCGATTTTCTTCACGGCCTTCAGGCGAAGCCCGAATAATGTTTGTGCCGATGGCGGGACGGTTTGCGGCTGCGCAAGCCGTCCCCGTCCATCAGCGGATTCGTCTGGTCTCATTCTTCGGTGACCGCAGCCGCGATTGCTCGTCGGGATGGCGTTCTGTTGCTCCGTTCCTTTCGAGAGTGCGGGCCACGCGCTGGCCTCCGAAAGATGCGTGGTTCTGCACGCGCGCGCGCCGCCGTCAAAACCGAACAGGGGCCCCCGCCCCATTACGGACGGCCTTCGGCCTTTTTGACCGCGCCGCTTGTTCGCGCGTGCGGACGAACCGCATCGAGGCCGCGATAAGCGTGGCCTAACAACTGAAAGGAAACGAAAATGAGCAAGCAGAACGAAAAGACCCTTCCCTCGCACCGCGTCTACAGCGTGACGAAGAATGGTGAAAAGACGACCTGGACCGAAATCGGCGCTGCGTGGCCGAACAAGGACGGCAAGGGGTTCAACCTGACCTTTACCGCCGTTGCCCTTCCGGGCGCACAGATCGTTCTTCGCGCCCCGAAGGCAAAAGAAGAAAAGGCGAAAACGTCCCGCAAGGCAAACCGCTACGCCGAACTCGACGCCACGCATAAAGAGGTCGCTCAGTCAGCGTCCTAGCCCGACCCGTCGCGAATATCCCGGCTCGCCGCAACTGGCGGGCCGGGTTCTTTTTTGTCCTCTATCTTCTGACGGTTTTCGCGCGTCCGCCGATACCATTCCATTCCATCGGCGGATGTCTTTCGCGCGAACCGGTACGCCTCGATGGAGTACGCCTTCAGCTTTTGCATCAGCGGAGGGCCATGCTCTGCGATCATTCTGCCCGACCATCGCGCGAACCGGATGGTTTCGTTCGCGGCGATCCGCAAGGCGCGAAGTGTCGGCGGCGTGGCCTTCACGACGAAGGCCTGAATCGCGCGCCCGGCGCGGCGCGCATCCGCTCCGAGATCGCGGGGCGGCGCTGCGGGCGCGGTTCGCGCGGGGACCTTTTTGCGCTTTCGCACCGGAAGGCCCCTTGTTTCGTAATAAGGATTGCTTCGCGCCCTCGGCTTGCAATCCGTTTCCCAATAGGGTGGCGCTGTGAACGGCACGCTCTTCGACGTGCCGGCAGGCCAGAGCAGGCCCGATCCGTTGCGAAAATCCATCAATTCCTGCGGCAGGAATAGGCGGCGGCGGGCCTGGCTGTAGGAAAGGCCGGTGTTGACGGAGCCGCGCCCGGCATCCGATTGCTGATCGCCTCGATTGTAGCCAGCCGCCGTGACCGTCGTGTCGCCCGCGCGCTGGCTCATCCATTCGGCGGTGGTCAGATCGTTCGGCGCGAACGCCTGAACGACGCCTGCATTGGCGACGAAGGTTTCCCACCTGTCTTTATATAGAGCCTTCAACTGCGTCAGGTCTTGCAGCACCGGCCAGAGCTGAATCCCGAAACCGCGCACCAGCGCCAAGGCTTCCTCGATAGGACCGAGATGACCGAGCTGGGCGAACTCGTCGAGCATGAAGAGGGTTTTTATTCCGCCGGGCAGATACATCGCCCGCAGCGCCGAGACGATGACGAGGCGCAGCCACACGGCATGCGTTCGCATGCGTTCGGCGGGCAGTATCAGATAGACGGTCGTAGGCCGCTCTTTGAGCGTGGCAAAGTCGATGTCGTTTTTCGCCATGTTCTCGCGCATCAGCGGCGAGAGCATCCACGCCGTATGCCGGTCGGCCGTGGACTGGATCGACGCAATCTCATCGGTATCGCGAAGAAAGCGGCTGATCAGGCTTTCGATTTCGAAACCGCCTTTGGCCGCCATACGTCCAGCCGTGATGCGCAGTCCCGCAACCTGCCTTCTGTTTCCGTCCTGATCGCGCTCGTATTCGCTCGGTTGCGTCAGCAGATAGCGGACGTTTTCGAGCGAGGGCTCGCGGTTTTGCGCCCGCGCGAGCTTCACCTCCCACATGACGAGCGCGATCAGCAAGCTTCTCGCGCTGTCGGACCAGTGCGGTTCGTGTTCGTTCGGATCGATTTTGACGAGTGCTTCGCCGATGCCGGTGGCGTCATCGACGAAGGTGGCATCGTCGGGATCGAGCGCGGCGAGCGGATTGAATCCGACGCCGCCGAGTTCGAGCACGTCGAACGGATTGAGCACCACGACCTTGCCGAGCTTACGACGATAGTCGGCGGTGATGGCGGTAAGTTCGCCCTTGGGATCGATCACGACGAGGGATCGATCCCGGAGACGCAGGAGATTATTGACGAGCAGCCGCGTTCCCTTGCCGGAGCCGGTCGGTCCGAATAGCAGGAGATGGCGCTCGCCGTCGTAAGTGAGTTCGGAGCCGCTCTTGCCCGTCTTAACGTCGAAGTAGCGGCCGAGATAAATCGAGGAGCCGGGATCGGATGGCTTCCCGACGTTATTCTTTCTGCCGGAGCCGAACATCGCGGCTCACTTCTTGGAATTGAGCAGCGAGAGAGCTTCCGCCTCGCCCGCAAGCTGGGCGTCGCCGTGCGCTTTCTGTGCCTCGACGATTTCCGGTCCCGGCTGCGGGCGGTTCTGCGCGATCAGCTTGAGCGTGCTCATGATCGCTTCGCACACGGAGCCCCACGCCGCCAAGAGGAGGAAGGCGAACACGATCATCTGCACAAGGGAATCCTCGGCGGGCCACGCCGTCGCCAGCCAGATCGTGCCGCCCGACACGACACCGGCAGCGACCCATCCGCCGATCACGCCGGATGCGCGCGTGGCATGTTCCCGGAAGGCGACCTTTGCCAGTGGCAGGGAGGCGATCACGAAAACGGTCAGCGCCAGGGCCGCCCAGGTATTGCCCTTGGCGTAGGCCACGGCCTGCATGGCGAGGTAAGCCCACAGGCCGAATTGCACGAGATGGAACCCGAAAACGAGGATGTATGAGACGCCGCAGAGGGTGACGAGCAAAATGGGGAAGAGCAGGGAGAAGACGAGCTGAACCAGCCCCGCCGTCATCTGCGCCAAGCCGTCGTCCTGATTGCTCACCTGCGGCCCCTCAAGCCCACGAGAGGGAACAACTTACCAGAAAGCGCCAACGACCGAATGCCGGGGTGCTCTTTCTTTGGTTAAGGGCGAAATTCTCGGCGTGAAAGTGTTTTTCCTTTGGTAAGTCGCCGCCGTCCGAGCTTTGGCCGGACCGGAAGGTAGCTGCCCTGCCTTCCACGAATTTCAAGAGCAAGAATAATTTGAACAGGGCGTCATTTTCAGGAGTGCGATAATATGCAGGTGAAAGTCAGAAAGTCGTTGCAAGCCATGCGCGGTAGTGCGCTTCGGTCTCGCGGCTGGGCCGCAATCCCTCGCGCGCCGCGCGGCTTGGCAGGGGTTGTCCCACCCCGTGCACCCCGGCCAAAGGGAGCCTTGCTCCCTTGTGGAAACCCAGCGTCAGACCGTTTCAGGTCCGACACCCCCGACCCAAAAGTCCGCCCCTTGGGTATCCGCGCTCGGAGAGCCTTGCTCCCCGAGACCCCAGCGCCAAAGGGATGCCTCCCCTTGGCAATCCCCGCCCTTGCCGTCCGGCTTGCGGAGATCCCCGAATGGAGGGGCGTCGAGACGCCCTTTCCGCTGCGGGCGCGACCGCGCTTTCGCTACCGGTCCTTTGCATGACCCACGGCAGCGAGAAGCGGGCGCGCAAGCGGCACCTGACAGTTCGGCTCACCGACGACGAGCGCGCCGCCATCGATCTGGCGGCGGAAGCTGCCGGGTTGATGCCCGGCAGCTATGCCCGTCAGGTGATGCTCGGCGGCCCAGCGCCGCGCGCGGTTCGCAAATCGCCGGTCGAGCGCCGGGAGCTTGTCCGCTTGCTTGGCGAGTTGGGCAAGATCGGCAGCAACCTCAACCAGATCGCCAAGTCCCTGAATACAGGCGTCGTCGTCTACGAGGTCGAGATCGCGGTGGCGCTGCGCGCCGTCATGGACATGCGCGACGCGGTGATGCTGGCGTTGGGGCGGGAGCCGTGATTATCAAGGGCGGCTCGCGCGGCGCAGGCGCGGCCTTGGGGCGCTACTTCGAGAGCGTCGGCGAGAACGAGCGCGTCACGCTTGTCGAGATCAAAGGCACGGTCGCGCAGGACGCCATAGGCGCGCTCAAGGAAATGGAAGCCTATGCCGAGGGCACCAAATGCGAGAAGCCGCTTTATCACGGCATGATTTGTCCGCAGCCGGGCTATCCGCTCACCCGCGCCCAATTTGTGGAAGCACTCGATGTCGTCGAAGACGCGCTCGGCCTCAAGGGGCAGCCCCGCGTCGTCGTCGAACATGAGAAAGACGGCGAAGCGCATTGGCATGTCGCCTGGGCGCGCATCGACCTCAAGACCATGACGGCCATCCCCGACAGCCATAACTTCGCCAAGCACGAAAAGGCGGCGCGCGAACTGGAGCGCCGCTTCGGCCATCCCCATGTCCAAGGCGCGCATGCCGAGCGCGAGAATGTCGAGCGTCCCGACCGCAGCCCCACGCGCGCCGAACTGCGCCAGGAAGAAATCACCGGCATCAAGGGAAAGGATGTCAGGCAAGAGGTGACCGCGCTGTTCCGCGAGAGCGACGGCCCGGAAGCGTTCAAGACCTCATTGGAGGATCGCGGCTATGTCCTCGCCAAGGGCGACCGGCGCGACTTTGTGATTATCGACCGTGCTGGTGGCGACCATTCCCTCGCGCGACGTATCTCAGGCATCAAGGCCGCCGAGCTGCGCGCGTTCATGGAGCCGATTGATCGCAATAGCCTTCCAACCGTCGATCAGGCGGTCGGCATCGTTCAGGATCGGTTGCACGGCGCCTCCGCCTTCGACACCCAATGCTGGGAAGATGCGCTGGCGTCGAGCGCCATCGAAAAAGAGAAAATCGCGGATCATTCGCGCGAACTGAATGTCCGCGACGCGGCGCAGAGCGACCGGGATCATGACGCGGCCGCAGCCGAGGCCCGCAAATGGGAAGACGCTCTTGCCGCAAGCGCTATCGAGAAAGACCGAAACGACGAGGAGGAGCGCGAGCGCCGAAAGCAGGAAGCGCGCGAGGAACGGATCGAAGCGCGCATCAAACTGGGTTACGCCAAGGGACAGGATTATGTCAGCCAGACCCAAGCGGCTCTTGAGGATCATAAATGGCGTCAGGATGCAGGAATCAATGACGAGCCGAGGCCCGAACGACCGGCAGAACGAGACGCCGACGAAGAGCGGATCGCGCGGTTGCTGGACGAAGATCACAGGGACAAACGCAAAGCGGATCAGGCGGCTTCGGCCGGAGAACTTTCGAGCGGGCGCAAAGCGGAAGACGCCATTGCGGCGAAATTCGACAATGTAGAAATTACAGAAGCGCAGCATCAGCGCATGCAGCGAATGCTCGACAGCGGCGGAATCGAACGTGAACCGGACGACGATCTCAAACCCGACCGGCAGCGCGAGGTTCCGGGTGGAGGCCGCACCCGGAGCCGGTGAGGGCAGCGTGGGGCCAATCGCTGACGGCATTGTTTCGAAAGGCACAGGGGCTTATTTCGCGCCCGTTCGTTCTGGCCGCGCGCGTTGCGTTCGCTGCGGTACACGGGGCGGCGAAAGAGATTGCGCAGCGTCTGTTTTTACCCTCGCGACCCGCGGGCATGTGCGAGGCGCAACGTGTTGATTATCTCGCTGCCTGCGACGGTAAGATCACGTGGCGGCAGTACTACGCCAAATGGGGCGACACTCGCCTAACGCTTTGATGTGCAATCTGGCGCCTCGAATCGCTGGACGACTCGAAATCGACACGCCTATCAGTGAACAGAATGCAGTATTCTGTTCACTCCGGCTTTTCTCAGTCAACGGGTCCAACTCGCAAATTTTCTTTCTGCGCGTAGGAGTCCGTTCATGTCCGGTTCATTGTTCGATAGGCGCGGACACAGAAAATATCTGGTTGCCGCCGAAAGGCTCGCATTCGTGAGAGCCGCTTTGGGGGAGAACGACCTGATCGCTAGCTTCTGTCTCACGCTCATAGTGACAGGGGCGCGGATTTCAGAAGTGTTGGCGCTAACCTTGGACCGCATTGACTCGCCTAACGAAGCGATCGTTTTCGAAACTCTCAAGCAACGAGAGAGTGGCGTATTTCGCGCAGTACCGGTGCCGGGCTGGCTTCTGCGCATAATTTGCAAACTTGAGGCCGAGCCAAACGGACGACTTTGGCCATGGGGTCGAACGACTGGGTGGAAGATCATCAAGTCAATAATGCGCAAGGCTGGCGTGGTAGAATATTTGTGCAAGCCGAAAGCGCTTCGTCACACGTTCGGCGTTGAAGCTGGTCAACAGGGCGTGCCGCTGAACATTGTGCAGCGCTGGTTGGGACACGCGCGAATTGAGACTACGGCAATCTATGCAGGCGCTATTGGCCAAGAAGAGCGCAACCTTGCAAAAAGAGCATGGCATTCCCTAGAACCGGCAATTTCGAAATGTCCGAACACTTAAGTCCAACACCTCCGCCCAGCTCAGACTGATCTTCAAGGGCGTGCCGAATAGCCGATTTCATAAGTCATCGAACTAAACCAAGGGACACCATACCGCACAACCTGTCCAGGCGCTACGATATGAAAATCATTCTCGCCGGCTTCACTTTCATGTCCATCTTCCATTCGTATTGACCAATCGAAGGATACCGAATATTCACTGCTGCAAGGCACTTCCACCTTTGCTGAGTACGGTCGCGGTGCGCTATCAAAATTCGCGGAATGAATTGGAAATGTAATCGTCTGAAGATTCACTTCGGCGAAAAGTTTTGATGGGCTACGCCTATCATGCGGCGCATCAGGTACAAGCGAAATCATGTGAAAAACACAAATATCGGAGACATTCTGCCGCGTGGCGTGGATGACGTCCAAATCTACTCCCTTATCCCGAGCGCTATTTTCCGTTGAAGGGGCCGGAGCAAATCTTGTGAAAATATAGCCAGTGAAGCCGAGAAGCATTGCCACCAACGCGAGAAAAAAAAGGCGATTGACTATAAGGGTGATGATCCCCGCACCAAGCGAAGAAGTCAGCTTAGGAAATATGTTCTGGGCGATGATTTGGCGAAAGGTGTAGAACACGATTGCGGCAATCAAACCGCTTAGCGCCAACGGACTCGAAACCGATGAAGCAATTTGAAATAGCTGGGTCATGCCCGCCAACGCCCCCCAAACGAGAGCAAATTGTGGCTCTCCGAGACAATGATGGCACGTGAAGAACATCTACGAAAGATGGTGGCAGCCAGCTTTCAACTGTAGACTAATTCGACCGTCGATGTGCGACCAGGACGGCAGCCTTTACACTCTAGACAGTTGAATTCAAAATAGAAATTGCGCCGACGATATTAGGTGGATAGGGCAGAAAATCTGCTTCGCGATGTCCGTGAACAGAATACTGCAAATTGTTCACAGGGGACGGCGCATGCGCCGCTGGCCACGGCAACTCTTTTCTAGCACGGTTGGCGGGGAGGCCTTTCTGGCTCCGACCGCGCCAATTAGCTGCGCCAGTGCCCTACCTAACCGCTGGGAGAGATTTCCATGAAAAATGGTAGGACATGGCTTGGCTCGAATTCCAACATCGGCGGCCCGCTCATCGCAACCCTAATTGCGCTAGCGAGTTTGTGCGTATCCGGCACCCCCGCCATGGCGTTAAATCCCACTCTTCCGCAGATTTGTATCGACAGGCCTGACATGCTCTCGCGGATGGCCTGTGACGCCGCTCCGCTGCAATGCATGGCAGACACGTCTCAGTCTCTGGAATTCCAACAAGGCTCGGAGGACGTAAAGAATCGCATTTATTCGGAGTGTATCGCCAAATACATCCAGGCGTTCGAGGCGAACCTCAAGCAGCAGAAGCGCCAGCTAAAAAGCGAGACCGATGCCCGCTGTTCGGCCAATGCTCCCGGAAGCGCCCTCATCACGGCGTGCACGGAACTTATCCAGTCTGGAGACGAAACGCCCGTCAAACTAGCGCGTGACTATTTTTGGCGGGGCGGGGCGTATTGCGTTGAGGGCAAGACCGATTTGGCGATACCCGACTTCATCGAATCCATCCGGTTGGATCCTACGCAGCGTGATTCATATAACTATCTCGACAAGATCTACATTGATCGAGACCAATATGATGATGTGATCAAAAACGCCAACGTAGCCATTCTGAACGATCCGAAAAACGCCATTGCCTATCGTCAACGGGGCTTAGCTTACGTGGTAGGATTGCACGATCTTGGTCGAGGTTATGCAGATTTGGACATAGCGGTGAAACTCGACCCGAACGACCGCGACGCATTGGAAATGCGCGGGCTGGTCGAGAAGAAGCTTGGCCGCGTCGCGGACGGAGAGCGCGACATTGCCAAAGCACACACCATGAAACCGGTCCACACTGTTTTCAGATAGCGGGGGGTTGCGCCCCTTTGCCGTCAAGACCGAGGCGAGCGCAGAACGCGACCGGGTAGTCGCTCCGCTCCGGCCCGCACCACTCGCGGTCTGCGGTCTTGACGGCCTAACCCGCTCATCGCCGCAGGGCTAGCGTCGCGCATTCCGGAGGAGTTGTATCGGTCGCTAAAGCTAAGGAAGATTTCGGCTTCGTTGGATAAGGCTACGCTGCGGGCTTGCCGAAATGCTGCGCCTGCGGAAAAGACCGCCACAACCAAAGAAACGACAGCGCTTAAAGCCGCGGCGTCCGACATAGTCGATCCCACCTATTGGCACCGGCCCCATAAAGCTTGGCTAATTCATCCCGATTGCGATGTCCTCCAGATCGATGGAGCCTGGATCGCCTTTTCCTACTACCCGCCCCTTTGAGAGAACCGCCACGGAGGTGCAATACTTTCTAACGAACCCTATGTTGTGAGTAACTAGAAGCGCCGACGTGCCCCGATCGTGTGCATCTTCCTTCAGCCACTCTCCGAGCAGGCTGGCATTACCCGAGTCCAGCGCAGCCGTGGGTTCATCGAAAAGCAACAATTCTGGCGATGTGGCCATTGCGCGAGCGATAGCCACCCTCTGTTGTTGTCCGCCACTGAGTTGCCACGGAAAAGAACTCTGCGCTTCGAGCACTCCCAAACGACCGAGCGCTGGTCGTGCTCTGGCTGCTGCTTCCCGCTTGCCGAGTCCATGAACTTCTATGAGAGGAAAGCAGACGTTGTCGATTGCTGTGAGGAACGGCAACAACAATCCGGACTGCGGCACGTATCCGATTTTGCTACGCACTCCGAAAACGCTGCTCGCATCGGTCTCGTTTTGCTTCGGATCAAAAGCAAGTCTTAGTCGCGAAAAATATTCCACACGCCCGCCCGTCGGCGACAGCAAGAGCATCAGGCATTTGAGCAGGGTCGTCTTCCCCGAGCCGCTTTCGCCGACCAGTCCGCAAATCTCGCCCTTCCCAATTGCGAGATCGACCCCGTCGAGAATCGGGGTCGGGCCATACCTGAAGCTGAAGTTAGAAACGTTGAGCATCCAACCTCACCTTTCCCCCAACCCAGCGGTGCGCTTAAGTCTGATTTCCATGTGCCTCACGAGGAAGGTCGCGGGCCAGATAATCGCGATGTAGATCAGCGATACGATTACCCACACCTCAAGCGACCGAGATGAGCGCGTAATAACATCTTGAGCGACGTACACCATCTCTCTCACGTTGATGACAGAAGCGAGCGATGTCAGTTTAAGGGCGTCGATCCACAGGTAACTAAGTGGCGCGATCATCTCGCGGATCGCGATGGGTGCCACGACTTTTCTCAATACCCTCGATTCGCTTAACCCTAGCGCTTCCCCGAGTTCGACGAGTTCGTGCGGAACATTGGTCGCAGCCGCACGCGTCAAGTCTGCGATGAACGCGGCTTGATTGACACCCAGCGCTATGACAAAGGTCACGAAGGCCGGGACGGATACGCCCACAACGTTTTGGGCAAAGAAGAAGTATCCAAATAGGACGACGACGAGCGGAGGCAGCGACTTCAGGATGTCGATGACGGGCGTCGCGAGGATGCGGAACACCTCACTGCGCCTGATTGCGATTCCCCACAGCACGCCAAGCGTCGTGGAAAACAGAATCGTGCATATCGCTAGCGCGATTGAGTATTCGAGACCACTGACGAATGCCTGGGCATAGGGCGCTAGCCGGTCAAAATGCCAATCGTAGGCAAACACAGCGGGCCACCGTTCAGTTTGCCGCCAGAGGGTTGTCCAGAGCGACAGTTGCACCATTCTTCTTAGCTATCGCAGCCAACACTCCCGTCGATTTGAGATTTGCGAGCGACACGCTAAGGAAATCCGCGCCGAGGCGGTCGCCAAGGTTGAGTGCAAATGCGACCGGAACATAGGCCGGCGGGTGGTCTGCCCAAAGCACCTGTAAAGTGTCTGGATGCGCCTTAACGTAGCGGTCCGCATTTGCGAGATTCGTGATCGCGATGTCAGCTCGTCCGGTCAGCACGGAATTAATTGGCATGGCCGAGTCCTGCCCGGATGGAATTGAGATGATTGTAGCCCGTGGCGCTCGCGCCTTGACAAAAGTCTCTTCGGCAAACCCCTGGCCGACGGCAACTTTGACTGACGGCGAGTTGATATCGTCGAACACTTTGAAACGAGCGTCTCCCTTTTTTACAACCGCAATGCCTATCGGCAGATAGGCGTAAGCGTTCGTGAACGTGAATTCGCGTGCCCTATCCGGGGTCTCAAAGATGGCGTCGGCAAGCACGTCGTACTGCCCGCGCTTGAGATCGGCGGACATGGTATTCCAATTGAACCGCGACCAAGTCACCTTCAGGCCAGCCTGTCGTGCGATTTCATTGATAATATCCACGCTTATCCCGCTGACTTTCCCTGTAGCGGGATCTTCGTCCGTAAAAGGCGGATAGACCCCGTATCCCGCCTTGATGGTTCCGTCTCGATCCAGAGAGCTCAAAAGCTCGCTTTGCAATGTAGCTGACTGAACAAGGCCGGGTGACGTGGCGCGCGGCGCAAAATCAGCGTAGAGCGCAGCGAGTAGAGCAACGACTGCTACCGCCCACACAGCCGCATCTCGGGAATTGCGATTAGCCATCACGTAGCCTCCAATTCGTGATCGACCGACACCTCGACGTCCACGTCTATCGACTGCAAATCGTTAAGCGTTTCCTTCCACGATTGCTGCACCCCCTTCGAGGACGACATTCGGCTGCGATCAATGGCTTCGCGCAGGATACCGCCCCACTCCGCGTCCTGTGCATCGTAGGCTATTCCAAGCGGAATCGGCTTCATATACGCGAAAGGTTGGGCATGCAGATCACCGCCCATAGTGTCGTCTCGCCATCGCGCGATCAAATCGTTCGCAATCACGTTATCGCAGTAGACGAATCTGTCTGCTTGGTGGTGTTTTAGGGCCTCGACTATATCAACCGACTTCGACACTTGCTGACGGTAATGTGGCCCCCAGCGATCTAACGCAATCAGGTGATTCGAAATGTCTTCCGCCATTGTTCCGACTGCAACAATCATGGTCTGGTGTGAATGTTTTTGGGTCTCGTGCACCGACCTGATTAGCTCGAACGTTCGATAGAACAGGTTCGCAGGTGTTGCCGCTTCCGCTTTGTCGGCATCCTTCTTCAGAGCCTCATCCGTTAGTCTGTCAAACACGCTGTGAATTGCGGTGTTGTTCTCGTGATAAAGAATGCGTCCCGACCTTAGCTTGCCGAGATCGATAATTCCGAACTTGGTCTTGCGAAAGTCGCTCTGATAGAGCGTCTCAAAACAGATATCGATAGGATGTCTCGTCTCCATTTCGTTGACTTCGCGAATCCGCATTCTGTCGAAAACGGTGTCCCACGTTTCCCCTGTCGGCCAGTCTTGCATTGTAACTGATGGCGGCGACGACAACCGCATTCGCGCAGCGATAATCGTCGCTACGTTCCGGGCAGCCTCCTCCATCCATGCTTTCTTGTAGGGGGCGAACCGTCGTATTTCCGAACTCGTAAGTGAGACTCCGTATGCTGCAATTACCCTTCCTCGCTTTGCGATACGGTCGGCGATTGGAGAAATAGATGGAGTCGCTCCCGGCCGATTGTCGGTCGCCCTCGTGGCGGCAATCATCTGGTTGACTTGCAGCACCCACGTATCGATATCGGCATAGGAGCGATTCCAAACCCCGAGCGGCATTCCGCGCTTTTTTCCCGATGTTTCGCGCCAATGCACGACGACGATCCACCCGCCCCCTACTTCGGTTGCGGGTCGCAACGCCAGACCGATCAAGGCTTCGCCGGGAAGCACACCTTGAAACAGCCTGCCTTCGGATATTTCCGCAACAATCGTTACGGCACCGTCGCTCGGTGAGACAACAACAGCGGATGGCTGTCCATTGAAGTCGATGAATGCGCCGTGCTGCGAGACACCCACCCCGTATATCGTCCGCATCATACGTCAAGCTCCAGAGGCGTGCTTTGTGGGATCGTTCATACCGCAATGCAGATTGTGCCAGGCATACCGGCCATCAAGTCTTTGACTTTCGGCGGAGGCTCCGGGCTCAAGGGAAGCTGGTGCGCAGGCGGCAGAGCAGCGTTCAAGGCGCCGACTGCCCAAGAAACGCAGTTGTTAACTCCCGGTTTGGATGTGTTGAGCCCGTACCTTCCGTCCGTGACACTCGCTCGACCGGCAGGAATCGCAACGCGCTCACGGGGGCCGTCAAGCGTGCCAACGGTCGATGAGAAGCCCTGCCACTTGAACAAAGCGGAGGACACTCGGCTCACGGTCTGGCGAGCGTGTTCGTCGATTCGTCGGATTCCAGGGACGGAGTTGTTCCAAAAATAGAGGTAAAAGACTTCGAGGGGATCGGTGTCTGGCTTCTCTTCAAATTCGGGGACATCAGCCATGTTCGGGTAGTAGCCGACGAAAGCGCGATCTGGTTGCTTTTCCGCAAACTGCGCGCAGTTGGCCATGCCACAACATGCAGACTTATCGCATAATACTAACCACGCGTGCCCGGGGTCTGCTGGCCCAGAGGCGCGCGATCGCCGCGCACCTAGCAAAATCCGTGTTTCTTCGCCGGCATTGGACATCGCAGTCCGCCCCCTCGAAAACCATATCACAATGTAGGGTCTAGTCGATTGCATTAATTACGGAAGTTCAAACTCGATACGCCAAGTGATCCGCCCGTCTAGGATGCTAGGGCGCGCAAGCGCGCTCTGGCGCGCCTCGAGCCGCGTATCCCCGTTCTTCCTCCGCTTCGCTCCGTGCAGAACGGGTGCCCCCCGGGGCTGCGCCCCTTGGCCGTCAAGACGGGGGCGAGCGCAGAACGCTACCGAGTAGTCGCTCCGCTCCGGCCCGCACCACTCGCGGTCTGCGGTCTTGACGGCTTAACCCGCTCATTGCCGCAGGGCTAGTCGGGTTGCATGCGCAACCCGCTTTCGACCGTCAGACGACAGCTGAGTAAGTGTCGGCAGCGGCTAGTCTTTTTTGATGTGAGACGTGAGCGGCACCAACGAAGCTGCGGCCCGACATATTCGTCTTGACTTTGGGACCTTGACTACCGGCTTAGTTGCAGCCATATACGGCTGAGAATTCGGCGATGTCTCGCCGTAACGGGACAGAAGGGCTAAGCGTTAGGCGCTGCCCTAATTCCGTTCAAGGACTACGATCCAATCTGAACGTCTAAACCCCACGGCCATCGACTCTGAGCGCGCACGTAGTGCGCTTGGAGTTGGCCTTTGGGGCTGAGCGTTCGGCGCTGCCCCGTTTTCCACCCCGAACGCCGCCCGGTGACTAGCCGGGCGGCGCAAGAGGCAATTTTCAGAACCGAGCTATTGCGGCTTCGCGGCCGTTTCGACGGCTGTTTTTAGAGCGGTTGTAAGCAGTAGTTCAAAGAGCGCCTTTCCATACTGACCTGTCCGCTGAAGCGTTGTAGGTTTGTTCAAAGTCGAAGCGAGAGCTCCTAACTTCTCCGCTAGTGCATCTGTTCGCCCCACATATGCAACACCGAAAGCCCTTAGGGCTGCTGCGAATACGTCATCGTCCTTTGACGTTGGTCCGCTTGGGGCGAACTTTGAAAACCGAACAACCATCCGCTCTGTCAAATCTCGAAGAACCTTCTTTGACTCACCAGAGATGTCGGTTTCGTTCTTTTCGACCAACGTTGACGCTGCAAAGATTAGTGAATTCAGATGAGCAAACAGGACCCTCAGCGCACGCTCTTGTCCAGACTCATCCTGAGTGCCGCGCAGCGTGCGTTGAATCAACAGCGAGTAGTGCTGGTTCTTTAGCTGCATTGAAGAGGTATAAAGGCCACCATCCGCATCCCCAAATACCTCTCGGGCATCGGCTTTCATGTCAGTTTTCCACGCTGCATTCAAACGCAAGTGACCAGCAGGGCGACCAACAAAAAAGTGATGCCCCATCGTCTCTGCAATCGGATACGCGTAAAGCGCCTTTCTCTCAGTTGTAGCAGCTAGATAAGCCAATCCAACGGCGTCCCCACTTCGTCCTAACGAAGTACGTTCATCAGGAAGGTCCGATGAGACTATCCGAACCGGTGTTGAGAGCAACAATTCGGTGATTGACGCAGCGTTGAGCGCCGAGGCACTCCTGTTTGAGAGCACAAATGCTTCGTCCGCGTCCGAAACTAAGAAACCGAATTCCAATCGACCAGAGATTCCTCCATCAAAGTATAGCCGCCTGAACCATGGCTTTATTCGCAGTGGTCTTGCCCATCCTTGCTGTTGATACATAATGGAGCCCTCGAAAAGCACGGCTTGCCTGAAATCAGCAAAAGCACGTTCGCCCACAAGACCAAAGCCACCAGAATTACGCGTAGTCATGCGCCCAAAGCCACGCACGAAGGAGTCTGTCGGGTCGTCAGCATTCCAATCAGGCTTGGAAAGACGGCCGAGTTTGTCCTTCGCGAAAATGCGTAAGTCGGAGAATGGGATTTGAATAACGGCGAACATTCTTTGCTCCCCGCCGGGGCTTCGCTTCAGCCCACTATGCTAGCCACGACGATAACATTCTGCAGTCCTGTCGGTCTTAGGCAATTGAAACTGTCCGTAAGGTAAGCCCAGACGTTGATGCTGAGGCGCCCAGTTATCCTTGGACTCGACTCAGAAAGAAGACTATTAACGGGTCGATCTGCCTCTAGCCGGGCAGAGTCCCCAAAATATCGTACACAGAACCTACACAGGCAAAATTATGCCAAGAAATATCAAGGATTTCAAATAGATGGCCGGGCCGCAATACGTCTATGTGATGAAAGGTCTCTCCAAGACCTATCCCGGCGGCAAGCAGGTGCTCAAGGATATCTGGCTGTCGTTCTATCCCGGCGCCAAGATCGGCATCGTCGGCGTCAACGGCTCGGGCAAATCCACGCTGATGCGCATCATGGCCGGCCAGGACAAGGAGTTCACCGGCGAAGCCTGGGCCGCGGACGGCATCCGCACCGGCTATCTGCCGCAGGAGCCCGGGCTCGATCCTGACAAGAACGTGCGCGACAACGTCATGGAGGGCGTCGCGGCGAAGAAGACGCTGCTCGACCGCTACAACGAAATTGCCGCCAACTATTCCGATGAGACCGCGGACGAAATGGCGCGGCTCCAGGACGAGATCGAGGCGCAAGGGCTATGGGATCTCGACAGCCAGGTTGATCAGGCCATGGACGCGCTGCGTTGTCCGGAAGGCGACGCAGACGTGTCGACGCTTTCCGGCGGCGAGAAGCGCCGCGTGGCGCTTTGCCGTCTCCTGCTCAATGCGCCGGACATCCTCTTGCTCGACGAACCTACCAACCATCTCGATGCCGAGTCGGTGCAGTGGCTCGAACAGACGCTGCGCGAATACAAGGGCTGCGTCATCCTCGTCACCCATGATCGCTATTTCCTGGACAACGTCACCGGCTGGATTCTCGAGCTCGACCGCGGCCGCGGCATCCCGCACGAGGGGAACTATTCGTCGTTCCTGGCGGTGCAGGAAAAGCGCCTGCATCAGGAAGGCGCCGAAGCCGCCGCGCGCGAGCGCGAACTTGCCCGGGAGCGAGAATGGATCGCGTCGAGCCCGCGCGCGCGCCAGGCCAAATCCAAGGCCCGCATCAACGCCTATGAAGAGCTCTTGGCCAAGAGCCAGGAACAACGCTCGGGACCTGCGCAAATTCTGATTCCGATCGCGGAACGTCTCGGTTCCGTGGTGGTCGAAGCCGAAGGCGTGTCCAAGGCGTATGGCGACAAGCTTCTGTTCGAAAATGTGAACTTCAAGCTGCCGCCGGGCGGCATCGTCGGCGTGATCGGCCCGAATGGCGCCGGCAAGACCACTTTGTTCAAACTGCTCACCGGCCAGGAAAAGCCGGATGCCGGCACGCTTCGCATCGGAGACACGGTGCAGATCGGCTATGTCGACCAGTCGCGCGACGCGCTCGACGGCGACAAGACGGTGTGGCAGGAGATTTCCGGCGGCACCGACATCCTCGAATTCGGCAAGACCAAGATGAATTCCCGCGCCTATGTCGGCGCGTTCAATTTCAAGGGCGGCGACCAGCAGAAGAAAGTGGGTCTGCTTTCGGGCGGCGAACGCAACCGCGTGCATCTGGCGAAGCTGTTGCGCGGGGGTGCAAACCTCCTGCTGCTCGACGAACCGACCAACGACCTGGACGTCGAGACCCTGCGTGCGCTCGAGCTGGCGCTGGAAGAATTCGCCGGCTGCGCCATGATCATCAGCCACGACCGCTGGTTCCTCGACCGCATCGCCACTCACATGCTGGCCTTCGAAGGCGACAGCCACGTCGAATGGTTCGAAGGCAACTTCCAGGACTACGAGGAAGACAAGAAGCGCCGGCTAGGCATTGCCGCAGACCAGCCGCATCGGATCAAATACAAGCGGTTTGCCCGCTAGTTATCGCGCGCTGCTGCGCAGCCAAAAATCCACCTCCGGCAGCCGCTTGCTGCGCACCATGACGCTATAAGCGATTTTGGCTTCGGCCATGGTCATCGCCCG
>Ga0335085_10002455_pt1 | contig 34548 bp, 25 predicted proteins | sample Lox_Sample_45_FD_206712 | JGI IMG/M metagenome (GOLD analysis project Ga0335085, IMG submission 206712) | Soil microbial communities from Loxahatchee National Wildlife Refuge, Florida, United States - Lox_Sample_4.5 | ecosystem: Environmental > Terrestrial > Soil > Wetlands | place: USA... | reverse complement strand
GGGCGACTACACATACTAGTGTAATAGTGTCCAAGCCGCCGAATGTACAATGCAGAATTTCTATGGCATGCATCGGTTTTGCGGGGTCATCAGAGAGGCTAACTAGGTTAAAACTTCGTGACTTCGCTGAACTGAAAATTGCGGATTTTCATTGGCGGAACCACCATTTCGAAGGCTTCTTCACCGGTGGCGCGTCGTGCCAGGCCCAAAGCCTCAACGTTCCGAAGCATTTCCAGGACCGATTGGTTAAATCGGAAATTCTTCGCCGCCCCCGCAATTTTGCCTTTCTCGATTAGGAAGAGACCGTCGCGAGTCATGCCGGTCATGACCTTCTCGTAGGGGTCGACTTCGCGGATATACCAAAGGCGCGTGACCAGTAAACCTTGGGCCGTCGACGACACCATCTCCTCGATCGAAATCTTACCACCCTCCACCACCAGATTGAGCGGTGCCTCACCGTATTCATTGGGCAGGGGAAAACCGTGGCCAGTAGCTTTGGTACCCGCTTGCTTCGCGGACCGGCGGGAATACACCAGGTTCTTCACGATTCCTTGATCGACCAGCGAAACGCGTTGGCGTGGCGAACCTTCCCCGTCGAAGGGAGAACCAAGCTGGTGAGGATGGTAGGCATCATCCGTGATGGTGATGTTCCTGCCGAAGATAGGTTTTCCCAGTCGACCAGAAAGGCACGAACGCTTGTCGGCAACCGCAGTTGCGGAGAAGTCGTAGAACAGAAAACCGACGAGATCCAGAACGGCGGCGGGTTCGAGGATCACCGTAAATCGGCCAGGCGTAAGTTCAACAGGGTTTTGAGCGCGGGCGGCTTTGTCACTGGCGATCTTCGCAAGCTGAAGAGGATCGAATTGGCGGACATTCCCCGAGTTCGCTTTTGCCCAACTTGCGGCCGCACCTTGTTGCATCGTTACGGAAAAGGTGGCGTTGGTGTGGCGATAAGAGGCAGCCAGGCCGCGAGAATTGACCAAGACACTCTGGCTCTGACCGCTAGAGAAAATTCCGGCGGCAACCTGTCCATGCTTTTCCGCGAACTGGCAAGCACTTTTGACGGCGCGCGCGCGTTCTTCCGAAGTCAGGTTAGCGGTGACCGGATCGAAGCGGCGCACCGCACGATACTTTTGTTTGCCGGGCATGGAAAGCAAGCCCGTATCTTTCGGCTGGTGCGAGGCGAGAGACAAGCAATCGTCAATGGCAGCGCGAAGTGAATCTTCGTCAACGCGGTTGGTTGTGACACGGGCGGTGCGTCCATCGGCGACGGTCCGAATGGACACAACCAATCCTTGCTCTGCAACATGTTGATGGATGGTGTTGTTGGCGAATCGCGTCAGCGCCTGAATCGATTCATCGATATGCACTTCGGTCTCGGGAACGCCCCGTGCTTTGGCCAGTCGCAGCATGGTTGCTCCGATGCGGTGTAGTTCGCGTTCCGAGCGAAGGGAAACTCCGGGAACCGGCTTGGCGTTTGGCCTTTTGGCAGTGGTGCTCATTGGTTTGAGAAGGCTTTACCGATGTGTACGTTGCGAAAGCGCGCAGGCGACGCACCATGCCCTGTGCCCATCACTTGCATGGGCTGGCCCTTGCCGCAATTAGGAGTGCCCCAGAGGACCCAATGTTCGGCGTCGGTGACAGCATCGCAAGAATTCCAAAATTCGGTAGTAATACCACTGTAGCTGGGATTCTTCAGCATGCGTCCCTTGTTCCCAGATTTGATTTCCCAGGCAATTTCGGTCGAGAACTGGAACTGGTAACGGCGATCGTCAATCGACCAAGAGCGGTTGGTGTCCATGAAGATAGCATCCTCGGTATCGCCAATGAGATTAGCGAGTGTCCAAGCACCGGGAAGGATGCTGACGTTGGTCATACGAATCATAGGCAGGCGGTTCCAAGCTTCCGCGCGCATGGTGCCGCCAGAACGTGGCAACCCAATCCGGTGAGCCGTTTCACGACTGGACAGATAGCCATGAAATTCGCCGTCCTTGATGACGTCGATGCGTTGCGCGGGTACTCCTTCGTCGTCATAAGCGAAAGTGCCCAGTCCAGGGCCGTGCAGCGGGCGCGCATCGGCAACCACGTTGACGATGGGGGAGGCGTACTTGAGGTTGTGCAGCTTGTCGAGCGTCAAAAAGCTGGTGCCTGCGAAATTAGCCTCCTGGCCAAGGACCCGGTCAAGCTCGATGGGGTGACCGATGGATTCGTGGATCTGTAAACCCAGTTGGCTGCCGCCCAGAATCAGTGTGCCCCTTTTTTCGGGGCATTGTGGCGCGGAGTGGAGGGCCACCGCTTCCTCGGCGATCTGTGGCGCGTAATGGAGAAGGTTCATGGATTCGATCAATTCATAGCCGCCAAGGACGTGTTGACCGCCAAAACTGTTTGGGTAAGACCGTTTCTGAATCTCGCTGCCCTGAAACACTGTCGCCACGATGCCGCAACCAGAGATCACCCGCCGTTGATGAATTTTGGAGCCGCTGCTGGAGGCGAACCACGTGTCGATTTTGCGAAACTGCATGTCCGTCTCGGACAATGTAACGCCCTTGACCTTGTGCATCGCGGTATCGGCAGCGAGCAGTAGGTCCAGTTGAGTTTCCAACGGAATTTCGAAGGGATCCTTGAGGCAAGGGCCTTGCCAGCTGTCGATATAAGTGCCCTCGGGAACCATCTGCACGTTTTCCTTTTTGGCGAGGGACGAGGAACGTGCGATCGCTACGGCTTGGGCAGCGCAGTTTGCGACACCGTCGCGGGTTAGTTGATCCGTCGAGGCGAAACCCCAGGCACCGTTGGCAACGACGCGAATTCCAAGGCCGATCGATTCACTTTGGCCGAGAGTACCCACCTTGCCGCTCTTGGTAGTGAGGTCGCGCTGGCGATGATGCATGACGCGTACGTCGGCATAGGTTGCGCCTCGCAAACGCGCGATATCGAGAGAATGTCCGCAATAATCCCACATGGCCGTCACCAAAAGTTAGGGGCGCCCCGCTTGCCACGAGACGCCCCAAATAAGATAACACGCTATGGATACTACTCTTCCGACTTACGTGCCTTCCTGCCAAGAAGCCAGATATTGCTCCTGCTCGGCAGTCAGCTTGTCCAGGCGATGACCCATGGATTCGAGCTTAAGGCGGGCGATCTCGCGATCGAGATGCTCCGGAACCACGTACACTTGCGGCTTCAGGTCCTTGTGATTCTTAACAAGATACTCAGCGGCAAGCGATTGGTTGGCGAAGCTCATGTCCATTACCGAAGCGGGATGGCCTTCGGCGGTGGCCAGGTTGACCAAGCGCCCTTCCGCGATGAGGTAAATTTTCCGGCCGTCCTTCATCAGGAACTCGTCTACGAGGGGCCGGACTTCCTTCTTGCCCGACGATAGAGATTCCAATGCAGGAATTTCAATTTCCACGTTGAAATGACCAGAGTTGCAGACGATGGCTCCGCCCTTCATAACTTCAAAATGTTCCCGGCGGATCACGTTCTTGTTGCCGGTGACCGTGATGAAGACATCGCCTTCTTTCGCCGCTTCTGCCATCGGCATTACACGGAAGCCGTCCATCACCGCTTCGATGCCCTTTACCGGATCGATTTCGGTGACGATCACATCCGCGCCCAGTCCCTTGGCGCGCATGGCCGCCCCGCGGCCGCACCACCCGTAGCCGGCGATAACCACTTTTAGCCCGGCGATCAGTACGTTAGTCGCGCGAATCACGCCATCCAGAGTGGACTGCCCGGTACCGTAGCGGTTATCGAAGAAATGCTTGGTCATGGCATCGTTGACGGCGATGATCGGATACTTCAGCGTTCCGTCCTTGGCCATAGCACGCAACCGAATCACACCCGTGGTGGTTTCCTCGGTGCCGGCAATCACGTTGGCCACGAGGTCTTGGCGCTTGGTCAGCAACATGGTAACCAGGTCGCAGCCGTCGTCCATCGTGAATTGCGGCTTGTGCTCGAGCGCCGCCTTCATGTGCTGGTAATAAGTATCGTTATCTTCGCCTTTGATCGCGTAGGTCGGGATATTGAAATCGCGATTGAGCGACGCGGCCACTTCATCCTGCGTAGACAGTGGGTTCGACGCGCAAAGAACAGCATCGGCTCCGCCGTCCCGAAGAGCGATCATCAGGTTCGCGGTTTCGCTGGTCACGTGGAGGCAGGCGGAAACGCGTAGGCCCTTTAGCGGCTGCTCTTTAATGAACCGCTTGCGAATCTGTTGCAGCACCGGCATCTGCTGCGCGGCCCACTCGATCTTGCGCTTGCCGGCATCGGCCAAGCCGATATCTTTCACATCACCTTTTTTCAGTTCTGCCGTAGCCATTCTTGCTCTCCTCGTTTGTATATCTCTGAGATTCTACGTTCCTTCGTGATTCCGGCTTTATCGGGGCGGCAAGCGGGGGAATACTTGCTGTAACACGGCCACGCTTCGATGACGTGGCCTTGCAATCGATCGTTAGCGCTTAGCTGCGAGCCGCGACTTCGGCGACCGCGGCCGATCCTGCAGCTTTCCGCAGAGCATCCGCGCGGTCCGTGCGCTCCCAAGTGAAACCGGGGCCGGAACGACCGAAATGGCCATACGCTGCTGTGGCCTTGTACACCGGGCGGCGAAGGTCCAGCGTTTCGATGATGGCCTTCGGCGTAAGCGAGAAATTCTCGCGTACGATCTGCGTGATCTTTTCTTCGGGAATTGTAGCGGTGCCGAAAGTATCGACCATCACGGAAACGGGTTCAGCTACGCCGATGGCATAGGCAAGCTGCACTTCCGCGCGCGAAGCAAGGCCTGCCGCAACAATGTTCTTGGCGATGTACCGTGCCATGTAGCACGCAGAACGATCCACCTTCGAAGGATCTTTCCCTGAGAAGGCGCCACCACCATGACGGCTGTAGCCTCCATAGGTGTCCACGATGATTTTGCGTCCGGTTAATCCGGCATCACCCATCGGACCGCCAATGACGAAACGCCCGGTCGGGTTGATGTGGAACTTGGTCTTGGAATCGAGCATGTTGGCCGGAACGATGGGCTTGATGACATACTCCATGATCTTGCTGCGCAACTCTTCGTTGGAAATATCATCGCTATGTTGCGTGGAGATAACCACGCAGTCGACACGGGCCGGCTTGCCGTCGCGATATTCAACGGTGACTTGAGATTTGCCATCGGGACGAAGAAAGGGGAGTTTGTTATTTTTGCGGACTTCCGAGAGGCGCTGCGTGAGACGATGGGCCAATTGGATTGGCATGGGCATTAGTTCTTCGGTCTCGTTGCACGCATAGCCGAACATCAAGCCCTGATCGCCCGCGCCGCCGGTGTCCACGCCCATGGCGATGTCCGGAGACTGGCGCTTCACGGTGCACATGACCGCACAAGTATTGGAATCGAAACCGTAGAGCGCGTCGTTGTAGCCGACTTCGTGTACGGTCTTGCGAATCAGCTCATCGTAATCGACATGCGCGCTGGTGGTGATTTCTCCGGAAACCACTACCAAGCCAGTGGTCACCAGGGTTTCGCAGGCTACCCGGCCCTTGGGGTCTTGGCGCATCACTTCATCCAGCACCGCATCAGAAATTTGATCAGCAATCTTATCCGGATGGCCTTCGGTCACGGATTCGGAGGTGAACAGGAAATTCCTCTTAGCTTCGCTCAAAACATCTCTCCTATAGTCTCGTCTCAAATGGACAGGCTGATGAGTGGTACACCCGGGACGGTCAGCGAGTCGCGAAAAATAAATTCCGTTCCAGAGTACCATCCCCAAAAGCTCGAATCAACGCATTGATTATCCAAGGCTTAGACGCGCATCGAATGGAGAATACAGCCATTGAGTGGAGCGGGCTGCCACTAAAGAGCAATCGACTCGGACTAGGCGTTATTCGTCGCCATCATCGACCTGAATATCCAACTTCCCTTTTATCTTCTTGGCCATGAGATAGGACCGGATAAACGGGTCGAGATCGCCGTCGAGAACCCGATCGACGTCGCCAACAGAGAATTTCGTGCGATGGTCCTTGATCAGGCGATAAGGCTGCATGATGTAGGAACGGATCTGACTGCCAAACGAGATGTCCAGCTTGGATTCGTCCAGACGATCGGTCTCGTCGCGCCGCTTCTGCATTTCCAGGTCGTAAAGTTTCGAACGCAGCATCTTCATGGCCATTTCGCGGTTCTTGTGCTGGCTACGACCCATCTGGCAGGCCACGATCACGCCCGTAGGAAGGTGCGTCAGGCGCACCGCGGTTTCAACTTTATTTACGTTCTGGCCACCCTTACCGCCGGAGCGAAATGTGTCGAGCTTGATGTCTTCCGGACGGATATTGACCTCGATCCGGTCGTCGACCTCCGGAATCACGAAGACCGAGGCGAAGGAGGTGTGGCGGCGTGCCGCTTGGTCGAATGGAGAGATGCGCACGAGACGGTGGACTCCAGTTTCACCAGCAAGCAACCCGTAGGCATTCTCGCCGGTGAACTGAATCGTGGCGTTCTTGATGCCCGCTTCTTCGCCGGGGGTCTCGTCGAGTAGATCCGCGCCAAAACCTTTGCGCTCCGCCCACCGCAGATACATGCGCAGAAGAATCGAAGCCCAATCTTGGGACTCGGTGCCACCCGCACCAGGCTTGATGGTCATAATCGCGTTGAGGTGATCGTTCTCGCCGGAGAGTAACGTTTGCGTTTCGAGTTCGCTCACATAAGTATCGGTGGTGGTCAACTCGCGGTTCAGATCCTTCAGCAAAGCTTCTTTTTGTTCCGCATTGGTTTCGCCTTGGGCGAGTTCAATGTACGTCTCCAAATCGCCGGTCAGCGACGCGAGTCTTTCATCGGCAGACAGGGAAGCTTCCGCACGCTTGCGCTCGCGCAGCACTTCTTGTGCGGCTTCTTGATTGCTCCAGAAATTAGGATCGGAGGCGCGCTCGTCGAGGGACTTCAGGCGCACGCGGTTCAGCTCAACGTCAAAGATAACTCCGCACGAGATTGACGCGCTGCTTTAAACCTTCATACTGATGCTGTAAATCTTCCAGAATCATATTGGCGTGCACTCACCCGCACAAGGCTAGCGGGTTGGTATTTCCTTTCGAAGAGTAATAAACACAAGGATAGCGGAAACCAAGACGCACATCCAGGCGAACCAATCATTGAATCGCACGTAAATGGTGCGATCGGTGCGGAAATCGTAGCGCAAATCCGCGGAATCGCGAACGTCACGGCGCATCACGCGGGTGACATTGCCGTAAGGATCGACTGAAGCACTGATTCCACTGTTGGTATCACGGAGCAGCCAGCGGCGGTTTTCAACGGCGCGGACGCGGGCCATTTGGAGATGCTGTTCGGCCGCCGCGGATGTACCGAACCAGCCATCGTTGGAAATATTGACGAGCAACTGCGCTCCGCGGTCGGTAAAGGCACGAATTTCTCCCGGATAAATCGCTTCGTAGCAGATAAAAACGGAAAATGTATTTCCGTTCGCAAACGTTCCGACACTGCGATTCTGGCCCTTGTGAAAGCCTCCGACTTCCTCGGAAACGCTGGTCACCACCTGGTGAATGAACGGAAACGGTTCGTATTCACCAAAGGGCACCAGATGCATCTTATCGTACGAGAAAGTCCGCCGGCCGAACGCGTCGAGCATGGCTGCGCTGTTGTATGGCAGCAGCGCGGTGCGCGGGACATCATGAACAACTTCGGTTCCCGGCTTCCATTCAATAACCCCGACAATCACCGGATTGTGGAATTCCGTGGCCAGGTTCGAAATGTACGGAACAAAATGGGCATCTTGAAAAGAAAAGGGTGCAGGAGCCTCCGGCCAGATCAAAAGATCGGGGTGGATGTTGCCAGGAGAGGGGCGTAGGCTCAGGTTCTGCAGTTCGATTAGATCGGCCCGATGATCGGCATACCAATCGCCAACGTATTGAATGTTCTCGGGAAAGTTGGGCTGCACGACACGAGCCCAATGGCTGGCCGACGCGTGTGGTACAAGTTTTGGTCCAATCACCATCACAAGGAGCAGAGCCACAACAGCGGCGCCGAAGATCGTCCACCTGCGTTTCGCTTCGTTGCCCACTGCGCAATCGCACCACACCAGGAACGCATTGAACGTGGCTGCCAGAAAAGACAAACCATAAATACCCGTAACCGTCGTCAGTTGCACCAAAGCGGAATTTTCAGCCACCGGATAACCCAATAGTCCCCAAGGGAAGCTGATCTCAGGAAGGTAGGTGCGGAAAACTTCCGTCGAAATCCAAAGAAAAGGCGCGCCAACCAGAGCTAGCGTGTAGCTGCGCAAAGACAACCGTTGCACGACCCACGCAAACAGTCCGATGGACGCGCCCCACACCGAGGCTATCAACAAGAGCACGCCCCAACCCGCTGCCCGAGACATCCCGCCATGGATGGAGAGCGTGTCCGCGATCCACGGGACGCACGTGAGCACGAAAATCAGCCCATGAAGAAAACCACAAAAGAAGGCGACCCGTGCGCCGGCCCCCAAAATGCCAGCGAGTAACAGTCCCAGGCAAAACCAGGCATAAAAGCTCGGGAACGAGCCGTGGTAGGACAAGGAAAGAAGAGCCCCGCTCAGCGTCGCGAGAAGCAAACGGACAATTGCCGGAGTTTCACGAAAACGGTGGGGCCGAAAGTAAGAGTGCCAGACCGGAGCCGGCATCAGTGCTTTACGTAAAACGCCTTGAAGCCTTCGCCCTCGAGGCCTTTCTTTGCGGCGTCAGCGCTTTTTTGATCTCTAAAGGGGCCAACCTGCACGCGGTAGTATTTGTCTTTTTGAGGAGTTTGGACATACACCGCATAGTGTTTCTTTTGTAAGCCGCTGGCGATGGCCAGTGCGTCATCCTGCCGCAACAAAGCAGCCACCTGAATCACATAGGCACCGCTAGGAATCAGGGGAGTAGCATTCTTCGAAGCGGGGTGAGTCGAAACCGGTTGTGTCTGCACTTTCGATTTCGGGCTAGCCGGTTTCAGCGCGGGAGTCGCGGTGTGGCTGACCGGAGGCGCGTCCAGATGAGGGTCAGCACTTGCCGGAGAGTTGGTAGCAGGAAACGTCCAAGCGGACGCAGACGAGCCGGTTGAGGGGTCACCGTCTGACGGCTGCACCGAATCCTCGGACCCGGTTTTCTTTTCGGCGGCCTCGGATTTTGGACTAAAGGTCGGTTCGGGTTTAGTAATGCCGTTCGAGGCCGCGCGCACTTGCCCGTCATACTGGTTCCGGCCCATCACATAACCGAGCGTAAAGAACACACCGGAAAACAATAGCATCAGCAAAAAGAGGCCGATAACGTGCTTGCTTTCAAGCACACGGTCACTCGCGCGTTTTCCCCCAGAAGCCATGCCTACTTGTTCGAGCCTCCTATTGACTTTACCCAGCTATTAATAATATCGATTGGCAGCGGGAAAACAATCGTTGTGTTCTTCTCGACACCTATCTCCGTTAGGGTCTGCAAGTAACGGAGCTGAATGGCGGAAGACTCCGTTTCTAGAACTTTGGCGGCATCGGCGAGCTTTTGCGAGGCCTCGAATTCACCCTGAGCGTGAATCACCTTGGCACGGCGCTCGCGTTCGGCTTCGGCCTGCTTGGCAATCGCGCGTTGCATTTGCTCCGGAATGTCCACCTGCTTTACTTCAACTTTGCTGACTTTGATGCCCCAAGGCTCGGTGTCTTGATCCAGAATCACTTGCAGCTTGGCATTGACTTTGTCGCGTTGCGAGAGGATCTCATCGAGTTCGAATTGGCCGACAACGCTGCGGAGAGTGGTCTGGGCCAGCTGCGAAGTCGCGTACTGATAATTCTGCACCTGCGAAAGCGCTAGGTTGGCGTCGACAACGCGGAAATAAGTGACCGCGTTGACCTTCACCGAAACGTTGTCTCGCGTGATGATGTCTTGCGGAGGAACATCCAGAGTCTCCAGGCGCATGCTAATGCGATAAAGCGTCTCGATGGGCCAGAACACAAGCCGCAAGCCCGCTCCCTTGGCTTCCGGCAACAAGCGCCCGAGACGCAGGACGACACCACGTTCCCACTCCTTGATGATGTTGATGGAGTTCCAAAGCCACAACAAAAAGAAAAACCCGATGATAAGAATCCCAATACCACCGACTTGGAGCATCGCGAACCTCCTTTAATTACGACTTGTCTCACTTCTCGATGGGTGATTCCCTCGGCAGAGGCTCAACCTCGAGCTTCAGCCCATCAACATGAAGCACCCGAACCCTAGCACCGACCGGAACATCCACAGCAGAGCCAGCGCGCCACAATTCTCCGTGAATCCGAATCATACCTTCGCCGGCAGCGGGCAAAGCGATGGTCACAATTCCTTCCTCGCCGAGTAATTCTTCCTTACCCGTCGCGGTCTTCCACTTGCGCGACTTCAATACCAGACGCGCCAGGAACACCGTGAGAAACGCAAAGGGGAGCGTGGCCGCCAACGCCACACCGAAACTAACTCCGGCTGGTGTAAGTGGCGAGCGAACCAGAAACATAGCCCCCAACAACATGGAAACGATGCCGCCGAGTAGCAATACGCCATGACTGGTGAATTTAGCTTCAAGGACGAACAGAACCAGCGCCAGCAGAATTAACATCACCCCCGCAATGTTGACTGGTAAAATCTGCATCGCGTAAAGCGCTAAAAGCATGCAAATTCCACCGACCACGCCCGGCGCGATCACACCCGGATGGGTAAACTCCGTATACAAGCCCAAGGCGCCAACGAGGAGCAACAGGAAGAACATGTCGGGCTCCACGATACGGGACAGGAATTTCTGCCTCGCGGAAAGCTGAAAGTCAGCCCGGGTATAGTTCTGCAGATTGAGAGTTATTTTTTTCCCGTTGAAACGGGTAATCTCGCGGCCATTCAACTGACGCAACAGCTCGTCTTTGTCGCTGGCAATCAAATCTATAAGATGGCCGTCCAGAGCTTCCTGCTCGGTGAATGCACGCGCCTCGGTGATGGCGGTTTCCGCAAGCTTCGGATTTCGCCCCCGTTTTTCAGCGAAACTACGCAGAAAGGCCGTCGCATCGTTATTGATTTTCTTGCGCAGCACTTCATCCATGGGCATGGAAATCCAGCCAGGCGCGAAAATCGGCGTGGCAGCACCGGTTCGGGTACCCGGTGCCATGGCGGCGATGTCCGCCGAGAGAAGGATCAGGAACCCCGCGGACGCTCCACGCGCGCCATCCGGACCCACATAAACAGCAACGGGAACGGGCGAATCCAGAATGTGATGGATGATATCCGTCATGGAATCGCTCAGGCCCCCAGGGGTGTCCATCGTGATCAGGACCAGCGCCGCATTACGCTGCGCGGCATCTGCCAACCCTTCATCGATATACGTGGCGAGAATCGGTTCAACTTCGCCATTTAGCTTTAGTTCGAGGACCAAAGGGGCCGCGGCGTCTGGCGGAGAAGATTTCGCGACAAACTCGGGCGAGAGCGATAAGCAAAGTAACATCAAAAAAAGAGTGGCCAGCAAATATCGGGATCTTTGGGAATTTCCACCAGCGTTCACTGCGTGCCTCCCGTAGGGTTGCTCTTTTCCAGGTGGCTGAGCAACTCCTTCGCTTCGGCATAATTAGGCGCGAGCTTGATTGCCTTTTGAACCTCGACTCGGGCCTGATCGTACTTTTTTTGTTCCAGATAAATTCGCGCTAACGTGGTTCGCACCGCCGCGGAGTCGCGCCCCGCCAATGACAACTGCAGTTCGTGCGCGGCCTCATCTAGTTTACCTCTTCGGCGATAGATTTCGGCGAGTTCCCGGTGCGCGCTGGAGTTATTCGGGTCTGCCACCAGCGCAGCATGGAATTCCTGTTCGGCCGCGTCCAAACGACCGGCTCGAGATTCCTGGCGCCCACGACGGATGTGCCCCACCACCGCGGCAGCCGGCAAAGCGCTAGCCACCGCGAGGTTCTGCTGCAATTGCGGCCCTTCGAGCTCTAGTCGCAGAGAAGTTATGTCCAGCTCGGCCTTAATTCGCTGGTATTTGGCGAAGGGGTGGGTCGTTTTCGAATCAAATTTCAGCACTGGCAGACCTTTTTCGCCAAAGGTTTCCGTGGCCGCCTCCCGTTGGGCGGCCGCCTCGGCCTTCTTACCCGCTTTATCGAGCGTGTAAATCAAGAACGCACAGTCCTGAGGATTGTCGGGTTCGCGGTCGGCAGCTTCGCGAAAATGCGTTTCTCCCGTGGCTAAATCTTTTTGCTGCAGCGCCAGCAGGCCCAGATTGAAAGGGTAGTCATCTTCATCGGGGTCTATGTCTCTCGCGCGCCCCAAGGCGGTCAGCGCGGGCGGAAAGTCGCCTTGCCGAGCGCGCGCAATGGCCAAGTTATTCAAGATCTCGGGCAGGTCGGCTCCAGCCGCGACGTTTCGTTGGATGCTTTGTTCGAGGTCATCAAAAATCTGCTCGGCTTGATCCGGCTGGTTCAGGCGTAAGCGACAAACACCAGAAGCAAACGTAGCTTCCACTCCTTGCGGGTCAGACGGAGGAATTTTGGCGTACCAGGGGAGAGCCGAAGCACAGTCATTCTTCTGAAAGTAAAATTCTCCGAGCGCGAAAGCAGGTTCCGGCCAGTCCGGTTCAAGGCGTGCGGCTTCCTTCAGTTCACGTAAACGAGCGTCGTCATCGTTGGCCAGAAGCCCACGAATATATTCCTCAAACGCGGCCAGTCCAAGCGGCCGTTGCAATTTGGAAAACTGCGAAAAGTCGAGAGGGTAGCCGTGGTCGCAACTGCCCAGCAATCTCCAAGCAAGTTTTGCGTGCAGGTCCATGAGCGAAGGGAGCGAGTCGGTTTCTTGAACCATCGGGAGAAGGCCAACAGGATTCACGCGGAGTAGGCGCGCGTTAACCGTGACGGTTTGGCCATTCGAAGTGTAGTCGCCGAAAACAACGTAATCCGCATCCATCTCCTCGCCAATATGCAGCATGGTAGCGCGGCTGAGCTTGGCGGAATTTGGCAAGCCATAGCGGTCCATCTCGTCCAGTCGGCCTGCATGAGAGTAGACCTGCTGACCGGCGGCGGATAACCGCTGGATGGTCAGCTCCTCAAGACCTTCGCCAATCCAATCCAGACGCGGACCGGCTCCGGCATTTTCAAACGGAAATACCAGGAAGATGCCTTCTTGCGGAAGTGTTGAATGCGCTGCCTTGGGATTTGCGGATTGCGTCGCGAACACTTGGCCCGCCCCGGCCAATAGACAAATACCAATCAGAAAGGATCGAAAACTGCGCATGCAGACCAAGCGCGCGCTCATTCTGGAGCCATTGTAGCAGAGCCGCGTCAGCAACTCTCTAGAAAGCGAAGAAACCGAAACACACCACAGCGCGACTAACGACACAAACGGGAACAGGAACGACTTCGACTGGTTGTATTCGTGCGAGCTGACTATTGCTGTTGTACGTTTTCCGATGATGTCTTTTCGATCAGTAGATCCTGCACCGCAGGATCCTTGATGACGATTGCAAACGACGGATCGGTCTTGACGGAACTCATGTTCTGATAGCCTTCGTCACGCGCTTTTTTCAGGTAAATGATCGAGCGTTCGACGTTGCCCGATTCCGCGAATGACTTAGCGAGCAAAAAGTAGAACTGGGCTCGGTCGCTCGCAATCGAGCGATCCTGGATGACCGTACCCGTTCTAGAGCGAGCCGCTTCAAACGTATCCGGGTCGATCTGTAAGGCTTTACGGAACGACGCGATCGAGTCCGCGTAGTTCTTTTCGCCAAAGTAGGCATAACCAAGGTTCAGATAAAACGCGGCATAATCCTGACGCAACTGAATTGCTTTCTTATACGCGCGAATCGCTCTGGAGTATTTCTTGCGCTCGTAGTAAATCGTGCCGACATTGTTCTGTGCGTCGGCGTAGCCAGAATTCAGCTTGACCGACTTTTGATAACATTTCAGTGCCGAATTCAGCTCGGACTGATTGTGGAAGCTGATGCCTAGTTCATTCCAGTAGACCGCGTTTTTCGGTTGCTCGATCGTAAGCTTATGAAACAGATCTTGGGCTTCGCGGTACTGCTTTCGAATCAGATAGAGCCGCGCCAGGTCTTCATCGGACATTTTCGGTTTCTGGTCCGTCGAGACCCCCACAGCGGAAAGCTGACCGTTGGGATTGTCAATGTTCGTTTGCCCCCAGGCCGGGAGCAATAATGCAACTAAGAGGAAGGAACTAACCGGAATCGCCAAGCAATTTCTTCTCATGGCGAGTCTCCTTTGTCCCGATCAGGTTTGTCGGGATCTTTCTTCTTCTTACCCCCAAAGATACCAAAAATCTTCTGTAAAGGCCCTTTTTTCTTTTCAGTGGCGGTGGCAGGCTGAACACCGTTCGGATCCGAGCTTTCTGCGGTTTGCCCAGGTTGCCCAGCAACTCCGTTTGGTGCATTCGGTTGCGGTGGTTTCGGCGAACCACCTCCGAAAATATGAGACAGAAAAGAGCCCACCGCAGTAGCCGGGCCATGTCCGCCGTGCAGTTCACATAATTGCGTCGGTTGCGAACCCGCGATATAGACCTCAGGGCGCGTGGTAGGACAGGATGGTGTGGCAATTTGCAGAGTATCCGCGTCAATCGTGATGGAGTCCACACCCTCGGGCATATCGAACGGCTTCACGTCGCGATAGCTGGGCAGCGTTGTGGCCTTGATCATGAAATCCGCCCAAATGGGCGCAGCGGTGGCACCACCGGAAAGGCCTAGATCGTGATTGTCATCGAAGCCAATCCAGATTACGCACACGAGGTTGTTCGTAAAACCCGCAAACCAGCCATCGCGCGACGTACCGGTCTTACCCGCCGCAGGAAGCGTGAAGCCCTTTGCGCGGACCGCCGCTCCCGTGCCCTTATTGATCACGTCAACCAGGATGCTGTCGACAAGATAGGCGACCCGCGGATCGAGCACTAACTTATTCGCTGGGGAATTCGTCTCTAACACATTGCCATTTGCCCCAGAGATGCTCTTGACGTACATGGGCTCTGCCCGCGTGCCCAGGGTCGCAAAGGCGGTATATGCGCCAGCGACGTCCACAGGTGTCAACTCATACGCGCCAAGAGCCACAGCCGGCGTAGGTTTAATACTGGGGGACAACCCCATTTGACGAGCGATTTGCACCACGCGGCCATACCCCACCATCTCGGCAATTTTCACGGTTGCAACGTTCAGCGAATTGGTCAAGGCTTGGCGGACGGTAACCTTCCCCATGAATTTCTCGCCGTAATTGTTCGGGGTATATTCCTGGCCGTCGAATTCGAAAACGGTCGGTTCGTCGTCAACGGTGGTAGCGGGAGTGACGAGAGGCTGCGCGCCATCGACGGCATTATTAAACGCTGCAGCATAGACGAATGGCTTGAATACCGAGCCGGGCTGGCGATGCGCCAGTGCGTGATTCAATTGACTCTGTCCATAGTCGCGGCCGCCAATGAGAGCCTTGATTTCGCCGGTGCGTGGGTCAATCGCCACTAGCGCTATTTGCGCTTGCGGGATGATCGCACCCGTTTCCTTCTTCCCTTTAACCTTGTGTGCCCTTTCGTATTTTTTGGCCAATAGGTCATCGACATTTTTCATTCCGCTTTCGATGGCTACAGCGGCGGCTCGCTGCAGTTGCGGATCTAGCGTCGTATATACCCGGTAGTTGGTGCTGAGAAGTTCCTGCTCTGAATATTTCTCCAACAGGTGGTCTTTGACCATGTCAACGAAGTACGGCGCTTCGTTCCCCGTGACGGATGCGCGGACCAATTTCAGGGGAACGCGCTTGGCGTCCTGAACATCGGCCTCGGTGGCGAACTTGTTTTCCACCATCTGCGCCATCACACGATCGCTAGCCTGTGCGGCACGTTCCGGATGGCGGTCGGCCACGGAATAGTAATTCGGCGCACGGATCAAACCGGCGAGAAAGGCGCACTCCGCAAGCGACAGTTGGCGCAGATCCTTTCCGAAGTAGGCCACGCTGGCTTCGGCAAACCCGCGTATCCCGAAGCTCCCACGATTGCCCAGATACACCTCGTTGGCGTACATTTCGAAAATCTGTTGTTTGTTAAAACGCTGCTCAAGCTCGAAGGACAGCATCGCTTCGGCCAACTTGCGTTTCCAGGTGCGGTCGGTCGAGAGAAAGTACGTGCGGGCGACCTGCATGGTGATCGTGCTGGCGCCTTGCATGTGTTGGCTGTGGCGGACATCAGCCCAGGCAGCGCCGAAGATCCGAATAAAGTCGAAGCCTGGATGCTCAAAGAAGCGCTTGTCCTCGGCGGAGAGAATGGCGTGCACCAGCAACGGCGGCAAATCGTCATACCGGACCATGCGCCGTTTTTCCCGTGAACTGTCGAACAGATTGGTGATGAGCTCCGGCTCGATCTCGGCAACCCCCATGTCTGCGCCGCCCGCGAGCGGCCGGATGGCCTTGATCGTTCGGCCATTGAAGTGCACCGCGAGGGCGTTCGAACCAGCGAAGTACGACAGCTTCGAAGGCTTAATGTCCACGACGCTTCCGTCAACCTCGTATTCGCCTAACGAGTTCTCATCCGCCTCGGGCCGGTATCCTGAGCGCTGGAGATACGTGACTAGGTCATCCGGGCCCCAAGCTTGCCCGTCCGAGATGTGCGCGGGGGAGGAAAAAATCTGCGTCGTGTTCTGGAAAATATTGCCGGACAATCGCGCGTTGATCATCCGGGAATACTTGACGTAATAGAAGGTAAAAATGCCGGCACTGACAAGAAAGCAAAAGGCAAAGAAGCCGAGCAGACTGAGTCCCCAGACCGAGGTCCAAAAACCTTTTTGAAGACGGAATCGCAAAGAGTCCCCCAGAGCTGGCCAACTACTATTGTCTCGCACTATGGAAACGGAACAAAATCGGCTCGGCGCAGGAAGCGCGGAGGTGACGATTCCTCGTAAAGCGGGACTACTTCATGTAGTCGCGGCCTTCGGATGAAGTGTCAAAGTTCAAATCGGTCTTATAAAAAACGAAATCCACCGGGACCGTATAATTGACGCTGATCTCGATCCCATGATTAGTGTTGGCGACCTTGACGTCGTCGCGCGTCGCCGGAATATCCAAGTCCTGAATCGTGCGGAAGATGTTGTCTTTTATTTGATCTTCCGTGTAGCGATTGACTATGGCGAACTTGGCCTGTTCCGTCATCTTATCCTTCAGCTGGTAATTGGCCACATACGCCGGAACGACTTTAACCGCTACAAATACGGCGATTATGAGGAACGCTAGATAGACGATAGCCTTGAGCCGGCCTTCGCCCTTTTGCCCATGGCGCAACGATCGTAGTTGACGGTTCACCAAACTCTACCCCGCACAGCCCAAGCCGATCGAAATCCGCTTGGCCAAGTTTCTGAGACCAATAAATTTACGCTAACACTGCCTCGACGTGCTGTCGAGAACCGCTGTCAGCAAGTGTTCTTCGTGGGTAACAGCCTGTACGCTTAGAACTCGGAAGGCACGCCGAGGATTAGTACGCCCTGCCGAAGATAGCCCGTTCCTTGGCGTTTTTCGCGCAATAGATGCAGCCGCCGGTCGGGCCGGCCGCCTCGTGCCCCAGAACGGCGGTCTGGTCCAGCGGGATGCAGCGCATCGTTGCGCGAGTCTCTTCCTTAATTTTCTCCTCGCATTCGCCGCTGCCACACCAAGGGGCGAAAGCGAAACCCGTCTCTACAGCCTTCTTGAATTCGTCATAGTTTTTCGCTTCATGGGTGTTCGACCGGCGAAACGCCAACGCCTTGTCGAACAGCGACTGATGGATTTCCACCAGGAGCTTCTCGATGGTACCGGCCAAATCCGCGAGGGGAGCGCTGACTTTGCCGTCCCTGCCGGGCTTGTCGCGCCGCGCCAGCATCGCCGCCTGTTTCGCAACGTCTTTGGGGCCGAGCTCGACGCGCACCGGCACACCGCGCATCTCCCAGTCGTTGAACTTCCAGCCGGGACTAAAACCCTCGCGCTCGTCGAGCGTCACCCGCAGATTGGCTTTAACGAGCTGCACCTTCAGTTCTTTTGCGGTCTTCAAGACCGCGGACTTCTCGTCGTCGGTCTTGTAGATCGGAACGATCACCACTTGGGTGGGCGCTAGTCTGGGCGGCATTACCAAACCCTGATCGTCACCGTGAACCATGATGATTGCACCAATGAAACGCGTGGACAGCCCCCACGAGGTGGTCCAACAGTGTTGTTGCACTCCGGTTTGATCCAAGTACTTCACATCGAAGGCCTGGGCGAAATTCTGTCCAAGGAAGTGAGAAGTTCCTGCTTGCAAGGCCTTGCCGTCACCCATCATGGCTTCGATGGAATAAGTCACATCCGCACCCGCGAATTTCTCGGCGTCTGATTTCGCGCCAGGAATTACCGGAATGGCCGCTTCGTTCACCGCAAAGTCGGTATACACGTCGAGCATTTGACGGGTTTCTTCAACTGCTTCTTCCCGCGACGCGTGGGCGGTATGGCCTTCTTGCCAGTAGAATTCCAACGTCCTCAGAAAAAGCTTGGTGCGCAATTCCCAACGCACCACGCTATTCCACTGGTTCATCAGGACGGGCAAATCCCGATAGGATTGAATCCATTTGGACCACATGTGCCCGATGATGGTTTCCGAAGTGGGCCTCACAATCAGCGGCTCGGCAAGTTCTTCCCCGCCGCCGATCGTGACGACTGCCAACTCTGGCGAAAAACCTTCCACATGATGTTTTTCTTTCTCGATGAAGCTCTTGGGGATCAGCAACGGAAATGCCACGTTCTGATGGCCGGTGGCTTTGAACCGGCGGTCCAACGCTCCTTGTATGTTTTCCCAAAGGGCCCAGCCGTAGGGACGAACAACCATGCAGCCACGTACGGGCGCGTAATCCGCCAATTGCGCCTTCAACACCAGTTGGTTGTACCACTCCGAAAAATCTTCCGCGCGCGTCGGTAGCTTCTCTTCAGCCATGCGTCTCCCTGTCTAATTCATCGGCAATAGGCAAGCATTCGAGCGTAGCGGAGGCAAACTGCAGTGTCAACGCAGCCACCCGTCGAAACGCGATCAAGGAATTTAAATTGACGAACCCAGAAACCACTCCCAGTCGGCATCCTTGTGATTGGTGCGAATCACGAGTTCGGGCTCATGCATGGCCACCCGGCTGTAGGGCGCTACCGAGTGCGTCAACCACACGTTGCCGCCGATGATGCTGTGGTGGCCGATGCGAGTATCACCGCCAATGATCGTCGCACCAGCGTAGATCGTTACGTGATCCTCGATATCAGGATGCCGTTTGTTCGCCAGCCCACGAACGAGTTCTCCACCCGCATCGCGGCGGCCAGTCGGATTGAAAGCCCCCAGAGTGACACCGTGATAGAGCGTGACATTCTTGCCGATGGTGGCGGTTTCGCCGATTACGACGCCAGTTCCATGGTCGATAAAGAAGGATTCCGCAATCGTCGCCCCGGGATGAATATCGATTCCGGTGCGACTATGAGCGATCTCCGTCATCATCCGCGGCATGTACGGAACCTTCAGCAGATACAACTCGTGCGCTAGCCGCTGTACCGTGATCGCCTCAATGCCGGGATAGCTCAACAGAATCTCTTCATAGCCGCTCGCCGCCGGATCGTTGGTCATCGCGGCCTGCAGGTCCAATGCGAGCAACTGGGCCAGTCTCGGCAATTTCGTGCGAAGGCTTTCCACCACGTCCGCGGCAGCTCTCGCAAGATCAGGTGCGGTTATCTTCGCGCTGCAGTTTACGTCGAAGCGCATGGCATAAACGACTTGCTCGGTCAGCTGCGATTCCAATTGCGCCAGAAATCCGGCCGCATCGGGGCTGCGTGGTTCTTCACAGGCGTAATACAACGGGAATAGGCCGTCGAGGTAAGCGCGGCAAAACGCCGCGACCTCATCCTTCGAAGGCAGGCGGTATTCCCACATCGATGCGTCGGCCAACCGGGCTTCGAGCGCTAAGCGAAACTCGTTCGCGAGGGCTCGCAAATCATTATTGGGCGTGGTCATGAATTTCACAGTTCTTTAGATGTGCCATGCCGGGACCGCGGTATGGCAACGAAGGTCCCGCGTCCCGGCTGGCATCTTGTCCGGTATCTGGTGCTTTATCCGATTCCCTCGAACAGGATCGTGGAGAGGTAGCGCTCCCCAGCATCCGGGAGAATCGCTACTATCGTCTTGCCCGCGAACTCCGGCAATTTGGCGAGGCGCACAGCCACCGCCGCGGCCGCACCGCACGATATTCCGCTGAGGATGCCCTCTTCCCGTGCCAGGCGCCGGGCGGCCTCGACCGATTCTTCGTTGGTCACTAACTCCACGCGGTCCACCATGCTCAGGTCCAGATTTTTCGGTACGAAACCGCCCCCGATGCCCTGGATTTTGTGTGGCGCCGGCGTCAAAGGTTCGCCTGCAATCGTCTGTTTGATGACCGGACTCACCACCGGCTCAACCGCTACGGTGGTGATCTTTTTCCCTTTCGTGTTTTTGATGTAGCGGCTTACGCCAGTGAGCGTGCCGCCGGTGCCCACACCACTTACGAACACGTCAATTTGCCCGTCTGTGTCATTCCAGATTTCCGGGCCGGTGGTCGCCTCGTGAATCGCGGGGTTCGCCGGATTGTCGAATTGCTGCGGCAAGAAATAGTGTTGCTTGTCGGACTCGTAGATTTCCGTCGCCTTTTTTATCGCGCCCTTCATCCCTTCCGGCCCCGGTGTCAGAACCAGCTTTGCGCCAAACGCCGCCAACACGCGACGACGCTCCAGAGACATCGTTTCCGGCATCGTGAGCGTGATGGCGTAGCCGCGCGCCGCCGCGACGTAAGCCAGTGCGATTCCGGTGTTACCGCTGGTCGGTTCTACGATTTCGATTCCCGGCTTCAGCACGCCGCGCTTCTCCGCATCCCAAATCATCGCAGCCCCGATACGACACTTCACCGAGTACGCAGGATTTCTCCCCTCGATCTTCGCCACAACCGTGGCTTTCGCGCCATCGGTCATGCGGTTCAGTTTGATCAGAGGGGTTCTTCCAATGCTTAGTGAATTGTCTGCGTATATGTTGGCCATGATGCAACCTCAGTTGAGTGAATTTGCTGTATCGGGACAGCCCACCAAGTATAGGACTTCTTGGGGACAAACATGTTAGCAGGTACAACGAAGCGAGCGTATCGGTTTCGATAATTCCGATGTTGGCCATGTGCTCGATTGCGGTTGCTCTCTCACTCCGATAAAATCGCGCTGTAGAACGGGAACATGGTGGAGTCGCAATTCATTCAGGAGAAGCAATGACTACGCAAGCAAATGAACGTATGCAGCGGCCTCTCGAAACGGTCGATGCCGAAATCGAGAACTTATTGGGCGCGGAAGCGCAACGCCAAGCCACCGGCCTCGAACTGATCCCGTCGGAGAACCTCGTTTCCGAAGCTGTTCTGGAGGCGATGGGTTCCATCTTCACCAACAAATATGCAGAGGGCTATCCGGGCAAACGCTATTACGGGGGCTGCGAATTCGCAGATAAGGTCGAGCAATTGGCGATCGATCGCGCCAAGGAATTGTTCGGAGCCGACCACGCGAACGTGCAGGCACACTCGGGCACGTCGGCGAATGTGGCGGTGTACATGTCGATGCTGCAACCGGGGGATACCGTATTGGGCATGGCGCTGGCTCACGGTGGCCACCTGACTCACGGGCACCCGCTGAACTTTTCCGGCCGCATGTATAAATTCGTGGAGTATCACGTCCGTCGCGACACGGAGCAGATCGACTACAGCGAGATTGAAGAACTGGCGCATGCCAACAAGCCGAAAATGATTGTCGCCGGGGCCAGTGCCTACTCACGCATCATCGACTTCGAACGGATCGCGGCGATTGCAAAGTCCGTGGACGCGTTATTTTTCGTGGATATGGCACACATCGCCGGATTGGTGGCGGCGGGAGTGCACCCGAGCCCGATCCCGCACGCCGACGTTGTATCCACCACAACGCACAAGACACTCCGTGGGCCACGAGGCGGGATGGTCCTTTGCCGGGCGGCATACGCAAAAGAATTGGACAAGCTGACGTTTCCGGGCACGCAAGGTGGGCCGCTAGTCCACACCATCGCCGCAAAGGCCGTGTGTCTGAAAGAAGCCATGGAGCCGACGTTCAAGGATTACCAGAAACAGGTCGCGGCGAACGCCAAAGCCATGGCCGCAGCGGTGGCCAGTCAGGGATTTCGGATCGTTACCGGCGGCACCGATAACCATCTATTCCTGATCGAAGTGCACTCGCGCGGCATTACCGGAACGGAAGCTGAAAAGGCGCTGGATCGCGCGGGCATCACCGTCAACAAGAACTCCATCCCATTTGATCCTCTGCCCCCGATGAAAGCCGGTGGAGTCCGCCTCGGTAGCCCGTCGGTCACCACCCGCGGCATGAAGGAACCGGAGATGCAGTTAATCGGCGGATGGGTCGCGGAAATTCTTCTTCACGTTGGCGACTCGGCAGTAGAACAGAAGGTGCGCCGGCAAGTGGCGGAATTAGCCGCGCGCTTTCCCATCTATGAATCACGCCTTCGGTCTAACGCCGCGCATGCGCGCGTGTAACTGACCGCTTCCTTTCGGCCTACGGCCGGCGATATAGTCAGCTTTCCGTAAGGCTGACCATGGATAAAACGAAGGCAAAACTGCCGGACATCTTAGAGGCAACCGAAGACTTTGAGCGCTGGGCCGGTCGCCACGTCAACCTCATCCGCTCAGATGTGAAACTGAAGCATCACCTGATGGCCGAGGCGCCATTTCCTTTTTTCCGCGCGACCTTTTATCGCTGGGCGCAGTGGTGGCCCTTGCTCTGTTCGGAACTGGCGCGTGCGCCGCAGGTCCTTGCCGTAGGCGATTTGCATATCGAAAATTTTGGGACTTGGCGTGACGTCGAGGGCCGCCTGATCTGGGGCGTGAACGATTTCGATGAGGCCTGGCCCGCAGCATATACCGTAGACCTCGTCAGGTTAGTGACGAGTGCCTATCTCGCGATCCAGTCTGAGCATCTCTCGATCAGCCGAAAGACAGCCTGCCAAGGTATCGAGGCGGGCTATCGCGATTCACTTGCCGACGGCGGCGGCCCGTTCATTCTGGCGGAACACCACCGCTGGCTCCGCATGATCGCCCTGAACAAGCTGCGCGACCCCGTGGTGTTCTGGAAAAAAATTTTGGCTTGTCCAAAATACAAGGGCCAGCTGCCAAAAGATGTCTGGCGACTCGTTCACAACTCCATGCCCCTGCGCACTCTAAACTACGAGATGAAATCTCGCATCGCGGGTCTTGGCAGTCTGGGCCATCCTCGCGTGCTCTGCCTGGCCACCTGGGACGGCGCCCATGTGGTTCGGGAAGCCAAACAACTGGCGCCGTCGGCGTGGATCTGGGCCCGCCGTCTGGCAGCATCCCATGTTTTGAGCCGGAAACTTGTCGAGAGCGCAGTGCGCATTCGCGATCCCCACGTTCATTTCGCGGCACATTGGATCGCTCGGCGCCTGGCTCCGGATTGCTGCCACATTGAGATGCAATCGCTCCCCGAGGAACGCGACGAAGAAAAACTCGCTTATTACATGGGCTGGGAAACCGCCAACATTCATCTGGGAAGCCCCAGAGCCATCGCTGCGGTCAAACGTGATCTCGGCCACCGCCACGGACGCTGGCTGCATAAAGCCTCCAAGGCCATGCTTGGCGTCACTTTAGATGATTGGAAAGTATGGCGACGCAAGTGGCGCCGCATCGACCGAAAGAAATGACAAAGCTATAGAGCTCGCACTCCGGACGCGAGCGGCGCCTCGGCCAATTCGCGCGAAAAGAAAAATCCCCTAGAACGCCAAGCCGTTGGCCAAAGACTGTCCCTCCGGTCAGTAGATTCGCGCGCGCAGAACTCGTAGGTTAGCTTATAACCGAGATGCGAACTCCAGCGGCAGCCTCGCGTGAGTGTCACTTTACACGCTGGTTCGTCTGTTCCCTGCTAAGGCCGGCCGTAATCTCAGGAGTTTCAAGCTTCCCGGGGGAGTCCTCCAGTTCAAACGAGGTGGCCTAGATGATGGATACGGAAGCATTCCGTGAGTTCAAGACCGGCTTGTCCTTCCTGCGGGACAATTACGCGAACCGTGCGTTCGAACACATCAAACGCGCTGCGGATATGGAAAAAAACAATCCTTACTACATGTCCTATCTCGGAGTAGCGTTGGCTCGTACGCAACAGAAGTGGGCGGACGCCGAGCGTCTTTGCGATACCGCCGTGCGTATGAAGAGGAATCAGGCACAGTTGTATCTGAATCTCGCTGAGGTTTATATGACCGCGGGTCGCAAGGAAGATGCCCGTGAAGCCTTGATCGCTGGAATGAAATATGCGCGCCGCGACATCCGTCTGAATATTGCCATGGCTAAGTTGACACCCCGACGGTCACCGGTTTTTACGTTCCTGGAGCGCAAGCATCCGTTAAACCGCCATTTCGGCATGCTTCGTCATAAGACACTGCAAGCCTTCGGTCGCAGTTAGCAGTTGCGAGTTTCCCCAACCCCCCAAACGCAAAAAGGGCGGGTGGCCTCGCGCCATCCGCCTTTTTTGTTGCTCGCAATATCGTTTATTTTTACTTGCGCTGGCCGTGCCCGCCGCCGAAATCTCCGTAGCCGCCTTGCAGGCCCATCTCCATCAAGATCTTGAAGCCGATTCCAAACAGGCCGTTCGACAATGGCTCACGCCGTACGACTTCGGCAAGGTATTCACGGGTCATCGCCGCAGGTTCTTTCGAGTAGGGCATGGAAACAAACAGCCGCATTCCCACTTCGTATCCCGTCTCGCTAGACTGAAAGAAAACACCCGAGCGAGAAACGCTCAACGAACCGCGAATATCATCGAATGGATCGCGTTCAGGATCGGAAGGGCGAATCCGCATCAGTTGATTGATCTTGCACCGGCGATTCGACCGACGCTCGGTCTGCGCCGTGCGAACCGGCGTTCCTCCGGTAGGCTGACTTGATTTACTCATAAGATTGAAAGCAGACGCCATGGCCTTTCACCTTTCCCCAACAGCGATTCTGTATAGGAAAAGAGTAATTGGGAGACTGCGGAAAACCTATAGTGGGGCCGTACTTGGCAAAAAATAGGCCTTCTCAATTCGATAGTAGTACGAAAGTACCATCCGGGCAATCCGGGCCTCCAATCAAATTTTTGCATACAGGACTGAGCCGGGTGACTTCCGGCCAACTTTTGTGTAATTCTCTTTCGAGACTTACCGGGATAAGCCCATTATGCTCAAGAAATTCAAGGATTTGACGGAACGAGAGATCCTGGCGCTCGCCATCGCGAACGAAGAGGAGGATGGCCGCATCTATGGCGAATTCGCGGATGCCTTGCGCGATTCCTACCCTAGTACTGCGGAGATGTTCGAGGAGATGCGCGCCGAGGAGGCCGTGCATCGCGACCGACTTCTCGAGATGTTCCGGCACCGATTTGGCGAACATATCCCGCCCATTCGGCGCGAAGACGTTCGTGGATTTCTGCAGCGCCGCCCGGTATGGATGATGCGGCCGTTGGGAGTGAAAGTGGCTCGCCGGCAGGCCGAGATTATGGAGATGGAGGCCAGCCGCTTTTATATGCGGGCGGCCGGCCGGACCAGCGACGTTCAAACGCGCGAATTACTGAACATGCTGGCCGATGAAGAGAGAAAACATACCCGCGCAGCGAGCGAGTACGAAGAAAAGCACCTGACAGAAAAGGCGCGCTCCGACGAAGAAGAATCGCACAAGCGGCTCTTCGTGCTGCAGTTCGTTCAGCCCGGCTTGGCCGGCCTGATGGATGGTTCGGTATCCACACTGGCCCCGTTGTTTGCCGCAGCCTTTGCCACTCACAAAAGCTGGGACGCTTTTCTGGTCGGGATGGCCGCGAGTCTTGGCGCCGGAATCTCCATGGGATTTGCAGAGTCGCTTTCCGATGACGGGTCGCTCACGGGGCGTGGTTCGCCCTGGATTCGCGGAACCGTAACAGGGCTCATGACCGCGGCCGGAGGTCTTGGGCACACACTTCCGTTCCTGATCGCAGACTTTCGCCTGGCTATTGGGATCGCCATCGCCGTAGTGGCCATCGAACTTGGCGTCATCAGTTATATCCGCCACCGGTACATGGATACGCCATTTCTACAGGCGGCCTTCCAGGTAATTGTCGGCGGGGTGTTAGTGTTCCTGACGGGCTGGCTGATCGGCAGTTCGTGAGAAACGCGAACTGTAAAGTCCGTCACTACAAAAAGGTCTTGCTCCTATACGCCGTATACTATACGCTGTATAGGTGACCGCCGAATCTACAGCCGACCGCATCGCCCGCGTAGCCCTCACCATTCTTGAAGAAGAAGGTCCGGAAGCGGTCAGCATGCGCCGCGTCGCTGATGCTGTGGGCATCACCCCCATGGCCATTTATCATCACTTTCCTAGCCGTGATGCCCTGCTCAACACCATCACCGACCGCGAGTTCGCAAAACTGCTCTCCTTCATGCAGGCCCACCCGTTGGAAGGAAATATCGAGGCGCGCTTGATCGCTGTGATGGAAGGGTATGTCGATTACTCCTTCGCACAGCCACGTGTCTTCGATTTCGTTTTCTCTCGAACTCGCCAAGGCGCGCGCCAGTTCCCCAACGATTTCCGGGCGCGACTTTCTCCGACTCTAAATCCCGTGGCGGATACGTTGGCGATGGGGATGGACAAAGGCCAACTGAAGAAGGACGACGTTTGGGAGGTCGCATTTGCGCTCTGGGCCCACGTGCATGGATACGTAATGCTATTCCGCGCTGGACGAATCGATCTTTCCGAAAAGGAATTTCGCAAGTTATTACATCGCTCGATGAGGAGATTTTTGTATGGACTCAAAGCCTAGCAAAACGTATCTGGCCGCTCCTTGCCTGGCTATATCCGCCGCGCTATTTTTCCTGGGAACCGGACTTTCACCCCTCTGGGCATTGACGTGGCTCGCACCGATTCCCGTGCTGTGGATTGCGCCCCGGGTAAGTGCGCGGCAGGCTTTCTTCGTCGCTCTCGCCGCTTACGCCCTCGGAGGCCTGAATGAATGGGCCTACTCACGTACCGTTCTGCCAACGTTTATAGTCGCGGGGCTCTTGCTGGCCTCTGCCTGTCTGTTTGCTGCCGGCGCTTTGCTCTTTCGGTATGGTGTGCTGCACGGCAAACTCTGGCAGGCCGCCGTCGTTTTTCCGGCATTTTGGGTCACCGTGGAATTTGTGGTCGCACAACTGTCGGTCCACGGCACATTCGGCAATATCAGTTATTCACAGATGGATTTCCTCCCGATCTTGCAAATTGCGTCTGTAATCGGAATCTGGGGGATCAGTTTCTGCTTGTTTCTGTTCGCCGCTACCATCGCGGCCCTCGCGCAATCGGGTCCGACTTTAGTAAAAATTCGGCTGGCTATCGCAACTGTAGTGTTCCTCGCCGGTGTCATCGGATTTGGTCTATGGCGGATCGCCGCGACTCCGAAGAATTCTCCGACCGTGAAGGTAGCACTCATGGCTTCAGACGCGCCGGAAAACGTCGCCGCAGACACTCCGGCGGAAGCACAAGCGATTTTCCAAAGATATGCGGAGCGAATCAAACTGCTATCTGGCCGGGGTATACAGCTATTCATTTTGCCGGAACATAGCGGACCGGTCACCGACGTGTCACGCCCGGAAGCAGACGCCTTCTTTCAAGACCTTGCGAAACAAAATGACGCATACATAGCCGTGGGAATTGATCGTATTACGCCAAGCGTTTCGTGGAATCAGGAGCGGCTATATTCGCCACAAGGGGAGTTCGTCGCGTCTTACAACAAGCACCACTTGCTGCCTCACTGGGAAGACAGATTCGCGCCGGATACGAAACGTACGGTAGTCACGGGAATCTCTGGAAAATGGGGCCTGGCGATTTGCAAGGACATGGACTTTCCGCGCTTGAGCCGCGAATACTCAGAGGACGGCGTAGCTCTGCTGCTGGTGCCTGCCTGGGATTTCGTCGACGATGGCTGGCTGCATGGCCGCATGGCCATTCTGCGCGGAGTGGAGGGCGGATTCAGCATCGCCCGCTCTCCCAAGCTGGGAATCTTAACAGCGACAGACGATCGCGGTCGCGTTTTGGCGCAACGCAGAACCACTGGTTCGCAATTTGCCACCGTGGTTACCGACATACCGGTCCGTCACGATGCGACAATCTATTCGCGATTCGGGAACTGGTTCGCCTGGCTTTGTGTTCTTGTGTTTTTCTCTACCGCGCTTCTAGTATTCCGCGCGCCGCAGACACTAGCCCACCGAATCAAAGTTAGTCACTATGTGCAGGAGAGTGACTTGGAACGCGGCCACGCTGAAAGGTGCGCTTCAGGAAGGACTGGAAACGGTCCATATAGATGTACACCACCGGCGTGGTGAAGAGTGTGAGCATCTGGCTCAAGATCAGGCCTCCGACAATGGCCACGCCCAGGGGCCGGCGAATTTCCGAGCCGACGCCGGTTCCCAGAGCCAGCGGCAAAGCGCCCAATAACGCCGCCATCGTCGTCATCATGATGGGCCGGAATCGCAGCAGACAGGCTTTATAGATCGCTTCTTCGGGCAGCTTTTCTTCTTCCCGTTCGGTCTGTACAGCAAAATCGATCATTAAAATCGCGTTTTTCTTCACGATTCCAATTAGCAAAATTATTCCAATGAGCGCAATGATGCTCAGATCCATGTGAAAAAACTGCAGCATCAAAAGCGCACCGATGCCTGCCGAGGGAATTGTGGAAAGAATAGTGATTGGGTGAATGTAACTTTCGTAGAGAATTCCTAGAACGATGTAGACCGCCGCCAACGCAGTTAGGATCAGGACGGGCTGATTCGACAACGAATCCTGGAACGCCTGCGCGGTACCCTGGAAAGAAGCGTGAACAGTATTGGGAACACCCAAGGAGTAACGTGCTTCTTCAACGTGCTGAACTGCGGGCCCCAGCGATGCTCCGGGCGCGAGGTTGAACGAAATGGTGATGGCCGGGAAGATCCCCTGATGATTTACGGATAGCGCCGTGTTGGAGTGCTCGTAGTGCGAAAAGGAACTCAGCGGCACAAGCTTGCCAGTGTTTGAGGGCACATAGATGTATTTCAGGCCCTCGGGATTTTCCTGAAACTCGGGCGCCACTTCCATCACCACATGATATTGATTCAGCCCTTTGTAGATGTTGGACACTTGCCGCTGGCCAAACGCATCTCCCAAAGCGTTGTCGATATCCTGCAGCGAAACTCCCAATCTCCCCGCGGTGTCGCGATCGATGGCCAGGTAAGACTGCAGGCCCTTGTTCTGTTCATCGGAATTGATGTCGCGCAGCTCCGGAATCTGCTTCATGCGATCCATGATGATTGGCGTCCAGTGGTACAGATCTTCGAGATTATCCGCCTGCAATGTGTATTGGTATTGTGCGCCGCCGAACCTACCGCCAACGTTGACGTCTTGCACCGCTTGAAGAAACAGGGCCGCACCAGGAATATTGGCGGTCTTCTTTCGCAGCCTGGAAATGATGTGGTCGGCATCGATCTTGCGCTCGTCTAGAGGCTTCAACTGCGCAAACATACGCGCGGTACTGGTTCCGTTGCCGCCACCAGTGAAGGAGGCAACCGAATCCACGGCCGGATCGGCCTTCACGATGTCGGTGAAAGCGCGCATCTTCTTCGACATTTCGTCAAAAGAGGTATCTTGATCGGCCTGGATAAACCCGTTAATTCGGCCGGTGTCCTGCTGCGGGAAGAAGCCCTTGTTGACGTGCTTAAACATGTACACACTGAGTCCCGCGGTGAAAATAGTCACGCAGAGAATCAGAAACTGGTGGCGCAGCACCCAGCGCAGCATGTGATCGTAGCCATGCAGCATATGATTGAAGCCGCCTTCCGACAGGCGGTAGAAGAAGCCATGCTTCTTCTTGTGATCGTGTCTGAGAAACCGCGCGCACATCATCGGCGTGGCGGTCAGCGATACAAACAGAGACACCGCAATAGCGGCGCTGAGCGTAACCGCGAATTCCCGAAACAGCCGCCCCACCAATCCGCTCATCAACAAAATTGGGATGAATACAGCGATCAACGAGGCGCTCATCGAAAGTACGGTGAATCCGATCTCACTGGCTCCCTTCATCGCCGCCGCGTAGCCGTGTATGCCATTTTCCATATGTCTGGCGATGTTTTCGATCACCACAATGGCGTCGTCCACCACGAACCCCGTCGAAATCGTCAGAGCCATCAGCGATAAATTGTCCAGGGAGTAGCCAAACAGGTACATGACGCCGAACGTGCCCACCAGGGAAAGCGGAACCGCCACGCTTGGAATGATGGTGGCCCAATAGTTGCGCAAAAACGCGAAGACCACGAGCACCACCAGCACGATGGAGATCGACATGGCGCGCTCCACGTCGTGCACCGACGCGCGGATGACCACCGTGCGATCCATGATCACATTCAGGTCCAGCGCCGGAGAAATGGAAGCGCGCAACCACGGCAGCGTCGCCTTGATGCGGTCCGCGGTGTCGATCATGTTGGCGCCGGGCTGCCGGAAAATCGCCACGATCACGCCGCGCTTCCCTCCGAACAACCCGAGGTTGCGAATATCCTCCACGGAATCGGATACCTGGGCGATATCGCCCAGACGAACAGGCGCTCCCGCGTGGCCAGCCACAATCAGCGGTTCATATTCATAGGCCTTAAAAAGCTGGTCGGTATCAGAGAGAGTCCAGGCACGATCCGCATTGGAGACCGATCCTTTCGCCAAATTCGAGTTGGCGGATTGCAACGCCTTTCGCACCGTCTCCAGGCTGATTCCGTAGCTGTTCAACTGCTGCGGATTCACCTGAACGCGTACCGCAGGTTTCGACGAACCCCAGGTAAATACCTGTCCGACGCCTTCAATCTGCGCGATTTTCTGCGACAGAATTGAGTCTGATGCGTCGTAGATCTGCCCGATAGGAACTGTGTCGGAGGTTAGCGACAGAAATAAGATGGGTGAGTCCGCTGTGTTCACCTTGCGGTATGAGGGTTGAGACGGTAGGTCAGCAGGGAGTTGGCTGCGAGCCGCATTGATGGCAGCTTCTACGTCACGCGCGGCGGCGTTGATGTCACGGTTTAAATCGAATTGCAAAGCAATTCCGGTGCTGCCGAGCGTCGAACTCGAGGTCATTTGCGTAACCCCGGCGATTCGGCCGAACTGCCGCTCCAGCGGCGTGGCCACCGACGAAGCCATGGTCTCCGGACTGGCTCCAGGGAGCGAGGCGCCAACGCCAATGGTCGGAAGGTCGACCTGAGGAAGGGGCGCCACCGGCAAGAAGCGAAACGCGATCACCCCTGAAAGAAAAATGGCAATGGTCACCAGCGAAGTTGCAACTGGCCTGCGGATGAAAGGTGCGGAGAAATTGGATTGAAAGTTCATCCTTAGTCTCCGGCGCTGGGTTCCTCAAGCGGGTTGTGAATGCCCAGATGCAAACGCTGCGCCAACCAGTCGAATGCCAAATACACAACCGGGGTCGTGTAGAGGGTAAGCAATTGGCTCAGAATCAGCCCGCCGACAATCGTGATACCTAGCGGGCGGCGCAATTCTGAACCAACTCCGGTCCCTAGCGCCAAGGGCAATCCCCCGAGAAGAGCTGCCATCGTGGTCATCATAATCGGCCGGAAGCGCAGCAGGCAGGCCTCGTAAATCGCATCAAGCGGGCTTTTCCCTTCCTTGCGTTCCGCCTCCAAGGCGAAGTCAATCATCATGATGGCATTTTTCTTAACGATGCCGATCAGCAGGATGATACCGATCAGCGAAATGATGCTGAAGTCCGTACGGCACAACAATAGAGCGAGAATCGCTCCCACCCCGGCTGATGGCAAAGTGGACAAAATCGTAATCGGGTGAATATAACTTTCGTACAAAATGCCCAGAACGATGTAGACCGTGACGACAGCCGCCAATATCAACAGTGGTTCATTGCTGATCGACCGCAAAAAGGCCGCCGCCGTGCCTTGGAACGTTGCCTGGATACTTTCGGGCAATCCGATTTCCTGCCGCGCGCGTTCAATCGCGTCCGTGGCTTGCCCAAGGGAACCATGAGGCGCCAGATTGAACGAAATAGTGACCACGGGAAATTGTCCCTGATGGTTTATCGCCAAGGGAGTCGTGCCCAGTTCCAGTCGCGTGAAAGCGCTCAACGGGACTTGTGGCCCGTTCGAAGAGTGTACGTAGATGTTTTTCAACGCGTCGGGATTCTGCCGGAAGCTCGGATCCACTTCCATAACTACATGGTATTGGTTGAGTTGCGTGAAGATCGTGGACACTTGACGCTGCCCGAAAGCATCGTACAGCGTGTTATCGATGTCCGCGGGAAAGACACCGAGTCGAGAGGCGGTGTCGCGATCAATCGTCAGCGTCGCCATCAACCCGTCGTTGAATTGGTCCGTTGCTACATCTCGCAACTCCGGCAACGCTTTCAGCTTCGCCACGAATTTCGGAGTCCAATACGCCAGTTCCTTCGGGTCTACATCTTCGAGAGAGTATTGAAACTGTGTTCGCGAAACGCGATCTTCCACGGTGAGGTCTTGCACTGGCTGCATATATAAGGTGATGCCGTCTACCCTTGCCAGTTCCGGTTGCAGCCTGCGGATCACGTCAGAGGCGCTGATCTTTCGTTGTTCCAGAGGTTTCAAATTGATCTGGATACGGCCGCTATTCACAGTTGTGTTGGTGCCGTCGATACCGATGAAGGAGGACAGGCTTTCCACGGCCGGGTCTCGCAGAATAACGTCCGCAAGCGCTTGCTGGCGGCTGGACATAGCCCGGAAAGACACATTCTGCGGGGCTTCCGACACACCGAGAATTACACCGGTATCCTGCACCGGGAAAAATCCCTTGGGCACGTAGATATAGAGCAGAATCGTTCCGACCAGCGTACCCACCGTAACCAGCAGCGTGATTCCTCGGAAGCGCAGGACAACCTTAAGGGTCCGACCATAAAACGCAATCACATCTTCGAATACTTTTTCTGACCGGCGATAGAACCAGGTCTGCTGCGACTGTGGCTGGTGTTTCAGCAGCTTCGCGCACATCATGGGCGTCAACGAAAGCGAGACACCTGCAGAGACCAAAATCGTCACGGCCAGCGTGACGGCGAACTCCCGGAAAAGCCGTCCCACAATATCGCCCATGAACAACAACGGGATCAGCACCGCAATCAGGGACACGGTCAAAGAAACGATCGTAAATCCGATCTGCTCCGAACCTTTCAACGCGGCTTGCAACGGTGAATCGCCCTGCTCAATGTAGCGACTGATGTTTTCGATCATCACGATCGCGTCATCGACGACGAAGCCCGTGGAAATCGTCAAAGCCATGAGCGAAAGATTGTTCAGGGAATAGCCGAGCAGGTACATCACGCCAAAGGTACCGACGATCGAGAGTGGTACCGCAAAGCTGGGAATGATCGTGGCGCGCACGCTGCGCAGGAACAGAAAAATGACCAGAACTACCAGTCCGATAGTCAGAAGCAACGTGAACTTTACGTCTTCGACAGACGCCCGTATCGTGCTGGTCCGGTCGGTCAAAATATCCACATGCACGGAAGCCGGTAACGCGGCTTGCAGTTGCGGCAGAATTTTCTTGACACGGTCCACAACGCTGATGATGTTTGCGCCGGGTTGCCGCTGAATATTCAGAATCACCGCGGGCCGTCTATTCGCCCAAGCCGCCTGGCGGATATTTTCCGCGCTATCGGCGGCGACCGCCACGTCCGACAGGCGCACCGGCGCACCATTCCGGTAAGCGATGATGATCGGGTTGTAGCCAGAACTGGAAAGGAGCTGGTCATTCGCTCCGATCGTGTACGCTTGATGCTGGCCGTCGAATGTGCCCTTCGCCTGGTCAACGTTCGCGTTTCCTAGAGCGGTGCGCAGGTCTTCCAGGCTCAATCCGTAAGAGGCCAGCGCCGTGGGATTCACCTGTACCCGTACAGCCGGACGCTGCCCGCCACTGATGCTGACCAGTCCTACTCCAGAGAGCTGCGATATCTTCTGGGCTAGTGTTGTGTCAGCCAGATCTTCAACCTTTTCGAGTTGTAACGTGTCAGAAGTCAGCGCGAGAGTGAGAATCGGCGCATCAGCCGGGTTGATTTTGCTGTAGATCGGCGGATTCGGTAGATCTTTAGGCAGAAGTTGCGATGCGCTGTTGATTTCCGCCTGAACTTCTTGCTCCGCTATATCGATGTTCAAATCCAAATCGAATTGCAGGGTAACTACCGAACACCCGAACGAACTGGTGGACGTCATCTGCAATAGGCCGGGAATCTGTCCAAAATTTCGCTCCAGCGGAGCGGTAACCGAGGACGCCATTACATCCGGGCTTCCTCCAGGATAAAACGTCGTCACCTGAATTGTGGGGTAATCGACCTGCGGCAAGGCGGAGACGGGCAGCTGCAGGTAAGCAACGTAGCCAACCAGCAGCACCCCTACCATCAGGAGCGTAGTTGCTACCGGCCGCAAAATGAACGGCCGCGACGGATTCATCGAGCGGGTCCTCCGGCCGGGGCGCCCGGTGTCGCACCATCCGGAAGAAACGAGCTTTGCGTAGAGCTG
>Ga0335085_10002454_pt1 | contig 34569 bp, 28 predicted proteins | sample Lox_Sample_45_FD_206712 | JGI IMG/M metagenome (GOLD analysis project Ga0335085, IMG submission 206712) | Soil microbial communities from Loxahatchee National Wildlife Refuge, Florida, United States - Lox_Sample_4.5 | ecosystem: Environmental > Terrestrial > Soil > Wetlands | place: USA... | reverse complement strand
GTTCCTCCAGCTATAATAAAACCACCGTCTTTGGTTTGCTCAATCGAATTAGCCCAGTCATTGTCACTTCCTCCCAAAGATTTCTGCCATTCAATATCACCCAATGAATCTAATTTTAGAATCCAGTAATCCGGATGAAATTGACTAACACCATGATGACCCGTAACATCTCCATCATTCGATTCAGAGTACCCCCCAATAATAAATCCGCCATCGCTTGTTTGCTGAATTGAACGAGCTTCATCATAACTACTTCCTCCAAATGATTTCTGCCATTGAATGTTTCCTATTGAATCCAGCTTTACGATCCAATAATCTTCGCCACCATGATTGCCTGAAACATCTCCATCATTGGACGATGAATATCCTGCAACTATAAATCCATCATCAATAGTTTGCCATATTGAATAGGATTCATCCCAATTACTGCCTCCTAAACTTTTTTGCCATTCAATATTTCCATTCGAATCCAGTTTTACAACCCAGCAATCATCATAGCCATGATTTCCTGAAACCTCTCCATCGCTAGAATAAGTACTTCCAGCAACAATAAATCCGCCATCGACAGTTTGCTGAATGCAGTTGGCCCTATCATCGCTACTTCCTCCTAAACACTTTTGCCATTGAATGTTTCCATCCAAATCCAATTTTACAATCCAGTCATCTGGACCACCATGACCACCAGAAACATCTCCATCGCTAGACATAGACCATCCTGCAACAATAAGTCCGCCATCAGTAGTTTGTTGAATTGACCAAGCGTCCTCTACACTACTTCCTCCTAAGCATTTTTCCCATTCAATATCAGGAGCGTTTTGTGCGTGCAATTTTGCAATAGAAAAAAGCAAACACAGAGAGAAGTAGAATCGCTTTTTCATAAAAACTTTTATAAACAAGAAATAGAAATAAGCTTCATACTATAAAGTTAATAATCTCATTCGGATTTTCTATTCTTAAAAAAAGATTCCGAACATCTGTCAATGATGAATCGCCATATTCTCATTCACAGTTTGTAAAATTTTGCTGTCGGCAGGAAGCTTCACATTCTTTGCTGCAAGATCATTGTAGAGCGCCGTTGAAATCCGGATGCTGTCTCTCTTCTTCGATTCAATATCGATGGGGCTGCCGATAAAAATCTGATGCGTTGAATCATTGAATGAAACTTTGAACGAAGCCAGATCGGGCGGATTGGTTTCGCGGTTTATGTTGATCACTTTGTATCCATCGGCTTTATTGAAAAAGCAAAGTGCCTTCGGCAAAATCGGTTTGCCATCTTCCACATCGCAATAAAGTTTCACATCAAAGTCGCCGGTGCTCGCCAAGCTCACGTGCTCTTCATCATAAAAAATTTTTGTTTCCTCGGGAATGGAGGAAACTACGCTGCCCATCATTTTCCATTCTTGTGTTCGTCCTTTCAACTGATTCAACTCAGCGGTGAGCTGATCAATCTTTATCTGCTGCTCATTTTTCAAAAGAGGAAACGCAATGCCCGAACCAAATAACAAGAGAATAAAATATCCCGCAAAGGCACCCGATAATTTTATGTTGAGTCCTTTAAACGGTCCGGCTGCATTCGTCTTGCTCGGAAGGAATTTGTATAGGAGAAATGCGGGAATCAGCGGCAGCAGAACGATGATGACGAAGATGATCACGAAGGAAGAAGTCATGAGCGAGAATTTAGTGCAAGCTAAATTAGAAGGAACAGCGGGGAAATGAAAAAGGCAACGTGCGAGATTTGAACAGGCTATCCGGCATGAATTTTTTCATGACTCTGAATTTGAAATTTGAATACCTTAGCAACGCTTTGTTTAAAAAATCAGAGCTGAGGAAGCCACCTGCGCACATTGACGTGAGTGGCTTTCTTGTTTTTACATAATCACCATTATTATCTTCGAAAAAAAATCCACACCCGTGCGACTGAGCTATTGGATGAGTTTCTTCATCCTGCTTTTCCTTCACCTGAATATTTCGGCGCAGGTTCCTGATTTCAAGTTCCGGCATCTGACGGTGAAAGATGGATTTTCTGTAGATGATTTTGGCGCACTGTGCAGAGATCACCGCGGGTTTCTTTGGGTTGCAACATACGCGGGACTCAACCGATACGATGGGCATCATGTCACGATCTTCCGCAATAATCCGGATGATCCGCATTCGATCGCAGCGATCACGATCACTAACATCGTTGAAGATTCACTCGGACAAATTTGGGTGGGCAGCATCAACGGATTCGTGTCCCGCTATGATTATGCAACGAACTCTTTCACCAATTTCAATCTCAAATCGCCGACTGATAGTTCCTATTTCAGAAGCGCACAAACGTGTTTCCTCTTTGCCTGTGTGAATGATGTGTGGGTACTGCGCAACGACCGCTTGTATCACTTCGATCGAAAAAGCAATCAGTTCATTTCTTTTGACACCACAAAATTGATCAGCCGTGTTGGTAAAACGAACTTCAATGCATTTGCCATCTCACCGGATAAGAAAATCTATTTCCGCCTTCACAGTGAACTCATGGTGATGAATAGTGACGGAAGTAATCTTCACTATTATTTTTCTGATACGGCTGACTCGCATTTCTTCAATACACTTTTAGTGTCCGGGCTCTGCGCAGAAACTTCGGGTAACATTTGGTTCAGTGAATGGAAACGCAGTCATTCCTATTACTACTCGAAGAGTGATCATTCCTTTCAGGATTTATTTCCCGGTATCGACCCGCTTGCGAGCAATGTGGTTACAGGGTTTGTTCCTTACAACGAGCATTGGATGATCGGATCAACTTACGCAAGCGGGTTGTGGCTGATTGATCGCGACACAAAAAAGATTGTAAAGTATTATCATTACGATCCGCAGGATCCTTATGCGCTTTCCACCGTGGCGATTAACTACACGCTTCTCGATAACCAGGGCACGTTGTGGGTTTCCGGGACGGGATTGAATTATTTCAACCCGGTGAATTTTCAATTTCGGTTTATTCCGAAAGATCCGCGGCCCGTTCCCGATTATAAGCGAACTACATTCATGGATGCGTGCGAAGACTCCGATCATCATCTTTGGTTTGGTGAATTTATTGGCGGTGTGAATGAATATTTTCCTGACTCATCTCACTTGCTTCGGTATTCCTACCGATCGAAAGATGTAAAAGTGATGAACAACAATTCCGTCTATACACTTTTCAATTTCGACCGGAATCATTTGATGGTGACTTTTCAAAATGGAATTTCTCTTTTCGATTTACGCACAAAACAAATCAGCGACACACTTCATTTTCCCGGCGAAGCCGGAATTCTTTCCCAACATTCTACTGTTCGCATTCTGCGCGATAAGAATGGGAACCTGTGGTTGGCCACAGCGAGAAACGGAATTTTACTTTTCAATCCGAAGACAAATGTTTACACGCATTTCTGCAATGAAGCATCCGATGCGAAAGATAGAACATCCGGAGAATGGATTTCACAAATGGCCACCGATTCGAAAGGAAACATTTGGGTTACCGCCAAAGAATATTACGGCGTGATGAAAATCAATCCGGATTCACTCGCCGTAAAGTCATTTCCTTTTTCTTCCGCACTTTTTCAGAAAACCGGCACAGGCCTGCTTTATGATATGGCTGTCGATGGTGACAGTGTGCTGTGGCTGGGAACATGGGGATACGGTTTACTGAAGTATGAAATCGCAACCGGAAAAATTACGATCTACGATGTCAGCAAGGGATTGTGCAATAATATCGTTTCATCCATGGCACTGGATCACCGTCACAACTTGTGGATCAGCACGCCGAATGGTCTTTCAAATTTCGACACGAAGAAAAAACGGTTTCGTAATTTTTTTGCTGCTGATGGATTGCCGCAGGAAGATTTGGGAAATTTCACGTATTGCGCAATGAACGGAAAAATTTACATCGGAGCAGCCGACGGTGTGGTGGAATTCGATCCGGATAGCTTGCTGCAAACATTACCGCCACCGAGTACAATTATCGCGTCTGTTCTCGTGAATGGAAAAGAGATGAGTGGTATTCAGTCGACAAAGAATATTGATCTCAGTTATTCGCAGCGAAATGTATCTTTTGAATTCAACGCAATAAATTTTTTCGATCCTGAACACGATCAATACAGCTATCGTCTCGTCGGATATGATCATGAGTGGAATAATGCGGGCAGTCGTGAATACGCGGCTTACACTAATTTGCCCGGCGGCGATTATACATTCGAAGTTCGCGCCGCCAATATTGATGGTGTTTGGAATTCAGCGCCCACTTCGATTCAACTTCATATCGATACACCCTTTTATTTGCGGTGGTGGTTTTTTGTTCTGATTGTGATTCTCGCCTCCGCTGTCTTGTATCTCATTTATCGAATTCGTCTCAATCGCTTGCTTGCTATCGAGCGCATTCGCACGCACATCTCACGCGACCTGCATGACGACGTGGGTTCTGCACTTTCGAGCATCAATATCTGGAGTGAAGTAGCCGAACATCAATTGAAGAGTGATCCGGATAAATCAGAAGAATATCTGAAGCGCATTCACAACAGCTCACAGAATATGCTCGACACGATGAGCGATATCATCTGGGCCATCAATCCAATTAACGATACGGTAGAAAAACTTCTCGCACGAATGAAACACTATGCAGCAGAAATGCTCGAGCCCAAGAACATCCATTTCGATTTCACGGTATCCGATCAAGTGAAGAAAGTTCCGATTCCGATGCAGTATCGCCGCGAGCTCTATTTAATTTTCAAGGAAGCCATTAACAATGCGGCAAAATATTCCGAAGCAAATAAAATTTCTGTAAGCATCACCGCAAATCGTCACCGCCTCGCAATGGACATCAGAGACAATGGAAAAGGATTTGATCTCGAAGACAAGTCAAGAGGAAATGGATTGCGAAATATGAGAGCGCGCGCGAAGAATATGAATGCAGAAATAAATTTTGCATCCTCACCCGAAAAAGGAACGCAAATTTTTCTTCACCAAAGATTCACCCGTTCGGGTGAAGTCACTAACTAATGTCACTACTACTTTTGCATCAACCATTATGGACATCCGGATTCTTGTTTACGAAGACAACGACGATCTGCGCGACAGCTTAACGGCTTTGCTCAAGGGAACTCCCGGATTTGATTTAGCCGGTGCCTTTTCCAATTGCAGTGAAGTGGAAGAACAAGTCGCTGAGTTGATTCCGGATGTGGTATTGATGGACATTGACATGCCCATTGTGAATGGCATTGAAGGATTGAAAATTATTCGTCAAACATCACCGCAGACGTATGTGATCATGCTCACTGTTTTCGATGATGATTCTTCGGTGTTCGATGCAATCTCACTCGGTGCATCCGGATATTTGCTGAAGCGAACACCGCCGGCAAAACTTCTCGAAGCAATTACGGAAGTCATTCACGGTGGCGCACCGATGACTCCCGCTATCGCCAGAAAAGTGATCGAGCTTTTCAAGAAAGAAAAAAATTCTCCTTCCAAAAATCATTTCGATCTCACCGACCGTGAGCTCGAAGTGCTCAAGCTCATCGTTGATGGCAATAGCGTGAAGCTGATCGCAAATGAGTTGACTCTCTCTGAAGATGCTGTGAAATCGCGCATCAAAAAAATTTATGAGAAGCTTCATGTGCATAACATGGGCGAAGCCGTTGCGAAGGCCTTTCGAAATAAACTCGTGGAGTAAGCTTCTCAATTCCTAAGTCCAATTCTTTTTTTCTTCTTTGAAATTCTGAATTCGTTCTTTGACTACCGGCTGTACTTTTTCAAGCTCACCCTCGCCCTCCCGCTCACTCTCACATTCACCCTTTCGGGTGTTGCCACCCCTCTTCCGTAACCGCATCTTTGCGGCGCAATTGAAATTCAGCCATGAAAACTTTCTTTCGCCCTCTGATGAAAAAATCAAATTTTTCCTCTGCCGGAAACAAAATCCTTTCACTTACCTGCTTTCTGAGTGCTGTGCTTCTCACTTCTGCGGGCATAGCCAGCCTCGATTCGCCGCTGAAAATTCAGAAGCCGTTGAATGAATCTTTCGCCGGTATGTCGATGCCCGTTACAAGTTCCTCCACCCTCACAGCTTTTCTCGACAAGAAAATTTCTGAACTCTGCGGAGAAACGGCGACTCTTCATTTCTACCTTCCAACTGATGTAAAGTCTGCTAATATCAGCGTGAGTAATGCAAGCGGCCTTGTGATCAAATCATTTTCAATTTATGCACGCGGAGAAGGCGAACTGAATATTTCAGGAAATGAAATGCAATCGGGAAGTTACCGCTGCTCACTTATTGTGAATGAAAAAACAGTGGACTCAATCTCATGGATTCTGATACGATAAAAAATATTCCCTCATCAATTCTAAAACTTAAATTATGAATCGCGCAAAGCTTGTAATCGCTATTATCTTTTTATTTTTTTCCGGGAATTCATTTTCGCAATGGTCGCAACAAACGCAAACGGATGACTCTGTTTGTGTGCGGGCCGCCGTACAATTTCAGCATACGATGATAGGCGACGGAAAAGACGGGGCCATTTTTTTCTGGACAGATAACCGCAATTCCAACAATGACATCTACGCTCAGAGAATTGATCGCCATGGTTATCTTAAATGGGATACCGCCGGAGCAGCAGTGAGCACACTCAGCGATGACCAGGAGGCGCCATCAGCTATTCAGGATGGAAATGGTGGCGCAATTGCTGCATGGCTCGATTATACCGATCATCATGGTTATGTGGAGCGGGTCGATTCCAATGGGAATCCGATGTGGACCAGCAATGGTGTACAGGTTCCGTTTCTCTCCGATGCCATTTACCAATACAACATCTCGCTCTGCGCAGGGCCCGGCCACAGTACGATCATGGCTCTTGAATACGATCAAATCTTTAACTGGTCGCACATTGTGGTGAACCGCATTGATGCGAATGGAAATTTCCTGTGGGGAGATGGCATTAAGCTCGATGGTGTAAATGAATCGCGCTCGCCGCAAGTGGTGGCTGACGGAAACGGCGGTGCTTATGTAATCTGGTGGGGATATGTGAGCAACAATCAAGTGATGTATGCCCAGCGAATTGATTCGAACGGAACAGCGCAGTGGACTTCAACGGCCATTCTTTCCGGATCGACACTGAATAACTTCCCTTCGTTTGATGTGACTTCCGACGGAAATCACGGAGCGCTCGTGGTATGGAACAGTAGCGCAGAAGATATTCGTGCGCAGCACATCAATCTCAACGGAGATATTTCAATGGATTCAGCAGGCACAGCCCTCTGCAATACTTCGGGCAATCAAGAAACGCCGCGTGTAGCTCGCGTGGGAAATAATAAGTTCGTTTGCACATGGAGCGATGCGCGCGCAGGAAGCTGGTGGTACATCTATGCACAGAAATTCGATACACTCGGATCTCCCAAGTGGACAAGCAATGGTGTTCTCATCAGCAACCTCAACACCTACATCCCGTATCCGAATGTTGCTACTGATCAGAACAAGGGCGCTTACATCAGCTGGATTGCTAGCGTAAATTCTGTCTGGAGTATTTATGCGCAGCACATCAACTCTGACAGCACGCTTGCGTGGAGTTCACCCAAACAAATTTTTGCAGATACACATGAACCATTTTACACACATGGTTTGATTGCCACTTCTGACAGCGGAAGCATTTACAGCATGGAAACTTATCAGGGTGCATTGGCTTCCGACATTTATTCGAAGAAAGTGACTAAGAACGGAAATTTCGGCTGCGATCTTACACAACCAACACTTTCATTCGACGGAACAACTTTTCATTCGACGTCAGCAATCTCCTACCAGTGGTATCTGGATGGAAATAGTATTGACGGAGCGACACAACAATCTTACGTGCCAAGTGAAAATGGTGAATACACAGTTGAAATTTCGAGCGGGTTCGGCTGCGTACAGTTCTCGGAACCCTACGATCTCATTGGGTTGGGAATTCAATCTTCAACTATTTCATCGTTCTCCGTGTATCCCAGTCTCGTTCATGATTTCTTCTACATCAGAAATGCAAATCAATCTCCCATCGAGTCAATTTTGATTAATGATGAAACCGGAAGAATAATCATGAAAGTGAATGGCATGGGCAACCAGGAAGAAATCAGAGTAGAAGCAAGTGAATTGCAAAGCGGAACTTATTTCGTTACCATTCAGAGCGGAAATGATTTTTACAAAACAAGAATTGTGAAGCTATAATCTTTTCGGAGCTGCCTGATCCTGAATATCCGTACTTGAGGGAGGAGAAATCTGTCTGCGACTGATCGTTGCAGCAGATTTCTTTTATTTATTTCAATCCCGCATCTTCAGAAAAAAATCCCACAATACAATTCCTGCCGACACACTGATGTTGAAGGAATGTTTGATTCCGAACTGCGGAATTTCAATGGCAGTATCAGCCAACGAAAGCAACGGCTGACTTATGCCTTCCACTTCATTGCCGAAGATCAAAGCGTATTTCTGATTTTTCTTCACCAGAAATTCTTCGAGAGAAATGCTTTCATCCGTTTGTTCTACCAGGCTGATCAGGTAGCCTGAAGATTTCAATTCGTTCACAGCTTCATCTGCTGATTTGAAATATTTCCACGGAATTGATTCCGTACTTCCCAACGCTGTCTTCATCACTTCGCGATTCGGCGGTGAAGCAGTGATACCGCACAAATAAATTTTCTCGATGGCAAAGGCATCGCACGTCCTGAAAACAGAGCCGACATTGTAAGCACTGCGCACATTATCGAGCACTACTACAATCGGCAAGCGCTCTGAATTTTTCATCTCCTCAGCGCTCTGGCGATTCAGTTCTGATGTTCTTAATTTTCTCATCGGGCAGGAAGGTAAATTACTATTTTTGTTTACTTGCATGCGATCGGATGACTGCTCAGTCATCCGCTGAATTTTAGGAACAAAAAATGTCGAAGTACCGCACTGTCAAAAACACCACCGTAACCAGCGAAACGCCGCTGATGAAACAGTATGCCAACATCAAAGCGAAATATCCCGATGCCATCCTGCTTTTTCGCGTAGGAGATTTTTATGAAACATTTGACACCGATGCAGTGCTCACGGCAAAAGTTCTGGGAATCGTGCTTACGAAAAGAGCGAACGGTTACGCTTCGCAGCAGGACCTTGCAGGTTTTCCATATCACGCCCTCGATACGTATTTACCAAAGCTTGTGCGAGCGGGCTATCGTGTGGCCATCTGTGATCAGCTCGAAGATCCGAAGTTTGCCAAGACGGTGGTGAAGCGCGGTGTCACCGAACTGGTAACGCCGGGGATTACGGACAATGAGAAAATCCTCGACAACAAATCGAACAATTTTCTCTGTGCAATTCATTTCGAAAATAATTCTTCCAACGCCATCGGTGAAATAGTAGGCGCAGCATTTCTCGATATTTCGACCGGAGAATTTTACTGTGCACAGGGAAACCGCGATTACATCGACAAGCTTTTACAATCGCTTAAACCATCCGAAATAATTTTTTCCAAACACAAGCAGAAACATTTTAATCAGCTCTTCGGAACAAAATTTTACACTTACGGAATCGATGAATGGGTTTTCCAATTCGATTACAGTTATGAATTGCTCACCAAACATTTTCAAACCCAATCGCTGAAAGGTTTCGGCGTGGAAGAAATGCATCCGGCGATTGTGGCTTGCGGCGCTGCACTTTACTATCTGCAGCTCTCCGAGCATCCGAATCTCAGCCACATCACTCAGCTTTCAAGAATAGAAGAAGACCGATACGTGTGGCTCGACCGATTTACGATTCGCAATCTCGAAATGCTGCACAGCAATTTCGACGGGGGAAAATCTTTGCTTCAGAACCTTGATCACACGCTATCGCCGATGGGAGCGCGTACACTTCGCAAATGGATTGTCCTTCCGCTGAAAGAAATTGCTCCGATTGAAGAACGGCTCGAAACAGTGGAAGCGCTGATAAAAGATCAGGAAACTTCGTCAAAACTTGCGAATTGTATCCGACAAATCGGCGATCTGGAAAGACTGATTGCAAAAGTTTCCCTCGGGAAAATTTCACCGCGTGAGTTGCTTCACATTCGGAGAGCATTGCTTGCCATTGAAGAAATCAAAGAATTACTTTCAAAACCTTCGTCATTACATCTTCAAAAATTTGCGGAACAACTTCATCCCTGCCGTTTGATTCGTGAGCGATTGGAATTTGAATTACGTCCCGATGCGCCTCCTGTTACCGCCAAGGGAAATATTTTCAATCCGGGAGTTTCTGATGAACTGGATGAACTCAGAAACATTTCTCATTCCGGAAAAGATTATTTGCTCAACATTCAGAAGCGTGAATCAGAGCTAACAGGAATTCCTTCTCTGAAGGTCAATTACAATCAGGTCTTCGGTTATTACCTCGAAGTCACAAACGCGCACAAAAACAAAGTGCCGACGGAATGGATTCGCAAGCAAACGCTGGCGAATGCGGAGCGGTATGTGACGCCTGAATTGAAAGAGTATGAGGAAAAAATTCTGGGCGCGGAAGAAAAAATTCTCGCTCTCGAAATTTCCTTGTTTGAAAAACTGGTTGAAGCAGTCAAGGAATTTGTTCCGCACATCCAGCTCAATGCACAGCTCATCGGACGCATTGATGCAATGCATTCATTCGCTCATCTTGCTGTGAAGCAAACATATTGTCGCCCGCAATTGCACGAGGGGAATTCCATTGAGATCAAAGACGGAAGACATCCGGTGATTGAACAGCAGCTCAGTCACGATGAACAATATGTTCCGAATGATGCTTTGCTCGATGATCAGTCGCAGCAGATTCTCATCATCACCGGACCGAACATGGCGGGGAAATCAGCATTCATCCGGCAGAATGCATTGATTGTTTTGATGGCGCAGATCGGAAGTTTTGTTCCTGCTTCTTCGGCCAAAATCGGAATCGTCGATAAAATTTTCACGCGCGTGGGAGCGAGCGATAATCTCGCTGCGGGTGAATCCACGTTCATGGTGGAGATGACAGAAACAGCATCCATCCTCAACAATGTTTCCGACAAAAGCTTGGTCGTGCTCGATGAAATCGGAAGAGGCACGAGCACGTACGATGGAATTTCTATTGCATGGGCGATTGCAGAATTTTTGCACAACCACCCGAAAGGAAAACCAAAAACACTTTTCGCCACTCATTATCATGAACTGAATGAACTCGAAAACAAATTCGAGCGAATAAAAAATTTCAATGTGAGTGTGAAAGAAACCGGCAATCGTGTAATCTTCCTTCGAAAATTACAGCCGGGCGGAGCGGAACACAGCTTCGGCATTCACGTGGCGAAGATGGCCGGCATTCCTCCTTCCGTTGTTCAACGTGCCGATGAAATCATGGAAGATCTGGAACAGAAAATGATTTCGAAAAATCTTCAGGACAAAATCAAAAAAATATCCACGCGCGAAATGCAGTTGAGCATTTTCTCTGCCGATGACTCCGAACTGGCAAAGATCAAAGAATGGATTTCGCAATTCGATCCGAACACGCTCACACCGATTGAAGCGCTGATGAAGTTGATGGAGATAAAGGAGAAGTTGAAAAAATAATTTTCATTTCGCAGAGAAGAATTCCCTTCAATGAAAAAACCCCGACAACTATCGGGGCTCTTTAATCAAGGAATTTTTTTACGACTCTATGCCGCAACCACTTTCACGTTAATCGCATTGAGTCCTTTCTTGCCTTCTTTCACTTCGAAGGAAACACTGTCGTTTTGATGAATCTCGTCAATCAATCCTGTTGCATGAACGAAAATTTCTTCGCCGTTGTCATCTCTGACAATAAATCCGAAACCTTTGGCCTTGTTAAAGAATTTTACTTTACCGGTGTGCATTGAAAAAAAATTTGAGTTAAACAATTTGTAATCGGAGCAAAAGTAAAAAACTTTTGAAACCTGCATCGGGCATGTGCGCCCAGGTTTTCATTCGGAAAATGAAATTTCTCTGTCAATCAGGCCGGCACACTGCGATGCTCGTTAATCACATCAGAAGCGACCTGTCCGTCACGCAAGCGCACAATCCGGTGAGCAAAGAGTGAAATGTCTTCTTCGTGTGTGACGATGATCACCGTGTTTCCGTTTCGGTGAATCTGATCGAAGATGCTCATGATCTCAATGGAAGTTTTTGTGTCGAGATTTCCTGTCGGCTCATCAGCGAGAATGATGGAAGGATGATTCACCAGCGCGCGCGCAATAGCTACGCGTTGTTTTTGTCCGCCCGAAAGTTCATTGGACTTGTGCTGCATACGGTCTTCAAGCCCGACTGCCTTCAGCATTTCCTTCGCACGCTCTTCACGTTGCACACGATTTTTTCCTGCATAAATCAACGGAAGCGCCACATTCTCCAGTGAATTCAATCGCGGCATCAGGTTGAACGTTTGAAAGATGAATCCGATTTCTTTGTTGCGGATCACGGCCATTTCATTATCGGTGAGATGACTGACTTCCTGCGAATTCAAAATGTAAGTGCCGGATGTGGGCGTGTCGAGAAGACCGAGCAAATTCATCAGCGTCGATTTGCCGGAGCCGGACGGACCCATGAGCGCAACGTATTCATTTTTGTTGATCGTAAGATCGACATGGTTCAATGCGTGAACCACTTCCTTTCCCATGATGTAATCTTTCGTGATCCCTTTCAGCGAGATGACTTCACTCATAAATCTATTTCGGTTTTTGTTTCACGGCAAACTTCGCAAGATCGCGCTCAATAATATGAAAGACTTTTCTTTTCAGCTCATCAACGTCGTCCGGACTCAGATGTTTTGTTTCGATGGGTGGATGAACAATCACTCGTGAAATTCCCGGGCGACCATGCATTTTTCCTCCGTCAACATAGAGCATCTTCCAATTATCGAGCATCGTCAAAGGTACAATCGGAATTTTCTTTTCGATGGCTAAACGAAACGGCCCATTCTTAAATCGCGCCAGCATTGGCACATGCGTGCTGATTTTTCCTTCGGGATAATTCACGATGCTCATTCCGTTCTCAAGGCTTTCCCCTGCTTCTTTAAATGCCTTGAATGATTCACGCCCGCTTTGCCGATCAACAGAGATGTCAACCGTTCTGAAAAAAATATTGAAGAGGGGAATATTGCCGAGTTCTACTTTCGCCATGAATCGCCAGTTTTTTTTCACCACCAGCGCCGAGAACGGAATGTCGAGATAAGAGAAATGATTCGAGCAGAAAATGTAATTCCTCCTGCGGTCGAGATGGCCCGTGTAACGGATGCTGGGAAAAATTCCCGTGAGAAAAAAGAGCACTCTTGCCCAAAAGACTCTCAGCCGATTCGCCGCCCCATACCATTTTTTATTAGAAAGAAAAACTGAAAACAGAGGATAGAGCAACAGAAAGATAAGAGCGAAGATGAAGTGGTAATACCACGCCCATAAAACGCGAAGCGGATATAAAATTCTTTTCACCGCAACAAAGCTAATAGCTGATAGCTGATAGCTGAAAGCTCAAAGCTCAAAGCCAAAACCTTTCTTTACTTTGCGCACAATGGAAACGGTAGTAAGCGGCATCCGCCCAACGGGGCGACTTCACCTCGGAAACTATTTTGGAATGGTGAAAAATTCAGTAGAGATGCAGAAAGACTATCGCTGTTTTTTCTTCGTCGCCGATTATCATTCTCTCACCACCCATCCGCATCCGAAAGATTTGCATGGCACAGTGAGAGAAGTGCTGGCCGAATATCTCGCCTGCGGAATCGATCCTGAAAAATCCATCGTCTATCTGCAGAGTGATATTCCTGAAACAACCGAGCTTTATATGTTTTTGAATATGCTCGCTTATGTAGGCGAACTCGAGCGCAGCACAACATTCAAAGAGAAGGTACGCAGTCAGCCGGATAATGTGAATGCCGGACTTCTCACTTACCCGGTGCTCATGGCAGCTGATATTCTTCTTCACCACGCGCACAAAGTGCCGGTGGGAAAAGATCAGATGCAGCACCTTGAGTTCGCGCGCAACTTCGTGCAGCGATTCAACCGGCTTTACGAAACGGAATATTTCCCCATGCCGCAGGCATTCAGCTATTCAAAAGAATTGGCGAAAGTCCCGGGACTTGATGGCTCCGGCAAGATGGGAAAAAGTGAAGGTGAAGGCAATGCAGTTTTTCTCACCGAAGATCCCGAATCCATCCGGAAGAAAGTGATGCGCGCGGTGACCGACACCGGCCCGACGGAGATGAATCAGCAGAAACCCGAACCGGTTCAAAATTTATTTACCCTGATGAAATTGGTTTCTTCGGATGACACCATAAAACATTTTGATGAAGCCTACAACAACTGCACGATCCGCTATGGCGACATGAAAAAGCAACTGGCCGAAGACATGATTCAATTTACAAAACCGATTCGTGATAGAGCGAAATCATTTTATGATGATGCAAACTTTCTTCATAAAATGCTTTCCGACGGAGAAGAAAAAGCGCGCGCCAGTGCGGCGAAAACAATTAAAGAAGTAAGAGAAATCATTGGCTACAGGAAATTCTAATTCTTTTATCTTCACCGCCCGATGATTTCTATTCCAATTATCTGAAGATTTCGATGGCGAAGAAAGAACCCAAACTACCCCCCGTAAAACATGTTGCCGTGGCCGGAAATATCGGCGCAGGAAAAACAACGCTTACGGGACTACTTGCGAAGCATTTCAACTGGGAAGCGCATTACGAAGACGTGGAGAACAATCCTTACCTCTACGATTTTTATGAGAACATGCCGCGATGGTCGTTCAACCTGCAGGTTTATTTTCTCAACAGCCGCTTCGGACAGATCATCAACATTCAGCGCGGCGAGCGAACGGTGATTCAGGACCGCACCATTTATGAAGACGCACAGATCTTCGCACCGAACCTTCATGCGATGGGACTTATGACGAAACGCGATTTTGAAAACTACACTTCACTCTTCAAAACCATCAGCTCGCTCATCAAACCGCCCGATCTCATCGTGTATTTGCGCGGCTCGATTGGCGCACTTGTTTCGAATATTCAAAGAAGAGGGCGCGAATACGAAGACAACCTTCGTCTCGATTATCTGCGCCGTCTCAATGAGTACTATGAAAACTGGGCGAACAGTTACCGCGAGGGAAAGATGCTCATCATCGACGTGGACAAATACAACTTCATGGACAATCCCGAACATCTCGGCGAAGTGGTGAACAAAGTGAGAGCGGAGTTGATGGGGTTATTTTGAGACTCCCTTCATTCATTCTGGAATCTTAATCACGGCTTAAATTCACTATCGTTTTTTCTTTGAGATGAATCATTACATTTGATTCGACTCGGATTTACCATGAAGAAAAGTTTCCTCCTTATTTCCATTTTCATATTGCCATTATATCTTCTCGCCTCCAATGAACCATCCGTGGGTGGTGCACGATCGCTTGCGCTCGGAGGTTCTTCTCTCACTCTGTCTGATCCGTATTCCGTTTTGAATAATCAGGCAGCGATGGCTTTTGAAAAAGAAATTTCATTTTCACTCTATGCCGAACAGCGATTTCTGGAGAAAGAACTCGGTTACTACGCCGGAGGATTAACGCTGCCAACCAAGTCAGGTGTGTTTGGTTTAGCAATCAACTACAGCGGCTTTGATTTGTACAATGAAAAGAAAATCGGACTTGGCTATGGAAGATTGTTCACGAAAAATATTTCCGGCGGGATTCAGATCGATTATCTCTCCACTTCGATTTCGGAATACGGAACGGCTTCGGCATTTACGTTTGAAGCAGGGTTGCTTGTGAAAATCACCGATCAGCTTTCAACGGCTGTTCATGTTTTCAATCCCATCGCAATCAAATCAGGATTTGATGATGAAAAAATTCCAACACTCTTTCGCCTCGGACTTTCCTATGAGCCGGGAAAGAAAATTCTTCTCACTGCGGAAGCAGAAAAAGACATCGATTTCCCTGCGAGATTCAAAGCAGGCATCGAATACAAAATGATTGATCAGTTGTATTTGAGAGGAGGAATCGCCACGAATCCCTCGCAATATTCATTCGGCGTCGGGCTCAATGTGGGAAATCTCAAAATTGATTTTGCTTCCTCCTACCACCAGGTGCTTGGACTCACGCCGGGAATTTCTGTGAATTATGTTTTCGGGAGGAAATGATATGCGACACATTCGTCATTGCGAGGAACGAAGCGCTGACTTGTGTGTGAGCGTGACGAAGCAATCTCCAAAATTTTTCACGAGATGTTGGAGATGGCTTCTCCCGCCGAAAAGGCGGGATCGCAATGACGCTCTGACTTTTTTTCTTTGCCTGATTTTATTTTTTCTCTCTCAATTTTCTTTCGCTCAGGAAATCCCTTATCCCCCGCCGCCGCCACAGCAACAGATTGAAGACAAGCAACAAGAAACACTCGAGCAGATCACGGAACAGAATGAGAATCAAAAACTCGATTACGACAACATCATCGATCTTGCTAACACGCTTCATCGTCATCCCATCAATTTGAATAAAGCAACTGCACAGGATTTACAGGCGCTGATGGATTTGCAACTGCTCAACCAGATTCAGATCAATTCCATCATCAATTACAGAAAAGAACTCGGCGATTTTATTTCCATCTATGAACTGGAAGCCGTGCCTTACCTCGATGTGGAAACGATTAAGTCCATTCTTCCCTATGTGACGATCGGAGAGAAAACAACAGCAACGAAAGCTTCACTCGGAGAAATCCTCACGAAAGGCGATTACACCTTGCTGATTCGCGGCTCGCAGATTCTGGAGCAACAACAAGGTTACACGCCTGCTGACTCAAATTCCACATCGAGATATTTAGGAAGTCCGCTGAGTCTGTACGCGCGATATCGCTATGTGTACGGAACGAAATTCGGCTATGGCATTACCGGGCAGAAAGATGCCGGCGAAGAATTTTTCAAAGGATCGCAACCGCAAGGATTTGATTTTTATTCGGCGCATATTTTTTACAGAGGAAACGGTTTCGTGAAAGGTGCTGTGCTCGGTGATTACACACTGAACTTCGGAGAAGGATTGATTCTCGGTTCGGGTTACGGCGTTTATAAAAGTTCATTTATCACTTCCATCAAAAACAGCGGACGACCGTTGCGTGCTTACACTTCGACGAATGAATTTAATTTTTTCAGAGGAGCGGCAGCCACAGTCGGATCGAAACATGTGAATGCAACGCTCTTTGGTTCTTACAAAAAAATCGACGGCAACATTGTGAGCATTGACACCGTGAGTGAAGACGTCACCGTCACAACCATCGGCGGCGATGGTTATCATCGCACACAATCAGAACTCGACAACAAAAATACAGTGACACAAAAAGCGTTCGGTGGCAATCTCGAATATCTCACACACGGATTTTCTGCGGGAGGAACATTTTTTCACACGGATTTTTCATCCATGATCAATCCAACGTATCAGCCATACAACATTTATGCTTTCCGCGGCGATGCGCTGAATGATTACGGACTTCATTTCAGTTGGCAATACAAGAATTTTAATTTCTTCGGCGAAGGAGCTAAGAGCGATCCCGGCGGACTTGGCGGTGTAACCGGATTGCTTCTGAGTGTCGATCCGAAAGTTGATCTTGCTTTTGTCTATAGAAATTACGGAAAAGATTTTCACTCGATCTATGCGAATGCATTCGGCGAAAGCAGCACAAACACCAATGAGAAAGGTTTGTATTCGGGAATTGTGATTCGCCCCACGAGTGTTTTGGAAATTGATGCGTATGCAGATTTATTTCAGAAGCCGTGGCTCGCTTACCAGATCGACGCGCCGTCGCTCGGCTCCGATTACCTCATACAACTGAACTATCATCCGAATAAAGTTTTTGCGATGTATCTGCGATGGAGAGATAAAACGAAAGCGCAGAATTCTTCACTGAATGATGAGCCGCTTGATTATGTCGTGAGCACGAATCAGCAAAACATTCGCTTCGATCTCGAATACAAAGCATCGGCTGCAATTGCATTGCACAGCCGTGCAGAATGGGTTTCGTTCAAAGAACAAAGTGTTTCTGCTGTTCACGGGTTCCTCGCTTTTCAGGATGTCACGTACAATGTGCCCGACGTTCATCTGCAGCTCACCGGTCGCTTCTGTATTTTCGATGGCGACGATTATGATGCGCGTATTTACGCGTATGAAAGTGATGTGCTCTACACGTATTCCGTTCCGTCATTTTACAATCAGGGAATCCGCTGGTATTTGATGGCGAGATACTCTCTCACTCGCGGCGTTGATCTCTGGCTTCGCTTTGCTCAAACTTATTATTCCAACGTTGACGTGATCGGCAGCGGACTCGACGTGATCAACGGCAACACGAAATCGGAATTGAAAGCGGAATTGAGGTTGAGGTTTTGAGATACTTTGCGGACGCGAATGCTCGCGCACTTTCTTCCGCAAGATTAGTTCAAGTAATGTTCATCTAATAGGGGAACAGTGACTCGAAATTGAAATGAATGCAAAGACGGCTAATAAAACTAAAGTGCAGAGTAACTGAAATAGAAACCACATCCACTTCTTATCTGGCAAGATTTTGATCTCGATTCTCAAATTCAAATCTTCATGAGATCCGTCATTGAGCGCATTGACAATGTTCCTCTCAATTTGTTTGGAAGCATCCAATGATCTCTGCGCTAACCATACAAAAATCGAGTGGGCGCAGAAAAGAAGAAAACACAAACTTACTATCCAATAACTATTTAGATACTTGCCAATCAAATCTGCGGCATTTATTCCAAACACAATTAGAGTCCAAATTGTCACATTCATCTTCCATTGGATCTCTCTAAAATTATTGTATCTGGAATGCTCACACTTGTAGATTTCAATTGCCTCATCTCGTTTCATATTCTTAATTTCTTCTCTGGTGTCAAAGGGACTTAGTTTGAACTCCGCAGCGACACAGAACAAGATAGCAACATTTCTCTTCTCAAAGTTTCTCAACAGGTTACTGCCCTTTTGATTTGTATTTTGCCGCCGAAAAAACTGACCGGTGGTTTTCAGCAGCATCGTATTCCTCGTTTATTTTCTGCCGCTGTTTTTTCTCATCTATTTTCTTCTTCCGAAAAACTGGAAGAACCCTTTCATCCTAATCGCCAGCATAATTTTCTATAGCTGGGGCGGTCCGAAATTTATTTTCGTCATACTCATCACCACGTTTCTTGATTTTTTCATTGTGAGGAAAATGTATTACGCAGACAAGAAGAAAACGCGAACGCTGCTGCTCATTCTTTCGCTCTGCATGAATCTCGGTTTGCTTTTTTATTTCAAGTACTTCAATTTCTTCGTTGACAATCTCAACTCACTCATCAGCCTTTTCGGAGGAAGCACGATTCAGGTCGCGAAAATTCTTTTGCCGATCGGAATTTCATTCTACACGTTCGAGACGCTTACCTATGTGATTGATGTGTACCGGCGAATTCACAAGCCCCTCGATAATTTCTGGGAATATCAGCTCTACATCATTCTGTTTCCGAAACTCATTGCAGGTCCGATCATCCGCTATCATGATATTGCCGATCAGATCAAAGATCATGTGAATCATGAAACGCTCGAGAATCGTCTCTCGGGATTTCTGCGATTCAGCATCGGTCTCGGAAAAAAAGTTTTGATCGCAAACACGATGGCGGTGCAGGCCGACGCCATGTTCTACAGCGATCCGCACACGCTCGACACATTCAGCGCATGGATCGGCGTGATCGCGTACACGTTTCAAATCTATTTTGATTTCTCCGGCTATTCCGACATGGCGATCGGACTTTGCCGTATGATGGGATTTAAGATCAATGAAAATTTCAACAACCCGTACATCAGCGGAAGCATCACCGAATTCTGGCGGCGATGGCACATCACGCTTGGCAACTGGATGCGCAACTATCTCTACATTCCGCTCGGCGGCAACCGCGTGGGCACGCGCTCACGGTTGTACTTCAATCTCATTCTTGTTTTTCTTTTTTCAGGATTGTGGCACGGAGCAGCATGGACGTTCGTGTTCTGGGGTGCGTATCATGGATTCTTTCTCATCATCGAAAGAGCTTTTCTGTTGAAGTATCTCGAGCGTCTTCCGAAATTTATTTCCGTGCTCTATGCATTTCCGGTTGTGCTGTTTGGTTGGATTTTTTTCAGAGCGGAAACTTTTTCACAGGCGCTCATCATCATTCAGCACATGTTTGCATTCAACAGCGCACCACAGGTCATTCATCCAACGAACGATTTCAATTTCGCTCTGGTGCTCGCGATTGTGTTTTCATTCTGTGCACTGCTGAAAACAGCACAGCAATGGCAGGATAAAATTTTCTTAGGAACATTCACTCGTCCGACGAACTATGCATTGGCAGGTGCTGTTTCACTCGGGCTTTGCCTGATTGCGTTGATCTGGATTACCGGCATGTCGTACAATCCGTTCATCTATTTCCGTTTTTGATTTTCATGACGAAGAAAAAAACATCGAAGAAGCAAGCAACGGTTCCGCAAAAATCCGCAGCGAAACCGAAGGAAAAAACTTCTTCTTCATTCTCTCCTCTTCGCTTGATCTGGCTTGCGATGCTCATTCTTATTTTATATCCGCTTTTCAAATCACTCTCGGGAAATGAAAGCAAGAGCGCAAAAAATCCTCACACATTTTCATGGAGCAGTTGGTTCGCGGGAGATTTTCAGAGACAGGCAGAATCATTTCTGAAAAAGAATTGGATTTACGGGAGTCAGTTCATCGAGCTGAAAAATCAAATTGATTTCGACTGGTTCAAAAAAGTGAACGTGAACAATTTTGTGATGGGGAAAGACGATTATGTTTTTTCAGAGATCGACATGAAAACTTTTAACGGCACGAATTACGCCGGCGAAGACAGTATGCGCAACATGCTCGGCAAACTGAAAGTGGTGGCAGACAGTCTGAAGAAAAAAAATATTGACGTCGTAATTGTGATTGCGCCAGGGAAAAGTTATTTGTTCCCTGACGAAATGCCGGCAAGTTTTGGAACACACGGAGAGAAAACAACGGGCGATGCTTTCAGAAAAGTTTCGGGCGAGTTAAATCTGAATGTAGTTGACCTCAGCAGTTGGTTTCAGCAGATGAATAAAAGTTCGAAGTATCCGCTCTATTCGAAATACGGTTTGCACTGGAGTTACTATGGCGAATGTCTTGCTGCCGATTCGCTGATACATTATTTGCGTCAATCAACGCAAAAAGATTTTCCCTATTGGGGTTTTGGAAACATTCAGGTGATTGATACATGCATTCACCGGGACTTCGACATCGTGGCGAAACTCAATCTCAAACATCCGCCGAAATGTTATGGAATGGCGTATCCTGAAATTCGCCTCGATCAGCAATCGCGGGATAATGCCACTCCGGTTCTTTCCGTGAGCGACAGTTATTATCGCGGATTCACCTACTTGGGCGTGCAGGATTTTGTTTTTGATCACGGCGATTACTGGTATTATTTCAACAAGATTTACAATGAAGAATCCAATGGCACGACTGAAGTTTGGGAAGTGGATTTGAAGAAATCAATTGAGAAGAATAAAGTTGTGTTGCTTATGTCAACGGAAAGTTCACTCGACAATTTGGGGTGGGGTTTCATTCAGCAAGCGTATTTGCTCTATACAAATCCGGTTGCTTATGCAAAATGGAAACAGCAAACGGATGAATTGAATCCCTACAAAAAAGAAATTCGTAACGATGCAACGCTGCTTGATGATCTGACAAATGAATCAATTCAAAAACAAATTCCGCTCGACACTTTGATTGTTCAGCATGCAAGAGCGATGATGAAAGCGAAGCAGTCAATGTAATTACTTCACTTCCCTTTTCTTCACGTAAAACTTATCGGCGTTCACATCGAAGTCCCGCCCCTCAAAATTCGGGATCGTTGTCACCTGCCATTCATTCGTCGCATTGATGCGCGTGTAGGTTTTAATTTGCTTTCCGAATAAATAACTGTAAGAGGAAGTGACTTCAACAGGCATTTCGAAATTCTGCACATCCGTTTTCCAGTGATAACTCAGCTGAAGATTTTTTCCCTTCTGCTTCAATTTATACTCAAGAATCGGCGGTGATTTGTGATACAAATATTGATTGAAGAACGGCGTGTAATCTTTACCTGCTTTCCGATTGATAAATGCAATCAACTGATCCGTCGAAATTATTTTCAGCGCAAATTCCTGCTGAATACTTTTTATAATTTGAAAAAATAAAGAATCATCATTCAGCACCGAACGAAAAGTGTGAAGCATCCACGCACCTTTGAAGTACATGTCATTGTCAACGCGGGCTCCATCATAGTCGATTTCCCGCGGACCAATGATGGGAAATGAATCCCGAATTTGCCAGCGAAGCGTGTTCAGATAATCCACTGCATCGTTGTAAGACTTCGTGCATTCGACATAGAGTGCTTCGGCATAAGTCGCAAAGCCTTCGTGAATCCAGAGATCAGCGTAATCATTCGCGGTCACATTGTTTCCCCACCATTCGTGCGCGCTCTCATGCACGATGATGAAATCAAAACCCTGCTTGTTGTTGATGTAATCATTCCCATAAGCGATCGCGGTCTGATGTTCCATTCCCCAATAAGAAGTCTCCACAAGTTTGTATCCATCGCGCGGAAACGGATACGGACCGAAATATTTTTCATAGCAGGCCATCATTCCTTTCACCTGCTGAAACTGCGCCATGGCCTGCGATAAATTGTAATCAAGCACATAATAATTGAGATCAAGTTTTTCATTGCCACTGATATATTGATCACTGAAGTGAGCGTAGTGTGCAAGATTGAATGTAACATCATAGTTGTTGATCGGATAACTCACATGGAATTTCCATGTGGTAGTGCCGTCACCATTATTCAATGTGTCGCGGAGTCTTCCGTTACTCACGCACACAAGTCCCGTTGGAACGGTGAATGTCATTCGCATGCTGTCAGGCTCATCAGTGATGGCATCTTTACACGGCCACCACGATGATGCGCCTGTTCCTTCGCAGGCAACGCCAACCCAATCGCGGTTCTTAATATCTTTTTTCCAGACGAAGCCACCATCCCACGGCGGATTTTTTGCAGCGATTGGATTGCCGGAATATGAGATCGTAATTTCTTCGTCTGCACCGGCATGTTGCATTTCCGGAAAGCGAATGAAAACGGAATTCAGCTCGCGGCGATATTTCAATTCATTTCCGTTGAAAAGAATTTTTTCAATTTTCATTCTTGAGAAAAGATCTACCTGAATGGAATCGAAATCATTCACAACATGAAAACGAATTACGTTGTTGCCACTGATGAAATGCTTTTTCACATCCACATTCATTTGTAAATCGTAGAAGGAAACATCATAACACGTGCGCACAGGAGTAAGTGTTCCGCGTAATGTGTCGTCCCTTGTGGGTTTATATGGAAGCTTCTGCGCCGAAGATGAGAATGAAAGCGCGAGAAGAATTGCAATGAGAGAAGAACTAAATCGAAAAACCTTTTTCATTGCTAATAAACGCGATTCAATTTTCACAGTTCATAAAATACAACTTCCGTTCCATCGTCTCTATAAAAGTGTTTCAACAATAATAGAGAGATTTGCCGCGAAATACAACAGGACTAATGTCGAAACTGATTCCCCTTCTTATTGCAACAGCCATCTTGCTGCTGATTGATGTGTATGCATTCCAGGCAATCAGAACGGTGACGCATCAATCGAGCATCACATTAAAACGAGTCGTGACGATTACTTATTGGATGATCACCGCACTCAGCATCGGATTCATCTGGTACATTGCCTTTTTCGATTTTTATTCCTTACCAAAATGGATTCGCGTGTACATGCTCAGTGCGCTTTTTGTTTTTTACATTCCGAAAATCGTTCTCAACGTTTTTCTGCTCGCAGATGATTTCATCCGTTTAGGAAGATGGATCGCATCATTATTCGCTTCATCGGCAACCACTGCATCCAATACAAAAGCAATTTCAAGATCAACATTTCTCTCGCAGGCGGGCTTGCTCGTCTCAGGATTTCTTCTCTTCCAGTTTATCTACGGAATGGTTCGCACGGCTTACAATTATCAAGTGAGAAATGTAAAACTTCCGATAAAAAATTTGCCGGATGAATTTGACGGATTGAAAATTGTTCAGGTAAGTGATATTCATTCAGGAAGCTTCACATCCACTCATCCGCTTGAAGAAGCAGTGAAATTGGTGAATGATCAAAATGCCGACATGATTTTTTTCACAGGAGATTTGGTGAACAACCGCAGTGATGAAGCACTCGATTTTACAGATGCGCTCAGCAAAATGAAGGCAAAGCACGGCGTGTTTTCCATTTTCGGCAATCATGATTACGGAGATTACTACACGTGGCCTTCAGAAGAAGCCAAAGCGGATAATTTGAAATTGCTGGAAGAAATTGAAGCGAAGCTCGGCTGGAAATTGCTGCGAAATGAAAATGTGCTGATCGGTGAGGAAGGGAATCAATTGGCGATTATCGGCGTGGACAATTGGAGTTCGTTGCGGAATTTTCAGCGTTATGGTGATTTGCATAAAGCAGTTCAGGGAACAGAAAATGCAAAAACGAAATTGCTTCTCTCCCACGATCCCACTCACTGGAACGGTCAAGTGACAAAAGAATTCAAGGACATTGCTGCAACGTTCAGCGGGCACACACACGGCTTTCAATTCGGAATTGAAATTCCCGGATTGCGATGGAGTCCGGCAAGATATGTTTATCCGCAATGGGCGGGACTTTATAAGCAGAATGACCAATACCTCTATGTAAATCGCGGCATCGGATTCTTGGCCTACAACGGCCGCGTAGGAATTCCGCCGGAGATCACGGTGTTTGAATTGTCAAAAGCGTGATTGATTCCGGCACGACGTCACAAATTTTTATTTTCGCATCACAAAATCTCTCCAATGAAAATCACAAAACCAAATCCGGATGAGTACGCTCCTTATTATGGCAACTATATTTCAAAAGTTGAAACTGATGATCCTGTAAAAGGATTGAAAAAAAGCCGCAAGGAATTGGTCAAGCTCATGACTTCATTGAGTAAAAAACAATTGAAGCATCGCTATGCAGAAGGAAAGTGGAGCATAAAGGAAATCTTCGGACATATTATGGATGGGGAAAGAATTTTCTCTTACCGCGCTTTGCGCATTGCGAGAAATGATAAAACCCCATTGCCCGGATTCGAAGAAAATGATTACGTGCCTGCAAGCAAAGCCGACAGCCGCAAACTGAAATCCATGCTGAAAGAATATGCAGCACTGCGAAGTTCTACGATTGAATTACTGGAAAACTTCGATGAAGAAATGATGATGCAAACAGGAACTGCAAGCGGCAATCCCATTTCGGTGCGCGCACTTGCTTATATCATTCTCGGGCATGAGAAGCACCACATGGAAATTATCAGAGAGAGATATTTGAATCCGGATTACAAACCGGAACAACCTGTGGCGAGCTGAGTGGGTTTCAATTTGAAATCATTTTCCCCACACCATTCCATTCTCTCCGTGCATCACATACCAACTGAACCAGTACGAGAAGTAACCATTCAGTTGATTTCCGTTTTCCCTCTGAGTTGCTGAAGGAATATTATTCGTGACTGCAACATCAATCGTTCCGTTGGGAGTTTTTTGCGTGGCTTTTCCAGCTCCCAATAAATCTTTCCAGTGAAATGCAACGGAAGAATTCCCAATCACCACCACATACATTTCATCTTTGTTATTATAGCGATGATTTGTTTTACTCACCGGGAAATACAATTCTTCACTTGCATTGTAATCGGCGTAAGGATATTCTGAATAATTGCGATCGTAACCGGTCTTAATGCTGAGTACGCCTGCATTCGGAAAATATTTTTCAATGTCTTCGTACGATGTGATCACCGAATTGATGATCGATAATTTCTTTCCCAATTTATCACCCACCACACACTCACCCAATTGCTGTGACCAGAGTGATTCTGTTTTCGCATCGAACATCAACAGGTTCGATTCGAATAATTTTCCGCTTACACCGAACGAAAGCGTGTCGCCATCCACTGTGCGGTCAAATACAATTCCCGAACCACACAAGGGACAAAATGTAACTGCAATTGCACGATCACCAATTCTGTCATTCACGATTTCATGCCACTCCATAATGTTGAACGGATAAAAACGTTGCTCGCCGTTTACATCGAGCAGAATTCCGAAATCAGGTTCAGCAAGAAACTGACTCGCTTCTTTTACGCTCACAAATACAGGATAGTCAATGGCCGGAATGCCATTCTTCGGCGGACCTCCGTCATGAATTGAATCGAGCGGAATCGAATGCTTCGTCCAATTGGTCTTCAGGTCACCGGGCGAAAATTGTTTAAGCAAAGCAGAATCTTCATCATCTTGTCCAAGCGAATCAGCAACCTGCTTCTTGTCTTGACTGGAAGCAGACGATGAAGTAGAAGTTGAGGAATGACACGAAACAAAAACAGAAAGCAGGACGATGCCTGCTGCTTTCAGAAAAAAATAATGATTGATCTTCTTCAATGAGAATTCTGCTCTGTTCTGTTAACTATGACTAAGTCCATCGGCTCGCGCAATGTACTTATCCATTTCGCGGCCCTCATTGGTGTTGGGGTATTTGTCTTTGATTTCCTGATAAAGTTTTTTTGCATCGTCGTATTTCTTCTGATACTCGAGTAGCAATCCGGCTTTCTTCAGGAACATCGGCGTGGTAAGATCGTTTTCGAAATGATAGGCAGCTTTCTTATAGTAGTCGATGGCATCATCATTCTTTCCTAATTCAGAATACGCATCGCCCAAGGCACCGAACGCCATGTTCGTAACGAGTTTGTCCTTGCCGCTGAATTTTTTCAATTCATCAATCGCATCCTGAAATTTTCCCTGCTTCAGATAAATCACGCCGAGATAGTAGTGAGATAGATTCGCTGCGTCCGTCCATTTGTAATCATCCGCAATGGATTGAAAGCCCGGAAAATTTCCATCTCCGTTCAGTGCCAGCTTCAGCGAATCCATCCCAAACCATTTCTGGGCCATGAACATTTGATTGTTTGCTTCATCATTTCGCGGTTCGAGATACAACTTCGTGAAACCGAAATACGCAGCGACGATTGCAAACAATCCACCGACAACATAAGAAAGCACTTTGCGGTTCTCATTCACCCAATGCTCGAAATTGCTTAATCCGCTTTCGGTTTTTTGCGGAGGAGCTACTTTTTGTTCTGCCATTTTAATTCGTAATTATTATTTGATAGAGTGTAAAGTAAATTTTCAGTCGGTAAGAAAAGGATAATCGGTTTGCATGTAGATGTCCGTGTAAATTTCAGAAGGGTCAGGATACGGTGATTCCTCGGCAAATTTCACGCACTCGTCAATTTCCTCCATTATTTTTTGGTTGATCGATTCGATGTCGCTCATCGAAGCAAATTTATTTTTCAGAATCACAGCCAGTGTACTTTCAATAGGATCCTTCGCTTTGTATTCTTCTACTTCCTCTTTGCTGCGATACTTTGCCGGATCACTCATCGAATGTCCTTTGTATCGATAGGTTTCTACTTCAAGAAATACAGGCCCTTTGCCGCTGCGGCAATGTTCGGCCGCATGTGAAATCGCTTCATGAACTTTTTCGCACGACATACCATCCACATCGTATGCAGGCATTTCATACGCTGAACCGAGTTCCTTTAAATCTATCACGTTGCTCGTGCGCTGCACCGATGTTCCCATGGCGTATAAATTATTCTCGCAGAGAAAAATCACCGGCAACTTCCACGTCATGGCCATGTTGAATGTTTCATGCAATGAACCCTGGCGGGCGGCCCCGTCGCCAAAGAAACAGGCACAAACATTTTGCGTGCCTTTGTATTTCTCAGCGAAAGCAATTCCGGCGCCCAGCGGAATTTGCGCACCCACGATACCGTGACCGCCAAAAAATTTTTTCTCTTTCGAAAAGAAATGCATCGATCCGCCTTTGCCTTTGCTGCATCCTGTCGTCTTACCGAATAATTCAGCCATGCATTCATTAGAAGTTATTCCGCGCGCCAGCGCCATCCCGTGGTCGCGATACGCTGTGATGATGGGATCATCGGCATTGAGTGCACTCACCGTACCCGCAGCAACGGCCTCCTGGCCGATGTACAAGTGACAGAAGCCGCGAATCTTCTGTTGGCCGTAGAGCTGCCCGGCCTTCTCTTCAAAGCGGCGAATACGCAACATTAGCTCGTACCAAAAGAGATATTGACCGGAAGAAAACTTCGACGCCGGCTTCTGCTTTTCATTGCGCTGAAGCACAGCCACGTCTTCTCCGTTTTGATCTTTTTCTACTTTTGTTTTCGCCACAGGCTGAAAAAATCAGGCGGCGAAGTTAACGAAAAATGTCCATAGGAAATTAAGAACCTGCGCTCGTGTATCTGCATAAGATTTCTCTCTCAAATTTCAAAAATTACGGCGATCAAACGCTCGAATTTTCGCCGCACAGGAATTTCTTATCAGGAGAAAACGGATCGGGCAAAACCAACCTGCTTGATGCCATTCATTACCTCTGCCTTGGCAAAAGCTATTTTCACTATTCTGATTTGAATTGCGTAAAGCATAATGAAAACTACTTCAGAATTGAAGGGAATTTTCTGAATGAAGAAAAGTATCGAGTGACTTGCGCTTACCAGGCCGGCGGGAAAAAAGAACTGCAGAAAAACGGAATCACGTATTCAAAGATCGCTGATCATGTAGGACTGATTCCGGTGGTGATGATCACGCCTGATGATCAACTGCTGATTGATGAGGGAAGTGAGGAGCGTCGAAGATTTGTTGACAATGCAGTCTCACAAATCGATCATGCCTACCTCGAATTTCTGATTGATTACAATAAAGTGCTTGCACAGCGTAATGCCGCATTGAAACGGTTTGCAGAAAAAAGATTTGTTGATCGCTCGCTAATTGAGTCGTATGATCAACAATTGGCTGCTTCAGGGATGAAAATATTTGAAGCGAGAAAGAAATATTTCGGAAAGATGATTCCGGTGATTAGTGACTTTTACACGTTACTTTCAGATCATGCTGAAGAGGTGACGGCTTCTTATGAAAGTGTTTGCCACCATGAAAATCTTACTGATTCACTGAAAAGATCTTTTGACAAGGATTGTTCGACACAGCGAACGAATGAAGGAATTCATCGCGACGATTTTGATTTTTTCCTCAATAGAAGATCATTGAAGAAATTCGGATCACAGGGACAGAAAAAATCTTTTCTGATGGCGTTGAAGTTTGCGCAGTATGAATTGATCCGGAAAGAAAAAAATCATCGGCCGATTCTGCTGCTTGATGATCTGTTTGATAAGCTCGATGAGAAGCGCTCACAAAATATTTTCAGGCTGATGAGTGAAAACGGATTTGGGCAGGTTTTCATTACCGACACGCATGAAGAGCGCGTGCTGAATGTTCTTTCACAAAGTGAGCATTCCATGACTCACTACAAGATCGCAAACGGAAAAGTTGTGAATACATTTGAGGCAACAGCCAAGTGACATGCACAGGCGAATCACAAAACTTGCACAGACTCCGTCAATCATCTTTACCATTTATTCAATTGCTGCAATCTTCATTGCGTGGCAACAATATTCCCTCGGAGCTAAGAGTGATACTTCTACACATTACAACAACTATGTAATTTTCAGACAATCTTTTTTCCATCTTATTCATTCGCAAAACCTCTATGCGCTTTATCCAAATGAATATTGGGATTATTATAAGTACAGTCCGGCGTTTGCGCTTTTTATGATGTTGTTTGCATATCTGCCGGACTTGTTAGGATTGATCATTTGGAACTTACTGAATGCGCTCACACTTTTCTTTGCGATTAGATCTCTGCCTGTTTCTGATTTGAAAATCAAAACCGGTGTTTGGTGGTTTGTACTGATTGAAATGATCACCTCCCTGCAAAATTCCCAGAGTAATGCACTCATTGCAGGATTACTCATTCTTGCATTCAATTTTCTCGAGCGAAGACAAGTCTTGCGGGCAACATTGATGATTGCGCTGTCGGCTTACATAAAAATTTTCGGAGTTGTGGCCTTCAGCTTGTTTTTTCTCTATCCTGAGAGAAAGAAATTTTTTCTCTACTCAGCGATGTGGATGATTCTGCTGGCAATTGTTCCGCTTGTTGTGGTTTTTCCAGATCAATTAATCCGGCAGTATGAGAACTGGAGGTCTCTTCTCTCAATGGATTACGGAAATTCAGTCGGGCTTTCCGTGATGGGCTGGCTTCATTCGTGGTTCCATTTTGATCCGCCGAAAAATGTTGTGACGATCACCGGCATCGTTCTGTTTTGTCTTCCTCTGGTTTTTGTGAAAAGATTTCCGCAACCTATTTTCCGCTGGCTGTTCTTCTGCAGCATTCTTATCTGGGTGGTCATTTTCAATCATAAGGCGGAATCGCCAACATTCATTATTGCAGTGAGCGGGATTGCCCTTTGGTATTTCAGTCAGAAAAAAAATTACTTAAATCTTGGCTTGCTCATTTTCGCTTTCATCTTCACTTGCCTCTCTCCCACTGATGTTTTTCCTCCGTTAGTTCGAAATGGATTCATGCTTCCGTACACAATGAAAGTTGTGCCGTGTATTTTAATCTGGTTAAAGATCTTCTTCGAGATGATAACTGGAAGTTATAAGCCCAAACCTTTGTTGGCCTAAAACAAATTCAGAACTATGATAGACATTGAACAATTTATTTCAGGCTTCTACGATGTTTTCAGCAATGAAAAGAATTTGTATCCGTGGCAGCTCACGCAAAGCCTCCAGGCAATTGTTGAAGGTTACGTTTCAAAAGTCGACGATCAGTTTGAAGTCGCTAACGGGATTGCGGTTCACACTTCAGCAACAATTGAATCAGGCGCCGTGGTGAAACCGCCGGCAATTATTTCAGCCAATTGTTTTGTGGCGGCAAACAGCTACGTGAGAGGTGGAGTCTATCTCGGAAAATTTTGCATTATTGGGCCTGGGTGCGAAGTGAAATCAAGCATAATTTTTCATCATTCGGTAGTTGCTCACATGAATTTTATTGCCGACAGCATTATCGGTGGCGATGTAAATTTTGAAGCGGGCTCGCTCACGGCGAATCATTACAATGAGAGAGTGTGGAAAGAAATAAGTGTCGTTCATGAATCTAAAATCATCAGCACAAATACGACGAGATTCGGATCGCTGATTGGTGATCATTGCCGAATTGGAGCGAATGCTGTTTTATCACCGGGAACATTATTGAATCCGGAAACCATTGTCGCGAGACTCGATTTGATTGATCAGTTTGCGAAAGAAAACAAATAACACATAAGACTACTTTAACTTCATCTTCAAAAGATATATTACCTTAGCAGTCATCCTTAGATGAAGTCGAATCGCCTCACTTGGTTTTTATCAAGTCAGAAATTTCACAAGGTCAGTACGGTAAATTTTTTAGTGGTTCTGAACACCCAATATTGATTATCGCATTCAGATCTTGAAACACGTCAAAAATCACAATGCAAAAACTAAAAATCGGAGTAATAGACCTTGTAAGTAAAGGTCCGAATAATACATTATGGGCTCAAATTATGTACGCAAATATGGCAAGCATAATGCCCCAGGTGGTCGCCACATGGTGTGAGCAGGAGGGGCACGATGTAAAAATGATTTGCTACACCGGCAAAGAAGACCTGAGCAAAGAATTACCGCAGGATGTTGATCTTGTTTTTATTTCTTCATTCACGCAGTCAGCACTGCTGAGCTATGCACTCAGCAATTATTTCAGAAGTAAAGGTGCTGTGACAGCGCTCGGCGGTCCGCATGCGCGATGTTATCCTGACGATGCGATTAAATATTTTGATTACGTACTCGGCTTCACTCATAAATCAACCATCGTCGAGATCCTGGAAAATTGTGTTCCACAGCGCCCCGAGGGAAAACAGCTCGCCGCGAAAATGCAACCGCTCAATCTTCCCGGCGTGGTGGAGCGATGGAAATTTATTGAGCCCACTCTCAAGAAAGCGCCGTTCATCAAGATTGTGCCGATGATTGCGAGCATGGGCTGCCCATATACCTGTTCTTTTTGCATTGACTCGGTGGTGCCGTATCAGCCGCTCGATCTGGAAGTGATGAAAAACGATTTGAAATTTCTGCTGACTCAATTCAAAAATCCCTACGTGGTTTGGCACGATCCCAACTTCGGCATCCGCTTTCATGAAACGATGGATGCAGTAGCTGAAGTGAACGGTTCCAAACGATTCACATTTATTGCAGAGAGCAGTTTATCAATTCTCTCGGAAGATCATATGAAGGTGCTGAAGGAAAATGGTTTCAACGCCATGCTTCCGGGAATTGAATCCTGGTTTGATTTGGGAAACAAATCACGCACCTCGCACATGGAGGGTCAGAAAAAAGTGGATCAGATTTCTGAGCATGTGAACATGCTCTTCCGTTACATTCCTTATGTGCAAACCAATTTTGTTTTGGGAATGGATAATGACGAAGGTGAAGCGCCTTTCGAACTCACCAAAAAATTCGTGGATAAAACACCGGGCGCATTTCCCGGCTATTCATTATTGAGTGCTTTCGGCGAAGCTGCCCCGCTCAATCTCGAATATCAAAGAGAAAACAGAGTGCTCGAATTCCCTTTTCATTTCCTGAATAATCATCTTGCCATGAATATTAAACCCAAGAATTATGAGTGGGTTGATTTTTATGATAAGGTGATCGATCTCACCTCTTATACTTTTTCCGGCAAAGCAATTTACCGCCGGTTCAATTCTACTTCCACCTGGACTTCGAAATGGATGAACTTCATGCGCGCCGTTTCATCGGAAGGACACGGGCGCATCCGCTTCTATCGCATGGTGAGGAAAAATCTGGTCGAGGATCGTGCTTTCCGCGATTACTTTGAAGGTGAATCGAAACAGTTGCCTGAATTCTACATCAACATCATCAAAAAAGATTTGGGCATTTGGTTTCAGTGGCTTCCTGAAGGCGCCATTCATCATAATCCCAATGCCTATCTTCATAAGACAATGAAGAACGGAATAGCAAAGCAAACTCCGGTTGCTACACCTGCGACGACTGCTGCAACTGCTTCTGCATAATAAAGCTTAGAGAAAACAAATTCAGCATTAAGTTTTCGACCCTTTAAAGTGCAGTCACTCTGCTCAATCTTTTTTTTTCCGAATCGAGGTGCATACAAAATGCATGCGAAACAAACTCTTCTGCTTTCGCCGCGAATTCAAAAACCATGAAGTGAAAGAAGGCGCATAATCTTTCGCCCGATCAAAAAACAAAAGGTTGACTTCGCGGTCAACCTTTTTCGTTTGTGAAAATAAGTTCACTTCACCACTTTAACCGTGAGCTTTCCGCCATTGGCTGAAGAAATCACAATCAGGTAAGAGCAGTTTGCCAAACCCTCAGGCAAAATAATTTGCTGCTCATGTTCGCCTGCCTTCTGTTTTTCATTGCTCACAAATGTTTTCAGAATTCTTCCTTCCACATCGAGCAACTGAATAGAAATCTCTTCTTCGTTTTTGAACGAGTATTTAAGCGTAGCATTTTGCTCAATGGGATTGGGATAAATTAAAACTGAATTGTTGGGAGCAGAAAGATCGAGGATGCCGACGTTTAAACTGGACAGATATCTAGCTACGGCAAAGTCACCATTGGAGCTCCCGCCAACAATAATATTTCCGCCAGATTGAATGGCCATTGAACTTGCATAATCATTACTCGAATCAATGTCAGTTGTAACTATTCCATCATTTCCAAACGTACTATCCAAGCTGCCATCAGAATTGAATCTTGCCAAGGCAAAATCATTATAAGAGTTGAAAGCAGCTTGAATTTTCCCATTTTCAAGAATGGCAATGGAGGTCGCATCAGAATAATTAGGTAATACTGCCTCTCCAGCATCACCAAAAGTATTGTCCAACACTCCATCAACATTAAATCTAACTATAGTAAGACCCTCAGTAGATCCACCAGCAGCAAGAATTTTTTGATCAGCTTGAATGGCAATTGACCGAACTCCGAATGATCCATTGCCAACCGCAATTTTAACTACGCCATCTGCTCCAAAACTATTGTCACTGGAGAAATCATTATTGAATCTAATGAGCACCATTTTCCCATTGGCAACTCCTCCAACAATAATTTTTAAATCTCCTTGAATGGCAAGTGACATGCCTCTATCATTTAAAGGATCATTGAAACCAACTGTATCGACGGAAAATTCATAGGGATATCCTAGCGTTCCATCACTATCATATCTACAAAGAGTTATCCAATGGTCTGAATGCAGAAAAGAATGACCTGTATATCCTGTTGCAACAATTTTTCCGTCAGGCTGCAATGCTATTGAAGTAAAATCCGCTTCTAAATCATAGGACTGCGTTTGAACCAAACCATTAACACCAAAGCTTGAATCCAGAGTGCCGTTAGTGTTATATCGAGAAAGGTAGTATTCTAAATATGCACCACCACCAACCAAAATTTTTCCATCCGCTTGGATAGTGACAGACTCTGCATCAGATGGCTCTGGGAAGATTGGGATTACTTTGCCATCGGAACCAAAAGACGAATCCAAAGATCCATCAATATTGTA
>Ga0335085_10002453_pt1 | contig 34575 bp, 28 predicted proteins | sample Lox_Sample_45_FD_206712 | JGI IMG/M metagenome (GOLD analysis project Ga0335085, IMG submission 206712) | Soil microbial communities from Loxahatchee National Wildlife Refuge, Florida, United States - Lox_Sample_4.5 | ecosystem: Environmental > Terrestrial > Soil > Wetlands | place: USA... | reverse complement strand
GTTCGCCTCGCAATCAATCCCTGGGCCCTCAGGTTGCGGAGGTCGCGGGCCGCACGTTCGCCATCGCCTCGATAGAGAATTTCAACTAGGTCTTTGGTTTGGACGGCGCGGAACTTTCCGATTTCAACGAGTGCAGAGACTTCAGATTCGCGTAGCAGGTATGTTCGTTCACGATCATGATGAACCTGGCGGTCGACGTTTCGAGGTAACCGCTCATATTCTTCAGGGCGTAGCGCATCCGGCTCGGTTGCACTCCCACTGCCTGGCTCAGGCCGCTCCTTCGTTTCGTTGCGCCCGGAAGTCCCAGATCGCGACGGTTCTGGGGCAAAGTAATCTTCCGAATCGTAATCACGGGACCGGGACATCGTTGGGAGGTTCCAGATCGTCCTTGGGAGTGGGAAATTCAACGTGGCCGACGTTGAACTGCTTATCGAGGTGGGAGAGCTTGCGACCGGTATCCTTCAATAGGAACTTGCGATTTAAGGCATAGGCTGCGGCAAAGATGTTAAGAAAGACGGTACCCACATATAGAAGAATGTAGGTCGAAAACGCTCTCCAGACGATAACCTTCAAGGGAATGAAGAACTTCAGCTCCCCCATGAGGGTGAACCCAATCGCCAGCATCACCGCGATTGCAATCAATAGAGCATTGGCGATCACGAGCGTGCCTCACTTGAAGGCTTCGTCTTCACGGAAGTAGGTGATGGCGAGACCCAAGGGATTGATGGGGACGAGTTCGTTGGGGACGTTTGACTTGAAGACAAACACAAAATTAGCCGTGTAGAGTGTCCGCTTCAGTTCGCTGTGGTCCGCAGGCGAGTAATAGACCATATAGAAGTCCACACGAGCTTTATACGGTGGCTTCTGCATGCCTTCGAGGGCAACGTTCTTCACTTCTATATCGATTTCGGGCTTAGCCTGGTCGATCAGAAAGACTTTGATCACGTCGTTCTTCTTGTAGGCATCGATGATGTCGCTCGCCAGTTTCCCGTCCAGGAAGTACAGAGATTTCGAGAAGTCGTCGTTAATGGTGTAGCGGTTGCGGCGGTAGTAGAGCTGGCAGAACTGGGTGAGGAAGTATTTCGCCTCGGCATCCTGAGGTTTGTATTCAAACGTCGCATAGCTCAACGCTTCTGCTCGGCCCAACTGGTCGATGCGAATCACAAGAGGACGGAAGTTCTGAAACGTCCGAATCGTCCTCATATCGACGAGAAGGAGGCCGACGCAGACCAGGGACAAGAGCAACAACGCAATCTTCAGATAGGTATTGGTGACCATGGGATCGCCGTATTGTTCGAGATACACTCGCTTTGCGTCGTGGAAAGTCAGGTCCTTGTTCATATCTTGATCCCTTCAAGCAGACCGGCAGAGGATGCACCGGAGGTACCGCTAAAGATGTGGTTCGTGAGGGCCGGGACTTTGAGCAGGGCGTAAATGGACGCAAGAAACGTAATGAAAAGAACTGGGAAGGCCTCAATCAGTTGCAGAGTCGAAATTGTGCCGTTCGGCTGGAGGTCAAGGGTTCCAAGAATCAGGTTCGCAATGATGAAGACAACGGCGGCAGCAATGACCTGGTAAAAAGCGTATTGGATAAATGCCTTCAGCCAACCCCAGAAGAGCCATTCCAGCTTGGGCACAATAAAAAATGGAATGAAGATGGGCCCAACGAGAACACAGACAGCGGTAGCGATAAATCCAAAAGCGATGACAACAATGGCGATGGCCTGCGCCGCTGCCAGCAGGATGATGATAACGGCATAGATGACCGTGCCCAGAAAGTCGCCGAGACCTGGGGAGTCGATGCGGGTCTCAAAATCGCTGATTCGTTCGATAACGACCTGCAGCTGAGTCTGAGTAATCTTGTTGGCAAGGAACTGAGATTCATCGGTGATGAGGTTGTGGAAGCTCGTGCCAATTCCTGGAATCGGAGTGCTGTAGTAATTGACCATGGCAAAGCCGAAGCTGATGGTAAGAAGAAGGCTCGCGAGGTGTTCGAAGGGTAGAAAGTGGCGCCCTCCGGCGGCGGAGAGCGCCATCTTGATGCCGAACCAGGCCACAAGGATGGTCGCGAAGGCTCGGAACATGTTTTGGCCCATGGCATCGAAGAAGCCAAGATTCTGCTGCAACAGAGTATTGATGGCCTGAAAGATGAACTGCAGATAATCGGTGTGCACAAGTGCTCCTTCGACGCGTGGGGTGCAGTGAGATCAGGGCATACGGAAGTTCTGTAAGGAGTCGTTCAATGTGCCGGTGACCTGGGCGAGGTTTCCAGCCAACGTCGCACGGCGGCTGATATCGGTGTTGATGGAGTTGACGGCGGCTTCGCGCTGCTGCTTGGCGGCGATGACGTTTTGCTCCAGAAGCGAAAGCAGGAGTTTGTTGGAATCCTGGGCAGTACGCAGGTTCAGGACGTTAGCGGCGTTGATTTTGTTGAGGACGGAGACCTCAGTGTTGAGGTCCGGATCGTCCGAAAGCGAATCCTGTTCCAGGTTGTTGATCTGATTCTGAATGTCCTGGGCATTGTCTCGAATCGCTCCGATGGTGGCCATGGCGGTGACATTGGCACCATCGGCCAACTCGACAGTCGCGTACTGGCTCTTGACGCGGTTTTGCTCTGCCGCAGTCATTGCCGAGAGAACCTGTCCGTCGTACTGAAGCAATGGAATGGTGGATTGCTGATAGCCGGAATTGACGCTGCCGAGGATACCGGTGTTCATGCCGTTGACCCAGTTTCCGGTGTTTCCGTAGGTGTTCAGGGCGACGACATTGCGCCACTGGGAGAACTGGGCCCGATAGCGGGCCGGCATGTTCTGCAGGTTTCGAGCCATGCGAAGCGCGAGGTTGTACTGGTTCAGGATCTGTTGGTAGGTCTGGCGGAGTTGGGCCAACTGCTGGACAAGTTGGTTATAGCGAAGCACAGCGTTCGCGTAGTTCGTCGGGTCGTAGACGATTCCTCCGAACTGCGCAGATGCGGTACCAATTCCTAGAGCAATCAAGAGCAAAACACCCAGAATTCGTTTCTTCATAGTGAGTCTCCCTTCTTAGAACTCTTCTAAAGATCTGCGGACATTTTGTGGTTAGCGTAGTCGGGAACCATAAGGTCCCCAGAGAGATAGATTTTCACGCGATGCCCTTCGCGGATAGTCACCGTGGGCAAGATGTTGAGGAATTTGTCGAGGATGCGTTGCGAGGTTTGCCCGAGACTCTGACCAACCCCTTGCTGGATGGTCTGGGTTCCAGACTGGGTGAGCAGACTGCCGGAGCCCGCCTCGGCGATCCCTCCGATAGCGCCGACGGCGAGCGAAGCCCCGAATATTTTCAAGTAATGGTTATTGACCTGATCTCGGAGTCCGACGTCTCCGATCTGATTCATACCTTTGAACTGGTCGAGGCTCACGGAATAACCATCGGGCATGATGAGTCGATGGAAGACCACGGCCAGGCGCGTTTGGCCGAAGGCCTCGACATGCTTGGCTTCCCCAAGAACTTTGGTGCCAGCAGGAATCAAGAGATGCTGGCGGTCGTGGGAATAGAGGTCGGTTGATACGAGGCACTCGACGGGGCCCGTGAACTGTCCGTCAAGACGATTAAGCAAGACCGTCTCAAGGACGGTGCCTTCGAACACCACGTAATCTTTGCCCTCGGCAGAATTAAAGGGATAGGTCTTGACCGGAGCTGCCGCAGGTTTTTGTTTGGAAGCATTTTCTTCTGCTTCCTCTGCCGTGGTCTTGCCAGAATGCTGTGCATTCTGAGCAAGAGGCAAGGGAGGCAGCGTTTGTAGGAACTGTGAAAGCTGGCCCAGGCTCGGTTCCTGTGGAAGCAGAGAGCCATTTCCTTGATCGTTGAATGGGTTCGCAGGAACCTGCGGAGGATTCAGTTCCTTGCGATAGCTAAGGGCCACGTTTGAAGAAAATAGCGACGCATAAGCACGCCGTTGCTTTTCAGTCTGAATTGGGTCGGGCGGGGGAGCCTGTTGTGGGTTTGCACCGGTCCCAACCGGAGCCGCTGCGGCAACCTGATTTTCCGATTGCAGTGCTCCCAGGACCTTATTCTGCTGGTTGAACGCGATCTGCTGTTCTCTCTGCAACTCCTGAATACGGCTCTGAAGTTCAGCGATCTTGGTTTCATTGACTTCAGTGGGTGCCGGAACTTGAGCAGTTGTGACCGCGCTCTTCGGTGCGCTCTGCGCTTTCTTCCCGCCTGTCAGCCACATGATGACGACCATCAGGAAAGCAAGTCCGAGCAAAACCCACATCTGGACGTTCTTGGGCATAAGGCCGGGGGGTTTCGGTGATTTGTCTTGGATTGGCGTTGTCACGGGTGTGCTCATCGGTTCGCTGCTCCTCATTCGAAAGTTGAAGTGCTGACTATTGGTGGCGGGCGAAGGCCAACTTTTTCTTTCCGATGGCCAGATAACCGTTGTTCACAATCTTCGGAACGATGTAGACACCGTTCTGAAGTTCGAAATTAATTAGGTTCGGTTTGCCGTCCTTGATTTCGTAAACGGCTGGCTTCTCGGTTGCAGCACACTTGATGTAGGTAAAGAGATCGTCGTGGTATATAGCGGTTACAAGGAAGGGTTTCCCTGCCCCCTTTGGGTCAAACTGGTAATCGAACTGCAGCTTTGAAGCGTACTCGGAGCGAAATCTCTGAATCTGCTGCTGGGCATTTGCTTGTGCAACCTGGATTTGCGAAGCGGTCTGTTCCCGAATGTTCTGAATCTCACGCTTGTAGGCTTCGACTTGATCCGCTGAAACGAATCCCTGCGCGAAGGCACTGGCACTGAGCCCGGATTGTTCCTTCGGCTCGACAAACACCTTCAAATCCGGTTCCGCAGTTGGATCAGTGCTGATTTCTGTGAGAAGGAATGAATAGACGTGGCCACTCGCAGTGATGAGATTCAGATTGCTGCGGATTCCGGCCTGAGCGGGATGGATGTAGCAAAGGTTGTGCGCTCCGTTGATGATCCAAAATTCCTTGTCTCCCGTGGTGAAGTCTAGGATCTCTTCCTTTTCCGGCAGGATAATCAAGGTCGAGTACCGCAACTTGGCCTTAACCTGAACGATGTCGTTCTGCCCGTACTTCACAACTCGGGCCGTGTCGGTCGCTGCACTTGTGGCGCGACCACTAATCAGCGCCAAGGTAAAGATTGCGGCCACAAGAATTCCGACACGACTCCGCGAAATGCAGGTTCGATTCATTCCATTTCTCCTTTGTGGGTAAATCTGAGGAAAACGAGGTAGAGGGTTCAGTTCTGGCGTTCCTGCCGATCAAGAAGACTCGAAAGGAACGGTAGACTTACGACCAGCCAGATTCCGCCAAGCAGAAAAGCCAAAAGGACTGGTGAAATAGCCCTTATATGGAGGTAAGTCACAAGCCAGGGCAGCAGCCAAATGCCAACTACAATGAAGATCAACATAATCACCGATTGCTTCCCGCGAGCATTTCGAGGCCTTTCTCGAAACCGTGGGTCTCGAAGGCCTCGCGCCGTTTCTGGTTGTCAAAGGGATCGTTCGTATAGAGCCAGTAGCTCCGTGCATCAACTTCGAGATTCGCAACCTTGGCCATTTCCGGCGTTTTGATGAGGAACTGCTGCTTCGGACGGAGGGTAGAAACTAATTCCACTTCGTTGTCGTTCAGGTGGAACTGACTTTGGTAAAGTTCCCGATCCATGTCCGGATTGGCGAGGAAGATCTTAGTAGGGCAGCTTTCGACGATGATGTCGAGAATCTCAGATTTGCGCAGCTCATCTAACGATTGAGTAGAGAGGATCATCGCCGCATTTTGTTTCCGCCACGTCTTCAGTGCTTCGATGATGTAGCTCTTGATGACAGGGTTCCTCAGAAAAAGCCATGCCTCGTCAATCAGGAACGCCTTAAAGGTCTGACTGATTTTGGGGTCTGAGATTGAGGCATTGGCTCGATGAAGGATGTAGAAGAGCAGAGGCTCCAATACCTCTGGGTATTGGTTCATTCCCTGGAAGTCGAAACATTGGAAGCGCGAGAAGGTAATGGTGTCTTCAGCGTTGTCAAATACGAAGTCGAACTGCCCGCCGGCAGTCCATCTCACAAGCCGGTCCGCAAGTCTCCGGTCCAAGGTGTTGGCCAGAACGGACAACGTCCGCAGCGAAGGGTCGATCTCATACAGATTTTCGATTTGATGATAGAGATCGCGCTCTTCTGCTGGGGTGAGTTCGAGCGGCGAGGAACCTTGCATCAAGACCTTGAGAAAAAGCACCAAAAAGTCGAGGTTTTCCTTCGTGGGAACGATGGAGAAGGGATTGATCTTGAACGCGGGTGACTTTAGTCCAACACGGACATAAGTCCCACCAAACAGCCGCGTCAGGCTTTCGAAACTGCCGCCCAAATCAAAGATGAAGGTGTAGGGGTTGTACTTCTGCATGTTGGTGACGAGGAAATTCAGGAGGAAAGATTTTCCTGACCCCGTGCGGCCCAGGATCATCGTGTGAGCCACATCGCGATGGTGAAGGTTCAGAAAGTACGGCGTGCCGTAGTTGGTTTCGAGGAGGGCCAAATACTCCTGCCGGAGATGCCGATTCTGCGGCTCGCCAGAGTGAAGGGTGAATAGAAGCGAGTAGTCGGCATAATTCGTGTTGAGCAGGTACATGGACCGGAGGTTGAAGGCATACCCGCCGGGCACTGTGGCGAGAAAAGCGTTCAGAAGGTTGTACCTCTCTTCATACAGCTGGGCATCGTAGATGCTGAAGACCTTATAGAAATCGGCGCAAGCCGACTCCACGCGTCCGAAATCCGGGTCATAAATGACCACAGTCAGAGTGAACTGTCCGAAATAGTTGCCTTCGATTTCGAGTTCCTTGATGCTTTGCCCGAGTTCGCGGACTTGGGCTTCCTTTGAATCGTCCACCAGCACATCAGCGGGTGGACCATCAGACAGGTTCATGTGACTCATGAGGGAGCGCTTCGTGTTGTGGAAGTGCCGGCGTTTAGCCTGAATCGCCTTCCGCGTCTTCCCGGAGTCTTCCTTCTTCCATTCCGTGACGATGTGGAAGTTTGCAGGGATTTCAAGAAGGGCTTTGAAGATCAGTGGGAAGCTCTGCGCCGAGGGCTCCTTGAGTGTAAGGACCTTTAAGTAGTGATCGTCGAGTCGCAGATGGCTGCGGTGACATTCGAGGTGCGATTCGCAGAGGTAATAATCGAGAAACGTATCGTGCTTAAGCTTCGCCCCCTGAGTTTTGGAAACGGAAACGTTTAGCGTGCGTTTCAGTACTCGGAACGCGTCTTCTTTGCTCAGAATATCGACTCGAACGAAATCGTTCGCCTGCTGAACGAAGCTCTTCACTTTCTGTTGAAGGACGGATTTGGCTCTATCTAGTTCACGGCCAAGGACGACAGCTTGTTTCTTCCCAGAAAAGGCTGCCACCAGGTCTTCAAGGGCTTTCCTCGGGTTCTGATGAAGCTTAAGTAGGCTCGCCAGCGCATTCCGCTTGTAACGGAAACCCTCGTACAGAATGACGTAGAAGATTTCGAGCGAATAGATAGTTTCGGCCTTCGCTCTGAAATACTCCATCCGGTTCTCAATGGCAGTGTTGACGATCGGGTTGCCGTACTTCTGAAACGGGATGGAGGGCCTGTTTCGTTTGAAGAGGTACTGATAGACACGGAAGTTCTCATCAAACAGACGCAGCGCCGATTCGAGGCGTTTCGTTGTGGTGTCTAGCGCGGCAGAGTCGAGGCACTCGTAATCCACACCATGAACTCGAAGCACAATGCCCACGTCGCCCGACTTCGTGAGGAAGGTCTGGGCGTCGATGAACCCGTACAGGTTTACCAGTTCACTCAGCGAGCCGGTCTCTCTGTAAGGCTTGAGAATTTTGGCGAGATCAATCATTCGAATTTCTGCGGACAGCAATAGGACAGAACTTCATGGGGTCGTACTGCCTCTTGAGCGTTGCGGAAGAGAGAAGAAACCGGAGGATCTGCGGATCGGTTCTTGTGGCCCACCGGGCGGCAAAGAAGAGTAGAAAAAACATCGAAATTCCGCCCAGCAGGCTTGCCAGCATGTTGAAGGTTGCAGCCCCCATGCACAGAGCGAAGAAGAACAGCTTTCGTTCAACTCCGAGAATGGTGAGGGGCCGGTGAAGGGTCCGGTAGACGGTATTGATTCTGCGTTGGGTTGCCATGTGGGAAGTGCGCCAAGGGGCCCGACAGAATCACGGAAAGAGCCAAGCGAGGAAGTTCACGGCGGCGATCGCCATTCCGACACCGAAGAGCACGCCGGCCATGATGCGTTTCGAGCCGCCCTCACCAAAGGCGAAGGTGAGGCCCGCGACCACAATGGAGACGAGCGATAGACCACGTGCGATAGTCGTCGTAAACGCGGTCATCAAAACGTTGACGGCGTTCTCCCAGGGTGAGTTGCCTTGTGCTTGAGCGAACACGGCGGAAGCGAGAACCAGTGAAAAGGAAAGCGTGACGACGGCGGGTCGGAACCAACGAGTCACGAACTTTCTTCGGAAGAATGATTTCATTGCTGGCAAGTTCCTTTCGAAGGACGCGAATTCGTTTCGCATCGAAATTAGAAGGCAAACTCTCGCCAGACTTGATTTGGCGGGCTTCGGTTGGTGGGGCGACTGAAGCACGGATTCGAGCGCGCCGCTGCGGAGAATTTCCCGCAGTTACACACGCTCGCCAGAAAGCCGAGGGCAGAGTTGCGATAGTTGGAGACAGATTCCGCTCGGACGCGGCGAACTGTCCTGGTTTGGATTCGCTCTGTTTCGGCGGGGAGTCCAGCGAGAGCAGCCTTCTACTTGTACCTATAGCCAAAACTTCAGAGCGATTCCCCAAAGAAAAATCCCCCGGCTTTGTGAGCGGATTCTTTTTTCTTTTTTTGCGGAGACGGAGATTCGGAAGAACCTCCGTCGATTCTCCAAACGCAGCGAGAGCCGCAGCTTTCTGCAGGCGCAACATAATTCGTTCGACCCTGTGCTGGACTGCTTTGGCAGTGAGAACAGCATTCATGTTTGCCGCTTCCTTTGCCTGGAAGCCTTCGACTTTCATCTTCAGGAGCAAGGCGCGTTCAAATTCCGAGATGATTCCGTTGCGATGTGCATAGTCGAGGAAATCGTTCAGCAGCGAAACGGTCTCAAAGTTGTCGTTGAAAGATGGTTCAGTCGCATGGCGCAGTTCTTCGAGTGTTTTCTCTCGTTCTCTCAAAAGAATCATTTCCTTCTGCGCCCAGCGAAAGACATTGCGGCGCAGGCTCCGTGCGATCAGAAAAGAGAGTTGCCCATCTACTAGACCTACTGGAGCGGAGGAAGACAATTCCAGAAAATACGCGAAGGTTTGTTGGGAAATGTCGTCGGCAGGAAGTTCACGGAACCAAGCCTTGACCTCACTGAAGGTGCGGTGAATGGCCGGAATGAAGGCCAACGTCAAGACCGACTGGCTCAGCTCTGCCTCGTAAGGAGCCTTCGATGCCCGTATCAAGGTTGTCAAAATCTCGTTTGCCGAAGGTGGTCGTTCTTCACCCTCTCTCTGTGAATGGAGATGCTGAACGAGCATCGAAACAGATTCGAAATTGGCTAACGGCTCCCGCAAGGACGCAAACGTGGCGAACTGATATGCACCTGGCGGTTCACCGAGAGCAGCAGTCAGATGCCGTTCCACTTTGCAAATGGGACAGTTGCACTTCCGATGGTCTCGCATGATGCCAACTCCTTCGTTCTTGCCGAAAAGTTCGGCGCTTCTTTCTGCGGAAGAGGTTTGGGTTGGGGGCGAATGCTGGCAATTATCCGTAGAGCGACGGAACGACGTTCGTCAGTGAAGCGGACCTATGCTTCTGGCTTTCCGGTCTATTTAAGTTCGCTTGGCAGGACGTGCCTAGGATGGGGGACGAAAGAGAAGCACCTGCTGGGAAGAGGTAAGTCATGACCGTGTCACGGCGGCTCCTGCTTTCTGCGAACGCCGATGAGTGATATACTAGGCGAACAAAATACGAAAGTCAAGGCCGCTGTGGATAGAAGGAAAATTGGCCTCTCGGAGAAGGAGAGCCAAAAGGATGTGAACGATGCAAGTAAAGACCTTCACCTATCGAAAGAATTTCTTCGGTACCTATCGCAAGCAAGGATTACTCGATTTACAGAAGATGGATGATCACATCTCGAAGATGTTGAAGGATGGTTGGGAAGTCTTGAGCCAGACTTCGCACAGCGGCGAACGTATCGTTCTTCGTCCCTTCTCGAAGCGAGACACCATTACGATCACCTACCAGCGGAACTAGACAAGAGAGAACGCCCCTAAAAAGGGGCGCTCTCGGTGTGTTCTTGCAGTTCTGGCAAGGCGACGTGCGAGGAGCCGGAAGCGATCGCCTCCGGCTCTTTTTCTGTCCGGTTCAGCTTGCGAACCGCGTCGGCGCGAATGGACCACGAGATTTGCTTCACCGTGACGTTCTTCTTGCCCTTGCGTACTTCGCGTTCGTAGGTGCTGCTGACAAGCGCGCCTTCAACCAGGACGTGATCGCCCTTCCGGACCGAGGCCGCGAGGCGTTCACCGAGGCCGTTCCAAGCGACAACGCGGTGCCACTCGGTCTTCGAGTGCCACTCGTCCTGAGTGTCCTTCCAGGAACGCTGGGTGGCAATCGAGAGGACGGTGAATGACGCGCCGTTACCCTTGACTTGGCGACGCTCGGGATCTTGCCCGACGAAGCCGATGATTTGGATTGAGTTGAGATACATGTTGTTTCTCCATTTCTGCCCCGTTTTCTTGGGGCACTCAAGGGCGAGTGGATACTGCTCCCAAGGCGAGCGGCTGCATTCTGGGAGGGACCCAAAGGGTTCAATGGGAGGAACCGGGAAAGCAGAAGACGCGAAGCTGCCGGGCGCAGGAATTATCCCGAAGCCGTGCCTAAGAAAAGGGGCGGATATGAAAACAACGAACACAACCGAAATCATTGGCGGCCAGAGAAGGCCACCCCAAAAGGGTGCACAGCACAACTGCTTCGGGCAAACACGTCAATAAATACAACGGGAAGCCGACGTGCCAATTCGACTGCCTGGTGCCGCACTAGGGAGTCGTGGGTTGGTTCCAGAATGTTCGGGTCACGAAATAGCAACAAAGCTCGCGCTTAACGCTTTGGATAGAGCAGGGAACCGGCGGAGCACCGCGTACCGTAATCTTTTTGAAGCGAACATGATCACGGGTTACTCGATTCTGCTCCGCGTGGGCCGAATTCGCACAATGCCCGCCGAAGCACCGAAGAGATAAGCAGGGATTAGGACTTCCGCTTCGTCTGGAACACGAGGTAAACCGTGTTCGCTCGCAAAATACCGTCGAGGATGAAGAGTGCTTCCGTCGCAGCGTCGCTGCCGAGGAGAACTCCGGCTTCAAAGTTCGAACCAAAGGCAGGTGAGGTGAGGTTAGCAGATCCAACAAGAAGCTTGCGGTCGTCAGAGACAACGAGTTTGGCGTGAAACAATGGATGCAGCGGTCGGTCGCGACCGGTTCCCGCCTCGGCTGAGTATACAGACAGGTCGCCGTCTTGGGATTGCGCGTCACGACGAAGGTCTTCGAGAGCGCGACTTGTGTGCGTTGCCAAATTGAGTGCGTCATGAACGAAGAGTTCGACTTTCACGCCGCGTGCAAGAGCACTTGTAAGAGGCAGAAGCAACGCCCCGATACCGGGTGGATCGATGAAGGGCGAAACGAGCGTGAGCGTCGCGGAAGTTTCATTTATCAAACCTAGGATACGTTCGAGGTAGCTCTGGCCGCGAATGGTACTTGCGGGGTGAGAATTTGGCAGTGTCCATACGAGTTCAGGTGGAGCATTCGGTAGGGACGGTGCCGAGTCTGAATTGCCGAGGAGAGTGGATAAGAGGCGCGCGAGTCCCTGGGCTTTCAGAGCTCCACTTTCGTGGTCGAGAGCACTAAAACCGTCAAGGGCCTGGATGAGAATCTCGGGGCCACTATCCCCAAGCAACGGACGGGCCCACGAGAAGTCAGAATCAACCCGTCGTCCGACACGGGCCCAGAGGGGCGCAGCGATCCGGGAAACGAGCTCCTCCCTTCCGGCCACTAACGCCGTGAGAGTTTTGAGGGCATGCGTTTCGTCTTTAGGCATTTTGAAGTGCAGGGCGTAGTCCGTGCCAAAACCCGCGTTCGATCGTTGGCACTCCGAGTGCGCCTCCAAGCTCAGGGGGCGGCGTTGGTCCGCCGTACAGAACCGCTCGGGAAAGTTCACGGTTGAACTGGGGACAGTTGTATTCTCGATGGAGGCAGCCAACACAAGTGCCTCCTTCATCAGTACAAAACGGATCGTAGACGCATTGTCGGCCGCTTTGGGCTGAATCGTCGAGCCATACTCCTAGCTGGTGTTCGAAAAGCGTTGTCAGCCCGCCTATCTTCGTTTCGGCGTAGCGGTTAGCATAGAGGATTCCAGCAAGGGCCCCCGGTATCAGGTATTCGCCGACGCTATTTTGGCTAAACCCGCTCCACTCCACGTGGCGAAGCAGGACATGACTCATCGTGTGGAGGAGGGTTCTCAAGGCTACGGCAAGATGTTCATTGAAGTTCGGTTGCCAGCGGTTCTCGAACAATCCCGGCACATGGTTGTTGAGCCACGCCCAAGCACTCTCTTTGGAATCAGGAAGCGCTGACTGGACCCAACGGTTCTCAATCAGCCAGGTCACGGCTCTTGACGGGTCAAGCTGAAAGTAAATCCCTTCAGTTTCGCTGCTCACAATGTAAAGAGGGACGCGGCCCGCTGAATCCGAAGTCTCGAATGGTGTGAGAATGCTCCGGCCTGGGTCTCTGGTTATTCTCGTGTAGCCGACAGCGCAAAGGGCGATTGGGAAATCGGAAACGATCTTTAATTCAGCGATACCGAGGTCGCGAAGCGCAAACTCTCTCGCCGATCGCAGCTGGTTGGCTCCCAGAGCGTCGCCGATACTTGCAAGGTCGGCGGCAGCCTCATCGATAGAAGTCGTGCGGAGCGTGTCGAGGATCGCCAAGTGTTCGACAAGCTGGCGAGGTGTTGGAGAATTCGGGGCAGGGGCTCTGGCACCGAGGAGGGCCCGAACTCTTTCAATGGCCTCTTGGCCTGGGACAAGTGCTCTTCGGGCCTTGCTCTGCTTCCACTTCAGAACCAGGGGATTGTTTGGATCGACGGCCTCAAGGGCGCGAGCAAGGTCATCGGCCCTGCCTTCATCCTCGGAAGCGTCAGAGCTTGTGCCCAAGCGCTTTGCGCGCTCACGGATCGTGGCTGGCAAATCCTCTGTGAGGATGCCCCACGTTCTCGCGAGGATAAGGTTGTGGGTTTCAGGGTCCTGATAGAAGACCCTCTCTTGCTCTTCGTTGAAGTTGATAAAGGGTACGACGTGAGGGAGGAAGAGGGCGCTATCGGTCAAGGCGAGAGTCTTGAGGCCGCGTTCGTAGATAGAGCCCTGTTGGTTGCCCAATGACCGAGAGTATTGGCAGGTGCAGGGAGTCATGCGGAGACGACCAACCTCAGCGTCACCGCAGGCACCGCACCTCCAGCGGGCGGAGCGCACACGGCCGGTGTCCAAAAACATAAGAAAACGGGAGGCGTGTCTGGGGCACGCGTTTTGCGGATAGTAGAGTTCTTCCATTCTTCCGCAATTGTGGGCCTGTACATAACGAAGCTGGCCGAGGATTCCGGTACATTCGGGGCACTGGCGTGGTTGCGCGTTTAGCCGGCGCGTCAAATCTCGCAGCCGGTGGACACGTCGGCATCTTCGGCATTCTAACAGCGTGGGAAACGGCTGAAACCGAACCGTGGTCGGGGTCCCAATCACATACAAACGCCGATTGTTTTGGACGCGGGGATCGGGGAACCCCGGTCGAAAAGCATCATCTGGCCACTGGAAGAGAAGGTCGGCGAGCGCGTTGAAAATTGCATCTTGATTGACTGGTCTTTCTTGCAGTTCGACACCACTGATACGGCAGAAGCCGTATTGGTCATGCTCGAATACGGCTCCGGGTAAGAACTGGTAGAGGACCTGAGTTTGACCACGCGTGAACGCCATCCTATGTGTTCTCCGTATTGAACCACTGGAGATCGCGATATTCCGCGTTCTCATCAGGCCTAAACCTGACGCCAACATCAACGTCTCTCAAACTGGTCATCGGAGTTGGTTGAAGCACCTCCGTAAGCTTTTCTCGCTGACTCCCACCGATAAGAAAGAGAAACTGGTCGATCTGGTCTCTGAGGATTTGCTTCATGCGGAGTTCGAGGCCCTTGGGATAGATGGCTTTATCGAGGGCGTAGGCTTCCCATACCGATCGGTCGATCTCGTCACGTCCGATCTGCCGCGGTAGTTGGGATCGTGTGTTTGGATTGAGAAATTCCGATGCAACCCGGCGTTTGACGAGCTGCTGATTGTGGAGAATGGCTCCGTACCTTCCTGATAGCAACCCGACAAAGACTCCGGGACTTGTTCTCTGGGCGGCGAACTTTGCAAAGCGATTTACAGAGACAGGCGAGATAAGACGTTCGAGGTGGCGGTGATATTCAGGAAATCTGTGATAGATACTTGAGGCGCGGAGAGAGTACGAGGCGAGGGTCGCAATCACCAAGCCGACATGCCTTCGGCCACTTCGGCTTGAGGCTTGAATATAATCCGCGGTTTCCTCAGGAATGCCGTCCATGACCATGAGATTGAATCGCTCAACGTCAACGCCGTGACTAATCACGCTTGTGGCCACGGTCGCATCGAGATAATTCTCCTCGTCCCACGTCGGTGGGTCTTCGACCCGGCGAACGACCTCGGCGATTACGGATAGACTCGAATCACCTGAAAGAAATTCGGTATTCAGGTCACGCGCGTTTCCGGGCCTCAGACGACCGGCGTCTTTATCGAGGGCCTGACGAATGCGGAGGCCACGAGACTTGGACCCCACATAGGTGAGTGTAGTCGTGTAGAAGTAGAGAAGCGCTCGCACCGCCTCTTCTGTACGGGCGCTTGGAAGCCAGGCTGCGGCGTCGTACGGGTTCGCGTAAAGCCGATTGAGCTCCTCATGAAGATAACGAACACAAAGGGAGGCTGCGTCAGCCGCATGCAAATGTGGCGGACGAAATGCGACGTACACGCGCGCGGTTTTGACGCGCTGATCGGACGTGTCGGTGTCCACGTCGGCCGAAGTGTAGAACGTCTGAAAGAGGTCGTAGCCGCGGGTGGGAAACCGGCGTGCGTAGGGAACACCGTAGATTTGGCGAATCTGGTGCTCGAAGCCCTCAATTGTTGCGGTTGCTGCAATCGTTTTCGGAGGACGCGTGCCAACATGTTCCTCGCATGAACGGATGAGAGTTTCATAATGACCGGCAAAAGCTCCAAGTTCCTGCTGCAAGAGATGGAGTTCGTCTTGGATATGTAGCGCTGGAGCTGGGTCGTAGGGAGTGACCGCTGTTCGTCGCCGGGCCCTCCGCCCCGTGCCTGGGTTTGTGGGACATTTCTCGATGCACCAATCCCCTATGCCAAACCCGTGCTCCTCGTGTTCGGGGCAGCGCCAGGCCGCGGCTCCCCAAATCATTGGGAAATGCGGCCTGTAGGCGACGCTTGCCATTTTGTCGATCGTGCCAACGATAACGGTCGGAAGGAATCGGTAGACTTCGTCGTCGGAGACATAGACGGGGAGGTGCTGGTTGCAGTGTGAGCATACATGGCGGATTCTTTGTCGTTCGCGGTCGACGACGATTTGAATAGTGCCGGTGCCACCGCAGGCTGGGCAGTTGCTCACGAGGAGAAGTTTTTTTCGGAGCTCGGGATCGTTCTCCAAGCGGTCAATGGACCACTGGCCATATTTGAGATAGTTGGGTGTACTCGGACCCACGAAGTAACCAAGAGAAATTGGATCGGAATGTGCATCGGAGCCCTGCATAGCACGGCGTTCCTGTTCCGTTTCCCAAACGACCCGAACGGCTCGTTGGAGTTGTTGAACGCTCAGCATACGGAGAGGAAAGCGCAGCCAGGCGGTGACGCCGAAGGATTTTCCGCGAAGGCGGTCGTACAAGGCTGCACAGCTTATGAGTCCGAGATAGGCTTCAGTTTTTCCGCCACCTGTTGGGAACCAAAGAACGTCAGCCCAGTTGAGAACATCCTCCCAATTCCTGACTGTCCCGCTCGGCCATTCGCCGCTTACGATCCCCTCGCGCACTGCAAGGGCAGGGAGCTGCATAACAATGAAGACAATCTGAAAGAGGTGCCAGCTCTCGTATTTTGAAGTACGTTGGAAAACCCGGTTCATCCCTTGAAATGCTCGTTTGAGCCGCTCGTCTTTTGCGAGCGCCGCCATTCCTGCGGAAAAACGGGCTTCTTCATCGCGGAATCCTCGAAGGTCAATTTCGCACTGGCGGATTTCATCGGGCGACAGTTGGAGCGAATTCTTGCCAAGGATCTCGTTCTGCCAATGGTCGCCATAAACGGTCATCGCGATGCGGATCGCTTCGAGCGTGCCGAGCGGGTTGGCTGCGAGGTCAGCGAAGATCGCGCGCGGTGTCTGGTTTGTGGTTCGCCGCGGCTGGTCGAAGCATGCGAGGGTCTCCGTTCGAAGGGCTTTTAGGTCTTCGGAGACAACAACGCTTGCCGAATGACCTACAGCCCAAACCCTGCGGTCGAATTGGTAGTCTCTTGATACTGGCAGAAGCTCAACAGGCCTAAGCTCTCCATGAACTAACGTTGCCAAAAGTTGGCAATCCGCGAGGATGTTGTGCTGATCCCTAAAGCGCTGCGCCACATTTCTTGTGGTGTTGTTGCAGATATAGCAGCTCACCCGCACCGATCCATCGGAAAGTGCACTTGAGCGTATGTCGAGACTTGCCTGGAGAGGAGGGAGAAGGACGGGGCCAGTGGCGATGCCGCGAAGGAAGTTTTGAAATGTGTTGGCATCGCTCAAGGCTTGAACGGGAACTACCGCATTGCCGGCGATCGTGCTCGCAATCGTCTCCGAAGTTGCCGCTTCCACCAGTACTGCGTCGAGGGCGCGCTGCACGACTCCATCGTCGTCGAAGCGCTCGGTTCGCTGTTGTGGATTGATGCGGAGCGTGATCGGCGGGACCTCAACTTGGCGGCGCTCAAAGATTTCGAGTAACGAAACGTTCTGCCTGGGCTGAGCGGGCTGATTAGGGTTCGTTTGATCTTGCTGTACGCGACCGAGCTCGTCCCTTTGCTCTTCAAAGGTCGGGAAATGCTGAGTGTAGATAGCAAAGCGGGGTTGAAGAATAAGCTCGATCTCGCCGTTGCTCGGCGGCGAAACGACAATTTCAAAGCCGAGTGAGGAGGGTGGTCTTCGCGTCGAATCACGAGTTACGCCCTGGCGTTCGGCCGTAACCTGTTCAGCCTCGTTTGGTGCTGCTTCAGATGGCTCCTCGTCTTCGCTTTGGGGGGCGTCTTTTCCCGATGCCTCGGCTGATTTCGTAGGCGTCTGGGCCTTTGGCGGCGGATCATCATCGCCAGGTTCAAGAGGGTCGGGCTGCACCACAAGCGGATCTCTAGGTCCGAGCACACCGAGATGGCAGTGATCACTAGGAATGATGCGCAAAATCCGCGATTCGTGGCGACCAGCGAGCTTCCTTTCAAGATCGCCGACGAGATAACGGACCAAAGCTTCTTCATCGCGATAGGAGAACTGTTGGGTGGGTTTTGAGGATGTCACTCTTCCTCCAAGGTAGAGGCGAATCCTCTCTTGCCGAGCTTTCGGACGGACTCAACCTCCTGCAAACTGACCGCGGCAGCCACTTGTTCGAGCGCTGTGCCGATAGCATCTGCGCTCTTGAGTGCGGTCTCATAATTCTTTCCTGCTGCCAGATGGGAAAGTAGGCGACTAAGCTGTCGTCCGCAGGTTCTTCGGACAGCCCGCTCATGTCGAATGCAGTTGAACGTCGCGGAAATTCTCGTCGGATCAGAATATAAACCGGTAGCTCGGGCTAATATTTCAAAGTCCCCTCGGCTGTCTGGTGCCATAATCTCGTCATCTCCCGCGCGGTACCAACCAACCAAAGCGCCATAGTCAACGGATAGTCCATGCTCTTCGAGAGCGTTATGGAGTCTCATTCTGTTTCCACCAAATTTAGTGAGTGCGGCGGGCTTTGCGTGGTCCCAGAGCTCAAGAGCCATCTGTGTGCCAATATCCTGGTTCTGGCGGATAGCTTCAAGGGTTCGGTCAAAAATGTCCTCATATGGATCATCAACGAGAACAACCATGAGCATTCCGGGCTCAAGATCGCCCGCGGGAATGCGTTCTTTCTGCTCGGTCGCGGGTCGAAAGACATTAACGAGATGGCCTGTGGGGAAACGGTATCGTCCTTCGGCCGTGACGATCTCGCAGTATTCGAGCGACCGTTTAGCCTTGTCGCCGGGCGTGTGGGTTTCGCCTGACACATCGATTTCTTCGAACCAGTTCTGGCCGATGATTTTTTGAAGGTTGAGAGGTTCTACCGCATCATCTCCGAGAAACTTCCTGTGTTGGAGGCGGGGTTGAGGTTCAAATCGACGCGTGATTAGAGGGCGCTTCGTTTTTGGCATTCCGTTCTGTGATGTTTCGTTTCCCGAGGAAGCCAGCACATCAAGTTGGAGCTGTTTCAAAACGATGGTTCGGGGGAAATTCTCCTGAAAACTTTCGATTGAGGCGTGAATGCGATGCTGGATTTTGTCATCAACCTCAGCCTCGTAAGGGTAGGCGACAACGTGCACGGGAACCCCTGGGTAAACGTCCAAGTAACGCGTCGCGCTGGTTCGAAATCCAAGAAGTACGGTTTGTCGTAAAGAACCTTCCGCGATCACTCTTGGTTCCTCTTTAACGGTCGTGATAGAAACAGCACCTGATTGGAGCGCTTCAGGCCATGAGCCTATGATATCGCCGAGAAGTGTCGCGAGCATGTTGCCTTCGTGCCGTGTGGGTGCAACGATTCGCAAGCTATCGGAGGGAAATCGATTTTCGATGAACTGGTCAATCACGCTCGCGAGCGTATAGAACTTTGCCGGCTCTTTTCTTCGAAGCAAAGTGTCATACAGAGCCTTCAGAGCCGCCACGATGCTCGGCCAGCGCGCATCAAGATAGGTTCCAACAGCACCGCGGGCTTCCGGGGGCTGTTCTTCGAGTTCGCGAATGCGCTCACGAATTGTGAGGGTGTGATATGCCTCTCTTCGCTCCTCTTCGAGCGCAACAAGCGGAACAGGCAACTGTCGCAGTTTATGGTAAGTACCCCAGGCACCAAGTACCGCGCCTGGAACACTTCCATTGCCGGCCTTCATTGCGCCTACCAGTAGGGTATGGAGTTCCGCAAGTTGATCCTCAACCTCTGGATCATCCGAGAGCCAAACAAATCGCTCCGCCAGTCTTGGAGGTGATGAGACTGGTTTGGTCGCGAGCAGTTCCTCGACAGCATCGACCGCAGCAGGGTCCCAAGACCAGATGAGGTCGGATGGCCTGTCTTTTTCAGAAAGGGCCGCTATGCGGTCTTTCTCCCAAGGTGGAATGACAAGAATCTGGATTGAAGATGAAGAAACGCTCGGTTGCTTCAGAAGGTCTTCGAGATGCTCCGAGGTTCTCGGATGAGATACGTCCACGACGACCGAGCCAAAACTTTTGCGTTCCTTTAGGACGGACAACCAGCCTGGGTTTGCGACAAATACGCGCGGCTTAGAGTCTGGGGGCGTGGAGTACTGGGAGAGAACTTCGATGGGCCAAAATTCGGTGATTGGGAGCCGTTCCGAACGGAGGCGGAGCGCAACATCGCGAAGAAGATTTACGCAATTTCGAATGTGCTGGGTTACTAGAAGCACGTCTCCGCCCAAGAGTGGTGGACTACCCTCCCGCCGTTTAACGAAGTCCGCAAGCAGAAGGCTCACAGCAAGAAATCGTCCAAGGCTTTGCGTCGCATTTGGCAGGACAAAGATAAGCCTGCGCTTTTCTCCCCTGGCAAGATTTCTGGGCAGGTAGGAAGCAAGAGCCCCGCTAGCACGCTCTGTGACGGTTGGGGAGAGTCGCTCTCCGGCTACGACGAGGGGCACTTGGTCGCGAAGAAGGCGAGATTCGAATGTCTCTTCTTGCTTCAAAGCCCTAAATGCGTCGAGCCAAACCACGCTACCTTCCCCCGCGAGAGATAAGTGTCCGCTTGGCCTTTAGCCGCTTTAGGTGCTTTCTAAAAAGCGTCTCGAGTTCACCCTCCGCGCTATTGACGCGCTCAGCGAGAGCGAGCCCAATAGCCTGGAGGTTCTTTCTCTCCGAACCCTGTGTTGGTCCACTGACGTCGAGTGGCCAGGATCTGCGCTTGCAGACACGAGGCCGACACTCAATGACTAAATCGCAGAGAAAACTTTGTTTACCCCGTTTGCTGTGATCGGCTGAATTCTCTGCAATAACTGTGGCAAGCGCTACGATATCGAATTCCGCGCGGATGAGTGCACTTGCCAGTGCTTCCCAAGCGCCGAGGTCCTTGTTGTGGAATGTGAGTACCAGTCGCCCGTTTGTTGCGAGTGTCCGCTTGCTTTCAATAAGGCACACCGCAACCTTGTTTTCGTAGTGTTTAGTCGTGGTGCCCCGAACCGCATTCGGAACGGCTTCGTCGCCTTCATCCATGGTTCTTTTACATTGGTCAGCATGTGCCATCCAGACGTGGAAAAGGCGAGCAAGCTCCCCATACTGAACATCATCGTGATAAGGGGGGTCTGTGAATATGAGACGAGCGGCACCGTCCTTCAGCAACTGTCGCTCGGAGCTTCCCGTAACGACAAGCGCCCCTCGTACGGAACGGCGACGTTCCGTCGATTGCGCGTGAACTGTCTGATCAGGGTTGTTCTCGGCGGAGATCCATCTGAGTGCTCTCTCTGCAGCTTCGAATCTCCGAGGGAGGGTCCCTCTTCCAGAAGGCGACAGAAGATTTGTCTCTACTGCAACCGTTGCTCGAGAAAATCGATGGTTTGCGATTGCTTCGAGAGCTTTGGGGTGGTAACGCTCCCAACGGCAAACATATCCTGCCATTTCAGCCGCACCCAGGATTGCAAGACGAAGATGCTGTTGAATTGCTTCTGTGACTTTGAGAGTCGGGACTATTTCAAGGGCGGCAGTAACGGCATCGAGTTGTCTTCTTGTGTAGAGATCGTCCCAATAGCTAAAGCCGGATCGTTTCAATGCTCCCGTCTCAACGCCATCTGGAATTGGAATATGCAGACTGTGATGCTCGGTACCACGAATATCTTGAGTTGGGTCATCTTTCTCCGCTGTTCGAAGGTGAGCTGAAGAATGTTTTCTGCCGATCGATTGCTCGCGAACAAGCAGCGCATGCCACTGGGGCGATAACCTGAGAAGGCTAGATAGCGCGAACTCTTCAGCGCAATGAGGACACTTTATTGTAGCAGCGTGTTCTTTTTGAACTTTTATCCTAGTGCGCCGGCGACAGTTATCGCATGAAAAGGAAGCGACGTCTCTTGGTCTCCGGGTAACCCCACCGCAAGCGACGCAACCAAAGAATGCGCGTGTTTCCTTCCCTCTCCGCGAAGCGATCGAGACGAGGGGGTCCCGTAAGAGAAAAAAACGCTTTATGCAAACCGGGCAGTTTGTCGAGCGCACTCGGACAATATGAGTGATTTCCCACGTAGTTGAACCGTCTCGCCTCCAATAAACCTGTCGATGCCGCTGGATCGCCTCAAGTAACTTCGCCGATGCGCCCCGAAACTCACGTTGAGATACAGGCGTCAGAGCCGTCGCCAGACTTTGGGACGGCCATGGATAAAGATCTTGTGCGTAAATCGGGAGGCCCCGCCGCGTTGCTTCAAATGCAACGGTCCCGCCCCCACTGAATGGGTCCGAAACAAGGAAGGGATGACGCCTGAATTCCTTTCGCGCGGCATCGAGGAGGGCTCCAGCGAAGCAGTGAGGGCGCCTAGCCCACCATCGGTAGAGCGAAATCGCAGGTGCATGAGCTGATCGATTTCGTTGCTGATGAATAACTATTCGGTCCAGTGTACCCCAATTAACGCGATCGACTAATGACATGGAGAGATATCACCTCAACGGTAACATCTATATATCGTTCATAGTAAGCTCTTGCGATGATGCCGTACTGTCTATTTAATGAACAGTTTAGATGAACGCTGCCGTCAGAGCCAGTGATGGGTACCCATCAAGCCGTGCTCAGCCATTGGTCGATGAGTTGGAACGAAGCAGAATTTCGGTCGCGCAGGGGCGTGATTGTAGCGGTCATCACAATTGGTTGCCAGGTCTGAGCGTTGGTGACAAAATCGCCGTAGTATAGGACGTCACCAACAGCACGGAAGTGTCGAAACCACACTCCAATTTCCGGAGCGGCGGCCCGAATGTAATTGTATTCTCCCGCAACGCGCACCAGCGCAAACGGGAAGTGATGAGCGAAGAGCAAAACGTGGTCACCCACTTCCATTTCGTGAGCAAACGCCCAATAGTGTCGCTGGTTATCGGGAAGCATATCTTGGGCGATCGTTAGCAGATCGGGAACGTCGACGGAAAAATCCAGTCCGACGTATCCGGCAGATAGACTCTCTACGGTATGCCGAATAGCTCCTTGGGACTCGCTCGGATGTAGTTGCATACGCCAGTAAGTCATGTTGCCTCCCACAATCGGCAGAGTGTGCCGTGAGTCGAAAACGAAATCAGGGCATCAGTACTTCGCTTTGAAGTCTTTGAAGGCGGTGTGGAAAGCGAATTTGAGGCGGTTGACGTCCACCAGGTTCTGAGGCTGGATGTTATGCTCCCACAGTCGCTTCTTGTGACTCAAAAGCTTTTCGATCGAGGCCGCGGAGCGATTGACGATGAAGAATGCTTTGTCGACATGTACATCCAGGGTGAAGCCGAGAAATCCTCGACCAAGACCGAGACCGAGTGAATTGTCATAGAACTTAGCCTCAACGGAGATGATCACTTTGGCAGCTCGGGGTGCTACATTGCCGGTACTATTGCGGCAAAGATCGGCTTCGTCTTCGAATAGTACGCAAATGTCGCATTCGTGTAAGACTTGGGAAGCACCGGCTACGCGAACACCGGCGTGAACCTCCAGCAGGGGCTTATTGGGAAATGTGATGATGGCGTAGCCATAATCGGCGTTTGTGGAGCTGATGTATCCCGGACTCGTTCTAAAAATGAAGTTCGTCGGGTTCGGTGAATTGCGACTTCGGAATTGGACTGTGCCGCCTTCGCCTTGTGCCGCTTGGCAGACCAATGCGAAGAGGTATGCTTCGTACAGGTCGCTGCCATCCGACGCCCCAGACAGGTTTGTGGGAAGGGCCGAGCCCAGCAATGTTTGAATTTCGGTGAGAAGCGCAGGAGGAACCGGCATTAGACGGACTCCTTCAGGTCCCGGAGAAGCTTTTCCAAGCGTAGGATGGTTTCTTTGTTTTCCAGAATCTGAGGCGTTAGGGAGGTTATGCGGGCGTCGTCAACGTCTGGGGCAAAACCGATGGCCTGCAGCCCGGGCATACTTTTGCGGATGGTGTCATAGGTTTCGAGAATCCCGAGAGAAAGTCCTACGGATGTAGCTTCGAGTGCTTCGATCAGCAGGCACAGTTTTTCGCGCTCGGTGAAGGGTTGGATCAGGACGAACGAGGCTTTACGGCCCCTTCGTTCGGGCGAGGAATCTACGTCCGAGTGTGGGACAGTTTCGGTCACCTTCATGTTGGTCGTAGCTTGTTTGCCCAAGGCAATCTGAACTTCGACGTCGGCTATTAACCAGGCGAGTCCGTGGTTTAGAGCGAGCTTGGAGAGTTCCGCATATGCGGCGGTAGCTTCTGCAGGTTCAAGCATGTACGTATACCTTTTTCATGTTTCGCGTCATGGTGTGGTTCCCGACCGCTCTGCTGCGGATGCATCTGCTGGGCTGGTTTCAATTGTTTTGCGAAGGAAAAGCTGAAGTTGATGCTTGCCACGGCCTGAAGGATACGGTTTACCTGCGGGCAAGAATCCACACCTTGCGAGAGTGGCATGCATCCCGGCGTTGTCCGTGCGCGAAGTGGCAAACACACCGGAAGTACTGGCGGCGGCTACTGCCGCAGAGGTCAGGTCTAAGGAGAACCTTCTACCCCGTGCGCTCGGCATCACGAATACCCATCCAAGTTCGAAGGGGTAGTCTTCTTCTGAGAGTGCAATGCCAGACTTGTCGGCAACGCCGCGTCGATAGCTCTCCAAAGGGCGCTTCAGTGCTGCAATGCCACTCAGACAACACCCGACGCTAAGGAACACAAGCCGAACAGCGGAGCGAATTCTGTCGTCGAGCCCTTCCTGAATAACCTCACCGCCCGCCAGAATGAGGGCTTTGAAATCGGCAAGTTGCATAGCGGTGCATTCATGGGGATCCCGGACAAAAATTCGTACGAGGCCGTTCATATCGTTTGGCGGAGAAAATTTAGTGGTCACGATTGTTCCGCATCGGGGATGGCCGACAATCGATCACAGCGCCCTTCCGCATGAAAATCACTGCGTTCTGGCCCGTGCAATCAATAGCTCCGAAAAGTGTTTAGCAATTTGATCAAGTTGCCCAGCAATTTGCTCTGCGCCATTCAAAATCGGATTCTCGATCCAAAGGATCTCGTTCCATGGCAGGTTTGTGATCTCCTTGGCATCGGCATCGAAAGCGTTGCTCCAAAACACTCCCGCGACGTTGTAACAGCGATGTTTCAACTTAACGACCATTTCCGCGATTTGGTCGGCGGAAGCTCCGTTGGCATGCGATGACAGAATACAAATATCAGCTTCCTTGAAAAAATGCTTAAAGTAGTAAGCAACGGATTTGTATTCAGAGCGCTTTTCCTGAAAGCTGCGGTTGCTTGTAAATATCGTAGCCAAACTTCGTGGCGCTTGCGGATGAGTGATGTTCAATAGGACGTTGCGCGGCAATCGGGTATAAGCTTGGCCGCAGAGATTCGATACGAGATTTCTTTGGAAAGTTGTCTTCCCAGTATTGTTGTTCCCGATCAGGATATAAGCCCAGTATGAGAACACAGACACCTCAAATCGGTCTGACGAAGTGCCTCTTCATGTGTACATCGCGTGGATGTAAAGGACATCCGGTCGCCCACGTGCAAGGCGTCCACGAATGTTAATCTAACTTCGTTACTGATGACCGCATGGATAATAAGCCTGCAAGCTGTTTCCATGCAAGTGCACCGAGCACGTCCATTAGAAAACTAGACCAAGAAAATGGAATCCAGAATGAGATACTGCGTTCCCAAGGGAGGCGGTCTAACGCCAGCCAATAAGGGGGAGCTGGGTAGAATTATCGAATTGGTGCCTTCCGGCCAGTCTCTCCGTTCAAGTATGCCTAGATTCCAACTAGGCATTCACCGCCCGCTAGTTTGCAAGAGGCGCGGAGGAATCCCCCGCGCCAATGGAATTGAGGATTTGATTCGCCGATTGCTGGATGTATTCCAGGCTCTGCAGCAATAGGGCCGCATCGCCAGAGTAGAGCGAGATGTAATCCTGTGCGGCACTATTTGTATCAAGCCCGATTCCCTGGCTCACAACGAACGCAACGGCTTCTGCCTCGGTCTCACGAACGCGTTGAGTCGTTTGCGAGCGCCGCGCATCGCGGTGGAGCATCTCATGTGCGAGTTCATGGACCAGCGTCGAGAACTGCTCTGCCGGTGCCATTTCGGGCAGTAGGATGATCTTCTTCCCGCAGGACATGCCCTTTGCCGGAGCGATTTCAGCTGAGTATTCGAGAGCGATGCCCTGTTCACGAACAAGCTGTTCGAGGCGAGAAAAGTATTCGCCCGGTTCGCCCTGAGCGACGCCGATGGTCGGGAGTGGAGCGCCATCGGTTTGGCTGACATCGAAGACGTACACGGCACGAAATCCGAGGATTCGGGTTTCTTTCTCGGTCGAGCACGCGTCCGCAGACTCAACTTTCCGGACGAGCGGCGCAAGGATCATCAGGCCCTTTTCGCCCTTCTTGACGAAGCGGCCCAGTGAGCGCCATGTGTGGAATCCAGCTACTCGCGTAGCCTGCGGGCATTGCCGAGCGATGAGCAGAATGTTCTGGAAGCTGTAACGGTGGAACTTTGCCACGGCGGCCAGGTAGTTTGTGAGCGCCTCACTCTTTCCAGCCTTCAGCGCTTCGATGAGCTGCTCGATGGCTTGATTTGTGATGTTCTTGATGTTTTCTGAATTCATTTTCTTTGTCCTTTCGGTGAGTGGAGAGTTGGTTCTCTCACCCAGGAAGGAGAACCAAGTCGCAACGGACTCACGGAAAGGACAGAGCGGAGCGGGAAGTATTGACGGCTGAAGCGGATGGCAACGGGCGTGACAGATCGGTGCTCATCTGGCGCGGCTGTGTGCTTGCGAAGGCCGCAGGTTTAAACAAATCAAGCACATAGCAGCAGTCAGCTTGCGCAGTTGGGGGAGGCTGTGAGATGTGAACGAAACCTGGCGAGAATAGCGGCGAGATTATGGCGAGAAGGTGCTAGGATAATGGCGAGGTAATGGCGAGATTATGGCGAGAACTTATATCCACGAACTTGCTGACTGGCCGAAATTTACATGGGACACCGGAGTCTTAGCCCCATTGCTTTCGGAAGTGAGGCTGCGGCAAGGGTTGCTACTCGGAAGAATGAAGAGCTATGGCTTTGCGTCGCAATGGACCGCCACTCTCAAGGTGCTTACCGAGGAGACGATCAAGTCGAGCGCCATTGAAGGCGTTGTGCTGGACCCGGAAAGTGTCCGCTCCTCCATCGCGAAGAAACTCGGGCTCGACTTGGCGGGGCTTAAGGTGCACAAGGATCACAGCGTCGAGGGTGTCGTCGAAATGATGGTGGATGCAACGCAGAGATTCGAGGTGCCTCTGACCAAGGAGCGTTTGTTTGACTGGCACGCGCACCTGTTTCCTGGGGTCCGCAGAACAACCGACAAGTTGCGTGTCGGCGCATGGCGGGACGACAGTCAAGGTTCGATGCAGGTGATTTCAGGACCCATAGGTCGGCCGAAAGTCCACTATGTGGCCCCAGAAGCTAATCGCCTTGATGCGGAAATGGAGAGGTTCCTCGGATGGTTTGAAAGCAACGAGCAAAAAGACCCTCTTCTCAAAACAGCAATCGCTCATCTTTGGTTTGTGACCATCCATCCGTTTGAGGACGGCAATGGAAGAATCGCAAGGGCCATCGCCGAGATGTGCCTCGCGCGTTCGGATGGCAGCGCGCAGCGTTTCTACAGCATGTCGTCGCAGATCCTCGAAGAGAGAAAGAGCTATTACGAGATTCTGGAAAAGACACAGTCGGGCTCACTCGACATCACGGAATGGCTTAAATGGTTCCTTGAATGCCTCGATCGTGCGATTGAGCATTCAAACGAGATCATGAGCGGTGCTCTCGCAAAAGAGTCTTTCTGGCAGGAATTGAAAAAGAAGGATGTTTCACTCAACCAAAGACAAAAGAAAGTCTTGAACAAACTCCTTGGCGACTTCGAGGGAAAGCTGACCCGTCAAAAGTGGATGAGACTGACGAAGACCTCCTCGCGGACGGCTCTGCGAGACATCGACGAGCTGATCGGGTTAGGGATACTCGAGCAGGAAGAAGCGGGAGGGAGGAGCACCTCTTATAGGTTGAAGAAAAACATGAGCTAGGCTCAATTGCGCAGATTGTCTATCGCGAGCAACGGTGTTTAAAAACGGTTGTAGAGATTGGCCGAAGTAGTATAGAGAACCCGGCGCTCAGTGTTACCGATTCGGTGCTTTTGACAATGGTCTAGGGAGCCATTGCTGCCTAGGCTGCACGGTCGAGTACAAATCGGCCATTTGCTTTCCGCTGATGACGCGTAGACTGGCCTTTCATTCTCGCTGACCTTTCGCGAGTAACGCGGCCTGCCACGGCGGTCGATTGAAAACTGACAATCAGTCGGGATCTTCAAGTCTACAAATTCTCGTGCTAAATCCAGTCTGTGATGAGAATTTGGTTGGCGTCCTTTCCGGGGTTTCGGAGGTATGTGCCTTCGAGGTCGTAGTAAACGTACCACCGTTGCATTAACAGTTGGTGGAGCCGTTCTTCACGGGCCCAGGCAACGCGCTGAATTCCCGCACGCCGCGGATAGTCGAGATCGACGTCCTTAGCGATTCCATAGGCTCCGGTAGAACCTTCAGGAGGGGACTCGAGAAAGAGAGCGAAATTCCTTTTTGGTGTAACCCATTGAACCCTTCCGGCGATTCGAACGATGGCCGGTTTTCCGACACCCAAAAGATGAACAGAGCTGATCAAAGACTTGGGAACGTCAACGCTCCGCAGAGAATCTTGCTTCTTGAAGACGAAGAGAGACTCCGTCTGCCCTTCGACATAGAAGTCGGAAAGTTCGTGAATGCGGGGCACAACGGGGTAGAGTCGAACTCTATCGTAGACTTTCAGGTCGAATCGGTCACTGGAGCTTGGAAGGGCGGCCGTCTTTCCCAGCCTGTTTTTGGTATCCGCTTCAGCTTCGGCTTTCCATCTGTTCAAGGTGTCTACGGGAAATCGGAGCACATCATTATCCACCAACTTGGCACAATTCTGGCAAAGCCAGATCCCGTTCGACGGTGAACTGCGCTCCTCCTGCAGCAGGTCAGTGTCATAGCGAGGGCCGCCAGGGGACGCTGCCGTGATATGTGCGGCAACACCGAGGTTGACGGCCTTAGCGGGATCATCTTGCGGGCCACTCGTCAGGGCGCGGCAGTCCGGATTCGAGCACAGATGACCGACACGGTCTGCGAGCGTCTTTTTGACCAGTGCAGAGAAGTCATCAGCCATATCAGATTATGATAATCCGAAGTGTCCGCCGTCTGATCGATCTTAGAGAGACGGAAGCGGCGGAATTGGTGAGGTTGTGAAGAAAGAAAATCTCGAAGTCCATCTCAAGACGCTCGTCTCCACCTTACCGACGCCGAATTACATCGAGCGGAGGTTTGCTTTTGCAAAGGATGAAGGTCATCTGTCACAGGATTTCGACTACTTCAAGAGCAGTCTGCCTCGCGAGAGGCAGCCGGACCTCGGAGAGCTACTGGAGCAGAAACAACTCCTGATTCTGGCAGAGCCGGGAGGGGGCAAAAGCATTGTTGCAAGAGCGGCGGTAAAGGAGCTCGCGAACCGGAAGTACACGCTTCCAATTTTTGTGGAATTGAAGGAATACCGAGGGGAGCTCAAGGAGCTTCTTTCTTTTGGAATACCGGATTGGGCGCGACAACCCGACGCCAGCGTCGATGGTCAATTATTGCAGAAGGCTTACGTGCTGGACGGCCTCGACGAAGTGCCGCTGGACCTTCAGGACACGTTCTTCCGTGATTTGTCCAGCCTCCTGTCCAGCGACAAGAAAAGTCAATTTTTACTGACTTCCCGGCAGGCCTTCTACGTTTCGCACAGGAGATCCCTACCCGATGTTCCCGGACTCTTCCATCTCTGTGACTTCAGCGATGATGACATCAGGAAATATGTCGAGATCCAAGGTGCAAATTTCGAGGAGTTTCGAGCCGCGGCTAGGCAGGCGGACGCGGAGGAAGAGATGCGAAACCCATTCCTTCTTTCGGTCCTCGTCGAACGATTTCAGAAGACCGGAGGATTCAGTGACCGAAGATCGGACAACCTCAGCTACATAGTCGATCAACTCATCGCGAGCCGCCCCCGCGTTGCGCAGTACCAACAACGCCGAGCGTTGAGGTTCATCGCGGTCGCAATGGAGACCTACGCCAGAAACGAATTGAGTGAAGCCGAAGCGTTGGCCGTAATCAAGCAATCGATGAAGGTACAAGACGACGAAGCGCAGCGCATTTTGACTGAACTTTATTGTTCAATCCTGAAGCGAACAAAGAACGGCCTGGCTTTTCAACTCGCCTCACACGGGGAGTACTTGGCGGCAGAAATTCTGAGTGACGCTTCCATGAATCGTATACGGGAATTGGCGTTTGTGGATTACCAGAACCCAAACGAATCGTGGCAGAACGCGATGAGTTATCTAGCTGAGATGAACGACCATGTGCGGAGGTTTTTTGTAAGGAATCATCCACTATGGATGCTTTCATCTTCTCCCTCGGTGTTTTCGAATGAACAGAAAAACACGATGGTGAGAGGAATTCTCGAGAAACTGAAAACGAACAATCAGTTCGCCCTCGATCATCCAAGGCTGAAGATTTGGAGAATGGCCCGGTTCGTGACGGGAGAAATGCAGAACAGTTTGCTTGAGGACCTCAAGTCGCCTGATCCCGCGGTCTTGGGAAACGCGATCGCGTTGCTTGGAGTTCTGAAGTGCAAAGAGGTCCTGCCTACTGCACTTGCCAAAGCACTGGACCGGAATTCAGACTTCGGCCTGCGTTACTCGGGAGTAGTCGCCGTCGTCAACGCGGGCAGTCGCGAAAACGTGCCCGAACTCCTAGCTGGGCTGAACAAGGGGGATCCAGCATATCTGAATATTCTGGATGCGGCCTGTTCACTGGTCGACGAGACTCAATTCGACCTGGTGTTCCCGCTGATGTTTTCGGAAAACGCTATGTTGAGTTCGACCTACTACCACTTTCGCGAACTACGATCGCGTGCGGTCTTGGTAAAAACGCTAACCTATTTCGAGAGGCATATTGTGCAACTCAACTCCACGCGGCCCGATGCCTACGTGGAGCCAATATTGCGGCAACTGCCGATCTATTTCGATCAAGAGATAGCACAGATCGTGGCCCGACTGCTCGCTGCTGCGAGGGATGCCAGGATCTATCCGGACCGTAGCGCTCCACTGACGACTTTGTTCGAGATTACCCGGGATTGCGACCAGGAGGGTTGGGTCTTCAAAGAGTACGTGGAGTCGACCCTCGATACGCCTGCGGAGGAAAAGCGTGGACCTTTCTTTGTCGATGAGATCGTGGCAGCGTTTGTGAACCTGAATGCGGCGAAGTGGCTGGTCGAGAAGAATGCGACTGATACGATCAAGCGATTTTCGGGCTATCTCCGGGGACCGGTCCGGGAATTCTTGAAGCCCTATTCAGAAGGACTGATTGAATCGCAGGAGCAATGGGCGGCCAAGCACCGTGATGAGGACGACGAACGGCGACGCCGGCACGAGGGCGAACTCGCGACACTTCGACGATCTATTCTGGAGAATGAATCGCTCGATGAGGTTTTGGCGGCCGTACTGAGACTGAGGGAAGAACATCTGCCGGAAGTGGACGACGCGCGCAAAATCTGGTTGGCGGGGAGGGTGAGCGCCCGCTTGGTCGAGTTGAATCTGCGGGAGAGCGTCCAGTGGAGAGACAATACGCTGTGGCTACCCACCCAACTCAGCCCCTTGCTGACTCTCGTCTCGCACTATCAGTTGCCGTTGGACCCGGATTCTACACTGGTGGACGCATTGATGGGCTGGGACTCCGGTGCGATTCCGAAATACTACAAGATGCACGGATTCAGTGCCGTGGCGAAAGAAGTGTTCGAAGAACGGCTCACAAATCCACCTTCAGCTCAAGGTCGTGAAGCCTCGATTAGATTTGTACACGAGACGGACATTTGGTCAGGTCGGATCGAGGCGGGCCTGAAAAAGGCAATGGATGAGGAAGCGCTTCAGGATTACGTCTTGGTCTTAGTACTCGAAACATTGACCCGGCACGGATTGAGTGATGACGCGCTAGAGAATCTCGCGGCCAGTGCCAAAAGCAGCCAGCTTCGAGACTATGCCTTTCAGGCACTTATCGAAAGGCAGCACCGTCCTACGATCGAGCGGAACTTGTCGCGACTGCTCGAGGCAGATGCAGACCTATCTGCCGGTGAAGTGGGACCGATGGAGGGTTCTCCGCTCAACTGGATTTCGAAGATCAGAAGCGAATTTGCCTGGGAGAAATTGGCAAAGCTAAGGGGTATCGCCCTTCAGAAGAATCACCCAACGGTCGTTGGGCTGCTGACCGACACTCTGGCGAGGACAAACAAGTTTGAAACCGCGAAGCTGGTTGAACGGCAAGTCAAGCTGGCACCCGTCGAGTGGCAGCACGTTCAGAAGGCCCACGCGATCCGACTTGAGGCTGAAGCAAAGATCGAGAGAGCACGGTCCGCACCTCTTGCTCAAGTTCTTCAGAGGCTTCAGGGCACGACCTCGTTGAATCTGCTTCTGGTTTTTTGTGAAGGCAGCAGCGACATTCCGGTTTTTAGGACGTTCTTGAACCAGATCCGGGACGTCTCAAACCAGGTCAAATTCGATTTTGTCGGAGGATGGAGTCAACTTCCTTTGAAGGATCCGAGTCTGTTCATGCTCGGCTGCAAGGCCGCGATTGTCGTTATGGATGGGGATCAAGGAAGGCATCTGACCAAACGCAATTGTCCTCTGACGACAATAGCCAGGCGTGAGAACGCCAGGCTCGCAGCGTCAGGCGTCGAACTCTTCGTCTTGAACCGTTACGGGATTGAAAACTATTTTTCAAAGCAGGCCATGGAGAGTGTCGTGGGCCGCGATCTGACGCCCTGGTTTCCTCTCGCAGAAGACATTTCCGTTGTCGATCAGATGTCGGAAGACTTTCACCCGTGGACCTTCAAAATCAAACGGTATCTGGCCCGGGTGTTCAAGCTCGGAGCACCCGCGAGCAGAAAATCGCTCTATGCGAAAGCTCGGAATCAGGAAGTCGCCGAGAAAATGTGTGCCACCAAGGAATTGGAAGGCACTGATCTATTGGACATCTTAGGGCGTATTTCGATGCGAACTCAGGAACTGCAGAGCGAGTAGACCACCGATTAGCCCGCTACTCCTTCCGGGAACTGAGCTCTCAGTGGCTACTTGTTTCCCATCATACGGTGCCACCTGACGTTATTTCCTGCCGATATAGGAAATCAACTTACAATCTGTGCGACCGCTCCCCTATAGGCTGCAACGGCGTTTGAAATGGTTGCAGTCTCCTCCGCCAAAACTGGCGATTGTCAGGCTCGATTAAGAGTCTCTGGGGATCTTCTTCAAAGCGGAAGGTACGGTTTTCAGTTACACCCGGCCCTCAAAACTGCGGCGCGGCTTACTCAACAACCTTGACCTTGTCGTTGCATTTTTCATTCTATTCGCTAGGCGGCGCTCAACTCTCTGCGAGCGGAGCCAAGTGGCCCATTTGGCCAGTCTGGTAACGGGCGAGGGCAGCTTCGACCTGCGAAAGCTTATTCATAATAAAAGGGCCCTGTGCGAGGACCGGCTCGCGAATCTCGGCTCCTGAAAGGACGAGGAAGTGGGCTGGCTCGGTGGCCTGAAACTTCACCTGTCCGGCTCCGTGCAGGGCAAGTGCGTGATCCCTTATCAGGTCTTGCGTGCGGCCATCGGCTTGAACGGTGATCTCCCCCTTCAGGACATAAACGATCGCGTTGTGACCATCCTGCAGATCAAAGGAGATTTCGCGCCTCAACTGGACATCGAGCAGATCGAAGGGCTCGACCGGAACGAGCGGCGAAACAAGACCTCGAAATGATCCAACGACGATACGCACGCGATCCCCGGACTTGCTCTGCGATTCTGGGACCTCGCTCTGCGTTAGCCGAAGCATCTGGGGCTTTGTGAGTTTGTTCTTTGAGCTTAAGTTGACGAAAATTTGAACGGCGTGGAGTTCGCGATCCATTTCTGCCGGGACCTCTTCGTGAATGACACCGCTCCCCGCTTGGGTCCAAACGACCCCTCCCGGTCCAACTACAACGTCATTGCCGAGGGAATCGCGACTCCGTAGCTTTCCTTGGGAGTCCTGTAGTACGTAGGTGACCGCAGAGAAACCCGCATGCGGGTGCGGAGGAAACGGCCGGCTCCGGACACGGAACTGGTCAAGGACTTCGACAGGGGAAGCCCGTTCACCCCACTGGGCCAGATCGATGCTCTGAACAGAAAAGGTGCCTCCATTCCCGCGAGATTTTCCGGCAATGACTTTCGAGAATTCAATGGGCATAACAATTTCTCCTTTGGGTGAAGCAGTCTGATTTGGGCTTGCCCCTATCAGATGGCCGCAGCGACTTCTCTCAGATGTGGTGCAAGAAACTCGTCGGCGGATTTCCGTCCTTGCAGAACCTCGCCGGTGCCGCCCGCTTGGACAAAACGAACGTCGGTGATACCCATGAAACCAAGGATGAAGCGAAGGTAGGGCGACTCGTGGTCCAACGCGGTCATTCCAGAACGCTCGGAGTAGGCTCCGCCGCTGGCGATGATGGCGAGCACCTTTTTGTTTTTACCCGCAAGCAATCCCTCGGGCCTGCCCTCGGCGTTATAACGGAATGTCTTCCCCGCGCGGACAACGTGGTCAATCCAAGCTTTGAGCGAGGCAGGAATCGCGAAGTTGAACATCGGCGTCGCTAGAATAATCTCGTCGGCTTCGACAAGCTCCGAAACCAACTCGTCCGAGATCGCGAGCGCTTTTTTATGGTTTTCCGTGTGGTATTCCGGCGGTGCAAAGGCCCCGCCAATCCAATCGAGATCCACAAAGGTGAGCGCGGTCTTCGACAAATCCCGCTCAATGACCCGCCCGGTGGGATTTTTCTTTTTCCAGGCCTCGACTGCCGCATTTCCAAGTTGGCGCGAAATTGAGTGATTACCGCGGGGACTGACCGTGATGTAAAGCAAAGTAGCCATAATTGAATTCTCCTGTTCTTGGATTTCCTGTTCTTATGTTTTCGTTCCGTTAAAT